>Ga0299913_10001997_pt1 | contig 15756 bp, 18 predicted proteins | sample RVTome_9_FD_201360 | JGI IMG/M metagenome (GOLD analysis project Ga0299913, IMG submission 201360) | Soil microbial communities from uranium-contaminated site in the Upper Colorado River Basin, Wyoming, United States - RVT155D38 (version 2) ...
TCGTGGTCCCCGACTCCCTCTTTGCGGCCCGGGTCGACTCCATTGACGAGGCGCTTCGCATCATCGAAGAAGAATCCGAGAACAAACCGCTTTGATCACGCTCCCACGAGGTGAGTTGATCGCGCATCCTTCCCCACAGGGGCCCATCGGTCACACTCTTCTGCATCAGTTCGCTCTGGCCGCCACCGTTATCTGACCTCCTCAGAATCCAACAAGAGCCGCAAGGCCGACTCATCTCGATTGATCCACTTGCCGGCACGGGCCCTGGGCCACACCTCGCCGATCGCACCATTGGATCCGGCCTCTACCACGAGAGGGTGGACGTAGGAGTCTCGGCATATCTCCCAGCTGTTTCCCAGTTGGGCGGCAGCGACATCGATCGCTTCTCTGACCCTCACCGCGGGATCGCCGACCTCTGAACGAGCCAGCTCGCCTACGACGAGCGAACTGGCGCCCCAGGTGCGGAAGTCCTTGGCGGTGAACGGGCCACCGAGTGTCTCGGTGAGATACCTGTTGACGTCCGAGGACTCGATCGATGTGGACTCTCCATTGGGAGTCTCGTAGCTGAACAGAGTCTGACCATCGAGCTCCTGACATTGAGCCACCAGGTCTGCGATCCGTCGATCCTGGAAAGCGAGCTGGCACTCGGCTCCCCCTTTGGTCTCGAATTCGAGATGGACGTGCTTTCCGTCGACTTCCACGTGCTGGCAGGTGAGGGTGGTCAAACCGTACGACTCGTTGTCGACCGCGTACTCTCGATTGCCCACCCGGACCAGGGTCCGATCCAAAACCGCCACCGCCAGTGCGATTACCTTCTTCGGAGGCAAACCTTGGCTCCGCAGATCAGAGTCAACGCATTGGCGCAGTGACGGCAGCTTTTGCCCGAAGCTCCCAAGACGCTCGAACTTGACCTCATCCCTCATCCCCTCCCAGGAGGGGTGATAGATGTATTGCTTGCGCCCGGCCTTGTCGAAGCCGGTCGCCTGGATATGCCCGAGAGGATCCCGAGATATCCACACCTCCTCCCAAGCCGGAGGGATAGTCAGTTGTTCGATGCGCTCACGGACTCTCCCATTGACGACATCCCCGGCCTCGGTGACATAGGAGAAGCCCCGTCCCCGCCTCATCCGCCGGTAACCGGGCGCATCGGGCTCGACGTATCGAAGCCCGGCGTCGATTGCAAGCGAGATCGAATCGATCACGTTCATCGCCTGACAATCCCCGAAACCGTCGCCCACCAAACCGGTTTCTGGCAGTGCAGCCAGGGGTATGAACCTGGATGATCGACGGCTCCGACGCATTGTCGACTATTCCGAATGATGACAGCGGCGCCAATGGTTGGGAGACCGTCCTCCGCACCGTCTCTCTGATATTCGTGGGCCTTGTGGTCTTGGCGGGCCTCATCGGGATCTTCGGGGTCCGCACTCGAACGGCACAGAACACAGAAAACGGGCTGACGGTCTCTGTGGAACACGCCACCGTTACCAGGCCGGGGTTGGCGACTCCGTTCAGCGTGTCGATAGCAACCGAAGACGGAACACCTCTCCCCAGACAGATCACCACTCGCATCGACAGCGACTACTTGGGGATGTTCGATGAGAACGGGCTCGAACCGGAGCCTGCATCGTCGTATCAGAACGGGCAATGGACCTGGTGGACCTTCGACATAACTCCAGGTCATGACGAATTGGAGGTGTCGTTCGATGTTCGATTGGAACCGGCTGTGCAATGGGGCCGGATGGGCTCCGCCACGATCGAGGTCGCCGGCGACGAGATGGTCGCAGTGGAGTTCACCACGCGGGTGATGCCATGAGGTTGGGTCGCTGATGGAACTGATCATCCGGGCAACGGTCGTCTACTGGTTTCTCTGGCTGGTGGTCCGTGGCACGGGAAAAAGGTCGTTGTCGGAGCTGACGCCACTCGATCTGCTGCTCCTCGTGGTCATCGGGGACATGGCTCAGCAAGGTGTGACACAGGAAGACATGTCGATCACCGGGGCCGTGATGACAGTGTCGGTTTTCGTGGTGTGGACTCTGTTGGCAGATGCTTTGGCGCGGCGATCACAGCCAGCGCAACGTTTGCTGGCGGGCGAGCCCGTGATCGTTCTCAGGAATGGAGAGCCTTTGACCGACCGTCTCAACCGGGAGCGACTGACACTCGACGACCTGGCCGAGGCGGCCCGGGTGGAAGGGATCAGCGACCTGTCGGATGTGGAGTTCGCTGTGCTCGAAACCGACGGCAAGTTCTCGTTCCTCACTCGCAACGAGTAGAGAGATACCTCGTTTGCAGCCGGTGATCCAGGGGTACCTGGACCCCGTCATCGTCACCCGATCAGAAAGACTTGAACATCATGGAACGTGCCCACTTAGAGGAGCTTCTCTACCAGGCCATCGAGACCGAGCTCGGTGGAGAGCAGCTCTACGAAGCAGCTATAGAGAATACGGTCAATGAAGATCTCAAAGAGGAGTGGAACAAGTACCTCGACGAGACCCGGACTCACCAGGAGATTCTCGGCAGGGTCTTCGCTGCGGCAGGACTGGACATCGGCACAGAGTCTCCGGGACGCAGCGTGGTCCGGCAAAAGGGCGAGGCGCTCGTCGCCGCGGTTCGCTCCGCCCGGAAAGGGGATGACCCGAAGATCGCTGAGCTGGTGGCCGCAGAGTCTGTGGTGGAGGCCGAGTCGAAGGATCACCAGAACTGGGAGTTGCTGGGCCGAATGGTCGAGCATCTCGACGGTGAGCTCAAGGAAGCACTGGCGGAGGCATACGACGAGGTGGCCGATCAGGAAGCCCATCACCTCTTCCACACCATGGGATGGGCCCGCGAGCTCTGGCTCGACTATCTGGGAGTGCCGGCTGCGTTGCCACCTCCCGAGGAAGAGAAGCAAGTGGCGACCCAGATCGGTGCAGGGCGAGCCGAGAAACAACGCGACGAATACGTCTGACCGGTCAGCCGTCGCATGACGGCTGACCTCTCCAAACGTGAGTTCGCGCATCTGCTTTGGCGGCTCGCCGACCTCGTTCGAGCGGGTGAATCACGCCGGTCGTTCCGCGCCAAGGCCTATCGGACCGCCGTGTGGGCTCTCGACGATCTGCCCGGGCTCGACGTCAGCGACGAACAACTCCTGGCGACCCCCGGCATCGGGCCGGGAGTCACCGCACTCATCAAGGAGTACCGATCGACCGGAAAGGTCAATCAGTTGATCCCCCTCGAGGAGGCCCATCCGAGAGACGCGCCACGCATGAGGCGGCTCCCACGAATGACTCCCAGGATGTTGCATGACTTGAAGGGCCTCGGGATCGAGACCTCGGCTGACCTTCTTCAAGCGATCGAGTCGGGGGCCGCCGGAACGGTGCGAGGCGCCGGTGACCAGACCCTCGACCTGTGGCGACGGATCCTCGAGCTACCTCCCGGGCCAGGATTTTTCCCCTCTCACGAGGCGTGGATGATCGCAACCCAGTTGGCTTCTCACCTTGCCGATCACACCGATGCCGAGGTCCATGTGGCGGGCACGGTGCGGCGCGTACAGGAGTGGGTCGAACGTCTCGACCTCGTGGCCATCACCGAGAATGTCCAGTCCGTGACCTGGTTTCTTGCCGGCACCGCGGTGTTGAGCAGCCACTCCCAAGAATCAAGAGGACAACACGTCGCCGCAACCCATTCGGGTCTCTCGGTGCAGGTTCACCTCGCTCCTCGGCGTTCTGCCGGCACAGCCCTCTTCATCGCCACCGGACCTCCCGAGCACGTGAGTCAGGTGAACGGGAAGACCGACCAGCCTTCCGAGGTGGAGGTCTATCGGTCAGCCGGCCTGGCCTGGATCCCGCCCCCGGCGAGAGAACTTCCTCTAGAGCAAGCCGCCGGGGTGATCAGAGTCGAGGACCTCAAGGGTGATTTACACGTGCATGGCGAGGACTCTCCCGATGGGCGGATGAGCCTCGAAACCATCCTCCATCTGGTAACGGCCAAGGGTTACCAGTACGTCCTCATCACCGACCACACCCAAGGTCTCCACTTCGGAGGGCTGACCGGAACGGAGATCGAGGCCCAGGGAATGGCCATCCAACGTGTACGACCCGAATTCCCGGATATCACGATCTTCCACGGAGCGGAACTGAACATCATGAGGGATGGTGCCCTCGATCTCGATGACGATGCGTTGGAGCCCCTGGACTTCGCGGTCGCCGGGGTTCACTCATACTTCGGGCTAGATCGCGACACGCAGACCAAGCGCGTCACCGCCGCCCTCGAGCATCCCATCGTCCGGGTATTGGCTCATCCGTTCGGTAGACGGATCGGAGTCAGGCCGGCCATTGACCTCGACATGGAGGCTGTGATTGAAGTGGCTACGGCCCAGGGTGTGGCCCTCGAGACCAACGGCCATCGCGACCGACTCGATCTACCCCCAGACTGGATCGCCGTTGCGGCTGATCGCGGTGCCTTCTTCGCCGCAAACTCCGATGCGCACCGTGTTCACGAAATGGACAACATTGCCAACGCGGTGGCGACGCTGCAGAGGTCGGGAGTGACCCCATCCAAGGTCATCAACAGTTTTGCAGTAGACGATCTATCGGATTGGGTCAGTCGCGCTGGCCACAACAATGTGGCCTGACTGGCGGAGAGGGAGGGATTTGAACCCTCGAAGAGGCTTGTAACCCCTTACTCGCTTAGCAGGCGAGCGCCTTCGACCACTCGGCCACCTCTCCAAATCGTTTGTCGGCGCGGAGCGCCGGAGTACAGGTCCTCGCACTCGGTACCTGATGTGTGATACAGCTTGCGAACGCAACGCTATACGCGGAGGGGGTGGGATTCGAACCCACGAGACCCAATTGGGCCCAACGGTTTTCAAGACCGTCTCCTTAGACCGCTCGGACACCCCTCCAGGAGTCTGAACCCCCTGGTCAGTGGATTGTTCCCGGCTTTGCTGTGAGAGCTCGACAACGTCTGGGCCGCTGTTGGGCCGCACCAACTCACGGTGGTCGGTATCGAGACGGTCCATAACTGAGTCGAAAGCGTCCTCGAACAGGTAGGTGTAGATACTCAGGGTAACCATCGGTGAGCGATGTCCTAAGGGCCATCTCGCGCCGATCACATGGAACGGCTTTCTCGCCGAAGGCCAGGTCGACGAGCTGCACATGATGGTCGGTGCAGGCGTTCTGATTGATGGCGTCCCGGCCTTCTCGGCCTGGGCACCCGGCCCGATGCGGGCTGACCGGCGCACGTCGGCTCGAGGACTCCGGCATCGCATTGCTGCTTTACTCCCCGGCGTGACTTGCCACCCCAGCAAGTTCCAGTGCCTCTGCTTCCAGACTGGATCGGTGGATGCTCCATACCGCCGCATCCCCCCCGCATTCAATTCGCGTGAGATCATTGAGGAATGAGGAGAAGGGCGCGGCAGACATTGAGGTACTCGCCATGGCAGGCCAGGCTTCCTGCCGCCGGGAAGAGGGGCCGGACGAAGTCGTCGCGCTCCCGGATGGTCTGGGCCTTTCTGATCCCACTCATGATGTCGGGCTGCGCCGGTTCATTCCCGACCTCTTCGAGCTCCCCGACCGGGACCGCCACCACCGCACTGGTCAGCGGGGGAAGTAGTTCGACCACCGGGCCGTCGGACTGTCCGCCGCGTGGCGACTCACCGGGGGATTCGGGGGTGGGCGATCCGGTGTTGCCATTGCTCGGCAACGGCGGTTATGACGTCTCTCACTACGACCTGGAGTTCTACATCGATCCGTCACGTGACTATCTCGAGGCTGTCGTGACGATCGAGGCATCAGCGAAGCAGCCCCTCACAGCGTTCAGTCTCGACTACTCCGGACCTCCTGTCTCCGATCTGACGGTGAATCAGGAGCCAGCTGCCTACTGTCGGGTCGAGGGGGAACTAGTCGTCGGACCTGCAACGTCGATCCAGGGTGGCGAGACCTTTACGGTCTCCGTGACTTATTCAGGCAAACCGATGGGGGTGATGAGGCCGGGTGCGCCAGAGAGGGAAGGGTGGGTGCGTGTCTCGGAGGAGCAGATCACCGCGGGGGGACTGTGGGGAGCGGAAGCCGCCTACATGCCGGTCAACGCCACGAACCTCGACAAGGCGACGTTCCATATGGCGATCACGGTTCCCGAACCTCTCGCGGTGGCCGGCGTCGGAACTTTGGTGGAGACGAGGGAGAGCGACAGAGGCACCACTTATGTCTGGGTGTCGGAAGTCCCCACGCCTCCTAGCCGGGTTTTCATAGCGACTGGCCGGTTCGAGTTGGAGCGAGGCGATGGGGCTGAGGGAGTCCCGTATGAGAATCTCATGCCACCTGACACCCCACCGGAGCTACGGGAGAACCTCGATGCGGCGACAGCCATCATTACTGAGTTGAGCGAGGTCTTCGGTCCCTTCCCGTTCGACCGTCTCGGGTTCACGTTCATACCGGATCACCCCGCGTTCAACGCCATCTCGGCGCAAACGCGGATTTTCGTCCTTGGCACAACCAGCGTAGGCGACGCCTTCTTGGCTCACGAGATCGCTCATCAATGGTTCGGTAACAGTGTGACTCCGGCGACGTCGCAAGATGACTGGCTGTCTGAAGGATTGGCCACTTATGCCGAAGGGCTGTGGGCCGAAGCCAATGCCGGGCCAGATGCGTCCGATACGTTTGCCCGGTTTTGGTGGCAAAACATGGGCGAGAGCACCCGCCCTCTGGGAGTGGTGGATGCGCCGGAACACCTGGGTGATTATGTCGCGTACTTCCGCGGCGCCGCCACCCTCTATGCGCTGCGATCTGAAGTGGGAGATGACGCCTTTTTCCGCACCCTTCAGCGCTTCGCCTCCGATTTCCGTCACTCCCCTGCCACCACCGAGGACTTCGTATCGATAGCTGAATCCGAGAGCAACGACGACCTTTCGGATTTCTTCGAGGTCTGGCTGTACGACGAGACGGTCCCGCCTATGCCCACCGGGAACCCTTAGGTGCTGGCACCGTCCTTATCTCGAGCAGTTGTCGGATGAGAACAGAGTCGGGTAGCGCCGAGAACCCCACCGTGTGGAATGGGTGAGGAGTCCGGTATCCAGGCAGTAATGACTTCTCGGAGTCCTCGTCGGCTGACGAATCCGACACGGTCCCGGACAATGAACTCTGTTCCCGGGTTGGGAGTGCTGCAGCCCCCGGGTCAGGTGACGTCTTCTCGATCTATCTCACCGCGCCAGGCCCCGGTCTCTGACCCACGTTCCTCGATGAATTCCTTGAAACGTTTCAGATCACCTTCCACCCTGCGAGAGACGATGCCCATCTTGTCACCGATCTGTTCGATCGCCCCCTCTGGCTCCAGTGCCATCTGCAGAGTCACGCGGGTGTGTTCATCGTCCAGAGGGTGGAAAGTAACCACACCACCCTGATCCACCCCGGTGCGGGAACGCCATGCGATTCGTTGATCCGGGGTCTGTTCGGTGATCTCGGCCTCGAACTCACGGTCGACTCCGGCGATGTCGACTTTCCAGCGGGTATGTCGATCGTCGAGCTGTTCAACGGCTTCGACACCCTCCATGAACTTGGGGAAGTCCTCGAACTGAGTCCATTGGTTGTACGCAGTATGGACATCTACCGCCACATCGACGCTCTGGGTTACCTCACCCATACTCAACCTCCTAGGTTCAGTTCGGCGATACCCCAGCGGGCAAATCTCCAAACGAAGCCCGGTCACGATGCCGCCGTGCAGGTTGCTTCGCTGAGTCCATTAGGTTTAACGGGCATGAGCAACGCCATCGAACATCTCCGACCCATCGAGCGACGGGTTCTGGACATGCAGCGTGATGGTCTGGGCGTCGCGGAGATCGCGTCCCGCATCAAGAGGAGCCCCGAGTTCGTCGAGCGGATGATCTCCTGGACGGGGATCCCCCGCAACGGGACTACCACCGATCGTCACCTGACTCCGATACAACAACGGGTCCTAGACCTGCGGGCGACCGGGGAGACTCGAGAAGAGATCGCGTCCAGATTCAAGAAGGGTGAGGCCTACATCCGTCAGGTCGAGGGGTTGGCTCACTTCAAAGAGAGCCAACGTCTGTTGAGCCGGGGCTGATCGGAAGCGGTCTGAGCAGTCAAGCAATCGAGGAATACGGTCTCCTCAGCGACTGCCATTCAGCCGCCCTGGTGGATCGTCACGGCTCGGTCCATTGGTGGTGTGCCCCCCGCTTCGACAGCCCGTCCGTCTTTGCCCGCATCCTCGACGAGGAAGCAGGACATTTCACGATCGCCCCCCGCCAGTTGTTGTCCATTACCCGTGAATATGAGGAAGGCTCCCTGGTGCTCCGAACCATATTCGAGACCAAAACGGGTCTGGCCCGCCTCCGAGATGCACTGCTGATGGCGGATGGAGTCCGGGGCCACGATCTCGGGGTCGACTCCCCCCACATGCTCGCCCGCCACGTTGAATGTTTGGAGGGGACGGTCGACGTCGAAGTCGACTTCTCTCCTCGCTTCGAATACGGGTTGACCCACCCCCTCGTGGATCGAGATGGCGATGTCCTCTTCGCCCGCGGCGGGGCGATGACTCTCGTCCTCTCGACATCGGCCGATATGGAAATACAAGAGGGCTACACAGCGACTTCCCGCCTTCGCCTCGAAAACACCGAACAGGTCGGATTCGCAGTCAAAGCAGTATCGACCTGGAAACCGCTTGCTGAGCACTGGGACGACGATCGCATTCTGCAGGGCATCGACGACACAGTCGAGGCGTGGCGTACCTGGGGGGCGGAACACCAGAGATACGAGGGCCCTTTTCACGAGCTGGTGGAGCACTCGGGCCGGGTACTGCAGGCTCTCACCTATCAGCCAACCGGGGCGATGGTGGCGGCTCCGACGACCTCGCTGCCGGAGCAGGTCGGAGGGGAGCGGAACTGGGACTACCGATACTGCTGGATACGTGACGCCGGCTTCACCCTCCGGGCGCTCTGGGTCGCAGCATGCCCGGACGAGGCTGGGGTCTACCTCGACTACATCACGGCGGCCGCCAGCTCGGTGTTCCATCGCAATGAGATCCAAATCATGTTCGGGATCGAAGGGGAGAGAGACCTCTCGGAACGGACCCTGCCATGGTTGACAGGATGGCGGGACAGCGCCCCGGTGCGGGTCGGAAACGCGGCATGGACCCAAACCCAACATGACGTCTATGGCGACCTGCTGTCGTCGGTCCAGTTCCTGAGAGAGCAGTTCGGCGAGCTCAGCAATATCCAGCGTCGGTTGCTCGTGTTCCTGGCCGACACGGCCTGCGCATTATGGCGCAAGCCTGACCACGGTATGTGGGAGATCCGCGGCGAGCCCCGCCACTATGTCCACTCAAAAGTGATGTGCTGGGTCGCCATCGACAGGGCCGTTGCCCTCGCCGACGACCTCGCTGCAGCGGACAAAGTCGAGATCTGGAAACGGGAGCGGGAGGAGATCGAGACGGCGATCCTCGAAGAGGGATGGTCCGATTCGGCTCAGAGCTTCACTCAGGCGTTCGGCTCCGACGATCTCGACGCGGCAGCTCTGGTGATACCGATGGTCGAGCTGCTGCCTCATGACGATCCTCGGGTCGTCGCGACGGTGAATGCGATCAGGGACAGACTGGTCGACCACAACGGTTTGGTCTACAGGTATCGCACCGATGACGGGTTGGAGGGAGACGAGGGCACTTTTCTCCTCTGCACCTTCTGGCTGGTGGAGGCCCTGGCCGGGCTTGGAGAAACGGTACGAGCCCGTGAGATATTCGAGAACACCGTGGCCTACGCCAACGACCTCAGCTTGATGTCGGAGGAGGTCGATGGTGGTACCGGAGAAATGTTGGGCAACTTCCCCCAGGCGTTCAGCCACGTCGGTTTGATCAATGCGGCATGGGCCATCGCAGAATCGGAACGAGGTACGACGTCGGCAGCGGGATTGATTCCTCACAAGAAAACGCGCCGAAGACAACGTAAAACGTCGACCGAGGACTCAATTGCCGGGACGACCTCAAAATAGGATCGCGACTCCCGTGAATAGCGCTCCGTATGGTCCGGCACCGACGGCCCGTTGGGTGGATGAAGGTGTGCTGCTCCACGAACCATTCGCGCGGGGTTACGCGGCCCATGCCCGCGAGCACCTACAACACCTCCTAGGCCGGTCCGACCGGCATAGGACTGGCGGGATGCAGTGATCTCGGCTGTGCACCATGTGCAGCTGGCCATGCCGGCAGGCCGTGAGGCAGAGGCGGAGGACTTCTACGAGGGGCTTCTGGGACTGCGGCAAGTGGCCAAGCCCGCACATCTCGAGAGGCGCGGTGGCTGCTGGTTCGAGAATGGAGACGTGAGGATTCATCTCGGAGTCGAGCCGGACTTCAGGCCAGCCCGAAAGGCTCATCCGGCGCTGATGGTCGACGACCTGGACACCCTCAAAGCTGTATTCGAATCCGCCGGGATCGAGGTGACCGTGGACCAGCCATTGCCCGGATTCGACAGGTTCTACGTCTCAGATCCGTTCGGCAACAGGCTCGAATTTCTCGAATCCAAGGATTCGTATCTAGGAGCCTGAACGGCCTTCTCTGGTCCGCCAAACACCTTGCCCGTGCGATATCAATAGGTGGTGGCTGTGAAGAGACGGAAAACCGCAGTCACGCCCTGCCGGCCGATCCTGAAGCAGGCTTTCCCCGGGAGCGACCTGATCGACGCGAAGTGAGTCCTCAGGTAGAAAAGCCTCTGTTGAATGCGTCCACGATGACACAAAGACCGCCACCTCTCGACGACTGGGATCCGCTGACTCTGAAAGCAGTCGAGGAAGTCCAACTCCTGGTGGCCTCGCTTCGAGGTTTCGTACCATCTAGTGAATGAACGGAGAGTTTCAGCAATGAGCAAGACTTCATGACTGACCCAGACTGCATTTTCTGCAAGATCGTCGCTGGTGACGCGGACGCCACGATGGTTTTCGAGGACGACACGGTCGTTGTCTTTCTAGACATCAACCCTCTCACCCCGGGTCACATGATGGTGGTCCCCCGAGCGCACCTGCCGGCGTTGTCCGACGTCGACCACCAGACCGGTGCTCACATGTTCAACACCGCTCAGCGCATGGCCTCGGCACTCCGGAAGAGTGGCCTCCGCAGTGACGGGGTCAACTTGTTCTACGCCGACGGCGAAGCCGCCTTCCAAGAAGTGTTCCACGCCCACCTCCACGTCTTCCCTCGCTATCAAGATGACGGTTTCCGGCTGGTGGGAGACTGGGAGACACAACCGTCGAGGTCAGAGCTTGATGGAGTCGGCTCCCAGATACGGAACGGGCTCGCCATGGTGGCAGCATCTGAATAGTCGCCCGCCGTGCCGGCAATTCAACCGCAGGCATGGGTCTTCACTCAGACGTTTGTGGCCACGTCTCGTCGGGTGTTCACCAGAATCTGACCAGGGAGAACACCCACCTTCGGCGTGGACCATTACAAGAGAGCAGGGGGTCGGTTACACCCCAGGTCAGAGGGTGTGGTGTCCTTCAAGAGGCTTTCAGCGACCCATCGAGCGCTGCAAGAAAGGCATCCCATAGACGAGACCGCTCACCCACCTGGAAGGTCGGATCCCTGGGTTCAACAACGTCCAATGGAACATGAGAGGGGGAACTGGGGGACGGCTGCACCGAGGGCTTCCTCTTTCGACTCGACTTGGCCCGCTCGGTGCTTGCACGGTGTGCAGCGTGTGCATCGGCCGCCAGCCAACCGGGTGCGTGGCCGAGGGCGAGCTGATAATCAGGGAGTGCTGTCTTCGGATCGTTGAGCCAACGGTCGATGACGGCTGCCCGGGCCCACAGCAGGATCGCCCTGTCTATCGGATCTGTGGTCCAAGACCGCAGGGCCTTGTCAATGGCGTTGATAGCACCCCGCGGCTGCCCACGGAGAAGATTCCCGATGGCGTACCCAAGCCACGGATCGGGAGCGGTAGCACCTCCGTCGTGAATCCAGGACTTTGACCACATGTACACCGAGTACCAATCACCCTCCTCGGCGGCCAGAGTTATCAAGCCCGGATACTCCGCGTCAGGTGGAGGGGGGTTCTCTCGCAGGGCTCGCGCCCATTTGAGCGATTTATCGCTCATGGGAATACCCCATTACGGCACCAGAGATGAACATGGGAAGGAGAGTCCCGCATCTTGCCTCATGAGCCATGAAGAGTCGGGGTCTCGGCGGGCCATTCAGGGGAACGTTCACTGGCCGAGTGTTCATCAAAGTCCTGACCAGGAAGAACACACCTTCAGACTAGGCGATTACAATACGCCGTATCCATTTGCCTGCACCTACTTGCGGAGGGGGTGGGATTCGAACCCACGAGGAGGCGTCAGCCCCCTACGGCATTTCGAGTGCCGCGCACTAGACCGGACTATGCGACCCCTCCATCGGTTGGCACCGCAGCCGCCAACGTACTCTCTGCTCTTTGCTCTCTACGACTCGCCTTCGGCGAGCCATTGCGGAGGGAGAGGGATTTGAACCCTCGAGGGGGCGCAAACCCCCAACGGCATTTCCAGTGCCGCGCACTAGGCCAGACTATGCGATCCCTCCGGGGAGTTTCCGTCTGAAGGGACGGAGAGATAGAGGATAATGCCCCACCGTGTCAGAGCCCATTTCGTATGAGACCGCCATGCGCTCCGCACTCGGCCTCGCCCAGGAGGCGGGTGATGCCGGTGACGTACCCGTCGGGGCCGTTCTTGTCGACCCCTCCGGAACCGTGGTGGCTGGAGACCGCAACCGGCGGGAGGAACTGAGCGACCCGACCGCCCATGCAGAGATGCTCGTCCTGTCCCGACGCTCACGTGAGATCGGTGATTGGCGGCTCACCGGCCATACTCTGGTGGTGACCCTGGAGCCATGCCCGATGTGCGCGGGAGCAGCCGTTCAGGCCCGGCTCGAACGTATCGTCTACGGAGCAGCCGACCCCAAAGCCGGCGCTGCCTGGTCGTTGTACAACATCCCTCAGGATCGCCGCCTCAATCATCGCGTCGAGTTGACCGAAGGCGTCTTGGCCACCGAAGCCAGCCAGATACTGGAAGGGTTTTTCGGGGGGAAGCGCTGAGCTGCGTTTGGTGGCTGATGGAGTCCGGGTAATCACCTTCTCAACGGCCGGAGACCTATGGGACAACCAGATCAGACCGTGGCGTTATTCGCCCCTGTGCTCTATCTGACAGTCACAATCGAGGCATCATCATCAGGCGCCGACGAGGTTCATATCCATCCCGGCGGCCAGGGATTTTGGGTTGCCCGAATGCTGAAGCATCTCGCCGAACGGCCGTTGCTCTGTGGGCCGCTCGGCGGCGAGGCAGGCAAGGTGTTCCTCGGTCTGCTCGGCCAGTTCGGGATGGATGTGAGCCGTGTCGAGGTCGCCCATCGCAGTCCCGTGGTGATCAATGACCGGCGCTCAGGCGAGCGGGTGACGATCGCAGACTCCCCGACCATCCAGTTGGAGCGGCATGAGATCGACGATCTCTACGGGCGGTTCTTGGAGAAAGCCCTCACCTCGAACTTGTGCGTCATAACCGGACAGACCGAGGAGATCGTTCCATCTCGCTTCTACCGTCGACTCGGTCACGACCTGGAAGCCGGTGGGGTAGCGGTCGTCGCCGATCTCCACGGTCCAGAGCTCAGCCAGTTCCTGGAAGGAGGGTCGATAGACATCCTCAAGGTGAGCGACGAGGACCTCCACACAGACGGTCTCCTGAGTAGGAACACCACCGATCAAAATGCGTACATCGAGGCGATAGAGCGACTCCGTGAAGCCGGGGCGCGGTCGGTGGTCCTCTCCAGACAACATGAGCCGGCCCTCGCCCACATCGACGATCGCTGGTATGAGGCTCGAACGCCCGAGCTCGTCCCCGCCGATCATCGTGGAGCCGGGGACTCGATGACCGCAGGTCTGGCCGCGGCGGTGCGGCGAGGTCTTGGGCCAGAGGAGACCCTACGTTTGGCGTGCGCCGCCGGTGCCGCCAATGTGACCCGACATGGACTCGGCAGCGCCGACGCCGATCTCATCCCCGGCCTGACCGAAAAAGTAGAACTCAATCAGCTCTCCACCTCCACGGTATGACTGAATCAGCCAGAGTGCTCGTGACCAACGACGACGGCATCACGTCGCCCGGAATAAAGGCCGTCGCCAGGGCCCTTGGCGAAGACTTCGAAGTCATCGTCGCCGCACCGAGCGAGGACATGTCGGGGTCGGGAACCGGAATCGGGCGATTCGATGTCGATGTCGGAGTCGAGCTCACGCCGATCGAGATGGAAGGGGTTTCCCAGGCTTACAGCATCGACGGACCTCCCGGGCTGGCGGTCACCGCGGCAGCCCTGGGAGCCTTCGGTTCGGTGCCGGATCTGGTGGTATCGGGGATCAACGCGGGCATCAACACGGGCCACTCGATCATCCACTCAGGAACAGTCGGCGCAGCCCTCACGGCCCGCACCTTCAACATCAAGGGTCTCGCCGTGAGCATTGCCCAGTCCGATCCCTGGCACTGGGAAACCGCCGCCGAATACGCCAGGCCGGCAGCTCGCTGGCTGTTGGAGCGGAAGCAGGGTCCCCATGTGCTGAACGTGAACGTTCCCGGAGTTCCCAAGGACGAAGTGGCCGGGATTCACTGGGCCGACCTCGACGAGTTCGGATACATCAGGGTGGCCACCGCCGACGTCGAAGGCCGGCGACTCCAGTTTGTGGTAGGGGCGAGAGAGAACCGTTCCGATCCGGGGACGGACACCGTCCTCTGCTCGGAGAACTACGTAACGGTGACGCCGCTACAGACCGTGGAGCCTGCGGCCTTCCCCGACGTGGAGGCCCGTCGGGTCCTCAGTCCGAACGGCCATCGGAAACCGACCAGAATCAGTCGATGATCTCCTCGGCGACGAGGGCGGAGTGGTCGATGCGTCGGTCCCACTGGCGATAGGCCACCGCTCCGATCACCAGGACCACGCCCAGACCGGAGAACGCGGCGAGATAGTCGAATCCCTCGATGACGAAGCCGACCGACGGGGCTCCAGCCAACAGTGCGATGTCGAAGATGGAGGTAAACGTGGCCATCGCCGAGCCGCGCTCGTTCACCCTTGCCCGATTGACCACCTCACTGGAGAGGATCGGGAACGCGGCACCGTGGGCGGTGCCGGTGGTGACCGCAGCCAAGACGAGCATTGCCACTGACTCGGCGGCTCCCATGAAGATGAGCCCCAGTCCGTAGGCGGCGATGGCGCCGACCAACAGTGGCCGATGCGGGACCCGGTCGTACATCTGACCACCGGCGACCCGGGTGATCGCAGCAGTGATCCCGTAGGCGGCGAAGAAGAGACCTGCCGTGCCCACCTGTCGCTCGTCGACAAACGTACGGGTGAAGGTGAACAACGACTCGAGCCCTATCGAGAACAGCAACGTGGCAAACCACAGTGGGAGCAGGTTGGGCTGGGCGAATGCAGCCCAGAACGACCGTCGTGGTTGACCGCCCCGCACGGGTAGGACCGGAAGCGTCCAAACGATGATCCATGAGACGAGGGACACTGCTGTCGCTCCGAAGAACAGCCCGTCAAACCCAACCGACGCGATCAGCACGTCACCCGCGTAACCACCGATGGCGATCGGAACCAGCCCGGACAGGCCGAATATCGCCAGACCCTGCGTCCTTCTCTGTAAGGGGATGGAGTCGGCTCCGTAGGTGAGCATGGTGGTGAACAGGGCGATCTGAATCGTTCGCTGTACCAGGAACAGCGCCCACAGATATGGTCCCCACTCGCTGGTGGTGGCCAGACCGAGGATCGCCG
>Ga0299913_10001998_pt1 | contig 15752 bp, 16 predicted proteins | sample RVTome_9_FD_201360 | JGI IMG/M metagenome (GOLD analysis project Ga0299913, IMG submission 201360) | Soil microbial communities from uranium-contaminated site in the Upper Colorado River Basin, Wyoming, United States - RVT155D38 (version 2) ...
TCACCGATGACGATCCGGCCGCCGTCGATCTGCTCGAGGCCCGCGATCGAACGCAGCAGGGTCGTCTTGCCGCAGCCGGACGGGCCGAGCAGGACCATGAACTCCCCGTCGGCGACGGTGAGCGACACGTCGTCGATGGCCCGCACGCTCTTGAACAGCTTGGTGACGCGCTCGACCCGGATCTCAGCCATGTGGGCTCGGCCTCCTCACTTCACGACCCGGCCCCACAGACCGAGCAGGTAGCGGCGGATGAAGAAAATGACGACCAGGCTCGGCACGAGCATCACGAACCCCGCCGCGAACTGGAAGTAGATCGGCGACTGGGTCAGGGCGGTCAGGATCTTGGCGGGCAGGGTCGGGTTGCGGAGGGTCAGGATGACCGCCGCGAAGACGTCGTTCCAGCTCAGCACCCAGGTGAAGATGGCGGCCGCCGCCAGGCCCGGCAGGGCGAGCGGCAGCGAGACCCGCAGGAAGGCCTGGAGCGGGTTGCATCCCAGCGTCTGGGCGGCCTCCTCCAGCTCGCGCGGCACCGACACGAAGACGCTCGAGGTGATGAGCACGGTGAACGGCAGCGCCAGGGCGGTGTGCATGAGCGCGACGCCGATGACCGTGTCGTCGATGCCCCAGACACGGTAGGTGACTGCCAGCGGGATGGCGAGGATGACGATCGGGAAGGCGCGCGTCGCCAGCACGACCAGCCGGTAGCCGTTCCGTCCGCGGAATGCGTAGCGTGCGATGGCGTACCCGGCCGGAGCCCCGATCAGCAGGGACAGGGCCAACGTGATGAGAGCGACGATGACGCTGCGCCAGAAGGCGTCGAGCACCCCCGAGGCGTTGATGAAGAACAGGATCGTGTCGACGCTCACCGCCTGGGGGATGACGCTCTTCGGGAAGTCGAAGGCGTTCTCGCGCGGCGTGAAGGCGGACACGGCGATCAGGTAGATCGGGACCAGGATGAAGAGCGCCAGCAGGACGGCGGCCAGGTAGATCAGCCCCCGGCCGATCAGCCGCTCGCGCCCGGCGCGGCGCCGAGGCATCGGCACGTCGTGCCGCGCGGCCGTCATGCCTGGTGCTCCTCGCGCGTGGGCAGCAGGACCAGGAAGAGGACCGTGCTGACCAGCGACAGGATCAGGATCAGGCCGGCGTAGGCCGCGGCTACGTTGTCGTTGTCGATGTCGGTCGCCCAGCGCTGCGCCTCATCGGCGAGGACGTCGAGCCCGCTGCCGGCCAGGGCGATGACGGTGGCGAACACCTGGAAGGCGAGGATGGTGCGGAGGATGAGCGCGACCTGCAGGCTCGGCCGCAGCATCGGCAGGACGACGCGCCGGACCTTCTGCCAGGTGGTCGCGCCGTAGACGTCCGCGGCCTCGAGGAACTCGCGGGGGATCGATTGCAGCCCGGCGACGAGGATGATCATGATGATCGACGTCGCCCGCCATGCCTCGGCGATGACGACGATGCCGATGAGCAGCCACGGCGTCTCCGCGCTCTGCCAGGTGATCGGGCGCTCGAGGATGCCGATGCCCATGAGCACGGAGTTCAGCCAGCCGCTCTGCGTGAAGATGCTGACCCACACGATGCCGGCCGCCAGCTCGCTGATGCCGAGCGGCAGGGCGTAGACGTACAGCCACATGCCCTGCCCCTTGAGCTGGGCGTTGATGACGAGCGCCATCGACATCGCCAGGGCGAACTGGATCGGGATCACGAGCACGACCAGGGCGATCGTGGTCAGCAGCGCGTCTCGGAAGCTCGCGTCGCCGAGCATGCGCTCGATGCTCGCAAGGCCGAAGCTTCCGTCCGGCCCCTGGAACGCCAGGGTGAACGCCTGGACCATCGGTGTGGCGAAGAAGAGCGCCAGGAACAGTACCGATGGCAGGAGCAGGGCGTACGGTGCCCACCCCAGACGCGCGGTCATCGCGAGTCGCCCGGGGCGGCTCGCGCCGCCCCGGGCTCATCGGTTCGCACTACTGCGCCTGGCAGGCGCCGTCACTCTCGGGATCCGGTGGCCAGCACGGCGCGCCGGACGCCTCGAACACCGCCTGCAGGTTCGGGAGCTGCTCCTCCAGGATGGTGGCCGGATCGCCACCGTCGAGCACGACGCCCTGGAAGACGTCACGGAAGACCTGGCTGTACGCGCCGCCCTGGTCGCCGAGCCCGACCGGCAGGTAGGCCGGCAAAGCGTCGGCGGCGTTGAGCTGCGCCTCCACCGCGTCGATCTCGGCCTGGAGGCCAGGCCCGACGTCGGGAAGGTCGGACTCGATCACCGGGAAGAAGGAGACCGCGCTGAGGGTCGCCGCCTGCGTCTCCGGCGACAGCAGGTAGCGGATCAGGTCCTTGGCGCCCTCCGGGTTCGCCGAGGTGGTCGGGACGCCCAGGCCGGCGACGACCGGCATGTAGGCCTTGCCTTCCGGGCCGGAGGGCACCGGGAAGGCGATGATCTCGTCGGGCATGGTCTCGAGCGCCTGGATCAGGCGGGCGGTGTGGTCCCACGCCACCCAGACCTCGCCCGACTGCAGCGGCTCCTGCATGAAGCCGTACGTCGTCGAGGCGGGGTTGACGTACTCCCACGTGTCGGCCAGCCAGTTCCACATCTCCACCGCCTCCGGGCTGGTGAACGTCGTGTTTACGCCGCCGGTGAAGGCCGGATAGCTGTAGCCCTGGAAGAACCGATGCAGCAGGCCGTCCTCGCCGGCCGGGAAGCCGAGCCGACGCTCGCCGGTCTCCGCCTCGATGTTGGCGCCCCACTCGGTCAGCTGCTCCCAGGTCAGGTCGTTGACGTCCGCCCCGTCGGGCAGGTACTCGAGGGCCTCCGTGCGGGCCGCCATGACGTAGGTCGCCTGCATCCACGGGATGTACAGCTGCTGGTCGGTCCCCAGCTTGCCGAACTCGAGGTAGGTCTCGTTGATGCCGAGGTCCGCCAGGTCTTCCGCGACGTCCGAGAGGTCCATGAGCAGCCCGTCCGCGCCGAACGAGCTGAACTCGCCGTCCAGGCCGCCGATCAGGCTGATCTCGCCTTCGCCGGCTTGTTCCTGGGCCTGGATCTGGTCGTTGAACGGACCGGCGTCGAGACCGACGAACTCCACCTCGCCTTCGAAGTTGGCGAGAATCTCGTTGTTCATCAGCTCCTGCTCGGCGGTCGGCACCAGCTGGCTGGAGACCATGACGATCTCGCCACCTCCGTCCCCGGCGCTGGCGCCATCGCCGTTGCCGTCGCCTGGGCTGGCACCGTCATCGGCGGTGCAGGCCGCCAGCACGAGGGCCATGACGGCCGTGACGGCCAGAAGCCGCCATCGGTGCAGTCGTTCGTTCGTTCGCATCGGTCTGGTACTCCTCCTCGAAGCGAACGGCCCGATTGACACGGGCCGATGTGATGCCGTCTCAGCCTCCACCCGACGACGGGTCGCTGGACGGTCCGGATCCGTCGCTGCAGCCGCAGGAGCGGCGCAGTCGGACGGTGGCCGGCACGCGGACCTCGCGCGCCGATTGGGTCGTGGGTCCTGCGGTTCCTCCCATGCGGGCGAGTAGCAGGCGCGCGGCTTCGCCGCCGATCTCGGCGGCGTCCACGGCGACCGTCGAGAGCGGCGGGTCGGCGAGCTGCGCCCACGCGATGTCGTCGAAGCCGGTCACCGGCACGGCTCGCAGCTTCGTGGCGCGCAGGCGATGCAGCGCGCCGATGGCCATCGCGTCGTTGACGGCGACGATGGCATCGATGGAATGGGCGGAGAGTTGCTCGGCGAGTGCGGCGCCGTCGCGCATGGTGGTCTCGCGCGCGCGCAGCACGGTGATCTCGGCACCGACCGACAGGGCGACGTCGCACACGCCGGCGACCCGCTCCGAGGTGCTCGGCCAGGTGGCCGGTCCGGCCAGGCAGGCCAGGCGTCGGTAGCCATGGTCGTCGGTGAGGTGACGGGCGAGCGCCCGCATCCCGGCCCGGTTGTCGGCCAGCACGGCATCGGCGCCCGCCAGGCGGTTGTCGACGAGGATCATCGGGCGCCCGGCGGCCTGCAGCGCTCGCAGCGCGGGGCGAGGGAAGGCCGGTCCGAGGACGATGATGCCGTCCGCGCGACCGGGGCGCACCGCGGGCATCTGTGCGATGTCGCGGACGCCGGCGTCGTCGACCGGGACGTAGAGGAGGTCGTGACCCGCCTCGCGCAGGGCTCGTGAGATGCCGTCCACCACGCGAGAGGAGAAGGTGCCCTCCCCATGCGCGGGATATTGGGCGTGGTGGACGAGCAGGGTGACGGTCGCGGTGCGAGCCATGGAGAGGTCGCGCGCGGCACGGTTGGGGACGTAGTCGAGGTCGACCGCCGCCTGGGCGACCCGCTCCCGCGTCGCGATTGCCACGTACCGGCGTCCGTTGAGGACGCGCGATGCCGTGGCCTCCGAGACCCCGGCGCGTCGCGCCACGTCGAGCAGTGTCGCAGCCATCGGCCGATGCGCCGTCACCCTCCCCTGCAACCGCCTCCATATGGAAGCGCTTGCAGAAGATAGCACGGCCCGGCAAGCGACGGGCCGGTATGAGTCGGCGCCGATCGATGTGGCCGCCCTACACTTGGCCCATGTCCTCCCTCCCCGTGGTCGCCATCGTCGGGCGCCCGAACGTCGGAAAGAGCACACTCTTCAACCGGCTCATCGGCGAACGGCTGGCGATCATCTCCGACGTTTCGGGCACCACCCGGGACCGCGTCTACGGCACCGCCGAGTGGAACGGTCGCACGTTCACGGTGGTCGACACCGGCGGCCTCGAGCTCGATCCGGGGACGGACATCGAGGAGCGTGTCCAGGACCAGGCGCGGGTGGCCGTCGAGGAGTCCGACCTCATCCTCTTCGTCGTGGACGCCCATGCCGGGCTGGCACCGCTCGACCACGAGGTGGCCGATCGGCTGCGCCGCGCCGATGCACCGGTGATCCTGGTGATCAACAAGGGCGACAACCCCGCTCGCGAGGCCGATGCGGTCGAGTTCTACGCTCTCGGCGTCGACCCGGCCATCACGATCAGCGCGCAGCACGGCCGCAACACCGGCGACCTCGCAGACCTCATCGTCGACAACCTCCCGCCGCCGACCGATGCGGAGGCGGCGGCATCGGCCCCGGTGGGGGATCTGACGGAAGAGGAGATGGCCGAGCTCGCGGAGTCCGAGCTCGGCGCGCCGCGCGTCGCGATCGTGGGACGGCCGAACACCGGCAAGTCGACCTTCGTGAACCGGGTGCTCGGCGAGGACCGGATGATCGTCTCGAGCACGCCTGGCACGACCCGCGACCCGATCGACACCACGATCCAGCTCGACGGCCAGGAGCTCGTGCTCGTCGACACCGCCGGCATCCGGCGGCGAGGGAGCATCGAGAAGGGGATCGAGCGCTACAGCGTGCTGCGGTCCATGAAAGCGATCGACTCGGCCGACGTGGCGATCGTGATGACCGATGCGACCGAGGGCTACACCGCACAGGACGCGCACGTCGTGGGCTACGTACTCGAGAAGTACAAGGGCGTCGTGCTGGTCCTGAACAAGTGGGACGCGGTCGAGAAGGACGAGCACACGGCGGACAAGTGGCTGAAACGGCTGCGTCGCGACGCGCCGTACCTCGTCTGGGCGGACATCGTGTTCGCCTCCGCCCTCACCGGCCAGCGCGTCGAGCGCATCCTCCGCGAGGCGATCCGCGTGGCCGAGGAGCGGTACCGCCGCGTGCCGACCGGCGAGCTGAACCGGCTCGTCATGGACGCGGTCCGCAAGCACCCGCCCTCGCACGTCCGGAACCGGCTGCCGAAGATCTTCTACGCCACCCAGGTCGGCGTGGCGCCGCCGACGTTCGTCGCCTTCGTCAACGACCCGGCGATCGTCCACTTCAGTTACAAGCGCTACCTGGAGAACCAGATCCGCGAGGCGTACGGGTTCCTCGGGACGCCGATCCGGCTCATCCTCCGCCAGCGCGAGTCGGAGGAGGCGGCACGCAAGTCCGCCCGGCCGCGACGCCGGGCATCCGGCCGCCGCTGACCGTCCGACGGCCGAAGCAGGTCCTCGGGCGCCGCGGTGACCCGTGGGGCGGGTCTACGGATGCTGGAGCGCCCGCCGAGGCCAACCTCCGGCGACGGATGACCCGTAGGTGCGGGCCAAACGCACCAGAACTCGGCCTCCGGCGTCTGTTGACTCGTGGCGCGTGTCACGCGCCCGTTCCAGGCGCGGCAGGCCCGGGAGTAGCATCCCCAAGGTGACGGATCAGATCGGGATCATCGGCTCCGGGGCGTGGGGCACGACGCTCGCGATTCACCTCGCTGACGCGCAGCGCCCGGTCAGCCTCTGGGCGCACAGCTCGGAGTCGGCCGAGCGCCTCGCCCACGCCCGCACCAATGCCCGATACCTGCCCGGCGTCGTCTTTCCGCCGAACCTGCGAGTGCTGAGCTCGGACGACGAGCTGGCGGAGCCGCATCGGTTCTACGTCCTGGCGGTGCCCTCGTCGCACGTCCGCGCCACCATCCGTCGCGTCGGGCCGCGGCTGCACCCCGGCGCCCCGATCCTGTCGGTCGTCAAGGGGATCGAAGAGGGGACGCACCTGCGGATGAGCCAGGTGGCCGTCGAGGAGCTGCCGGACCGGCGCGTCGCGGCGCTGTCGGGTCCGAACCTGGCGCGCGAGATCGCCGCCGGCAAGCCGGCGGGATCGGTCATCGCCTCGGACGATGCCGCCCTGGCGAGCGAGCTCGCCTCGGTCCTGTCGTCCGATCGCTTTCGGGTGTACACGAATCCCGACCTCGTGGGCGTCGAGCTGTGCGGTGCGCTGAAGAACGTCGTGGCGCTGGCCGCCGGCATGGTCGATGGACTCGGGTTCGGAGACTCGGCGAAGGCCGGGATCATCACCCGCGGGCTTGCCGAGATGACGCGCCTGGGCGTCGCGGCAGGCGCCCATCCGCTGACGTTCGCCGGGCTGGCGGGCGTCGGCGACCTCATCGCCACCTGCATGTCGCCACTCTCACGAAACCGGCGCGCCGGCGAGCTCATCGCCTCCGGCGTGCCGTGGTCCGAGGCTGAAGGACAGCTCTCCGGCGTGGCGGAGGGCGTCGCCACCGTCGCCGGTGCGCTGGAGCTCGCGGCCGAGCACCGCGTCGAGCTGCCGATCGCCGAGCAGGTGCGGGCGGTCGTCTTCGAGCAGCGACCGCCGATGATGGCCGTCGCGGAGCTCATGTCGCGAAGCACGAAGGACGAGCTCGAGGGCTGAGGTCGAATCGGCCGCTATACTGGCCCTTCGGTCGGGGCGTGGCGCAGTCTGGCAGCGCACTTGGCTGGGGGCCAAGGGGTCGGAGGTTCGAATCCTCTCGCCCCGACCACCGTTCTCCCTCCCGATGACCCAGCGTTGGGCGGACGCCGACACCATTCCACACGCAACAGCCGCCCCGGCGGCGAGCCGGAGCGGCTGAGGTGGCTGCGAGCGCAGGCGCCGGTGGGTAGGCCGACCGACGGTGCGCTGTGCCTGGCGTGCGTTAGGCGGCGACGGGAGCTCCGCGGAAGAGGGCCAGGTCACCGATCTGCGTGGTGACGAGGCGAACTCGATCGGAGAAGTTGTCCTTCACCCAGGTCGCGGCCATGCTGGCCGACTGCTGGGCCTGCTCACGGGTCTCCCAGATGCTGATCGACATGACCTTGTGGTTGCCCACGTCGGCCAGTCCGTAGTTCACGAACCCGGGCTCCTTGGCGAACAGCGGAAGCAGGTCCTTCTCGACGATACCGGTCAGCTCGTCGAAGGTGCCCTTGGTGATCTCATAGGTGGAAAGTCGCGTGTAGCGCATGTGGTTCTCCTCTGCCCCCTGATGCGGCCAAGTCGATACGAAGCGGAATCGCCGGTGGCACGCCGTCGTTCGAGGGGCCAGAGGATCAGTCGCTCAGCAGCCTTACAGCCGTGGCACGCAGTGTAACACGAAACGGCTCGTGTTATCTTGTGAGAGATATGTGACAAGAACGTACGAGGGTTTTCATGTGCCCAGGGTCGAGTTCGAGGCGGACACCGAGGAGCAGCTGTTGGCACTGGCATGGCGATGGGTGATGGGTCCGCAGCGCCATCCTGGGGGTCTTGCGCCCGACGAGGCTGACCAGGCAGACCTTCGTCGCAGGCAACTCGGTGAGGTGCTGAATGCGATTCGTGGCGTGGACAGCCGCCGGCTGCTGCGCGAAGTCGCCGATCGATCCACGCGGAATGAGGCGCTGGTGCTCGACGCGACGCTGACCGCCCGCTACGGGAAGCGCACGGGGACCGCCTTCGCCGGCATCGTGGCCGGTCCGAACAAGGTCATGCGGCGCGTGGCGCGCCGGGATCTCATCACGTGGGACTCGGACGTGCGGGGCTATCGCATGGACCCCGCCGATGCCGAGATCGTCCTCCAGCGGTGGCCGCTCACCTGATCTGAGGTCGCACAAGAACGCCCCTCCCCGGATCACCGGGAAGGGGCGTATCGGTGTCCGCCTAGCTGTCGTCGCTCGGCTCGGCCGACGGACTCGTCATGTCCATCGATTCCATGTCCATCGACTCGCCGGGAATATCGGTGTCAATGCTCGGCAACGTGTCCAGGCTCTGATCGGTGCCCTGGTTCTGGCATCCGGCGATCGCCAGGCTGATCACGGCAAGCGCGGCAACGCCACGCATCTTCCATCGGTTCATGGGGGTCTCTGCCTCCCTGCGTTGTATCGGTGCCCTAGGGGGGGTCGCCGACTCGGGTCGCAGATGGCGTGCCGGGCTCCGTGGCTCGCGCGTGAATGCGAAGAAGTCTTAACGAAGCCTTCACTCCCCCGATGGCGGCTCTGCGAGGGTGACGCGCAGCACGCGGTCGTCACTGCCGTTCGCCGTCGAGAGGTACAGCGCGCCATCCGGCCCGATGACGGCCGCGCGCAGGCGGCCGTACTCCCCGTCGAGCAGGGTCTCCTCCGCCGTCAGCCGGCCGTCCGGCGCCACGGAGAACCGGCGGAGGTCCTCCTCCTTGAGCGTGGTGACGACGAGGTCGCCCGCCCACGGACCCCAAGATCCTCCCTCGAGGAACGTGGCGCCGGAAGTGGCGAGCGTCGGGCTGCCCGAGGCCCAGGCGGGCGCCGTCAGCTCGGCGCCGGGGTCGCAGGCATCGGGGATGGGCCCGGGCTCCGATGCCCCGGTGACGCACGGATAGCCGTAGTTGCGGCCGGACCGGATCACGTTGATCTCGTCGTTCACGTCCGTCCCGTGCTCGACCTCGAGGATGAGGCCGTCGGATCGGAAGGCGAGGCCCTGCGGGTTGCGATGCCCGATCGAGACGGCACCGGACGGGAAGGCCGCATCGGCCGGAACGGAGCCGTCGAGCTCGAGGCGAACGACCTTCCCGTTGAGAATCGCTGGATCCTGGGCACGGTTCTCGCCAACCGGCAGGTTCGCGTCGCCGATGGTGAGCCACAGTCGCTCGTCAGGCCCGACCTCGACGGCGCAGCCCTGGTGGCGTGGGGCTCCCTGCGCGGGGCCGATGGGCAGCGCCTCGAACGGCGCAAGGCTGCCATCGGCGGCCAGGGTGGATCGGAGGAGGTCCACGCGCCAGCTCGCGTGGTCGGCTGGATCGGCTCCGCGCGTGGCGCACACGATGACGGCGTCGCCATGGATCGCGATCCCCATAAGGCCCGACTCGAGCTCGGCGCGGACGTCGGGTACGGTGGCGGTGTGGACGAGCTCCGCGCCGGCCTCGGCGCTCGCGAAGACGCGCACGCGGCCGATGCGCTCCGTGACGACCAACCGGCCGTCATCGGTGAAGGCGAGGTCCCATGGATGTTCGAGTTCGTCCTGGACAACCTCGACCTGCAGCGGCCCCGACGGTTGGAGTCGCCAGGCAAGGAACAGGCCGCCACCCACGAGGATGGCGGCGGCGAGGAGAACGACGAGGCGGCCGCCCCGTGTCCCGAGGGACGTGGGCGACCGCCTCACTGCCAAGAGCGCCGGTGCTACTCGGCCTTGACGTTCGTTGCGCGCGGGCCGCGCGGGTTCGACTCGACGTCGTAGGTGACGCGCTCGCCGCCCAGGAGCCGATCGAAGTCGACCGACTCGGTCAGACCGTCGCGATGGAAGAAGTAGTCCTTGCCATCCTCGCCGGTGATAAAGCCGAAGCCACGATCGGCGACGACCTTCTTGATGGTGCCACTGGCCATGAGAGGCCTCCTAACGGTAGAACCGCAAGGGTACTCCCTCGCGGGCATGTAGCATCGGCCGCGATGGCTGCACTGCCGGAGCGACCGCCCTTCGCGCTGCGAGCCCGCCTCCTGTCGCCGCTCGCGGACGGTGGCGTGCTGGACGAGCCCGATGGTCTGATTGTCGTCGACGACGCCGGCCGGATCAGCCGAGCGGGGCCATGGACCGAGGATCACGGGTCGTCCACGGTCATCGACCTTCGGCCGATGGTCGTGGTCCCCGGCCTCGTCGATCTCCACGCCCACCTGCCGCAGATTCCCAACGCCGGATTGGGGAGCGGCCTCGACCTGCTGACCTGGCTCGACCGCTACATCTTCCCGCTCGAGCGGGCGTACGACCGCAGCGTGGCCGAGCGGCAGGCGCCGGCCGCCTTCCGCGCGTTCGCCGCAGCCGGCACGACGACGATCGTGGCCTACTCGGCACTCTGGGAGGACTCGACCGATGCGGCCTTCGCCGCCGCCGAGGCCCACGGCATCCGCGCCGTCATCGGCAAGGTGATGATGGACCGCATCACGTACGACACGACGATCGCCCCGAACGAGATCCTCGAGACCAGCCTCCGTCAGTCGGACGAGCTCGCCTCGCGCTGGCACGGACGCGACGGCGGACGGCTGCGGTACGCCTTCACGCCGCGCTTCGCGGTGAGCTGCAGCGCGGAGATGCTGCGGGAGTCCGCCGCTCTGGCGGCCGGGCATGGTGCTTACTGGCAGACCCACCTCTCGGAGGACGCCGGCGAGATCGACGAGGTGCGACGCATTTTTCCGGATGCCTCCGACTACGTCGACGTCTACGACCGGGCCGGCGCGCTGGGCGCGCGCACGATCTTCGCCCACGCGATCCATCTCTCCGAGCGCGAGCTCGCGCGGCTTGTGGAGTCCGGCAGCCGCATCGCCCACTGCCCGGCCTCGAACCTGTTCCTGTCCAGCGGCCTCATGCCGCTGGCCGGCCATCGGGCCGCGGGCCTCGTGGTGGGGCTCGGGAGCGACGTGGCCGCCGGCCCGGAGATCTCGTTGTTCACCGTCATGCGCGCGGGCGCCGTGACGCAGCGGGTGCTGGAACTTTCGGGTCGGGCGGAGCGGGCAAACGCGGTGCACGGCGTGGACTGGCTGCGCCTCGCCACGCTCGAGGGTGCCAGGGCGTTGGGCATGGAAGCGGAGATCGGTTCGCTGGAGGCCGGCAAGGAGGCCGATCTCGTGGCCATCGATCCGCGCCTGACGACGCCGCTGCCCGGAGACGAGCCTCCGTTGCAGTCCGCCGACGACGTCATGAGCCGGCTCGTGTTCCGCCCGCACCCGAACATGGTGCGGGCCGCGTGGGTGCGCGGTCGCTTGCTCGCCGGGCCGCCGGGACTGGACGGCATCGGCTAGGCTGTCGCGCATGGATCGGATCGTTCAGCTGCTGATCAATGCCGGGGCGCTGTACGTGGCGGTGCTGCTCACCGGCCTGGACTTCGACTTCGGCGGCGAGAATGCCTGGTTGAAGTTCGTGCTCGTCGCCTTCATCTTCGGCCTGGTGAACACCTTCGTCCGCCCGATTCTCCAGATCTTCACGTTGCCGATCACCTTCATGACCCTAGGGCTCTTCCTGCTCGTCATCAATGCGCTGATGCTGCTCCTGACCGGGGCGATCTCAACGGAGCTCGACCTGGGGTTCGTGGTCCCCGACTTCCTCGCGGCGCTGCTCGGCGCGATCGTGATCAGCCTCGTCGGCTTCGTCCTCTCGATGGTGATCGGCACCGCCCGACGCGTCACCTAGTCGGACCGCGGCGGGAACATGGAGCGCGCACCCTGGCCCGTCGGCCTGCTCTTCGGGATCGCGCTCGCCGTCGTCGTCCTCCTCGTCGGGCCGCTGCTGCTGTTCAACCCGGTCTTCACGTCGGCGCTCCAGGTGCGGCATGGCGTGGCGGCGTCGTTCGACACGACCCAGGAGGAGATCGAGCGAGTGACGGGCTCGTACCTCGCGGACATCTACCTCGACGGCGCGTTCGACGCGTCGCTGGACGGCGAGGAGCCCCTGCTCGGCGCGGACGAACGCTCCCACATGACGGACGTTTCGCGGCTCGTCCGGCTGCTGGCAGGGATCGCGATCGTCGCGCTCATCCTGGCCGTCGTGGCCGGGGCGTGGCTCCGCCACGAGCCGCGCCGGCAGGGGAGGATCATGCTCATCGCCGCCGGCAGCATCGGCGCCGCGGCGCTCCTGCTGGCCGGGGTCTTCGCCGTTGCCTTCGAGCCGGCGTTCCTCCTCTTCCACGAGATCTTCTTCCCGCCCGGCACGTACCTGTTCGAGACCGGTTCGGACCTCATCACGCTCTTCCCGGAGGGGTTCTGGTTCGATGCGGCGCTGCTGGCAGGCGGGTCGATCGTGGTCGTGGCGCTGGCGGTGACCGCCATCGGCCTCCGTCGCTGGCGGACCGCCGAGCGCTCGGTCGCCCCGGCCTGATCTAGACTCGCGACATGGGACCCGGCTGGAAGGTCGGCCGCCTGGCCGGCATCGACCTCGCGATCCACCCCTCGTGGCTGGTGATCGCCTTCCTCGTGACGTACTCGCTGGCCGAGTTCCAGTTCCCGGCCCAGTTCCCCGGGTGGGGGAGCACCGCCTATTGGGTGGTGGCGGTCGCGACCGCGCTGCTGTTCTTCGCCTCGGTCCTGGCACACGAGTTCTCCCACGCGCTCGTCGCCCGGCGCTTCGGGCTGAAGGTCGAGGGCATCACGCTGTTCATCTTCGGCGGCGCCACGACGATCGACGAGGACTCGCGAACGCCGCGCGAGGAGGCGTGGATTGCGCTTGCCGGACCGGTCACCAGCCTGCTCATCGGCGCCGTCCTCCTGGGCGCGGACCTGCTGGTCGGCCAGCCCCAGGTCGCGGCCCTGCTCGGCTGGCTGGGCTTCATCAACGTGCTGCTCGGCCTCTTCAACCTGATCCCCGGCTTCCCGATGGACGGCGGCCGCGTGCTGCGGGCCATCCTGTGGCGCGTGCGCGGCGATCGGCTCGTCGCCACCCGCAATGCCGCACTCGTCGGCCGGGCGTTCGCCTATCTGCTCATCGGCCTTGGCGTGTTCATGGCACTCCGTCCGGGCGGCAGCATCTTCTCGGGGCTGTGGCTGGCGCTCATTGGCTGGTTCCTCTCGAACGCCGCCGAGGCGACCGTCGCGCAGGCGGGCGTCGAGCGCAGCCTGCGCGGTGTGCGCGTCCGCGACGCGATGGACGACAGCCCGCCGTCAGTCTCGCCCAACGAACCGGTCGCGGAGCTCGTCCAGGAGCGGATGCTGCGAGGCGAGGACCGCTCGTTCCTGGTCCGCCACGACGACGGCGGGCTGGCCGGCATGGTGACCCTCGGTGACGTCCGGAGGCTGCCGCGCGACGACTGGCCGGCGGCGCGGGTGACCGACATCATGACCCGCTACGCGGACCTCGCCACCATCGGCCCCGACGCGCCCCTCGTCGACGCGCTGCGCCTCATCCAGGAGAAGGAGATCGGCCAGCTGCCGGTGATCGACGGTGACGATCGCAGCCCGATCGGCATCGTCACCCGCCGCGGGATCCTGCGCCTCATCGAGGCGCGCATGAAGCTCGGGATGTGAACGCTCCGCTGCTGTCGTTCGAGGAGGCTCATCGGCGCCTCCTGGCCCGCGCCGACCTGACCGATGGCGAGCGCGTGCCGCTTCCGGAGGCCGTCGGCCGGGTGCTCGTCGAGCCGAAGGTCGTGGCCGCGGTTGACGTCCCGCCGTTCGCGAACTCGGCGATGGACGGGTTCGCCCTCCGCGCCGCCGATGCTCCCGGTGTTCTCCGCCTGGCCGGCGAGGTCATCGCCGGAGCTGCCGAGCTCCCCGCTGTGGAGGCGGGCACCACCGTGCGCATCATGACCGGAGCGCCGATGCCTCCCGGGGCGGACACGGTCGTGCCGCTCGAGGACGCAACCGAGGCCGATGGCACCGTCACCATTCCGGGTTCGGTCGCGGCGGGCCGTCATGTGCGCGATGCGGCCCACGACACGCGCGCGGGAGACGAGATCTGCCTCCCGGGCGCGCTGACGGCGGCCAGGATCGGCGTCCTTGCCTCTCTCGGGATCGGTGAGGTGGCAGTTCGGCGGCGACCGGTCGTCGCGATCCTCTCGACCGGGAACGAGCTGGTCGGCCCCGGCGAGGCACTCGGCCCCGGGCAGATCCACGATGCGAACGGGGCGGCACTGACCGCCGCGGTCGTCGAGGCCGGCGGCGTGCCCCTTCTTCTGCCCCGGCAGCGCGACGAGGCCGGGCCGATCGAGGCGGCACTCACGGCCGCGGCCCGGGATGCGGATCTGCTCGTCGCGTCCGGCGGCGTCAGCGTCGGCCGCCACGACTACGTCCGCGCCGTGCTGGAGGCGAACGGTAGCCTCGACTTCTGGCGGATCGCGGTCCAGCCCGGGAAACCGCTCGCCGTCGGTGAGCTGGCTGGCGCGACCGTCATCGGACTGCCGGGCAACCCGGTGAGCGCGCTCGTCACGTTTGAGCTCTTCGTCCGGCCCCTTATCCGGGCCATGGTCGGGCTTGACGGCGACGGGCGGGTCCATGTGCGTGCCACGCCCACCGAGCCCATGGCGAAGGACGCGGCGCGGCGGGCCTTCCTGCGGGTCTCGGCGTGGCGCGAGAATGATGAGATCCGCGCCCGCCCGGCCGGCGGCCAGCAGTCTTCCCAGCTCCGCCCGCTGGCGGATGGCAACGCCCTCCTGGTCGTTCCCGAGGGCGCCGATGCGGCCCAGCCCTCCCGATCGTACGAGGCGATCATGTTCGAGCCGCTCCCGGAGGCCGGCCGATGAAGCCCACGCACCTCGGCGACGACGGCGCTCCCCGCATGGTCGACGTGGGCGGCAAGGCGATCACCGCGCGACGCGCAACGGCCGAAGCCGTCGTGCGCTTCCGGCCCGGCGTGCTCGGCACGCTCCTCGATGCGGGTGGCCCGAAGGGCGATGCCTTCGTGACGGCGCGCCTCGCCGGCATCGGCGCCGCGAAGCGGACCTCGGAGCTCATTCCGCTCTGTCATCCGCTGCCGCTCGACCGCGTCGACGTCGAGCTCGCCGCCGATCGCGAGGCCGGGACGGTGACGGTCCGCGCGGAGGCCCGGGTGACCGCCCGGACCGGCGTCGAGATGGAGGCCATGGTCGCCGCATCGGTGGCCGCGCTGACGCTGTACGACATGGCCAAGGCGCTCCAGCGCGACATCGTCATCGAGCAGGTGCGGTTGGTCTCGAAATCGGGCGGGCGCTCCGGGGAGTACGGCGAGACCTCCACCCGCGAGCCCGCGACCCACGAGGCGGTCGTGGTCACCTGCTCGAACCGATCGGCGGCGGGAGAGCGCGAGGACGCCTCCGGGCCCGCCGTGGTTGCCCGGCTGCAGGGGGGCGGATTCGACGTCGCACCCGAGGCCCTGGTCGTTCCCGACGACGAGGACGCGATCGCGGCGCTCCTCGTGGGCCTGGCCGATGCGGGCCATCGGCTCATCCTCACGACCGGCGGCACCGGCCTGACGCCGACCGACGTGACGCCGGCGGCGACGCGACGGGTCATCGACCGCGAGGCGCCGGGCCTGGCGGA
>Ga0299913_10001999_pt1 | contig 15750 bp, 16 predicted proteins | sample RVTome_9_FD_201360 | JGI IMG/M metagenome (GOLD analysis project Ga0299913, IMG submission 201360) | Soil microbial communities from uranium-contaminated site in the Upper Colorado River Basin, Wyoming, United States - RVT155D38 (version 2) ...
GTCTTCTTCTTCCCGTCGCGCGGATCGCGCCACTCGCGCTTGCCGGTCGCAAGGTCGACGAAATTGGCGACCGTTGTCGGCGCATGGTCGGGCATGAGCTTGGCGGTGAAACTTCCCTTCGATGTAACGAAGCGGGCGTTTGGCATCGTTCGTCCCCTATTCATTGAGCGATGACTGCGTCACGGGATACATGGCAAAGAGCTCGAGGTAAGGGGCCGCATCGATCGTCCAGTCGAAGCCCTTGACCTCGTCGCTCGTGCGCCGTCCCGTTAGACCTCGGAGCATCTCGAACAATGGAGCGCGCACGTAGCCCTGAGGTTCCTCGCGCCCCGCGGTCCATTCATGGTCGCCGCATTGGACGATAACGGTGGGTAGCCCCGCATCCTTGAGGCGCTTTCCGAAGTTGCGGGCGTAGAACGACGTCGCGATCACTACCCCCTCCGTATCGCGCGCATCGGTATCGGCGAGGGCGCCTCGGAGGTCGAGCTCGTGGGTGATGAGATCTCCGATCAGCGCGCTCGCCAGCGTGGGATGGAGGTCGTCGAGCCCGGCTTCTATCTGTCGTGCAACGTCGTTCCACTCCTCGAAGATCTCCGAGAGTGGCTTGTCACGGCGCGCGGCGACCTGGCTCTCGGTCCAGTTGGGCCGACCCATCTCGGCCACGTTGGTCGCCAACGAGTCGGCCGCGACGCCGGTGAGGTGAGCCGCGAGCTCTTTGACGCTCCACTCGGGGCATGCAGGCACGGTGCGCCCAAGGTCCTGCTCACCCAGTGAACCAACCAACCCCTGGATGCGCTCACGTCCGGCTCGGTACTCCGCTGCCATCCCCATCTAAGCCTCTTCCTTTCGCTCGGATCCGACCTTCGCTTCGCCCATGTCGCACCTCCATGTCGCAGAATGGCGAGCCTATGAGATGGTCCGCTCGCCCGATCTGCGCGGTGGCAGTTGCGGCATTCCTGGCAGCAGGGATCGCCTGCGACGTCTCCCTCCCCGCTGAGAGGGGCGACGGATCGCCGGAAGCATTACGGGACCCGGACATCGAGGGGTTGAAGGCATCCATCGAGCATGTCGTTTTCATCATCAAAGAGAACCGGACGTTCGATCACTACTTCGGTCGCTATCCCGGCGCCGACGGAGCGCGTAAGGGGAAGACGTCCGATGGACGGACGGTGCCGCTCACGCTCGCGCCCGATGTGATGGGCCACGATCTTGGTCACAGCTTCGAAGCCGGACTCGTCTCGGTGAACGGGGGTGGGATGGACGGCTTCGATCGGATCATGAACGGGCATCGGATGACGGGCTACACACAGTTCGATCGGGCGGGCATCCCCAACTACTGGCGGTACGCCGACGAGTTCGTGTTGGGAGACCGCATGTTCTCTTCTATGTTCGGCCCAACATTCCCCGAGCACCTGTACACGGTCGCAGCGCAAGCGGGCAGGGTCACCGGAAACAAGATCGACCGTGGCGAGCTCGTTCCCGGTGGCTACTGCGACGACCCCTCAGAGCTTGTGCCGCGCTTCATCCGCTTGTCCGAAGGGCAGACCAAGACCGTTATGAAAGCGGAAGAGCGCGCGGACGTGCGCCGCGTCAAGAGCTACTGGGAGACGGTGTGGCCGTGCTTCGACTTCAAGGTGTTACCGGATTCGTTAACCGACGCGGGCATCTCGTGGCGCTATTACGGCAACGCGGGTTTCTACAGCGCGCTGCTGGCGATCAAGCACATCAGGTTCTCCGACCACTGGGGAACCGACGTCGTGCCGGAGAACCGGTTCTTTTCGGACATCCGCAACGAGGAACTGGCCAAGGTGTCGTGGGTGCTTCCCGGCGTCGGGTTCGACGAGCATCCGGGGACGCACAGCGTCTGCAAGGGCGAGAACTGGACCGTGCGTCATCTGAACGCGCTCATGAGATCGAAGTACTGGGCGAGCACCGTTGTGATCATGACGTGGGATGACTTCGGTGGCTTCTACGACCACGTCCCGCCCCCGCACCTCGATGTGATGGGCCTCGGCCCCCGCGTCCCGCTGTTGATCATCTCCCCGTGGGCCAAGGCCGGGCATGTCGACTCGACGACCTATGAGTTCTCGTCGGTGCTCAAGTTCATCGAGACCCTCTTCGACCTCGAACACCTGACGGAGCGAGATCGCACGGCAGATACCATGCTCGGGGCGTTCGACTTCGACCAAGAAGGCGACCCGGATGATCGAAAGTTGCTCCTGCGCGAGAGGGATTGCCCGGGTTCGTCCACTTAGGTCACGGAACGGACTTAGTAAGTCTGGGTGGATACATGTGACTCGTCCTAGTCATATGCGCGGGCGCCGCGCGCTCCTAGCATTGACGGTCGATGGACACCGCCGCGCACCCCCTGGAGATCGCCCTCGGCATCGCGTTCCTGTTGCTGTCGGCCGTCTGCCTCGCGAAGGCGCACAGACAGGACGATCGCGCGCTATCGCTGGCCGGTTGGGCCTTCGCCACGATCGGGGTCTTGATGACCCTCACCTTCTTCGGCCCGGTGACCGACTACCGCTACTCCTTCCTCGGGCCGTTCTCGCTGTTGTTGTTCCTGTGGTCCGGATACCTGCTGCTCCTGTTCCGCCACTCGCTCTTACCTCTCGGACCGTCGTTCAGAGCCGCCGCCCTGGGCGTCACACTCGCTCTAACGCCGCTGATCGTGGTCGCGGACCTGCCTTATACGGACGATCCTCGGTTGAGCGGGGTGCAGTTCGCGCTAGTGATGGCGATCGCGCTGCTATGGAGCATCTTCGTCGGCGGCACCGCGCGCACGTTCTGGCGCGAGGCACGCGATCGTCCGTCCGTCCAGCGCGCGCGGTTACGGATGTTGAGCACCGGCTTCATCGGCCTTGTGGTCGTCGCGCTGACCTGGGCGGGGACGAGCGGCGATCAGTCGACGTTGCTGCTCGGCGTGAAACTCCTGGCCCTGGGGATGGTGCCACTGCTGTACGTTAGCTTCGCAGCGCCACTGTGGCTGCGGCGTGCATGGCGGGACAAAGAGGAAACGTCGTTGTTCGCCGCTCGAGACCTCGTTCTGTTCCACCCCGAGATCAGGTCGGTTGCCGAGCACGCGGTTCACTGGGCGCAGAGGTTGGTAGGGGCCGACGCCGGCTTCCTTATCTCAGCGCAAGGCGATGTCCTCGCCGCGGATCGGTTGGACGCAGCCGACGTGGACCGTTTCCGCTTGGAGGATTCACGTTCGGTCATCGAGGTTCCGCTCGAGTACGGCGAAGGAACCGGCTCGTTGGTTCTGGTCACGGGTCCGTTCACTCCGCTTTTCGGTTCCGACGAAGTGGAGCGTCTCGAGGCGTTCGGATCCATCGTCGCGGTCGCGCTCGACCGCGTGCGTCTGATCATGGCGCTGGGACACGAGAACGAGCGCTACGAAAGATTGTTGCAAGCGGTGAGCGATCTCGACGAAGGCGTCGTCGTAACCGACCAAGGCCGTCTCGTGTACGCGAACGATGCCTATGTCCGTATGACCGGGTACACGCTCGACGAGCTCATGGCCCTCCCCAGTCTTCTCGAGTTGAGTCTGCCGGAGGAGCGCGAGCAGATCACCGAGCGCCTGCGATTACGACTTGCCGGCGGAGATGTCGAGGATCACTACGAGGCCGGCCTGATGCACAAGGCGGGCCATCGTGTTGACACGGAGTCGGCTGTCAAGCTGATCCAAACCGACGAGGGGGTTCGCATCGTCTCTGTCATCCGCGACGTGACGGAACGAAAGCGTCACGAGAGACAGCTACGCGAGCTCGACGCCACCAAGAGCGAGTTCATCAGCAATGCCGCTCACGAGCTCCGCACCCCGTTGACCGCGATCGTTGGTCTCGCCGCGACGCTGGCCGACAGCAGAGATCTTTTGGAAGAGAAGGACGTAAATGCCTGCATCGAAGGCCTCGACCGCGGAGCGAAGCGACTCGCGCTTCTGGTCAACCGTCTTCTGGATTTCACCCAGCTCGATACGGGTCGCCTTCAACTCGACCTGCAAGCGGTGTCTTTGGCCGAGATCGCCGAACAGGTCCTCGAGGCGAACCCGGCCCCCGAAGATGTCGAGGTGCGCATCGAGATCTCTGACAACTTCATCGTGTGGGCGGATCCGGTACGCCTCGATCAGATCCTCACGAACCTCATCTCCAATGCCTATCGCCACGGAGGTCACGAGGTCAGGATCCATGCCGAACGCGATGACGACGGGGTCCTCGTGGACATCGACGACGATGGTCCCGGCGTGCCGGAGGCCCTGATCGACAGCTTGTTCCATCCCTTCGTCCGAGGTTCCGCGGATCAACAGGGGGCGGGGCTCGGCCTCGCGATCGTGCGGCGATTGGCCGAGGCTTTCGGGGGCCGCGTCACCTACCATCCCGTGCGTCCGCACGGCGCGCGGTTCCGGGTGAGACTGCGCCCCGCGGCGTGACGCCCAAGACCGTCCTGGTCGTCGACGACGAACCCGACATCGTCCTAACCGTTCGGCTCGCCCTCGAGCTCGAGGGGTATCGGGTGCTGACGGCCGGCTCGGGCGAGGACGCTCTCGAGCGCCTCGAACGGGAGAGACCCGACATCATCCTGCTCGACCTGAGGCTCCCGGGGATCGACGGCTTCGCGGTCCTGGAACGGCTCGCCCAGAACACCCCGCCGGTGATCGTGCTGTCCGCTCACGCGAGCGGGGGAGCCATGCAGCGGGCTCTGGAGATGGGGTGCCGGGAGTTCATAACCAAGCCGTTCCATCCCGAGCAGCTCGTGGACAAGATCGAGGCGATCCTCCAGGGCCGCGGCTAGCCTTCTCGGCAGGCCACTTGTGATGCGGCGAAAGGGCGGTAGCTCGTGGAACCGGGTAGCTGGGAGAGTGCGCTCATCGACGCGCTCTTCGCGCACGCCCCGGTCGGATTGGCGGTCCTCGACGCCGATCTGAAATACGTCCGGGTTAACCAGATCCTCGCCGACATCAACGGCGTCCCTATGGACTCTCATATCGGTCGAACCCCGACCGAGGTGGTCCCCCAATTCGCCGGCGCCGTGGAGCCGGTCCTTCGATCGATCCTCGCCGGAGGCGATCCCATTATCCGCGCGGAGGCTCCTCAGGACATGCCCGACGGACAGGACCCCGATCACTTCTACGAGCTGAGCTTCTACCCGATCGAGCGCGACGGCACGCGCATCGGTGTGCTCGGCATCGTCAACGACATCACGGAGCGTGTGATGGCGGAGGAGGAAATAAAGGCTCAGGCCGCTACGGTCTACAAGGAAGTCGTTCAGAACCTGACCGTGGCTCAGATGGCGCTCGAGAAGGGTGACCAGAGCCGAGTTGCTTCCGCGCTCGAGCGAGCGTTCACGTCGGCCAAGCACCTCGTTTCGGCCGTGCTCCTGAGACGGAGCGATCGCGATGGGTAAGACCGTATTGATCTGTGACGATGTCGAGGAGATCCGCATGCTCCTCTCGATGGCGATCGAGCCCTACGAGGATTTTCAGGTCGTCGGCGAGGCCGCGGACGGCAACGAGGCCGTGGCGAAGTGCCGAGAGCTGGCTCCCGACGTCGTGCTTCTCGATGTCAACATGCCGCACAAGAGCGGGCTGCAGGCCTTGGCGGAGATCCGAGATGTCGTGCCGTTGGCGAAGGTCATCATGTTCACCGGTTTCGAGAGCTCTGTGCTCGGCTCGGCGGCATCCGATCTGGGGGCCGACGACTACATCGAAAAGGGCACCCCCCTCGACGAGATCGTCCGTCGCATCAGAGCCGTGGTGGCCTCCTAGCCGGACCTTTGCTCGTCCGCCTGTCCGGGCTCGCAGTGCGAGGTGTCCTTCACCTTGCCGCTGGCCCAATGCGAGACCGCGGCGCCGTACTCGCACCCGGTGCCGAAGTGGGTTCGCTGTGGCTTGGGCCCCCGGTTATGCACTGAGTTTGAGTGAGCCGGAGGCGCTTGGTTCCTATTCGCCCCAGGGGAGCTCGGTCCACCGGGCGCAGCCCATGCTGCGGCCACCACACCGAGCGCAACAAGGAATAGGGCGGCTGCGGAAACGACGCGGGCCGTCCGATCGTGGAAGAGCCTTCTCAACATCGATCCATCTCAACCCAGGCCGGGATCGGTTACAACCCCGTTTGCGCAAATGCTACATAGCGCGCTGCTGCGGATACCCGAAGTGATGGTGGGCCCCCAGGGACGGGTCGGGACCAGGAGACCGCGCGGTGTAACGGATCAGCCGGAGCCACTGAGCGGCAACCCGCCGGGACTCCCTAGATCCAGCGGCGCACACGCGCCTTGTACTCGAGGTACCCGTCACCGAACTTCTCCTCCAGGTAGCGCTCCTCTGCCACCGCGATGGAGCGCGCGAGGATGCCGAGCGCGATGACGACCGCTATCCCGGCGGCGGTGTCGAGGAGCACAGCCAACCCGAGGAGGCCGATCGTTCCCCCCGTGTAAATCGGGTTGCGGCTTACCTGGAACGGACCTCCCGTGACTAGATGGGCGGTTGACCTGTGAGGCGCGGGATTCTCGCCAGCACGCAACATGCCGACTATCGCCCAGCCCCACAGGCCGACACCAACGACCAGCAACGGGATCCCGACCACAAGGGATACGACCTGCGGGAGAAACCGAACCGGCGCAACGAAATTCAGGATCACGATCAGAGCTAGGGCGACGATCGGAGCAAGCGCGACGCCCGGTGGAGGGACCGGGTAGCGGGGCAGGTTAGCCGCGTCGGGGCGCATCCCAAGAAACATATCGCCTCATCGCAGCGTTGGCCTTGTCGCCCGATGAGAGTGGAAAGTGAGCTTTCTCTCGCCCCCCGGAAGTGGGCCCCCAGGGACTCGAACCGCCGGAAGTAGCGGCGAAGCCGCCCGGCGGTCGAGTGGGGCTTCGGGCGTGGGCGTGGGGGCCCACGCAGTGGGCCCCCAGGGACTCGAACCCTGCCCGCCGGATTAAAAGTCCGGTGCTCTACCTGATGAGCTAGGGGCCCCGCTGCTAAGCAACGAGCCTATCGGCGTGTTTATTGCCGATCGCGTGGACGCGGCACGAGACGGTAGCCGACGTTGCGGATCGTCTCGATCAGGGTCTCGTGCTCGGCCCCCAGCTTGGCGCGCAACCTTCGGATGTGAACATCGACCGTCCGCGTGCCGCCGAAGTAGTCGTACCCCCACACCTCGCGCAGGAGAAGGTCGCGATTGCACACACGGCCCGGTCTTTGCGAGAGGAACTTCAACAGCTCGAACTCCTTGTAGGTGAGATCGAGAGGGCGGCCGCGAACGTAGACCTGATAGTTGTCGGGATTCACCGTGAGGTCGCCGACCTTGATGACCGCCGTGTCCTCTCCGTGACCGGCACGGCGGATGCCGAGCGCGAGGCGCGCGGAGATCTCTCCCGTCGTGGCGTCGGCGACCAGGAAGTCGTCAGCTCCGGTCTCGAATCGGAACCGTCCCACCGCATCCTGATCGACCACCACGATGATGGGCGGCAGCCCCGTCTCCCACGCCAGCGACAACCGACGCGTCGCGTCCTCCGCGCTCTCGACGTCCCCCCTCGCATCAATCAACAGCAGGTCGGGATGGATCGGGATGAGCTCCTCGGGACCGGTTGTCTTCAAGGGCGCGCGCACGACGAGATAAGGCGCCACGGGAAAGTTCGGAAGGATCTCGCGGACATCTTCGGCTCGATCCGAGAGCATGAGAACGGTAGTAGCCACCTAGATCACTTCTCTCGCTTCTCGCCGGTGACCTTTCGCGGCAGACCGCGATCGGGTCCCTCGCGCCACTTATTCGTTATCGGCAAGCGTCGGTCGCGCCCGAAGGCCTTCGTCGTCACCTTTGGGCCGGGGGCTGCTTGACGCCGCTTGTACTCCGCTCGATCGACGAGAGCTACGACTTTCTCTACCGTCTCCCGATCGGCTCCGCCCTCGACGATCTCGCCGATGCCTCGTTCTTCCTCGATGTAAGCCTCCAGGATCGGATCGAGGATCTCGTAGGGAGGAAGCGAGTCGGAATCCTTCTGGTTCGCCCGCAGCTCGGCAGACGGAGGTTTCGACAGAACGTTCGAGGGGATCGCTTCTGCGGCGCGGTTCCTCCAGCGAGCGAGCTCGTAGACCTCGGTCTTGAATACATCCTTGAGAAGGGCGAAGCCGCCGGCCATGTCTCCGTACAGGGTCGCGTACCCGCATGCCATCTCGGACTTGTTGCCCGTCGTGATGACCAAGTGCCCGTAACGGTTAGACGTCGCCATGAGGATGTTTCCCCGGACGCGCGCCTGCAGGTTCTCCTCGGCCAATCCCGGCTTGACCTTTCCGAACGCGCCTCGCAGTGCTTCAAGAAACGCGTGGAACGGCTCGCTGATCGGTATCTCGAGCATCTCGATGCCGAGGTTCGCGGCGAGCTGCTTCGCATCCTCGATCGAATGCGACGAAGAGAACTCGCTCGGCATGGCGATGCCCAGGACGCGCTCGGCCCCCAGGGCATCGGCGGCGATCGCAGCCGTCAAGCTGGAGTCGATCCCGCCCGACAGGCCGATGACCACGCGCTCGAAGCCATTCTTGGCGACGTAGTCGCGCAACGCGACGACGAGGGCACGGTAGATCTCTTCGACGTCGTCCAGAGGATCCGCGAGCGTTGGTTCACGGGTCCCTTCGATGGCTCGCAGCTCGACCGGGATGCGTTGGACCGCGGCACCGTCCGTTCTATCGGCGGATCCCAAGGGAACGTCGAAGATGGCGAAGTCCTCTTCGAGCTGCGGCATCCGCGCCACGATCTCTCCGTCCGGCCCAACGATCATGGAACCACCGTCGAAGACCAGTTCATCCTGGCCGCCCACCATGTTCACGTAGGCGATCGCGGCGCGCGCGCGGCGAGCTCGGTCGCCGAGTAGTCGTTCTCTGGCCTGGAGCTTCCCTTTGTGGAAGGGGGATGCGTTGATGTTGATGACGAGTTGCGCACCGGCGTCGCCCTGTGAAACCACGGGCCCTCGCTCGCTCCATACGTCCTCACAGATGCACACGCCGATCACCCCGCGGTCACTCTCGAAGAGGCAGTGGCCTTTTCCGCCATCGAAGTAACGACGTTCGTCGAACACTCCGTAGTTGGGCAGAAGATGCTTGTGATAGATCGCCAGCAACTTTCCCCGGTGGCAGACGGCGGCGGCATTGAAGAGAGCTTCGCGGCCGGCATCGACGAAACCCACCACTGCCAAGGCTTCTCCAGTCGCGACCGCGATCTCGTCCACGGCAGCCCGGTTGGCTGCGACGAAGGCGCGCTTCAACACGAGGTCTTCAGGGGGGTAACCGGTTACCGCAAGCTCGGGCAACGCGACGATCTGTGCGCCGTCGCGCTCGCCTTGTGCGATCGCCTCGGTGATCCGCGCCGAATTTCCGTCGATGTCGCCGACGGTGAGGTCCAGCTGCGCAAGAGCGACGCGAATCATGCGTAAAGCGTAGTTGCTCGTAACTTTCCCGAAACTCGAACGGCGTAGGCTCCCTCGAGATGGAACGTCAACAGGATTACGTCCTCAGGACGGTGGAGGAGCGAGGCATCCGCCTCGTGTGGCTGTGGTTCACCGATGTGCTCGGATTCCTCAAGTCCTTCGCAGTGACGTCGGAGGAGCTCGAGCAGGCGTTCGACGAAGGCATCGGCTTCGACGGATCGGCGATCGAGGGGTTTGCTCGCGTCCAGGAATCCGACATGCTCGCGCGCCCCGAGGCCTCGACCTTCCAGATCATGCCGAGCTCGTCCGACAACGGTGAGACCGGGGTTGCCCGGATGTTCTGCGACATCTACACCCCCGACGGACGACCCTTCTGGGGAGACCCGCGCTACGTGTTGCGCCGAAACCTCGAGAAGGCGGCCGAACGAGGCTTCACGTTCTACGTCCACCCCGAGATGGAGTTCTTCCTTTTCAAGAACTCGCGCGACGCGACCCCGATAGATGCAGGTGGGTACTTCGACCTGACGCCTCTCGACATCACGCAGGAGTTGCGGCGCGACACGATCGGTGTGCTCGAGCGCATGGGCGTGCCGGTCGAGTTCAGCCATCATGAAGTAGCGCCCTCACAACACGAGATCGACCTTCGCCACGCGGACGCGTTGACGATGGCGGATTCGATCATGAGCTTCCGTCTCGTGGTCAAGGAGATGGCGGCGAATCGCGGGATGTTCGCGAGCTTCATGCCTAAGCCCTCCACCGATCTACCAGGGTCCGGCATGCATACGCATCTCTCGCTCTTTGAAGGCGATCAGAACGCGTTCCACGATTCCTCGGACGAGTACCACCTATCCAAGATCGCGAAGGCATTCATCGCCGGGATGCTCGTGCACGCGCGGGAGATCACTGCGGTCACCAACCAATGGGTCAATTCGTACAAGCGGCTCGTGACCGGCCGGGGATACCCGGTCACGGAGGCCCCTGTCTTCGTCTGTTGGGGCAGGCACAACCGTTCCGCCCTGATCCGGGTCCCGATGTACAAGCCGCGCAAGGATCAGTCGACCCGGGTCGAATTCCGTTCCCCCGATCCCGCGTGCAACCCCTACCTGGCCTTCTCGGTGATGTTGGCCGCCGGTCTGAAGGGCATCGACGAGAGTTACGAGCTTCCCGCGGAGGCGACCGACAACATCTACGAGATGAGCGAGCCGGAACGTCGCGCGCGCGGGATCGCACGCTTGCCGGACGACCTCAATGAAGCACTGACGGAGATGGAGCGGTCCGACCTGGTCGCGGAAACGTTGGGCGAAGAGGTCTTCGAGTACCTCTTGCGCAACAAGCGAACGGAATGGGACGCCTACAAGGAGTACGTCTCACCCTACGAGACCGAGCGCTATCTACCGATCCTCTAGGGCGAGGAGCGCATCGTCACGGGCAAACGCGTCGCCCCTACGAAGCGAGGCCCGTAGTAGTAGGGGTCCCAGATCGAGCTGATCCGCACGCTTCCACCCGACGAGCTGGAGTGGATGAACTTCCCATTGCCGATGTAGATACCCGCGTGTCCCACTCGCCGGCTGGTGGTCTTGAAGAAGACGAGATCTCCGACCTCCAGGTTCCCCCGCTTCCACACCCGCTTGTTGCGTCCGCGGCCCCCCATGTAGAACTGGTCGATGGACGAGTGGGGGAGATCGGCGCCGTGCTCTTTGTAGACCCAGCGCGTGAATCCCGAGCAATCGAATCCACTGCGCGGTGTGGTGCCGCCGTAGGTGTACCGAGTCCCGCGTACGCTGCGTCCGCGCTCCTCGACGTGCTGTCGCTGTTCCCTGAAGTCGCGGTGCGAATGGGCGTTCACGGGGGCCGCGAACATCGTCAGGCCGACTGCAGCAGCAGCAACCACCGATCCGAACTTGACCGCGGACGTGCGCGTGCGAACGCTCGCCATGATGCAACACCTCCAAATTCCCGCTTGCTTGCCGAAGCCCGCACGCCCTCGTTCTGGAGCCCGCGTGGTGAGGGGGAGCCTCGGTCGACTAAGGGAGTCACCCTATTGGTGATGACTATCGACCCGCACCCATCCAAACCTGAAATCGGGTTCCCTCTTTTTGTGGATGAGCACGAAAGAATCGCGGAAATGAACACAAGTGACTACAGACCGTAAGCAAGCGAAAGAAGTGAAGGGCGACAGGGCGCGTGCGCTCGCGTTGGTTAGTCGCACACTCGCGGAATTTGTGGACGCGGACGAACGTGCGCTCGAGTTGGTCGAAACGGACGAACTCCCCGATAGAGACGGTTACCGCGAAGCGATAACTGCTGCATATGCGCGCGATGAGATCGCGGGACTGCGCGTCGAGAAGCGCCGCCGGCTTGCGCAGATCGCCGCACTCGATGCCTCTGGGTCGATCCGATTGGAAGAGGTTGGACGAGCGCTGTCGGATCTCACCGATGCTTGCTTGAACGCCATGCTCCGCGATAGCGACGACCTCGCAGTGATCGCGATGGGCAAGCTCGGTGCCCGCGAGTTGAACTACGTCTCCGACATCGATCTGATGTTCGTTGCTTCGGGCGATCTCGCGCGTGCAACGAAAGAGACAGAGCGTCTCTTGCGCGCGCTCGGCGATCACTCCCCGCAAGGACAAGCGTTCATCATCGATACGAACCTGCGTCCGGAGGGCCGGGACGGCGCACTCGTCAGGTCACTCGACGGCTACCTGGAGTACTACCGTCGCTGGGCCAAGCCGTGGGAGTTCCAGGCTCTGTTGAAAGCGCGCGCTGCGGCGGGGATAGAAGAGCTGGGCGAGGAGTTGATCGCGCAGACCCGGGATCTCGTGTTCCCAGCCGAGGTGTCCCCCGAACGCATCTCCGACATGCGCCGGATCAAAGAGCGTGTGGAGGCCAACGCCGCTCGCGGCACGCGCCGGGGCCGAGACGAGACCGAGGACGTGAAGCTTGGCCCCGGGGGGATACGCGACATCGAGTTCTCGGTCCAGCTCCTCCAACTGGTCCACGGGGGGGCGGATCCGGCGGTCCGGGCTCCCGCCACCCTCGATGCCATCGATGCGTTGGTCGATGGTGGGTACCTCGCGGAGGAGGACGGCGCCGGGCTCGGCGTTGCCTACCGCTGGCTTCGCACCGTCGAGCATCGCCTCCAGCTCTTCCAGGAGCGGCGGGTGCGGCATCTCCCGGCAGATGCCGAAGCCCGGACGCAGCTCGCCCACTCGCTGGGATTCACCGACTCGCCCGGTGCCGGCGCGGCGACTCGCTTCCAGTCCGCCCATCGCAACGTCCTGGCCGACGTGCGCGGACGCTTCGAGAAGCTCTTCTACCGGCCCATGATCGAGTCGCTCGCGGAGGGCGGAACGAAGCTCAGCGAGGCCGGGCTCAAGGATCGTCTGCGGGTCCTGGGCTTCCGCGACGTCGACCGGGCCGCCCGCACCCTCACCGGGTTGGTCTCCGGCACCTCTCGACGGGCGAAGCTGGTGCGCGTCGTGACGCCCGCCGTCTTGCGCTTCCTTGCGGCGGCACCGGTGCCCGACGAAGGTCTCTTCGGGTTCCTACGCGTCGTGGAGGCTCTCGAAGGTCGGTATGACGGTCTGGGAGCCTTGCGAGACAACCCTCCGGGCCTCGCGTTCCTCGCTCGCCTGCTGGGCAGCGGGCGTCTGCTCGCCGACGTCTTGGTCCATGTCCCCGAGGAGCTGCAAACGATCGCCCATCCCGAAGAGCTCCACCTCAAGGATCGCGAGCGTCTGGTCCGGGAGGCTCAAGCTTCGCTCGGATGGAGAGAGCCCGCCGCGCGCCTCGACGGCTTGCGACGCTTCAAGCGGCGCGAGTTCCTCGGTATCACGATGGCCGACCTCGCCGGTACGGCGGACGAAGCAGAGGTGGGTGCGTCACTCGCGGACCTCGCCGATGCATGCCTCGAGGCGACCCTCGATCCGGATCGCCCCTTCGCCGTGATCGGGATGGGCAAGCTGGGAGCGCGCGAACTGAATTACTCGTCTGACATCGACGTGATGTTCGTGCATGAGATGGACGCGGCGGAAGCCGAGACGATCGCCGAAGAGTTGATGCGAGCGATCGGAGAGGTGACACCGGAAGGCCAAGCCTTCCGGATCGATGCCGCACTTCGTCCCGAGGGCAAGTCCGGTCCTCTGGCGCGCTCCATCGGCTCCTTCGCCGAGTACTACGAGAGGTGGTCGCGACCGTGGGAACACCAGGCCCTGATCAAGACGCGACCCAGCGCCGGGTCGCGCGCGCTTGGCGAGCGCTTCTTGGAGATGGCGCATCGACTCGCGTTCCCTGTAGAGATGCATCCGGACGCACTCGCCGAGGTGCGACACCTGAAAGCGCGTATGGAGCGAGAGAGGATCGCGAAGGGATCCGACCCGCGACGGAACCTGAAACTCGGGCCCGGAGGTCTCTCGGATATCGAATTCGCCGCCCAGTTGTTGCAACTTCAGCACGCGCATAGGCATCAAGAGCTTCGGGTGGCGAACACATTGCAGGCGCTCGCCGCCGCGCGCGAGCTCGGTCACCTCGATGATGCCGACGCGTCGGTCCTGGAAGACGCGTATCGCTTCTTCACGCGACTCCGCAACAATTACTTCTTGTTGCTCGGTCGCCCCGTCGACACGTTGACGAACCGTTCGGAGGATCTTGAAGCTCTCGGTATCGCGCTCGGGTTCGAGGATCAGCCGCGTCAGGAGCTGGAAGACACTTTCCTCAAGACCACACGACGCGTGCGCCGGATCGCGGAGCCGTTGATCTTTGGCTAGAGGGCGGGTCGTGTGATGAAGTAGGCGAACACCATCGCCATCAAGAGCAACGCACCGACGACGATGAGTATGGACCCACCGGTTGCCAGCGCCCGCTTACCGCCGCCGGCGTTGACCGCGATGAGGACTACAAGCCCTGCGAAGACGAGTACGAACGACAGGACCTTCATCTCAGCGCGGCAAGCACCTCATCGATCGGAGGGACATCGGAAGAGTCGCGTGACCGATAGAGAAATAGGACCTCGCCCGACTTGTCGACGACCGCGGCACCTCCGAGCTGGAAAGGATCCTGTTTAGGGATCCTGTTCCCGAAGCGTGCGATGGATCTGATGCCTTCGATCCAAACCGGTGGTCCGTAGATGTTCCACGCGGACGCCCGTCCGATGGCCAATGCCCGGTAGGTCTGTTTGTCGTGGTCGACGAGAAGCGGGAACGGGATCCCGAGCTCGCTCTTGAAATGCGCGGCCATCTCGGGGAAACCCATCCCGATCGCGACGATGCCCGCGTCGGCCTCCTGGAACTCGTTGTACCGGTCACGCAACTGCGTGACGAACCCCCGGCAGAACGTTCAGCCATAGTGGCGCAACCACGTGATCACCACTGGTTGGTCGCGCCACAGGTCGCCTACCCGAACGTCGTTGCCGCCGGAATCAGGCAGGACGACGTCTTGGATGACCGACATATCGGGCATAGCGCGCATCCTAGGCCAGTTCATCTCAGCTTCCGTCCGTCGGTGGGGGCCGAAGTCGTGAACCTGACGGACACCCCCCCAGATGTACTTAGTGACTATGCGCGATCTGCGGGATTGACCGTGGAGCACCTTCTTCCTCACTGTCTCTAGCGGCGGGATCGCGGGAGTGGATCTAGTGGGGGGAGGGCAGGATGGATAGCCAGGTCCACTACACGAGTGAGATCGGGAAGATGCACCTGGAGGAGGCCCGCGCGCGCGCGGCCCGCCACCGGTTGGAGCAGGCCACGAAGCGCCGCACACGCCTGGACGCGCCGCTGTCCCGGATGAGCGTGATGATCTATCGCAGAGCTCTCAGGATCGCCGCCTTACCTCTGCTACTGCATGCAGGCGATACCCGTCAGGAAACGAAGACCCCAAAGACGGTAAAGATCCCGGACAGCTTCGAGGAGGAAGTCGTGATCCCCCTCGAGCACGTCGAGGAGGCGTCTTCACCCAAGACGTAGATCGACACCTGGATCGACTTCGAACGGGTATAGCCAGCTCTACTACCTTAGATGTCGTAGTACAGGTAGAACTCGTGCGGTGTTGGACGCAGCCGGATCTCGTCGACCTCGTGCACCCTCTTGTAGTCGATCCAGTGATCGATCACGTCCTGCGTGAACACGCCACCCTCGAGCAGGTAGTCGTGGTCGGCTTCGAGCGCGTCGAGAGCCGCGTCAAGCGACCCCGGGACCTGCGGGACGTTGGCGAGCTGCTCGGGGGGTAGCTCGTAGAGGTCCTTGTCCATCGGCTCGGGCGGCTCGGTCTTGTTGCGCACGCCGTCGAGTCCGGCCATGAGCAGTGCCGGGAACGCGAGGTACGGGTTCGCCGACG
>Ga0299913_10002000_pt1 | contig 15744 bp, 12 predicted proteins | sample RVTome_9_FD_201360 | JGI IMG/M metagenome (GOLD analysis project Ga0299913, IMG submission 201360) | Soil microbial communities from uranium-contaminated site in the Upper Colorado River Basin, Wyoming, United States - RVT155D38 (version 2) ...
GTATTCACCGCGGCGTTGCTGATCCGCGATTACTAGCGACTCCGCCTTCATGGAGTCGAGTTGCAGACTCCAATCCGAACTGAGACCGGCTTTTTGGGATTCGCTCACCCTCGCGGGATCGCAGCCCTTTGTACCGGCCATTGTAGCATGTGTGCAGCCCAGGACGTAAGGGGCATGATGATTTGACGTCGTCCCCACCTTCCTCCGGTTTGACACCGGCAGTCTCCTATGAGTCCCCGACATGACTCGCTGGCAACATAGGACAGGGGTTGCGCTCGTTGCGGGACTTAACCCAACACCTCACGGCACGAGCTGACGACAACCATGCACCACCTGTATACGGCCCCGAAGGACACTACATCTCTGTAGCTTTTCCGTATATTTCAAGCCCTGGTAAGGTTCTTCGCGTTGCGTCGAATTAAGCCACATGCTCCGCCGCTTGTGCGGGCCCCCGTCAATTCCTTTGAGTTTTAGCCTTGCGGCCGTAATCCCCAGGCGGGGTGCTTAATGCGTTAGCTGCGGCACGGAGGGAGTGGATAACCCCCCACACCTAGCACCCATCGTTTACGGCGTGGACTACCAGGGTATCTAATCCTGTTCGCTCCCCACGCTTTCGCTCCTCAGCGTCAGGTAAGGCCCAGAAGGCCGCCTTCGCCACCGGTGTTCCTCCTGATATCTGCGCATTTCACCGCTACACCAGGAATTCCACCTTCCCCTACCTACCTCAAGTCCACCAGTATCAGGAGCAATTTCAGGGTTGAGCCCTGAGATTTCACTTCTGACTTAATGGACCGCCTACGAGCTCTTTACGCCCAATAATTCCGGACAACGCTTGGACCCTACGTATTACCGCGGCTGCTGGCACGTAGTTGGCCGGTCCTTCTTCTGGAGGTACCGTCACTTTCGCTTCTTCCCTCCTGAAAGCGGTTTACAACCCGAAGGCCTTCTTCCCGCACGCGGCGTCGCTGCGTCAGGCTTTCGCCCATTGCGCAAGATTCCCCACTGCTGCCTCCCGTAGGAGTCTGGGCCGTGTCTCAGTCCCAGTGTGGCTGGTCGCGCTCTCACGCCAGCTACCCGTCGTCGCCTTGGTGGGCCGTTACCCCACCAACAAGCTGATAGGCCGCGAGGCCATCTTGGAGCGGCGGACCATTTCCTGTGCAGCCCATGCGGGCCGCGCAGAATACCCGGCATTAGCTGGAGTTTCCCCCAGTTATTCCGGTCTCCAAGGTAGGTTCCTCACGTGTTACTCACCCGTTCGCCGGTCTCCACACCCCGAAGGGTGCTTCTCCCTCGACTTGCATGTGTTAGGCGCGCCGCCAGCGTTCGTCCTGAGCCAGGATCAAACTCTCCATTAGAGATCTTTGAGCGTCGCCCCGAAGGGCGGCAGCCTCAGATCCGTGGAAAGTAGAGAGCCTGAAGTTCAAGAACAGCTGGTTGATTAGCTATCCGGAACCAGGTTCATACGAATCCGGCTTATTTCACGGTGTTTCCACCGATCCCAAAGTCGGGGTGCATGTACACTGACTTTTGGCACACTGTGCAGTTTTCAAGGAGCGGGGTTCGCTCTCGCCCGAGTTCCCCGGCGACGAGCCCTGGTGGGCTGGTGCCGATGGCTTTCGGAGTCGTGCGCAAGACCTCACGGCCTTGTCGGGGTTGTGGCCCCGGTTCACCCTCGGATGAACCTCGGGACCAGAATCCGTCCGGGAGGGCTTCCTCCGCAGCAGGAATGGAAACCTTAGCCGCTCACCCGTTGGCTGTCAACTTGGGGGCGTTTCGCTACGGTTTGCAGACGCGGCAAGGCTTCAAACCGGCGCGGAGCGCCTCGTCGCGGCCCATCAAGTCGAGGTCGTCGCGCGTGTTGACGAGGTGGCAGGAGGGGTCGTGGAAACTCGACCGCCCCGCGACCACCAGCGCCTCGTCGGCCTGGGGCGCCCAGTCCTGCGGGGACACGATGGTCGGATCCTCCGCCGTGGGCCGGACCGTGACCGTGCCCGAGGGGCTGCGCCGCGAGGGCGCGCTCACGACCGCCGGCAGCGCGGGCGCGCCGCCGCCCAGCACCGTGGCGGTCTGCCGCAGCCCTTGGATGACGCGCTCGGTCTGTGCCGCTTCGACCGCGTCGATCTCGCGCTGCGCCTGCACGAACAGCACGCCCAGGCCACCGCCGATCAGGCCCAGCCCCGCCACGCCGCCCGAGAGCAGGTACGGGAACTGCGCCGCCAGCGCGTCGACTTCCGCCGTGCCGTTCCATGCCACGGCGATCAGGACGAACCCGCCCAGGACCATCAGCAGGCCGATGTAGCTCGCGAGCTTGGCCGGACCACGCATTGCCGTGCCTCCCTGTCGGGTCCGTCAGGACCGCCGGCTGCGTGCCGGCACGACCTGAATCTGCTCGGTCAGCGCCTCGCCGCCCCCGGCGCGGCGCGGACGCGGGGCGAACTCACCGGTCAGCGCGGGGTCCTCGACGGCCCCCGGGGCCAGTTGCGCCTGCAACTCCGTAACGGCCGCGACGAGATCCGCGAGCTGCCGCGCACGCCGCGCGCCGTCGTGGCGCATGGTCTGGATGACCAGCATCATCACGCCGACCAGGATCAGCCCCAGGCCGGTGAGGCCCCCGGACAGCAGGTACGGGAACTGGCCCTGGACGTAGGTGAGCTCGGCGGCGCCGTTCCACGCCAGGCCGATCACCCCGAAACCGATCCCGGCGAGCGCCAGCCCGGCGTAGTTCACGATGTTTCCCTGCTTGCCCATTGGCCTTCGTCCTTCGCGCCGCCGGTCCCCGTGGCCGGCACCATCCGCAGTGTAAGGGGCGCCCGGGGCGCCGTGGTGGGTTACCCGACGCCGAGATGCTGCCGCCGCAGTTCCTTGGATTCGCGCAGTTCCTTGGCCGAACCGCTGTAGACCAGCACGCCCTTCTGGATCACGAACGCCTTGTCGGCCAGCTTCAGCGAGCCCACGTTCTGCTCGTTGAGGATCACCGTGGTGCCGTCCGCGTTGATCTCGCGCACCACGTTCAGCACGTCGCGCACGATCACCGGCGCCAGCCCCAGGGACGCCTCGTCGATCATCAGCAGCTTGGGGCCCGACATCAGCCCGCGGCTGATCGCGAGCATCTGCTGCTCGCCGCCCGACAGCGTCCCGGCGATCTGCGTCCGCCGTTCGCGCAGGCGCGGGAAGTAGGTGAAGCAGCGCTCGAGCTGCGCCTCGACGAATTCGGGCTCCTTGCGCTTGACCCACGAGCCGACGCGCAGGTTGTCCTCGACCGGCAGGTTGGGGAACACCCGGCGGCCTTCCGGCACCAGCGTGACGCCCTTGGCGACCATGGCCTCGACCGGCGTCTTGGTGACGTCCTCACCGGCGTAGCGGATCGTGCCCTCCCAGGGCGTGAGCACGCCCGCCAGTGTGAGCACCGTGGTGGTCTTGCCCGCGCCGTTCAGGCCGAGGACAACGGCGGTCTCGCCCTCGTCGATCGTGAAGTCGATGCCGTACAGCACCGGCAGGGTGCCGTAGCCGACGCGCAGCCCCGAGACCTCAAGCAGCGCCATAGGTGCTCTCCTCGCCGAAGTAGGCGGTGATGACCTCGGGATGGTTCTGGATCTCGGCGGGCAGGCCCTCCGCGAGCAGGCGTCCGAAGTTCAGCACGTAGATGTAGTCGCACACGGCGACCACCATCGGCACGTGGTGCTCGATCATGACGATCGTCACCCCGAGCTGGCGGCGGATGTCCAGCAGCAGGTCGCCGAACTCGTGACTCTCCTCGGGGCTCATGCCGGCCGAGGGCTCGTCGAGCAGCAGCAGCTCGGGGTCGGTCGCGAGCACGGCCGCGGCCTCCACCATCTTCAACGTGCCGTACGGCAGCCCGCCCAGGGTCTTGTTGCGCAGGTGCGCCAGGCCCATGAAGTCCAGGACCTCCATGGCGCGCGCCTTGAGCTGCGCCTCCTCGCCCAGCGCCCCGGGGGCGCCGCCGAGCCCCTGCAGCACGCCGTAGCGAATGCGCGCGTGCTGGGAGGTCAGCAGGTTCTCGAGCACGGTCATCGAGCGCACCAGCCCGACCTGCTGGAACGTGCGGCCGATGCCCAGGACGGCCTTCTGGTCCGGCCGCATGCCGGTGATGTCCTGGCCCTTGAAGCGCACCGTGCCCGAGGTGGGCGTGTAGAAGCCGCTGATGCAGTTGAACGCCGTGGTCTTGCCGGCACCGTTGGGACCCATGATCCCGACGATCTCGTACTCGTCCGCGGCGAACGTGAAGCCGTCGAGTGCCTGCAGTCCCCCGAAGCGGATGCCCAGGTTCTCGACCTCAAGGACGGCCAACGATCCCACCTCCGGAGCCGTGGTACTCGTGCATGGCGTGCATGTCGAAGCGGCCGCCCCGCACCCAGCGCTGGATCGGCTGGATCTGCTGGCCGATGCCGCCCGGGAACTGGATCAGCGTGATCACCAGCAGCGCCGCGCCGATCACCGGCACCACCACCGGGTTCACCTCGGGGAAGTACGGGATGAAGGTGTGCATCGCGTCGAGGATCTCGTCCAGCGTCGCGAACACCACCGCGCCCATCAGCACACCGACGCGGTTGCCCAGGCCGCCCACCACCGTCATCAGCACGAACGTCAGGGCGAGCACGAGGTTGAACTCGTTCTCCGAACTCACGTAGCCCAGCATGTGGCCGAACAGCGCCCCGGCCAGGCCCGCGAACGTGCCGCTGATGATGAACGCGAGCAGCTTGTAGCGCGTGACGTTGATGCCGAAGGACTGCGCGACGCGCTCGTCGTCACGAATCGCCTGGATCGCGCGGCCCGCCTTGGACTTGACCAGGCGGATGTCCAGCACGAACAGCAGCGCCAGGCAGCCCAGCACCACGTAGCTGTACGCGCGCGGGCTTGCCAGCGCCTCGGGCCGGGAGGCCGGGACGCCTTGGGCGAGAAAGCCGAACTGGAACAGGCTCACTTCGGCGAGCAGGCCGTAGGCGAGCGTCACGATCGCCAGGTACAGCCCGCGCACGCGCAGCGCCACGTAGCCCAGCAGCACGGCGGTGAACGCGCCCGAGGCCGCCCCGGCCAGCATGCCCAGCGGCAGCGGGTACCCCCAGCGCGTCGCCACGACCGCGCTGGCGAACGCCCCGACGCCGAAGAACGCCTGGTGGCCCAGCGACAGCTGGCCCAGGTAGCCCACCAGTACGTTCATCGACAGCGCGACGCAGCCGTAGATCGCCGCCAGGCTGACGATGTCCGCCTGGTAGTCGTACGGCAGGATCACCGGCAGCGCCAGGATCAACGCGACGACGGCGGCCGGGACGGAGATGCGTGCGGCCCAGCCGGCGCCACTGGGGTGGAAGTCGGCCTCCGCGGACGCGGCCGCGTGCTCGCCGTGCAGTTCAGAGCCGAGATGTTCCTCGGGCGAGAGCTTTGCGAGATCGGTCACCGGCTATGCCTCCCGGGCCAGCAGGCCCTTGGGCCGGAACAGCAGGGTCAACAGCAGGATGACGAACGCCGCGATGATGTTGGGCGACGGCACCGTCGCGGGCGTGAACTGCGCGGTCAGTTCCGACAGGAAGCCGATCAGCAGGCCGCCCACGAGCGCACCAGGCAGCGAGGTCAGCCCACCGACCACGATCGAGGTCAGCGCCGGGATCAGCGCGTTCGCGGTGAAATAGCCCGGCGTCAAGGCGCTGGTCGGGATGAACACCACGCCCGCGACACCGGCCAGCAGGCCCGTGAGCCCCCACACGAACGTCGACATGCGGTCCGCCGAGATGCCAGCCAGCCGTACCGCGAAGGGTTCCGCGCTCATGGCCAGGATCGCCCGGCCCAGCGGCTTTTTGGCGAAGAACCACGCCAGGCTGAGCGAGAAGGCGATCAGGACCGCCAGGACCATCAGCCGCTGCGGCGACAGCAGGCCCAGCAGCGGCTGCTCGGCGATGCGCGTCTCGATCTCGCCGAACAGGGGGTCGACGATCAGGATGTTCGCGCCGCCGATCAGGAACGTCATGGCGATCAAGAACAGCGCCACACCGGCGGTGGCGACGAACACGGTCACGTCGGGCGCGTCACGCAGGGGCCGGATCACGATCCGCTCGATCCCCACCGACAGCGCCACCGCGAGCACGATTGCGATCAGCATCGCGACGACGTAGGGCGCGCCCACCCTCGCGTGGAACAGGTACAGCATGAAGGCGGCGAACGTCGCGACCTCCGCCTGCGCGAAGTTGATGATGCGCTGCGCCTTGTAGATCAGGACGATCCCGAGCCCGATCAGGCCATAGATGGTCCCCGTGACCATGCCGACCATCAGGGCGCGGAACACGCTCTCGAAGAAATCCGCCACCTTATGGAGTCTCCTCGCCGCCTCGCCCCCGCGGGCGCCCGTCGGGCGTCCGCGGGGAGCCTGCCATACCCCGCTCGGTTCGCGCTACTCAGAAGCTCGAGCGGTGCAGCCCGTCCGGCGGCGTGACGTACTGCGCCTTGGCGCAGTCGGCCACGAGCACGTTCACGTCCTGAGCCCCGAAGTGGTTCTGCGCGGTGTGCTTGATCACCGGGTAGACGCCGGACTGGATGACGTTGTTCTCGAACGCGCGCATGAACGCCTGACGCGACACGTCGTTCGCCGACATCTTCTGGAACACCCCGTGGATGCTCTTGTTGACGCCCCACAGCAGCAGGTGGATGTCATCCTCCCCGCCCGCCTTGGCGAACTCCGGATCGACCTGCGGCATCACATTCAGGCCGGGCGCGGGCGAGAAGAACATCGACCCGCTGTAGGCCGCGTTGCCCTGGCACGCCGCATTGGCCACCGTGTTGAGGCCCATGGTGATACCAATGCCGGCCCACTGGTCGATGCTCCCGCCGGGCGAGCGCACGATCTGGATGAACGTGCTGGGCGCCATGATCGGGAACGCGACCTTGATCTGGTTCTGGGTGAGCCACGACGCGTCGGACGGGCCGTTCTGCGTCTGGCGGACCAGCACCTCCCAGCCCTGCGCCTCCGCAAGCTGCTTCATTTTCGCGACCACGCCGTTGAAGCCAGGGGTGCGGTCGCGCACGATGCCGAACTTGTTGTTCGGCGGCGGGGAGTTCTTCTTGACCCACTGGATCAGCAGGGGCGCCTGCTGGATGTAGCTCATCGACAGCGCGAAGTAGTTCGGGATCGAGCGCAGCAGTCCTTCGTCGACGCCCGCCGACAGGTACGGCACGCCCTGCTTCTGCGCTGTCCGCGCGCAGGCCGTGATCTGGTCGGTGCCACCACCGCCGATGAGCATGTACACCTTCTCGCGCTGGATCAGGTCGTTGCACACGGAGGTCGCGCGGCTGGGGTTGTACTGGTCGTCGCGTACGACCACCTCGACGTTGCGGCCGAACACCTTGCCGATGTGCTTCCAGTACTGGTCCTTGCCCACGACGAAGCTCTGCTGCGGCAGCGGAGCCGCGCCCGACAGCGGCGCGTGCAGGCCGATCTTGATGGTCGTGTCCGTGACGCCGGTCATGTCCCCGGCGCCACCGGCTCCCCCGCCACCGGCTCCCCCGCCGCCGCTCGTGCCGCCTCCGCCGGAGCCTCCGGTGCCGCCGCCCGCATCGCCGGACCCACCCGTGCCACCGCCGGAGATGTCGGACCCGCCGCCGCCCGCGGCGCCGGTCGAGCCGTCGTCGCCGCTGCCGTCCGCACTGGTGCCGCTGCCGTCGTCGAACCCGTCACCCGCGACAGCGCCGTCGTCGTCGAAGCCGGCGTCGCCGGACTCCCCGGGGTCCGCCATCGCGCCGCCGTCGCCGGCGCCGCTGTCGTTGAATCCGACGTGGACGCCCTCCTTCTGGCCGCACGCCGCGGCCAGAAGGCTGAGCAGCATGAGGGACGCGAGGGTGCGGACCAGAGTCTTCGACATCAGCGGCTCACTCCTGTGGGCTCCGCCCCCGGGTGCGACCCCGGGGCCTTGGGGGGTGGGGATGCGACGGAGCGCACCCGCCGCGCGGGACGTCGGCAGGGGAGCCTCCGGCCCGCGCGGTGCAACCGTGGATCAGTCTCGCAGCCCAGCGCGGCGTCGCGCCATCAACTTTGAGACCGCACCTTCGCGCTCGGTCGGCAGCTCGGGGTCGTGGCTGAGCGAATAGCCGAGCATGCCGGCAAGGCCCAGGCCCAGGAACGGCAACAGGTACACGGCCGGGTTCGTCCGCACCCCGCGCTGCTCCTGGCGCGTGACCGGCGGGGCCACGACGTCGCCGCTGTCCGCGGGCGCCGCGCCATCACCGAAGTCACCGACCGCCGGCGCCTCCGCGCTGTCGTCGGTCGTCGTCTCGCCGCTGTCGAAGCCGCCCGAGAAGCCGCCGCCGGAGGAGAACCCGCTGCCGCTGCTGACCCCAGCGCCGCTGTCACCGCTCGCGCCGGCGTCACCGCCGAAGTCAGGCGTCTCGACCGGCACGAAGCGCAGGTCCGCGGTAATGGGAGCCTTGGCCGGCGGCGGGTTGGGACTCGGCGCGCCGCCCTCGGGTGGCTGCCAGTCCTTGGCCTGAAAAGCCACGTGCCAGCTCTGATCCGGCGGCGGAGTGGCGCTGTCGGGGTCAGGGAGCATCGCCACACCGTAGTTGTTGTTCGGATCGCCCCACGCCGTGGTGAAGGGAGCCAGGTCGATGGTCCAGGTCATGGGCGCGGAGCCCTCGACCAACTGAACCGTGGCCTTGATGGAACAGTCGTAGGAAGGCAGATCCTCCCAGTCACCACCCTGGGCGGCCACGACCAGCTCAGTTGCCAGGCACGCCACCATCTCGGCCGCATCAGCACGCTTGGAGCCAAGCCCGGAACCACCGTCGACGAGTGTGATCTTTCCACCGGTCACCACCGGAGGCATGCCGTCGTCGGTCAACGTCACCAGCGGGAAAGCCAGGAACGTGACGGCCTCGGGTTCACCTCCCACGACCCCGACGTGCAGCGTTTCCGGCTGGTAGGGATTCAAGCGGTTGCGCACTTCAGTGCGAGGGATGCCGCTGACACCCGCCGGGTCCTGCGTCTCCGGTACGGGATGGAACGGATCACGGGTCCTGAAGAACCATGCCTCGTCCTGCATCAGCACGTCTTCAGCGGTCTGCGGCGTCTGAGCGGTAGCGATCATCAGCGGGCCGACGATCATAAGCCCAGTCAGAACGACGCACGCCAGAAGCGCGGCTCGGGTCAGCGCACGGGACATCGGTCTTCCTCGCGTCTTCGCGGCAGCGAGTTCACTGCCAGCGCTCATTGCTCAACGATCCGGTCGATAGCAGCTTCGTTTTGCATACGATATCAGGTGCTCTCCCCATTACGCCCGAATGTCATGGGTCACAGCTTTGTCATTGTGTACCTCATGCTTGTGTCGTTGACATTCCGGCGGTTCGCTTCGACACTCGACCAACGGCGCGTCTTCAGTGGACGCTGCGGGACACAGGGGGGCACTTTCGATGAAAGTCTTGCATTCGGCACGTCTACGTCCGAACACCATCGGCTTCATCCTCGCGGTCACGATGAGTACGTTGTTCTATGCCGGTCCCAATGCTCTCGGTTCCGAAACGACCGCCGGAACGGAATCCGAGGGAACCGTCGAGTCATCCGACGACACCACCGCTGACGGTGCAGGAGAATCCCCAGATCAGAACGGTCCGGAACGTACCCCGCGCAGCCACGGCTGGCCGCCCACCGACCCGCTCGACCCGAATTTCGTCAACAAGCTCATCAACCAGGGGCCTCCCTCCGGCTGGCTCTACCACGGCTTCATCACTGTGGGCCAATGCGTCGACATGTACTATGGAGCCTCCTATTTCTGGCGTGGATCGACGTCGGCGACACCTACATCCGTGACCAGTTATGCCGATTTGCATGGCAACTGCCTCAACACGCAGTTCACCAGCATCCGGTCAAGGACGACCGCCCAAGTCACATGTCTGGGGTTGAGCACATACAGCGATACCGCTTCGGCCTCGGGGGGCTCTGCGACGCTGGTGATTTCACAGGCCCACGCCTCCACCAGTGATCTCACTTGCCAACCTGGCTCGACGATGCGATTCACCATGGAAGCGCGGCTGACCAGGCCAAACGGCACGTTCGTCTACTACTGCAACACGGCAGTGGGCTTCCTGGGGGGCCAGATCAGTGAGTTGTCGGCGAACTCCAGTCCCTGCTAGCCGCATGGTGACAAGGAAAGCAAGCGAGGCGTCATGACTTCGGGTGGGCACCCGGCTCGTCGCGCAAGCGAACGAACCGGCGCTTGCCCACCTGAAGTACTCGCCCGACAAGTTCATCAACGGGAATGTCTGCGTCAGGGTCGGTCAAAGCCTGTCCATCCAATCGCACGGCGTTCTGGCTGATCATGCGCCGCGCTTCAGAGCGGCTCGAGACCAGTCCAGCATCAGCAAGTAGTGCCGCCACTGGCCACGAAAGAACTGGACCCAGCACAAATTCGGGGATGTCTTCGGGAATGCCGTGCTCCTTGAATTGCAGGTCGAAGCGCGCCTCGGCGGCTTCCGCGTCATCGGCCGAGTGATACATGCGCACGATCTCACGCGCGAGCCGCCGCTTGGTCTGGCCCGGGTGCAGGCTCCCGTCCCCCAGCCCCGCCGCGATGCCGTCCACCTCATCGGGGCCCAGGTCGGTGACCAACCGGAAGTACTTGACCATCAGCTCATCACGGATGGACATCGCTTTGCCGAACATCTCGGCGGGATCCTCGTCGACGCCGATCGTGTTGCCCGACGTCTTGGACATCTTCGCCGCCCCGTCCAGGCCCTCCAAGAGCGGCATCGTGAGGATGCACTGGGGGTCCTGGCCGTTGGACGCCTGGAGCTGGCGGCCCATCAGCAGGTTGAAGGTCTGATCGGTGCCGCCCAGTTCCACGTCGCTGCGCAGGTGGACCGAGTCCTGGCCCTGGAGCAGCGGGTAGAGGAACTCGCTGAGCGCGATCGGCTTGCCCTCGCGGTAGCGGGTGGAGAAGTCGTCGCGCTCCAGCATCTGCGCCACGGTCACCTGCGCGGTCAGCCGCAGCACGTCGCTCATGCCCAGGGGTCCCAGCCAGTCGCCGTTGTCCACGACCTCCAGGCGCTCGGGCAGCAGGACCTTGCGCACCTGGTCGAGGTAGGTGCGCGCGTTGTCCGCCACCTGCTGCTCGGTCAGGGGCGGGCGCGTCGCCGAGCGGCCCGTGGGATCGCCGACGCGCGCGGTGAAGCCGCCGATGATCAGGATCGCCGTGTGGCCGAGCTCCTGGAACTGGCGCAGCTTGCGCAGCACCACGGTGTGGCCGATGTGCACGTCCGGGCTGGTGGGGTCCATGCCGAACTTCACGCGCAGGGGCGGGCGCTTGCCCTCGGCGGCCTCGGTGACCTTGCGCGCGAACTCCTCGGCGGGCAGCACCTGTTCCGCGCCGTCGGTGAGGATCTTCAATTGCTCCGCCGCGCTGGTCATGACGCGCAAGCCTACTCACCCGCCGCGCCGACTGGCCTACGATCCGCCGCATGCGCCGCCGGCTGCTCGTCCTCGCTCTTCTCGCGGCCCTGGCCGCCGCGGGCACGGCCTGGGCATGGCGGGCGGCCCACGTGCCGGTGCCCCTGCCCGCCCCGCAAGCGTCCGGGCAGGTGCTGGCGTCCGACGGATCGGTCCTGGCGACGCTGCATGGCGAGCAGGACCGCCGCCCGGTGCCACTGGGACGCATGCCCAAAGCGCTCGTGGACGCGGTGATCGCCACCGAGGACGCGCGCTTCTGGTCGCACGGGGGCGTCGATCCCGCCGCCATCGCGCGGGCGCTGTGGCGCGACCTGCGCGCCGGGCGCGCGGTCCAGGGTGGGTCGACCATCACTCAGCAGCTCGCGAAGAACCTGGTGACGGGATCCGAGCCGACCGTCGGGCGCAAGCTGCGCGAGGCATGGACCGCGGTGCGGATCGAGGCGACGCTCGGCAAGCAGGAGATCCTGCAGTCCTACCTGAACACCGTGTACTTCGGCGGCGGCGCGTACGGGGTGCAGGCGGCGGCGCAGCGGTGGTTCGCCGAGGACGTCGACGATCTCGACGTGGCCCAATCCGCACTGCTGGCGGGACTGATCCGTGCGCCCGCCGCCGCCGACCCCGTGCGCCATCCGGACGCGGCCATGGCGGCCCGGGCGCGGGCGCTGCGGCGCATGGCGGCGGTCGGGACGCTGTCCGGCGGGGAGGCTGCCCGGCTGGGACGGCGTCCGCTGGCCGTACGCGAACGCCCGCCGGACTGGCGCGCGCCCTGGTTCGTCGATCACGTGCTCGACTCGATCGAGCACGACACCGCACTGAGCGCAGTCGCTGACGCTGCGTCCGCACGCGTAGACCGGCTGTACCGCGACGGGCTGCGCGTGCGGACGACCCTGGACCCCGTGTGGCAGCAGGCCGCCGAAGTCGCCGTGCGCGACCGGCTGACCGAGCCCGGCGATCCGCGGGCGGCACTGGTGGCGATCGCCCCGGCGTCCGGCGCCGTGCGCGCCCTGGTTGGTGGGCGCCGCTATGGGGACCCCACGGACCCGGTAAGCCATTTCAACCTCGCCACCGACGGTTCCCGCCAGCCAGGGTCGGCGTTCAAGCCGCTGGTGCTCGCCGCGGCGCTGTCACGCGGGCACAGCCTCGAAGACCGCTGGCCGGGCGGCGCGGAGGCCGTCCTGGATCTCCCCGGCAGCGCCGAGCCGTGGGTCGTGCGCAACTACGACAACCGCGACCACGGCGTCATCTCGCTGCGCGAGGCGACCCGGTGGAGCGTCAACACCGTGTTCGCCCGGCTGATGGCCGACATCGGCCCCGAGCCGGTCGCCGCCCTGGCGCGGGCCGCGGGTGTGCGCCGGTCCCTGCCCGCGGCGCCGTCGCTGGCTCTGGGGGCCGTGGAGATCAGTCCGCTGGAGCTGGCCGCCGTCCAGGCGACGTTCGCGGCCGGTGGCATCGCCCGGACGCCGTACACGATCACGGAGATCACCGACCGCGACGGCGTCGTGCTGTACCGCGCGCCGCAGCGGGCGGCGGGGCGGCGCGTGCTGCCCGCCGCCGTCGCCTGGCAGGTGACCGACGCGCTGCGCGGCGTCGTGGAGGAGGGCACCGGCCAGGCCGCGCGCATCGATCGGACGCTGGCCGGCAAGACCGGCACGACGCAGGGCTTCGCCGACGCCTGGTTTGCGGGGTACACGCCGCAGCTGGCGGCGGCCGTGTGGATCGGCTTCCCGCGAGGCGCTGTCCCGATGGTGCCGCCGACCACACGGGCACGCGTGGAGGGGGGCGGCTGGCCGGCGGAGATCTTCGGCGCGTTCGCCGCCGCGGCCCTGGCCGGGGAGCCGCACCGCGAGTTCCCCGCGCCCGAAGGCGTGGTCCGCGTCCGCGTGGACACGTCGCGCAACTGCCTGCCGAACGCCTACACCCCGGCCGAACTCGTCGCCGAGCGGTCGTATGTGCGCGGCGCCGAACCCACCGAGCACTGCACCGAGCCGACGGGGCCCGATCGTGCGCGCGTCCCCGATGTGACCGGGCAACCAGTGGAGCGGGCGCTGCGCATGCTCGGCGACGAAGGATTGCGGGTCGTGCGGCGCGCGGAGCGGCGGCCGGACCTGCCGCCGGGGCGCGTGGTGCGCCAGTCCCCCGCCGCCGGGACCGAGCTGCGCGGCGCGGCCGGGGCGACCGTGACGATCTGGGTGTCCGCGGGGGCGGAGGTCACGGTGCCTGACGTGCTCGGCCTGCCCGTGCCGCGCGCCCGTGCAGAGCTGGAGGCGGCGGGGCTGACCGTGGAGCTCGACCGAGACTGCCCCGGCGGCGGCGGCGACTGCCAAGGCGCCCGCCTGCGCCCCGGCACGGTCTGGGAGCACTCCCCCGACGCGGGCCGCCGCGTCCCCTTCGGCACCCTCGTCACCCTCCACGCCTACCCCACGTGACCGCCCGCACCCATGCACCCAACTGACTGGGTGCGTCGGCGATCGCATCCGGGCGAACCTGCACCCAGTCTGAGATCGCCGAACCCATGGCCCAATCAACTGGGTGCGTCGGCGATCGCATCCGGGCGTACCTGCACCCAGTCATTTGGGTGCATGGGTGCAGCTAGAGGGGGCGGGGGTGGCGTTTGTAGGGGGAGGCCCAGGGCGAGGCGGGGATGACGAAGCGCCAGGGCGTGTCGGCGCCTGCCGCGACGCCGGTGCGCGGCGTCGCCACCACCTCGGGGCGCTCACCGTCGTCGGCCAGGTACAGCACGCCGCCGGAACACAGGTCCGCCCCGCTCCACGAACCGTCCAGGCCGTACGCCTGCGCCAAGCGCGCCGGCCCGCGCAGCAGCTCGCGATCCTTGACGGCGCCACGCCGGGACCGCATCAGCGCGAGATGCTCAAGCGGTTCGGCCGCGCGAAGCAGGACCCCTTGGCCGTGACCCTCCTCGCCCGTGACCGTGTTCATGCACCAGTGCATGCCATAGGTGAAGTACACGTACGCGTGCCCGGGCGGGCCGAACAGCGGGGCGTTGCGCGTTGTCTCGCCGCGGTAGGCGTGGCAGGCCGGGTCGTCCTGGAGGTAGGCCTCCACCTCGACGATGCGCGCCACGAGCCCCTCGTCCTCGCGCACCAGCAGCTTGCCCACGAGATCGGGCGCGACCTCGGTGGCGGACCGTGCGAAGAACGCCCGGCCGAGACGCTCGGTCATGCGCCGCGCTCGCGCTTGGCCGCGACGAACCCCAGCAGGTCCTCGAGCGTCCAGGTGTTGATCACGCGCTCCGCCGTGGCCCAACCGCGCTGCGCCGTCGCCACGCCGTAGCGCATCAGATCGAGATCGCGCACGCGGTGCGCGTCGCACGAGATGGCCAGCAGCGCCCCGCCGTCCATCGCTCGGCGCACCATGTCGCCCGACAGATCCAGCCGCGCCGGATGCGCATTCACCTCCAGCGCCGTGCCGGTCTCGACCGCCGCAGCCACCACGGCGTCGAGGTCGATGTCGTAGCCGGGACGCCGGCCGATCTTGCGGCCGGTCGGGTGCCCGATGACGTTCACCGCCGGATGCCGCATGGCCGTGATGATCCGTGCCGTCTGCTCGGCCTGCGGCCGCGGGAAGTGCGAATGCACGCTGGCGACCGTGAAGTCGTAGCCGAGCAGGAAGTCCCCGTCGTAGTCCAGGCCGCCGTCCACGCCGATGTTCAGCTCGGCACCGTGCAGGATGCGCATCGCCGGGTAGCGCTCCTGCAGCCGCGCGATCTCCTCGCGCTGGGCGAGCATTCGCGCGCGCGACAAGCCGTTCATCGTGAGGTTCTCGGCGTGGTCGGTGACCGCGTAGTACGCGTAGCCCTTCGCCGCCGCCGCGTCGAGCATCTCGGCCAGCGTAGCCTTGCCATCACCCGACCAGTCGCTGTGACCGTGCAGGTCGCCGCGCACCGCCTCGAGGGTGACCAGATCGGGCAGGCTGCCGGCGGAGGCCGCGTCGACCTCGCCGGTGTCCTCGCGCAGGGTGGGCGGCACCCACGCCATGCCGAGCGCGGCGTAGATCTCCTCCTCGGTCGCGGCGGCCACGGCCGCGCCGGACTCCTTGTCCGCCAGCGCGTACTCGTTCAGCGTCAGGCCCTTGCGCAGCGCCCGCTCGCGGATCCGCACGTTGTGCGCCTTCGAGCCGGTGAAATACACCAGCGCCGCGCCGAACTCGGCCGGGGACACCACCCGCAGGTCGACCTGAAGCCCGCGCACCGTCAACACGCTGGTCTTCTTCTCTCCCGCGGCGATGACCTTGACCACCAGGTCGCTGTCGCGCAGTGCCGCCATGACCGGCGCGGGGTCCGC
>Ga0299913_10002001_pt1 | contig 15743 bp, 15 predicted proteins | sample RVTome_9_FD_201360 | JGI IMG/M metagenome (GOLD analysis project Ga0299913, IMG submission 201360) | Soil microbial communities from uranium-contaminated site in the Upper Colorado River Basin, Wyoming, United States - RVT155D38 (version 2) ...
TGGCGGCGGCGTCAACGCCGTGAACCGCATGATCGAGGTCGGCCTCAAGGGCGTCGAGTTCATCGCGGTGAACACCGACGCGCAGGCCCTGCTGATGTCCGATGCCGACGTCAAGCTCGACATCGGCCGCGAGCTGACCCGTGGACTGGGCGCCGGCGCAAATCCCGAGGTCGGCCGCAAGGCCGCCGAAGACCACCGCGAAGAGATCGAAGAGGTGATCAAGGGCGCGGACATGGTGTTCGTCACCGCCGGTGAGGGCGGCGGCACGGGCACCGGCGGCGCACCCGTGGTGGCCAGCATCGCCCGCAAGCTCGGCGCGCTCACCATCGGCGTGGTCACCCGCCCGTTCTCGTTCGAGGGCAAGCGGCGCGGCGGCCAGGCCGAGGACGGCATCAAGGAGCTGCGCCAGGAGTGCGACACCCTGATCGTCATCCCCAACGACCGGCTGCTGCAGCTCGGCGACGTCGGCGTCAGCCTGATGGACGCCTTCCGGTCGGCCGACGAGGTGCTGCTCTCCGGTGTGCAGGGCATCACCGACCTCATCACCACCCCGGGCCTGATCAACCTCGACTTCGCCGACGTGAAGAGCGTGATGTCCGGCGCCGGCAGCGCGCTCATGGGCATCGGCTCGGCACGCGGCGAGGGCCGGGCCGTGTCGGCGGCCGGCAAGGCGATCAACTCGCCGCTGCTGGAGGCGTCGATGGACGGCGCGCACGGTGTGCTGCTGTCCATCGCCGGCGGCTCTGACCTGGGGCTTTTCGAGATCAACGAGGCGGCTTCGCTGGTCCAGGAGTCCGCGCACCCCGACGCGAACATCATCTTCGGCACCGTCATCGACGACTCGCTCGGCGACGAGGTGCGGGTCACGGTGATCGCCGCCGGGTTCGACTCCGGCACCCCGACGCACAAGAAGCTGGAGCCGACCGCGGTCGCGTCCCGCGGGTCGGTGGCGTCGGGTCAGGCCGGCCAGGTCGGCCGGCAGCCGGTGCAGCACCAGCCGGCCGCACCTCCGCCGCCGGCCTACCCCAACCCGTCGCCCAATCGGGTGCCGCCGCAGGGCGTGAGCCACAACGGCAGCCACCCCCAGCCACCCGGGCAGGGCGGCCGGGTGGGCGGCCCTGGCAACCCGGGTCTCGGCCGCCCCGGTCGCGCCGTCACCGTCACCGAGGTGGACGACGACGTGGACGTCCCCCCCTTCATGAAGCGCTGATCCGGCCGCCCAGTCGCCCGCTCGCGGCGTTCTCCCTCGCTCGCGTGCCTGACGCACGCGTCGCTCGGTGCGGCCTTGCGAGCCGACGACTGGGACGCGCGGCCGGCCGGATAGCGTCAGGCCATGCGCGTGCGGCGAGTGGTCACGACCAGGGCGGGTGGGCAGTCGCGGCCACCGTACGACTCGTTCAACCTCGGCGAGGGTATCGGGGACGACCCGGCCGCGGTGGCGGCCAACCGGCGACGGCTGGCGGACGGCATCGGGCTGCCGCCGGACCGGCTGGTGTGGATGTGGCAGGCGCACGGCACCAGGGTGGCCGTCGTCGACGGGCCGCGGCCGGAGCCGGTACCGGACACCGACGCGCTCGTGACGACGCAGCAGCAGCTGGCCCTGGTGGTGCTCACCGCGGACTGCGTGCCGGTGCTGCTGGCCGACCCCGAGGCAGGGGTGATCGGCGCCGCGCACGGCGGCCGCGAGGGCGCCGCCGGCGGCGTGCTGCCAGCCACCCTGCGGGCCATGCTGGAGCAGGGCGCGCGGCTCGATCGCGTCGAGGTGCTGCTCGGCCCGGCCGTCTGCGGGGCCTGCTACGAGGTGCCGCCGGACCTGCAGGAGGACGTGGCCGTCCGGCTGCCGGGCAGCGCCAGCCGCACCACCAAGGGCACCCGCGGGCTCGACCTGCGGGCCGGGCTGTGGCGCCAGCTCGCCGATGCCGGCGTGGCCCGCATCGGCGTCGACCCGAGGTGCACGGTCGAGGACCGCGAGCTCTACAGCTACCGCCGCGACGGCACCACGGGCCGGCTGGCCGCACTGACCTGGATCGACCCGGCGTGAACCGGCGCGAGGAGCTGGCCGCGGCGCTCGGGCGGCTGACAGGCCGCATCGAGCACGCGGCGGCCGAGGCCGGGCGCGATCCCAAGGAAATCCGGCTGGTGGCCGTCACCAAGACGTTCCCCGCGCAGGACGCGGCGCTGCTCGTCGACCTTGGCGTGACGGACCTGGGGGAGAACCGCGACCAGGAGGCCGCGGCCAAGGTGGTGCAGGTGCGCGAGCTGCGGCCGCTGGCCAGCCCGCGCTGGCACATGGTCGGCCGGCTGCAGCGCAACAAGGCGCGCTCGGTGGTCGGCTGGGCCGACGTGGTGCAGTCGGTGGACAGCCGGCGGCTGGCCGACGCGCTGGACGGCGCCGCGCGGACCGCGATCGACACCGGCCGCCGGCAGCGACCCCTGGACGTGCTGCTGCAGGCCAGCCTGGACGGCGACCCGGCGCGCGGCGGCTGCCCGCTGCCCGAGCTGCCGGCGCTCGCCGACCACGTCGCCGGCATGCCCCGGCTGCGACTGCGCGGGGTGATGGCCGTGGCGCCACTGGGTGCCGAACCGGACGGCGCGTTCGCCACCCTGCAGCGCGCCGCGGCCGAGCTGCGCGCGGCGCATCCGACGGCCGTCGAGCTCTCCGCCGGCATGACCGACGACCTGGAGGCCGCCATCCGGCACGGATCGACGTGCGTGCGTGTCGGTACCGCGCTGCTCGGCGGCAGGCGGTTAGCCTCGCCATGATCGGCTAGGGCGCGGCAGTGGCGCACCTGTCAGCGCACCGTTGAGGAAGGGCGGGCGATGAGCACGCTACACAGGCTCAAGGCCTACTTCGGCATGGTGCCGGCCGACGAGCTGGACGAGTACGAGGACGACTACGAGCCGGAGTACGGCCGCGCCGAGCGGCAGCGCGCCGCGGCCCGCGCGTCCCGCTGGAACGACCACGACTCCGCGCGCGACTACGACGACTACTACGACGAGCCCGAGGTGCCGGCCCGTCGCATCCCGCCACGCCGGTCGTGGGCCGACACGCCGGTGCGCGGCGCGCTGGCCGTGGACCCGGTTCGCGAGGTCGCCGTGCGTCACAACCCGGCGCCCGCCGAGGACGTGCACCCGATGTCGCGCATCACCACGCTGCACCCGCACAGCTACAACGAGGCGCGCGCGATCGGCGAGCACTACCGCGAGGGCATTCCGGTGATCATGAACCTGACCGCGATGGACGACGCCGACGCCAAGCGGCTGGTCGACTTCGCGGCCGGCCTGGCGTTCGCCCTGCGCGGCTCGATCGACAAGGTCACCACCAAGGTGTTCTTGATCTCTCCGGCCAACGTCGACGTGACCGCCGAGGACAAGCGGCGGATCGCCGAGGGAAGCTTCCTGCCACCCCACTTCAACCGGTCCTGATGCCGGGTAGGGCAGAGTAGAGGGGTGACAGCGGTCCTGTACGTGCTCTATTACGTACTTTTCTTCTTCTGGTTGCTCCTTACTGCGCGTATTGTCGTTGAGCTCGTACGGGCGTTTGCGAGGGACTGGCGACCAGGCGGTGGGGTGGCGGTGTCACTGGAGACGGTGTACACAGTGACCGATCCGCCGGTGAAAGCCCTCCGTCGAGTGATCCCGACAGTTCGGGTGGGACGCGTGGGGCTGGACCTGTCGATTATGGTTCTGCTGCTCGTGGTGTTCATACTGATGCGAGTCGTGGATCCTGGGTAGGAGCCAGAGGGGCTTGGAGCCGTCCCGGGACCCCGCAGCCGAGGAGTGCGTGAGGTGATCCGATGCCGTTGACCCCCGCCGACGTTCATAACGTCGCGTTCAGTAAGCCGCCCATCGGCAAGCGGGGCTACAACGAGGACGAGGTCGACGCCTTCCTCGACCTGGTTGAGGCCGAGCTGGCCCGGCTGATCGAGGAGAACAACGACCTGCGAACACAGCTCGAGCAGGCTGAGCACCGGTTGGCCGGAGCGCAGTCCGAGCTGGACGACGCGCGGACCAAGATGGTCTCTCCGGTGCCGAGCGCGCCTCCGCCGATGCGGATCGTCGAGGAGCAGCGGCCGCTGACCCCGGTGCCGCCGCCTTCGGCATCCGAGCTGACCTCGCCCGGTGGTGACCACCACGTTCAGGCCGCCAAGGTGTTGGGTCTGGCCCAGGAGATGGCCGACCGGCTCACCGGCGAGGCCAAGGCCGAGGCCGACGGCATGCTGAGCGAGGCCAGGACGAAGTCCGAGCAGTTGCTGTCCGAGGCCAGGGTCAAGTCGGACAGCATGGTCAACGAGGCGCGCAGTCGCGCCGAGACCATGCTCAACGACGCCAGGACCAGGGCGGAGACCCTGGAACGCCAGGCACGCGAGAAGGCCGCGTCGCTCGACCGGGACGCGCAGCGCAAGCACACCGAGATCCTCGGCGCGATCACGGCGGAGAAGTCCTCGCTGGAGAAGAAGATCGACGAGCTGCGCACCTTCGAGCGCGAGTACCGCACCCGGCTCAAGACCTACCTGGAGTCGCAGCTGCGGGACCTCGAGGGCCGTGGTTCGGCCGCGCCGGCCGACGGCCGGGGCAGCCAGCAGACCTTCGCCAACAGCTTCGGCCAGCGCGCCGAGGCCGGTCACTGACGCCCTGAGCCCGGTCTGAGCTGGTGGCTCGGCTGGTCGGGCGAACAGGCGGCGCCGGGGCAATGCTGTGGGTCGTGCTGCTGCTCGTGCTCGTCTCGTTCGGCCTGCTGGTGGCCGCGCTCGCGACCACCAACACGGCTTGGGCCTGGGGCTCGGTCGGTGCCAGCGGCGTCGCCGGCGGCCTGCTGGTGGCCGACTGGCTGGGCCGGCGGGGTACCGAGGCGGAGGCGGGGGAGCGGGCCGAACCCGAGGACGAGTACGCCGAGGACGACGGCGAGGCGGCCGACTACGAGGCCGCCGAGGACAACTACGAGGCCAGCGAGCCGGCCGCCCACGGCGACGTCGAGCCGGCGGTCGGTGGCGACAGCTCCATGGACGAACCGGCGGCCACCCGCGCGGCCGCACCCGCCGCCGAGATGCCGCGCCGCACCGTGTCCCCGGTGCCACCCGGGCTCGACCCGGCCGTCGAGCCCGACGAGGAGAAGACCGACATCGGCGACGCGATGGCCGTGGCCATCCTCACCGACGAGGTCAGGGTGATCGACGAACGGCCCCGCTACCACCTCGCGGGCTGCCGCTGGGTCGGCAGCCGCGACACCCTGCCACTTCCCGTGCGTGAGGCCCGCGAGCTGGGCTTCACCCCGTGCGGCAGCTGCCGGCCCGACGCCGAGCTCGCCGCCAGGCACCGCACCGCCCGCGCCTGAGTTGGCGGCCCCGGCGAAAGGGTTTGCCGTGGCCGGCTACGCTGGATTGCACAGGCACCGATCCGGCCATCACCGGGGAGCCTCCGGAAGAACGGGCCACGCGACGCGGCCTCAGTAGAACCGGACGGGTACGGCCCGTCACAGCCGATCCGAGGGGCCACCGCTCGGCCAGAGCGGCGGCAAGCGGGGTGGTACCGCGGTACGCCGGCAGGCGTGTCGTCCCCGCGGACGCAGCACACGCGACCGCGACAGGAGCACCACCGCGATGGCCTACCCCAAGGTCCAGTTGTCCAGCGCCGACGCCGCCGGCGTGCCGGCCCAGCCGTCGTTCCCCGAGCTGGAGCAGGCCATCCTGGCCTACTGGGCGGCCGACGCCACGTTCCCCGCCACCGTGAACCACCGGCCGGCCGGCGAGAACGGCGACAACGAGTACGTCTTCTACGACGGCCCGCCGTTCGCCAACGGCCTGCCGCACTACGGGCACCTGGTCACCGGGTACGTCAAGGACGCCGTGCCGCGCTACCAGACGATGCGCGGCCGCCGGGTCGAGCGCCGGTTCGGCTGGGACTGCCACGGCCTGCCCGCCGAGGTGGAGGCCGAGAAGCAGCTCGGCATCAAGCACAAGTCCGAGATCGAGGACATGGGCGTGGCCACGTTCAACGAGGCCTGCCGCACCTCGGTGCTGCGCTACACCCGCGACTGGCGCGACTACGTGACCCGGCAGGCCCGCTGGGTGGACTTCGACAACGACTACAAGACGCTCGACCTGGACTACATGGAGAGCGTGCTGTGGGCGTTCCAGACCCTGTGGGACAAGGGGCTCGTCTACCAGGGCTTCCGGGTGCTCTGGTACTGCTGGCGGTGCGAGACGCCGCTGTCGGCCACCGAGACCAGGATGGACGACGTATACCGCGACCGGCAGGACCCCGCGGCCACCGTCGGCCTCCGCCTGGAGTCGGGTGAGCTGGCGCTGGTCTGGACCACCACGCCGTGGACGCTGCCGAGCAACCTGGCGATGGCCGTGCACCCGGACGTCGACTACGTGACGGTCGAGAAGGACGGCGAGCGCTACCTGCTGGCCGAGGCGCGCCTGCCGGCGTACGCCCGCGAGCTCGGCGACCATGTGGTGGCCAGACACCAGGGCAGCGAGTTGGTCGGCCGCCGCTACCAGCCGCCGTTCGACTTCTTCGCCGGACGGGAGAACGCCTTCCAGGTGCTGCCGGCCGACTTCGTGTCGACCGAGGACGGCACCGGCATCGTGCACCTCGCCCCCGCCTACGGCGAGGAGGACAAGGTCGTCACGGACGCGGCCGGCGTCGAGCCGGTCACCCCGGTGAACCCGCAGGGCGAGTTCGACGGCCAGGTGCCGCCGTACGCCGGCATGCACGTGTTCGAGGCCAACAAGCCGATCGTGCGCGACCTGCGCGCGGCCGGGAAGCTGCTGCGCCTTGAGACCTACGAGCACCCGTACCCGCACTGCTGGCGCTGCGACAACCCGCTCATCCAGCGCGCGGTGAACTCGTGGTTCGTCGCCGTGACGAAGTTCAGGGACCGCATGGTCGAGCTGAACCAGGGGATCGTCTGGGTGCCGGAGCGGGTGCGCGACGGCCAGTTCGGCAAGTGGCTGGAGAACGCCCGCGACTGGTCGATCTCCCGCAACCGGTACTGGGGATCGCCGATCCCGGTCTGGGTGTCCGACGACCCGAACTACCCGCGGGTGGACGTCTACGGCTCGCTCGACGAGCTGGAGCGCGACTTCGGGGTGCGGCCGACCGACCTGCACCGCCCGTTCGTCGACCAGCTCACCAGGCCCAACCCGGACGACCCGACGGGCCGCAGCACCATGCGCCGGGTGCCGGAGGTGCTGGACTGCTGGTTCGAGTCCGGCTCGATGCCGTTCGCGCAGGTGCACTACCCGTTCGACAACGCCGAGTGGTTCGAGCACCACTACCCGGGCGACTTCATCGTCGAGTACGTCGGGCAGACCCGCGGCTGGTTCTACACGATGCACGTGCTGGCGACCGCGCTGTTCGACCGGCCGGCGTTCCGCACCTGCGTGTCGCACGGCATCATCCTCGGCGACGACGGCCAGAAGATGTCCAAGTCCAAGGGCAACTACCCCGAGGTCAAGGAGGTCTTCGACCGGGACGGCGCGGACGCCATGCGCTGGTTCCTGCTCAGCTCGCCGCTGCTGCGCGGCGCCGATCTGGTCGTCACCGACCAGGGCATCCGCGACGCCGTGCGCACGGCGATCAAGCCGCTGTGGAACTCCTGGTACTTCCTCGCGCTGTACGCCAACGCGGCCGGCGTCGACGGTGGCTGGCGGACCGACAGCGAGCACGTGCTGGACCGGTACGTGCTGGCCAAGGCGCACGACCTGGTGGTCGACGTCACCGAGCGGATGGACGCCTACGACCTGTCCGGCGCGGCATCGGCGGTGCGGGGCTTCGTCGAGGTGCTCACGAACTGGTACGTGCGCCGCTCGCGGGACCGGTTCTGGGCCGGCGACCAGGACGCCGTGGACACCCTGCACACCGTGCTCGAGGTGCTGTCCAGGGTGGCCGCGCCGCTGCTGCCGCTGACCACCGAGGCGCTGTGGCGCGGGCTCACCGGCGGCCGCTCGGTGCACCTGGCCGACTGGCCGGCCGCGCGGGAACTGCCGGCGGACGCCGAGCTGGTGCGCGCGATGGACGAGGTGCGCGCCGTGTGCTCGGCGGCGCTGTCGCTGCGCAAGGCGAACGAGCTGCGGGTGCGGCTGCCGCTGCCCAGGCTGACCGTCGCCACCCATGACGCCAAGGCGCTGCAGCCGTTCAGCGAGCTGCTGGCCGACGAGGTCAACGTCAAGGACGTGGCGCTGACCGACGACGTGGCGGCCCACGGGCACTTCGAGCTGACCGTGAACGCGCGCGCCGCGGGGCCGCGGCTCGGCGCCGCGGTGCAGCAGGTGATCAGGGCGGTCAAGGCCGGCGACTGGGAGCACGGCCCGGACGGCACCGTGGTGGCCGCCGGCGTGCAGTTGCTGCCCGGCGAGTACGAGGAGCGGCTCGTGTCGGCCGACCCCGGTGCTGCCGCCGCGCTCCCCGGCGGCTCCGGGCTCGTCGTGCTGGACACCGAGGTCACCCCCGAGCTGTCCGCGGAGGGCGTGGCGCGTGACGTCGTCCGGCTCGTGCAGCAGGCCCGCCGGGCCGCCGGCCTGCACGTGTCCGACCGGATCGCGCTCACCCTGGACGCCGACGAGGACACCCTCGACGCCGTGCGCACCCACCAGGACCTCGTCGCCGGTGAGGTCCTCGCCTCCGCCGTCGGCTACGGCCCGGTCGCCGATCCCGGGCACGCCGGAACCGCCGGCGACGGCGCCGCCGTGCGCGTCAGCGTGACCCGCGCGCCGGCCGCAGCACCGGGCTGAGTCAGGTCACCACGACCTCGACCCGATCACCGTCGCGGAGGTGCCCAAGCAGGTGCGAGAGATCGTCTGGATCCGAGGTGACCACGGTGGCCGCGTGCTCGGCGGCGATCACCGCCACCACCGCGTCGGTGACGTCCGAGCGGCCGGCAAGGCCGCACAGCCGGCCCGCGCGCCGGGCGATCTCGCCGTACAGCGGCACCTCACGGCATCCATCGAGGAGCCGGGCGAGGTTCGTCTGCCAGGCCCCGTCGCGGTAGACCTGGACGAGGAACTGCTGTCCGTGGCCCGGCGACTGGAACGCGCCAAGCTGGTCCCGGAGTCGCGGCTGGAGCAGGCACTGCTCGACGCCGGATCGCTGCTCATCGAGCTGCACCCGCTGCTGACCACGGATCGCAAGCTGGCGACCGCGGTCGCCGGGCTACCCGGAGTCCAGGTCGTCGGGCTGGCGTGAGTGCGATGAGGTTTGCGGTGCGGGTGCGGCCGGGGGCGCGGCGCACCGCGGTCGGTGGGCGGTGGGACGGGCCCGGCGGGCCGGCGCTGGTGGTCGCGGTGGCGGCGCCGGCGGTGGACGGCAAGGCGAACGTGGCGGTGCTGGCTGCCCTGGCGGCCGCGTTCGGGGTGCGCGCGAGGCAGCTGGCGATCGTGACGGGGGAGCGCGGTCGGGACAAGGTCGTCGAGCTGGCCGATCCGCCGCCCGGCGCCCGGGACCGGCTGCACGCGCTGCTCGCCGCCGAACGCTGACCCGGTAGAGGCCGCTGACCAGCGTTATCGTGAGCTGCCTCGGCAGGCGCACTGGAGGCGGGCGTGAGCGATCATGGCGAAGCCGCGCTCACGCCGGCCAGCCCGGGTGCGGGTGTCCCGCGCGGACGCCGGGTGCGGGTGTCCCGCAGGGCACTGGGGGCGGCGTGACGGACCTGGGCATGGTGCTCGGCGCCGGCGCCGCGGTGTTGCTGGTGTCGGTGCTGGCCGTGCGGATCTCCGTCCGGCTCGGCCTGCCATCGCTGTTGCTGTACCTGGCCATCGGGCTGGTGATCGGGGAGTCGGGGCTGGGGCTGCGGTTCGACGACGCGCAGCTGACCCAGGCGCTCGGCCTGGCCGCGATCGTGCTGATCCTGGCCGAGGGCGGGCTCACCACCCGGTGGCAGGCGGTGCGTCAGGCGGCCGGGGTCGGCCTCGCGCTGTCCACCGTCGGGGTCGCGGTGAGCGTCGGGGTCACCGCGGCGGCGCTGCACTGGCTGCTGGACCTGGACTGGCGGATGGCGCTGCTCTGGGGCTCGGTGCTCGCCGCGACCGACGCCGCTGCCGTGTTCAGCGTGCTGCGCGGCCTCAAGATCGGCGGCCGGGTGGTCGGCGCGCTGGAGGTGGAGTCCGGCGTCAACGACGCGCCGGTGTTCATCGCGGTGCTGCTGCTCGCCGCCGACGAGCCGTGGACCTGGCTGACCCCGCTGCTGATCGGCTACCAGTTGGTCGCCGGCGCGGCGCTCGGCGTGGTGCTGGGGGTGGGTGGGGCATGGCTGCTGCGGCGCTCGGCGCTGCCGGCGACCGGGCTGTACCCGCTCGCCACGGTGGCGGTGTGCCTGCTCGCGTTCGCCGGCGGGCAACTGGCCCACGCCTCCGGGCTGCTGGCCACGTACGTGGCCGGGCTCGTGCTCGGCAACTCGCGGCTGCCGCACCGGGGCGACACGCTGTCCTTCGCCGAGGGCCTCGGCTGGCTGTCCCAGATCGGGCTGTTCGTGCTGCTCGGGATCTACGCCACGCCGCGGAACCTGTTGGGAGCGGTGCTGCCGGCGCTGATCGCCTGCGCGGTGCTCGTGCTGGCCGCCCGGCCGCTGTCGGTGCTGATCTCCGCCACCCCGTTCCGGGTGCCGTGGCGCGAGCAGGCGTTCATGAGCTGGGCGGGGCTGCGCGGCGCGGTGCCAATCGTGCTCGCGCTGATCCCGCTCACCGAGGGCGTGCGGGGCGCCCGGCTGCTGGTCGACTCCCTGTTCGTGCTCGTCGTCGTGCTCACGCTGCTGCAGGGCGCCACGCTGCCGTGGCTCGGCCGGCGGCTCGGCCTCGACGGGACGGCCGAGCCGCACGAGGTGGAGGTGGACTCGGCACCGCTCGACGAGTTGGACGCCGACCTGCTGCAGGTGCGGGTGCCCGTCGGGTCGCGGCTGCACGGCGTGTACCTCTCCGAGCTGCGGCTGCCCGCCGGCGCCACGCTCAGCCTGGTGGTGCGCGGCGGCAGGGGATTCACCCCGCTGCCCGAGACCAGGCTGCAGGAGGGCGATCAGCTGCTGGTGGTCAGCACGGCGGCGGCGCGGCCGGCGGCCGAGCAGCGGATCCGCGCGGTGCACCGGGCCGGCCGCCTCGCCCGCTGGCTCGGTGAGGCCGGCCGCTGATGCCTGCGGCCCGTGAGTGCGGATGAGTGCTATAGCACCCATCGCCACTCACGGGTCACTATTGACGAATGCGCTGGCGGGCGGTCGGCGGGCTGCTGGGAGCGGCCGTGCTGGCCGCTGCGGTGCTGGTGCTCCGCGAGCAGGTGCCGCCGCCGGCGTACTCGGCCGCGCCGGAGCCACCAATCACCGCCGAGCTCGTCGACCGGCCGGGGCTGCCGGCGTTCGAGCCGATGCGTACGCCGCGCTGGCGGCAGTTCACCCCGCCGCGGCGCGCGCTGGACGGCGTGGTCGGCGTCCAGTACCTGCTGCACACCCGCACCGACCGGGACAGCGTGGAGTTCATCGTGCAGCGCCGCGACACCGGCGAGCAGGCGCCGGCGTACTCCGTGCCGCAGGACGAGGCGCCCTGGTCCGGCGTGCTGCACCGCGGGCTGCTGCTCGTCAGCCACGGCTATCCGGAGGTGCGGCTGGTCGTGCTCGACCCGGCCGCCCAGCAGCCTTCGCCGATCCGCGAGCTGACCCCGCCACCGGGCTACAGCTTCAGCCCGCACCTGGTCGAGCTCGGCGACGAGGTGCTGATGCCCGGCCGCCAGCAGGACCCGGCGCGCTCGTGCGTGCTGGCGGTGCAGCCGCAAAGCGGTGCGGCACGCCCGGTGTGGTGCGCGCCGCAGGGCAGGTCGCCCGGCTGGCTGTACGCCGGCGTCGACCAGGTGGTGTGGCCGGAGTTCACCAACCCGCCGACGGTCTGCCCGCACTGGTTCCGGTTGCGCGCCGGCGGCGAGGTCGAACAGCTGGTGGGGCATCCGGCGCTGTGCGGCGCGCGCGAGGTGACCGACTTCGGCGGCTGGCAGGTGACGCTGCGCTCGGAGCACACCGGCGCCCGGCCACAGATCACCGCGACCGACGGGTCGCGCCGGCTGGTGCTCGGCACCGCGGCCGGCTTCGTCGCCTGCGGGCGGCACGTCTACTGGTCGGCCGCCGCACACGGCGCCGGGGAGGACACCCTCTACCGCTGGCGGCCGGGCACCGAGCACCGCGAGGTGGTGCACCGCAGCAGCCGCCTGGTGCTTACCGCGCCGCGCTGCTCGGAGGGCGTGCTCAGCGTCGGCGAGATGGCCGGCAGCGGCCCGCGAATGGTCGAGCTGCGCGCCCTGAACCGGCCGTGAGCCGGTCGTCGGACACAATGGGCTGGTGAGTCTCGGTGAAACCCGGCAGGACCTGCCGCCGCGGCGGGTGTGGCTGCTCGTCGTCGCGGCGGTCGTGACCCTGGTCGCAGACGTGGCCACCAAGATCACCGCGGTGGCCCACCTGGAGGGGCGGGAGCCGCTGAGGCTGCTCGGCGGCGGGCTCTACCTGGTGCTCTTCCGCAACTCGGGCGCGGCGTTCTCGCTGGCCACCGGGATGACCTGGCTGCTGACCCTGATCGCGATCGGCGTGGTGATCGCGATCGTGCGGCTCGCGCCACGGCTGCGCTCGGCCGGCTGGGCCGCGGGGCTCGGCCTGATCCTGGGCGGTGCGATGGGCAACCTGGGCGACCGCCTGTTCCGCGCGCCGGGACCGCTGCAGGGGCACGTGGTCGACTTCCTGTCGGTGTTCGCCCCGGACGGCAGCGTGTTCCCGGTGTTCAACGTGGCCGACTCGGCGATCGTGACGGGCGGTGCGCTACTCGTGTTGATGGCCGTGCGCGGCCACGAATACGACGGGCGGCGGCCCGAGCCCGCCACAGTGGCCCCCGCCACGGTCGACCCCACCACGGTCGACGGAGAGCCGACGTGAGCTCGCTGCGGACCCTGCCGGTGCCGGACGGGCTGGACGGCATGCGGGTGGACGCCGGTCTGGCCAAGCTGCTCGGCCTGTCCCGCACGGTCGCGGCCGGCCTGGCGGAGGCGGGTGACGTGCTGCTCGACGGCCACACCGCCGGCAAGTCCGACCGGCTGGTGGCCGGCGCCTGGCTGGAGGTGTCGCTGCCGTCGCCGGATCGCCCCGCGGTGGAGCTGGCGCCGACCCCGGTCGACGGTCTCGTCGTGCTGCACGAGGACGACGACGTGGCCGTCGTGGACAAGCCGGTCGGGGTCGCCGCGCACCCCAGCCCCGGCTGGACCGGCCCGACCGTGATCGGTGGGCTCGCCGCGATGGGGGTGCGGGTCGCCACCTCGGGGGCCGCCGAACGCCAGGGCGTCGTGCACCGCCTCGACGTCGGCACTACCGGCGCCATGGTGGTGGCCAAGTCCGAGCGTGCGTACTCGGCGCTCAAGCACGCGTTCCGGGACCGCGAGGTGACCAAGGGCTACCACGCGCTGGTGCAGGGCCACCCGGACCCGACGCGCGGCACCATCGACGCCCCGATCGACCGGCACCCCAAGCACGACTACCGGTTCGCCGTGGTGGCCGGCGGCAAGCCGTCGGTGACCCACTACGAGACGATCGAGGCGTTCCGCGCTGCGACGCTGCTGGACGTGCGCCTCGAGACGGGTCGAACGCACCAGATCCGGGTGCACTTCGCCGCGCTGCGCCACCCGTGCGTCGGCGACCTCACCTACGGCGCCGATCCCGTGCTCGCCACCAAGCTGGGGCTCACCAGGCAGTGGCTGCACGCCCACACCCTGGGGTTCGCGCACCCGGGCGACGGGCGGTGGATGGAGTTCACCAGCCCGTACCCGCCCGACCTGCAGCACGCCATCGACGTGCTGCGCGACGAGTCCTGACCGCCTCGGGGCGGCGGGCCGCGCTCGTCCTTGCCCTGCTCGCCGTGGCCGGGGTGGCCGGGTACGTTGCCGGGCGGGAGGCACCGCCGCCCCGCCAGCCCGCGGAGGTGCAGCGGCTGGGGCCCGAACCAGGGGAGCCGGTGACCGAGTACCTGGCCAGGGCGCGAACCAGCGTGCCGGCCCGGGACGCGGGACAGGTGTGGGCGCTGGTGCAGCTGGCCGCCCCGCTGGACACCGAGGCGGCCGCCCGGCTGGTGTCCAGCCCTTTGGTGTCCAGCCCCTCGGTGTCCGGCAGCGTGCGGCTGTCCCGCGTGGTGTTCCGGGTGCCGCTGCCCCGCGTGCAGACCGCGCTGGTCACCCGGGAGCTGTCGGGCCAGCGGCCGGCCGAGGAGCTGGCCGGCGCCCAGCTGTGGGCGGCCGACGAGCGGGCCGCCGCCGGGCAGCGGGCGGCGGCCGACGGGGCGGCACGGGCGGCGGCGGTGGCGGCCGCCGAGGCGGACGCGCTGCGCGCCGCCGGCTGCGCGTGCGTGCTGGCCATGCTGGTGCGGGCCGACCGGGCGGGTCTCGACGCGCTGGCGGCCCAGCCGGCCGTGCGGGCCGTGCACGCCGCCACCCCGGACACCCCGCTGCCGTCGATCGCCACCTCGCCACTGCTGCCCGAGCAGACCGTGGTGGCCGGGCAGGTGCCGGACGACGGGCCGCTGCCTACTCCCGAACCGTCCAGGTGAGCGCGCTCTGCTCGTCGTCGCGGTCGGGGCCGGGGTTCCAGCGCACCGCGGCAAGCTCGGTGGCCTCCGGCAGCACGTACACGGTGTGCCCGCCGGCGGTCTCGCCCGGCTTGACGCCGATCCGGTGCGGCGGCCGCGAGGACAGCGCGACCGGCGCCTTGCGCACCGCGTTCCCCTCGCCGTCCAGCAGTACCAGGTGCAGGTCCGGCAGCGCGGCGAACGGCACCCTGCCGCGGTTGGTCAGCTCGGTGTGCACCACGACCGACCGCTCGCCCGGCTGCAGCCGGTAGCCGGCCGCGGTGAACAGGAAGTCGGCCGGGTCGACCACCTCGACCAGCTGCATGGCCAGCCGCTCGCCGTCCGGCCCCTCGACGTGCAGCGTGTCGCCGACGGTCCCGGTCCTGCTGGCGCGCCTGGCCGGCGTGGTCCGCACGGTCGCGGTGACCAGCTCGTCGTCCCCGTCGCCGCGGGCCCACGCCGCGCTGCCCGGCGGCCCCCACGTCCCCGTCGGCTGGGGTTGACCTGGCTGCGAGGGGTGGCCAGGCATCGGCACCGGCCCGCTCTGCGCGGGCGGGTACGGCTGGCCGACCTGGTGAGGGCCGCTAGGCATGCCCTGGGCTCCGCGCGCCACCGGCGGGTAGCCGACGGGATGGCCCGGCGCAGGAGCCGGCCCATGACCCAACGCATGTCGCAGCGCCGCCGGGTCGCACTCGACGCCGACCACCAGCGGGAGCCCGCCCGCCGCCAGCGCGGCCAGCCGGGCGGCCACCTCACGCACGTCCATCCCGGCGCGTTTGGCGAGGTCGTGCACCGCCACCCGGCCCACCTCCGCGACCAGGGCGAGCAGGCGGGCGTCGACGGCGTCCGGCACGGCCACGGTCGTGCACGCTACTCCGCGACGAAGATCACAGCCGAGCCACCGAGCTGCCGAGCCGCCGGCCACCCGTCGACGGCTCAGCCGCCGGGTGCGGGAACCACGGCGGCGTCGACGGGTACGCGACGACCGCGCGCCCGCAGCTCCAACACCGCCAGGACCAGCGCCACCAGCACGAATCCCGTCGCGGTCAGCAGCGCGGCGGCGATCGCGCCACGGTAGTTCTGCCCGTCGGCCGTGACCAGGCCGTAGAACACCGCGGCCAGCAGCGCCGTGCCGACCGCGGAGCCGATCCGCTGCCCGGTCTGCAG
>Ga0299913_10002002_pt1 | contig 15743 bp, 16 predicted proteins | sample RVTome_9_FD_201360 | JGI IMG/M metagenome (GOLD analysis project Ga0299913, IMG submission 201360) | Soil microbial communities from uranium-contaminated site in the Upper Colorado River Basin, Wyoming, United States - RVT155D38 (version 2) ...
GACACGTTACGCGTTGTGTCTGCTCCTTCACGCGCTGCGCTCGACATCGCTTTACATGGGCGCGCCGAGTTGATACCTAGGGTTCGCGTTTCTCTAAAGCGCACCCATTCGCGGGTTTCGACAAGTTCGTAAGTAGTTCGCGGGTTTCGACAAGATCGAGAGGGGTTGGTCTCTTGGCGTCTGCGACGCGTTCACGCGCACGGAGCTCGATCTGTCTGACGAGTATCGCAGCGCTTCTCGTGACGTTGTTCCCCGGCGCGGTATCGGATGCAGATGCTGCCGGTGGGCGCTATCGGTTCAAGGGGAGCGAGCAGTGCCTCATGCGCAAGATCAATCGCGTTCGCGCTCGCTATGGTCTGAGGCGGCTGAACCGTGACAAGCAGCTCGGTTACGTCGCCCGTCGCCACGCTCGCAGCATGGCTTCGTCACGTGGCGTATGGCACGACGAAGGCGTGGGCTGGAAAGTCACTCGCTGGCGTCGTATCGCGCAGAACACGGGCCGCGGCGCGAGCTGCAAGAGCCTCGCGCGTGCGTTCATGAGCTCGTCGTCGCATCGTTCGAACGTCCTCGGCAGGTTCCGTTTCATCGGCGTCGGCACGCAATGGGCCGGGGGACGGCTCTACGTCCAGGAGCTATTCGAGTCGCGCCGCGATCCGGGGAACGTCTACCACTATCCCTGATCGCCGCGCCCGATCACTTGGTTCTGCGGTACGCCAAGTCCGGCCGGCCACAGCGCGGCGGCATCTTCGACGCTGAGGATCGGGACCTTGTCGGGGTCGGGCCGCTCGAACAGCTCCGCCAGCCATCTCTCGTACGACGCCGACCAGTCGCCTTCCGCGTCGGCTTCATTGATCACCTGGCTCACCAGGTTGGCGAATGCCGTCGCACCGGTTCTCACGACCGGGCCGTAACCGACCGTGCTGCGTTCGGGGCCGTCGATCACGAGGCCTTCCTCTTCGCAGGCGCGGTCCATCAGGAGGACGTCGGGCCCTTCCGCGACCACCGTGCCGTCCGGTCCGATCAGCTCGCGTGAGTGACCCGTCCAGTAGGGATCGGCGACGGTGGCTCGCTGGACGAGGTTCTCGGTGATCGGGAAGAGCGGGAAGACGATGTCGGCTTCCGTGGTGGCGCCGGGGTCGTCGGGCGGCACGTAGACCATACCCATCAGGCTGGTCGAGTCGGCGGTGACGAATTCCGCCTCCACCCCGAACGACTCCGCGACGAGATGGGCCAGATCGACCACGAAGCCTTCCGGCTCGCCCGTACTCGAGCTCACGGCGAAGGGACAGTGCTCGGGTATCCCCACCCGCAGTGAGCCACGTTCCTGGATCTGGCCCATAAGGGTCTTCTCGGGGTCGTAGCGCACGATCCGGTCGTTACTCTCCTCAGCGGGGACGCAGGCCCCCAGGAGGAGCACGGCGGCGGCGAGTGGGGCGGTGGCGCGCTGGAGCATGGGGCGAGAGCCTAGAACGGTTACCGAGCGCAGCCGGAGATGTTCTATATGCTCCCTTTTTCTGGCGCGCGGGCGCCGTTCTAGAGGTGGTTGAGGGAACAAGAGGTAGTTGAGGGAACAAGAGGCAGTCGGGGGAAAAGGAGGAGTAGATGCGTAGAGGCCTCATGGCCAAGTTCGTCGTCGCTCTCGCGGTTTTCGCTCTAGTAGCGGTGGGTTGCGAGCGTGATGGTGGCACCACGACAGACGACAACGGCGACGCTGCTCAGCAGGGTGGCAACCTGCTCCAGGAAGTCATCGACCGCGGCACGTTGCGGTGCGGTGTCAACGAGACTGTGCCCGGATTCGGTTTTGCCGAGGCGGGCGAAGAGCCCGAGGGATTCGACATCGACTTCTGCCGCGCCTTCGCCGCGGCCATCGTGGGCGATCCCGAGGCGATCGAGATGACGCCGGTCGACGCGGACACCCGCATCATCGCGTTGCAGAACGGCGATTACGACGTCCTGGTGCGGAACACGACGCACACGACGAGCCGGGACGGGACGGAAGGCCTCTCGTTCGCGCACGTCAACTTCTACGACGGCCAAGCCATGATGGTGCGCACGGAGTCCGACTTCCAGTCGCTCGAGGACATGGACGGGGCCAACGTTTGCGTCACTACCGGAACCACGACCGAGCTCAACCTCGCCGACAGATTCGCTGAGCTCGGCCTCGATGTCACGGCGGTAGGCGGCGCGGACAACACGCAGCTTCAGCAGGCCTTCATCCGGGACCGCTGCGACGGCTGGACCTCGGACCGCAGCCAGCTCGCCGGCATCCGCGGCGCGTGGCCGCCGCGGGACGGCGGACCCGACGCGCTGCGAATCCTTCCGGATGTGATGTCGAAGGAGCCGCTGGCGCCGGCCGTTCTCGACGGCGAGGTCGCGCTGTACCAGGTGGTCAACGCGGTCGTGCACGGGCTCATCTTTGCCGAGGAGCTCGGGGTCACGAGCAACAACGTCGACCAACAGGCGCAAAGTCCTGACAGCGCCGACATCGCCAACCTGCTCGGCGTGCCCGTCGAAGAAGGCGCCGCCGAATCCATCAATCACGGCCTTGGGATAGACAACGACTTCATGCAGGGGGTGCTCGCGGCGGTCGGCAACTACGGCGAGATCTTCGAGCGCCATATCGGGGCGAACACCCCACTCGGGCTCGAGCGAGGCATCAACGCGCTCTGGACCGAGGGGGGCATCCAGTACGCCATCCCGTTCCGGTAGACCGATAGAGACATAGCGATGCAGAGGGCCCGGCGCAACGCCGGGCCCTCTGCTTAACTTTCTTCATGGCTCAAGCCGTCCCCACGCAACAGAGGCCGCCCCTATGGCGCGACGTGCGCGTGTTGCGACTGGTGGCCCAGGTCGCCTTCGTGGCGGTGGTGGCCATCGTCCTGCGCGAGCTGTTCCTCAATGCCGACTTCAACCTCAGCCGCCGGGGCAGAGATCTCAGTTTCGACTTCTTGCGCACCCGCGCCGGATTTGGGATCAAAGAGCACATCATTTCCTACACGTCCAACCAGAGCCTCCTGAGGGCCTTTCTCGTTGCCGCTACGAATTCAATGTTCGTCGCCGGCGTCGGGATCGTGCTCACCACGGTCCTAGGCATCTTCATCGGGATCGCGCGACTGTCCACCAACTGGCTCGTTCGGAAGATGGCGCAGGCCTACGTCGAGGTCTTCCGGAACACGCCCCTGCTGGTTCAAGTCATCTTCTGGTACTCGGGCGTGATCCTGACGATCCCTCGTATCCAGGACAGCGTGTCGCTGTTCGGCGTTGTCTTCGTGTCTAATCGGGGGGCGGCTCTGCCGGGGATCGAAGGGGGGGCCGATTTCAGCGTGTGGCTCCTGTTCGCCCTGGCCGGCATCGTTGCGGCCGCCGTGGTACGGCGCTACCGGACAAGGGTCCACGACGAGACAGGTAGGCCCCACTACCGGTTTCTCTTTGGTACCGGAGCCTTCTTCCTCGTCGCCGTCACGGCATATCTGCTCCTCGGCGATCCTTTCGCGATCCAAGCGCCCGAGCAGGGAGTCCGGAACTACATAGGGGGTACTCAGATAAGTCCTGAGTTTGTGGGCATCATCATCGCTCTCGTCCTCTATACCGCCGCTTTCATCGGTGAGATCGTGCGCGGCAGCATCCTTGCGGTCTCTAAAGGACAAAAGGAAGCGGCCGAAGCCCTGGGGCTCCGGCCCGGTCAGCAGCTCCGCCTGGTCGTATTGCCCCAGGCGATGCGGATCGCCATTCCTCCGATCAACAACCAGTACCTCAATCTGTGGAAGAACACGAGTCTTGGGTTCGCCATTTTCTTTCCCGAATTGATCAACGTCACGGGCACAATTGTCACTCAGGGCGGGGCCGAGCTACAGGTGTTCTCCATGGTGGTGCTGACCTATCTCGGCATAAGCCTGCTGATCTCGTTGGTGATGAACATCGTGAACCGTGCAGTCGCCTTGCGGGGAGCGAAGCTGTGAGCGACCCTCGCGTGGGCTCCGGGCTTCAGGAAGACGTCGGGATTCCTCGATTCGACGACCGCGAGCGGGCAGTCGAGGTCGCGCCGGCGAAGGAGCCCACCACTCCGGCCGAATGGGCGCACGCCAACCTCTTCTCGTCGTGGGCCAACGGCATCGTCACGATCGTCGCCGCTTCCGCCCTCGGATTCTTCATCTATCAACTCGTGAAGTTCGTTTTCGTCGGCGCCGAGTGGGCCGTCGTCGAAGCCAACCTAAAGGGATTCGCCGTTGGTCCTTTCCCGTTAGATGAGACGTGGCGCGTATGGGTGTCGGCGTATCTCGTGGCCGTGCTCGGCGGACTCTCCGCCGGCGCGTCCCGCAACCGCATTACATGGACCAAGACCAAGACCGCCACGGGCAGCCTTCTGGCCGTTGCCGGGGCAGTGATCGTCGTGCTCCTCGTGGACACGCTTCTGGTGCTCGCGCTCGGCTTCGGACTCGCCGCGACTGCGGGCCTCATGCTGGTCGCCGGGCGCGCTCTCAGGGAGAGACTGCGCCGACCTCTGATCGTCGCGTGGCTCCTGTCGTTCCCGCTGGTCATGGTGATCGTGGTGGGATTCGGCGGAGTCTCCCCTCGCCTGTGGGGAGGCTTCTTCTTCAATATCGTCGCGGCCACGTTCGGGATCTTCGTCTCGTTCCCGATCGGCATCCTGCTCGCGCTCGGTCGCCGAAGCTCGCTTCCCGCTCTCCGAACCTTCTCGGTCGTGTTCATCGAGATCTTTCGCGGTGTGCCGCTCGTCGCGTGGTTGATCTTCTCGAAGTTCGTGGTCGGCCTCCTGCTTCCACCCCAGATGTCCGAACCGCCGGACATCATCAAGGCGTTCATCGTCATGACGTTTTTCAGCGCCGCCTACGTCGCCGAGATCGTGCGCGGGGGACTCCAGGGAGTGCACGAGGGTCAGTACGAGGCGGCCCGGGCGCTCGGTCTGTCGACGACGCGGATGATGGCTTTCGTCGTGCTGCCTCAGGCGTTGAGGTCGACCATCCCGGCGATGATCAGTCACTTCATCAGTCTCTACAAGGACACCGCCCTGTTCGTGGCCATTCAGGTAACGGATCTCCTCGAGGCCGCGCGCCGCTCAGCGGTCGGTCTCGAGTTCTTCGGACGTATCAAGGAGACGCTGCTGTTCGCGGGCCTCTTGTTCTGGATCGTGGCATTCTCGATGTCTCGATGGAGCCAGCGCCTTGAGGTGCGGCTCGGAGTGGGGGAACGGTGATCGATGGCTGAAGAACAGCTTGCAGGTGACGGCGCGTCGCACATGATCGTCGCCGACGACGTGAAGAAGTGGTTTGGTCCCTTCCAGGCCCTCAAGGGCATCTCGATGACCGTCGCGAAGGCCGAGACGGTCGTGATCGTGGGTCCTTCGGGCTCGGGCAAGTCGACCTTTATCCGGACCATCAACCGCCTCGAGCGGCACGACGACGGTCGCATCGTTGTCGACGGTATCGAGCTGACCGACGACGTCCGCAACATCTCGCAGGTCCGCAGCGAGATCGGGATGGTGTTCCAGTCGTTCAACCTCTTTCCCCATCTGACCGTAAGCGACAACATCACCCTCGCGCCCAGAAACGTCCGGCACTGGCCCAAGAAGAAAGCCGAGGAGAAGGCGATGCAGCTCCTCGAGCGCGTCGGCATCCCCGAGCAGGCGCACAAGTACCCGGCTCAGCTGTCGGGCGGTCAGCAGCAGCGGGTGGCGATCGCGCGCGCGCTTGCGATGGAGCCGAAGATCATGCTGTTCGACGAGCCGACCTCCGCGCTCGATCCAGAGATGATCAAAGAGGTGCTGGACGTCATGGAGGAGCTCGCCCAGTCGGGGATGACGATGATCGTCGTGTCGCACGAGATCGGTTTCGCGCGCCACGTCGCCGACCGGGTCATGCTGTTCGACGACGGCAACCTCGTCGAGGAGGCGCCGCCGGACCGCTTCTTCGACGACCCCCAGCACGACCGCACGAAGCTGTTCCTCTCCCAGATCCTCTAGGAATCTCAGCCGAAGTCCGAGGTTCGTGAGATTTTCCGCGCGGGGCGCGGATCAGCTCACCAACCTTGGGTAAAGATGCCCGCGCACCGCGGTCGCGACCTCCTGAGGGCGCTTGGTCACGTCATCCCACGTGAAATAGAGGATCGACCAACCGCATCCCAGCAAGTGATTGCGTTTGGCCACGTCACGGTTGAGGGCCTGTTTGCCCGAGTGGTATTCGTGGCCCTCCAATTCGATGCCGAGCTTGCCAGGTGGGAACGCGAAATCGAGTCGATAGGGCCCGACCGGGACGGCGGCTTCCGGTTGCGGCAGCCTGGCGCGACGAAGAAGCCTCAGGAACTTCGTCTCGAGAGGGCTCTCTAGGCCCTTCGGGAAGGGGATGCGCAATTCCGCAAGCCGTAGGAGCCTTGCAGCTCCCTTGCGGCCGTTGGTTCCATTGGCTCGCAGTCGAGCGATCAGGTACGGGATCGACGTGAGTCCCTTGTGCAGGGCGGAATCGAGCGCGATCTCGACCGCTTCCTCGCCGGCTACCGCTGCGATGTCGATGAGCGTACGGGTCGGTGATGACAAGCGGAGTGGTCCTCGAGTCACGACGTCCGCGCCGGTTAGTTCACCTCGATGGACGACCACTCCCTTGGGCGCACGCCGCGCGATCGGCGCGGTGAGCTCGACGGGGCCAGGATCGAACCCCCATAACTCGTGAAAGGCGGCGGCAGAGCGGTGCGAAAGAACGGCTCGTTCGCCGGCCCAGAGTTGCGCCCACATCAGCTCTTGCTTCCAACTCGGAGGCGCCGCAGGATCTCGGTAGATACCCGAACGGATGCGCACCAAGCGCCCGGCGCGAGCCGCTCGATAGAGCGCGTCTTCGGAGATTCCGCACCCCGACGCCTGAACGGAGCTGAACACTCCGAATTGCTTCACAGATGCGGCCGCGAGCTCGGCCCACCCCGAAGGTTCGTGAGATATCCCGCGCATAGCGCGGAAAAGCTCACCAACCTCGTTGTCGAAACGCAGTGAGCGCCGTCACATGACGCGCGTGACAGGTTGCTAGAGGTAGCCCAGGGACTCCAGGCGTTTGCGGATCGCTTCGATCTCTTCGGGGCTCAGGGCTTCGACGTCCATCTCGGTGCGGGGTTTCGGCTCGCCGTGATGCGACACGAGGTCGCGCAGCACGTACACCGCGAACTCGGTCACGGAATGGAAGCCCGACCCCTCGATGACCTGCTTCAGCTGCAGGTACAGGGGCCGTGGGATCTTGAGCGTGACGTGATTGTCCTGCTCGCGCTTCATGCAACCACTCCGGAGATGATGACGATCGAGATCGGGACGATGAAGAGTGCCGCGGTGAACATCGCCAACCGAGGTTTGCTTCGTACCATCTGGCGCTGGAACCGCCAAGTGGCTTGTTTGAACGGCTGATAGGCGAAGACCATGATGGCGACTCCGACTATCGCGACGCCGATGATCTCGGCCAGGATGATGCGCGTAGCGACCTCCGAGTCCAAGAGAAGCGCGACCAGCAGTTTGTCTATCAGAGTCCCGATGTCGGCTCCCACGATGTAGGGGATCAGGTTCTCGCGTTTGACGTACTTCTTGTGGACCAGGGGTACTAGGACCGTGAGCGCAACCGACACGGAAAGCGTCAGTACGACAACGACCAGGCCGAGGAAGAACATCGGCCACTTGGACTGCAGCCACTGGAGGCGCCCCTCGAAGCGATGCTCGTCCATCTTGGGGACTATCGAGTCGAGCACGCGTAGCGAAACCACGACCAGCGCGATGCCACCGAGGAAGAGGAGCGCGGGGGGCCACGACTCCACGAGCTCGAGGAGCCAGCCGTAGGCGACCTCCAGGAGGCCGCCGAAGGACCCTGGGAAGGTGAAACCGGCATCGTCGAAACCTTGCCACCGGAGCAGCGCGATGCCGATGGCGGCCCCCGGGACGTACATGACCGCGGTGATGGTCAGCGCCAGCACGGCGGTCGACACCGCTTTCACCCGCTCGCCCGCCCCGCCGCGTAGCGCGAACATGACGCCGACGAGCAGGACGATGAAGGCGGCTCCCATCCGGCCGCCGGTGACCATCGTGAAGCCCTCGAGCTCCGTCAAGACGGGCGGCTGGGACGCGGTCAGGCTGAGGGCGGTCGCAACCACCGGGGTCCCCGACAGGACCACCATCGCCATGAGCCAGCCGAGCCCGAAGGTGCTCCCCGCGTTATCGGTCAGGAAGCTCCCGAAGCCACCCCCGGTGAGCGTCTCCGCGAGGGACCCGGCGCCGGCCTTCATCACCTGGAGCGCGCCGATGAACACGTAGAGCCCGAGCGCAAGCTTCAGGCCGGCTTGGATCCCCGTCGAGCCGGCGCGTCGGGATGTGGCGGGCATCTCGGGCGCGGGGGTCTCGGGCAGGGTGGTCTGGCGCTCCTCCATCGAGGTCTTATAACACTCCTATAAGAGTGTTAGCCGACTCCCGGCCCCGAGGGCTCGATATCGAAGAGGCCCCGCGTAGGCGGGGCCTCTTTTCACCCGGTCGTCTCGCTGGGAGTCGAGACGCCCAGACCTTTGAAAGCTCTAGATCAGCAGCGGGGCATCTTCAGGCTCGTGCCGGGGTCGGTATAGGCCTCGAAGATCACGGTCACCCACAGGCGCCCGTGGGCCTTCTTGGTGCCGATCCCGACGTGCTTGTAGGTCGAGTAGAGGACGTTGTCCCGGTGGCCCTTGGAGGCCATGAAGGCCTCGTGGAGCGAGCGGACGCTGCCGCCCACACCCACGTTCTCTCCGAGGACCAGCCAGTCCGTCACGCGGCGCCCCAGCGTCCCCGAAGGCGTGTGGTACAGCTCGTTTTTCCGGATCATCTCTTTGGTGTGCACCCGGGCGGCCTTGGAGAGCTCGGGGTCGAGGCTGAGCTTCCCGAGACCCCGGTCGGTGCGCTCCACGTTGATCTTGCGGGCGAAGCGGCGCTCCGCCCTGCGGTAGTCCCAACAGGAGCTGTCGGCGGCCTCCGCAGAGGGGGTCACGAAGAGGGTGGAGAGGAAAGCTGCGGCTACTACAACAGAGGTGACTCGGCGGTTCCGTGCCATGTGCGTCTCCCAGTTCGGCAGCTGGGCTACCCCGTCGTGCTCGCCCCGGGGCCCCTGGCTTTGCGCCCCCACGTCGCCGTGGGTTTGCCGTTGTCGCTTACAGGTGATGCACCTATAGCTTCGGCGTCCGACCGACCTCCCTTTAGCCCCCGATTAGTCATTTCTGGCCATCCCGCATAACCCACCCCGCCCCACCCCATCCCGCAAGGTTCTTAGTCCTCCTCCGCCCGCTATCTATGGAGGAGCCGGCCGTCCCCCTCGCCGGTTCGGGGCTCTGAGGCGCAATCCGTCCTAAATGGGACGGACCTCGCGGATTGCGCCGAAGGAGCAGGCCCCCGCCGATCAGGCGGCGACCGTCGCGGCCCCGGGAGGCGAGGGAGGGTGGCCGGCGACGACCCATAGATAGCAAAAGGCCCCGCTGGGAGTCCGGGGCCTTTTGTCGATCGACCCGCCCTTTACAGCGAGCCGCCGAAGCTTGGAAATACCTTGTCGTTCAGCAGCGAGGCATCGGCAGGGTGGTGCCGGGGTCCGAGACGGCCTCGAAGATCACCGTCACCCACAGGCGGCCGTTGCGGTTGACGGTTCCGATGCCTACGTGGCGGAACGTGCCGTAGAGGATGTTGTCGCGGTGGTCGGGAGAGTTCATGAAGGCGTCGTGCAGCGAGCGCACGGTGTTCCCGTAGCCCACGTTCTCCCCCAGGACGGTCCAGTTGGTGACCCGGTTACGAAGGGTGTTCGACGGCGTGTGGTACAGGCGGTCCTTGCGAGCCATGGAGTAGGTGTGGACCCGAGCCGCCTTGGAGAGCTCGGGATCGAGCTTCACCCTCCCGATGCCCCGCAGCCCCCTGTCGTTGTTGATCTTGCGGGTGAACCCTCTCTCCTTGCGGCGAACGTTCCAACACTGGTTGTCGGAAGTGCCCAGTGCCGAGATCTCGGTGTCGGGGAGCGAGATGAGCTCGGCTTGCGCGGCGGGCGCCGAAGCGATCAGGAAGAGCGTCGCCAGTGCCGCGGAGAGCTTCCTGTGAAGGGTCATGTATCGGTCTCCCAGTCCCGAATGGGTGCTTATGAAGAGATTCGGTCCAAACGGGAGACGGACCCATCGGGGGTTGTGCGTAGGACCTACGCAGATGTGCGGAGGTGGAAACGGACATCTGGGACGGATGGGTCACCCGGCCCCTAAGCAGGTTAGGAAGGCAAGCGGTTCCTAGTCACCGAATAGGCGCGCGACGCGATGGGAGATCGACCGAGCCACCTCTCTGGCCTGGGCGTCGTCGAGCTTGGCCCCCCACGAGCTGCGGACGTAGAACACGTCGACCACTCGCTCCCCGAGTGTGTCGATCTTGGCGACGTGGATGTCTATGTCGAGGTCGGCAAGGGCGGCCGCGACCGCGTAGAGGAGACCCAGCGCGTCAGGGGCCCGTACCTCTAGGACCGTGGAGTGAGCGGAGACGTCCTGCAGCACTCGCACGTCGGGCTCGATGGGTCTCCTGGGCCGGTAGTCCGTGGCTTTCTTCTCGAGTCGCGCCTCGACGGCCAAGCGCCCGGCGTAGGCGGCCTCGAGATCCGCGCTGACCGCGTCCCAGGCGACGTCTGCCGGCGGAGCGACCAGGAATCGCTCCAGTGCGAACCCGCTCGTCACCGAATAGGCCTGAGCCCGCAGCACGGAGATGCGGTGGAGCGACAGCACGCCGGCCGTCCGCGCCAAGGTCCCGGGGCGGTCGCCGACGCAGATCGTGATCGAGCTCTGCCCGCTCTCCAGCCCCTCGTCGATCCGCACCCGTACCTGCCCGGCTTTGGGTGCCTGCAAGAGAAGGCGGATGTCGTCGACCATGTCGGGGACCGGTGTCGCCTCGAGATAGGAGGGAGGAAGCGTGGATAGGACATCTTCGGCCCGGCCCGCCAGCGTTGGTTCGTAGGCCTCTACCTCTGTGGCACGCACCGCGACGTCGGTCCGGACTGGGAGCTCCCCCGTCTCCAAGGCGGTCATGGTCTTGAGGTAGAGCTCCCGCACGAGGATCGCTTTCCATTCGCTCCATCCCTCGGGACCCGTCGCGCGCCCGTCGGCCACCGACAGCACGTAGAGGAGCCGGAGCCGCCGAGGCGTCGCGATCAGCTCCGCGACGTTCGCGATCACCGCTCCGTCGTCGAGGTCGCGGCGGGTAGCGGTGTCGACGAGCAGCAGGTGATAGCGGACGAGCGCACACACGTCGTCTGCGACGTCGGGGTCGATCCCGATCCGCGTTGTCGCGCTCTGCGCGAGCCGGGCTCCCGCTACGCTGTGGTCCTCCCCGGAGCCCTTCCCGATGTCGTGGAACAGCGCCGCCAGGTATAGAGCATCGAGATCGCCTGCTTCGTCTGCAGCGGAGCGCGCGAACTGATCGTCAGTGATGGCTCGCCGCACCTCTCCCACGGCGATGAACGAATGCCCGTCGACGGTGTAGCGGTGATAGGGATCGTGCTGGGCGAGACCGCGGATGTGGCCCAGCTCGGGGAGAAGAAAGGGCCATGCACCGACGTGATCGAGCATCTCCAGGGCCTCAGAGGTGTGGTCACCGGCGAGAAGGTGCAGGAACGCAGCGCGCAGATCGTTGCTCCATCGCTCGATCGGCCGGTCTCCCCACGCGGAGTCGAGTTGAACGAGGGTCTTACGAGCGATCGGTTTTCCGCTGTGCGATCGCGCGGCCAGTAACCGCAGCGCGACGACGGGGTCGTCCGGATCCGCCGCCACGAGCTGGCCGTCTTCTATCCGGATGCCGGGGGCGACGTCGCGTACTTCACCTGACCGCTTGGGCCCGCCGACGAGCTCCTCGATGAGGCCGTCGATCTCTAGGGCGGATAGGTGCTCGATCGTGCGCGCGGCCGAATGCACGTGCGCCATCAGCTCGTTCGCTGCGTGTTCGCCTTCGATACCGAGAGTGCGCGCGACGTCGGGCTGGAGATCGATCCGCAAGCGGTCGGACTTGCGCCGGAGTTGAGCGTGCAAGGCCTCCCGTGCCGCGGTGAGGATCGCGGCCGCATCGCGGAGACGGCGATCTTCCAGCGTTTGATCTGCGATGCGCGCGAGCCACAGGACGACGTGAAGGTCCCGTAACCCTCCGACGTCGTCCTTGAGGTCCGGCGCGAGGGCCCAGCCCGCACGCTGGGCGATGCGGTGACGCTCGGTTCGGGAATCCAAGATCCTGCGGGTGAGCCGGGCTCGTTCCTTCCTCAGCCACCGCTCCAGCCGGTCGCGCAGCTCCTCGTAGGGCCCGGAGTTGCCTGCGATCGGGCGGGCAGACAACAGGGCTGTCGCCGCGTCGAGGTCGTCGCCCGCTCGCTGGATCGTCTCCTTGGGCGTTCGCAGCGCGTGGCCCACCTGGAACCCCGCATCCCACAAGGGATAGAGCAGCCCCCGCAACGTCCCGGCGGTCACGTCGGTGCGCCCGGAAGCCAGGAACAGCAGATCGATGTCGGAGTGCGGCGACAGCTCGCCTCGGCCGTAGCCGCCCACCGCGACCACTGCTATGGCGGAACCGGGACCGAGGACCTCGTCGGCAAGCGCAGCCAGCGCGCGGTCGACGTCGACCGCGCGCTGTGTTGCTGCGTCGCTTCCTTCTTCGAGCCGGACCGAACGAGCGGCCCGGAGCTCAGATAGCGTCGGGACCCTTCTCTCCGGTGCGGATCCGGATCACATCTTCCGCCGGCACGATCCACACCTTGCCGTCCCCGATCGAGTCCGTCTTAGCCGATGAGACGATCGCTTTCACGATGTCGTCCACCTGCTCGTCGTCGGCCGCGATCTCGATCCGGATCTTGGGCACGAAGTCGACCTGGTACTCGGCCCCCCGGTAGACCTCGGTGTGGCCGCGCTGCCGGCCGAAACCACGGGCGTCGGAGATCGTCATCCCCTGGATGCCGATGCTCTCGAGCGCATCCTTAACGTCGTCGAGCTTGAAGGGCTTGATCACTGCGACGACGAGCTTCATCAGGCTTCACCACCTTGCGGCACATGCACCGCGGCAGTGACCGTGGCTCCGCTGTGTACGGGGGCCGGTGCGCTCTCCGCGTGACTGATCGACAGACCGCTTCCGTCGGACAGCGCGTAGCCGACCTCGGAGTGCTGGGTGAGGTCGAGACCCGAGAGCTCTTCTTCTTCGCTCACGCGCAGGCCGATGGTTACGTCGACGAGCTTTGCGATCGCGAGCGACAGCATCATCGAGAACGCCAGCGTTGCTCCCACGGCGATGGCCTGCTTGCCCAACAGGGTGAACCCACCACCTGCGATCAGGCCGTTGCCGGCCGCCGGGTCCAAGCCCGAGATCGCTGCGGTCGCGAAGATCCCGGTTGCGAGCGCGCCGGTCAGTCCACCGACCAGGTGCACGCCGACGACGTCGAGCGAGTCGTCGTAACCGAGGCGGAACTTCAACCCAACCGCCCACGAGCACACGACACCTGCTATCAACCCGATCGCTATCGCGCCCATCGGCCCCACGAATCCCGCCGCCGGCGTGATGGCGACGAGACCCGCTACGGCTCCGGACGCGACACCGAGTGTGGTGGCTTTCCGATCCTTGCGAGCCTCTGCGATCGCCCACCCGCAGGCACCCGCAGCGGCACCGAGGTTCGTCGCGAGGAACGCCGATACGGCTAACCCACTCGCGCCCAGCGCGCTGCCCGCGTTGAAGCCGAACCATCCGAACCACAGGATGCCGGCGCCGAGGATCGTCAGCGTCAGGTTGTGCGGGACGAACGCTTCCTTGCCGAAGCCCTTGCGTTTGCCGATCACCAGGATCGCGGCAAGAGCGGCGATGCCGGCGTTGATGTGGACCACCGTCCCACCCGCGAAGTCCAGAGCTCCGAGCTTGAACAACCAGCCCTCGGGGTGCCATACCCAATGGGCGACCGGCGCGTAGACGAACAGCAGCCACAACGAGATGAATGCGATGTAGCCGGAGAACTTGATCCGCTCGGCGAACGCACCGGCGATCAGGGCCGGCGTGATGATCGCGAACATCATCTGGAACAGAGCGAACAGACTGTGCGGGATCGTCGCGCCGAGCCCGGCGGGGTGCGCAGCGTCACTCGAGACGCCCGAGAACCCGAGGAAGTCGAGCTTGCCGAACAGCCCGCCGAACGCGTCCGGGCCGAACGCGATGGTGTATCCGACCAACACCCACAGGATCGACATAAGCCCCATGGCGAAGACGCTGTGCATGAGCGTGCCGAGGACGTTCTTCGCCCTCACCATGCCCCCGTAGAACAACGCGAGCCCCGGCGTCATGAACAGCACCAGGGCCGAAGAAGCAAGTACCCAAGCGGTATCGCCTGTGTCCATCCCCATCCCTTCCCTCTCGGGCGCTCGACCCCCGTTGGTCGGGGCGCATCTCGTACTTGAAGAGAAAGGTCTAGGGAAGTTGTTTCGCCGATGTTTCGGAGCCGTTTCCCGGCAGTTAAAGCTTGTCCACAAGCCCGATCGGGCTGGCTAGAAGGTGATGATCTTGTCGGCTTCGGCGCAGATCTTGGCAGCGTCGGGTGGCGTGATCCACGTCCCGCCGACTATCGAGAGGCTCTCGTCGGTCGCCCCACGGGCGACTGCGCATGCCTTTCAGACGTAGACGGAGAGCTTGTGGTCCCTGGCTTTCGCGAGGAGCTCGCGCATCGGAGGGATCCCTACGCCCTCGATCTTCTCGGCGTTGTCGCCGATGACGATCTCGGCCGCGTCGCCGGCCAGGATGATCTCCGTGTCGTAGCCGGCCTCGACCGACCCGTTCACCGCGAGATGGAACGGGATCGAAGCCTTCGTCGGGTCACCCGCTCCTGCCGTTGCCCAGATGACGAACTTCATCGTGCCTCCCTCGGCTCGGTGATTTGGCTCACCCTAACGAGCCGGCCGCGCCTTCGTCTAGGAGGAAGGTCGCATCGGTATGGTCGACGAGGAGGCGTGCCGGACAGGACTCCGGGGGCTCGGCTCCCTGGACGACGCGCGCTACGGCGTCGGCCTTGCCTTGACCGGTGACGAGAAGAAGGATCGTGTCCGCCGCGAGCATGGCGGGGGGAGTCAAGGTCACACCCTTCATGCCGTCGGGGCGGTCGACCGCTGCGGCGAAGCGAGCCTCGTCGAGGGCAGGAGAGCCGGGGAACATCGCCCCGATGTGGCAGTCGGCCCCCATGCCCAGCAGCATCACGTCGAAGCCACCGGTCACGAACGGGGCGACCTGGTCGTGATAGGCGCTCGCCGCCGTGGACGGGTCGAGCTCGCCGCGCATCCGATGAACGTCTGCGGTGAGCGCGGGCATCGCCTCCGTGACCATCCTGAAGTTGCTCTCGTCGTGGTCCGGTGGCACGCAGCGTTCGTCGGAGAAGAACACGTCGCGTACCGAGCCCGGCAAGGTGAGCTGCGGATAGATGCGCGCCGCGGTCGTGCCACCCGTCACCACCAGCGTCGCGGCCTCTACGAGAGCGCCTTCGATCCGTTCGGCGGCGGCGCGCGGGTACGTCTCGGTGGGGAAGACCTCTACGGCGAAGCTCACTCCTGTCGAGGGTCCCGCCAGGTGCGCCTGTCGTAGGCCATCAGTTCCTTCGACGAGTCTGGCCCCCATTCCCCGGGTGCGTAACGCCCGGGTAGACCGCCCCGTTGCCAGTACTCCAGGATCGGGTCGACTATGCCCCACGCTTCTTCGATCTCGTCGGCGCGGGTGAACAGTGTCG
>Ga0299913_10002003_pt1 | contig 15741 bp, 15 predicted proteins | sample RVTome_9_FD_201360 | JGI IMG/M metagenome (GOLD analysis project Ga0299913, IMG submission 201360) | Soil microbial communities from uranium-contaminated site in the Upper Colorado River Basin, Wyoming, United States - RVT155D38 (version 2) ...
TCGTCCCGGCGTTGAGCTTCTGCAGGCCGCTGATGCAGTTGAACATCGTGGTCTTGCCGGCGCCGTTCGGTCCGATGAGCCCGACGATGGCGCCCTCGTCGACGTGGAGGGACATGCCGCCGAGCGCTTGCAGTCCGCCGAAGGCGAGGCGGGCGTCGTCGACGTCGAGCAGCGGGGTCACGCGTCGACCTTGGCGCGGAGCGGACGGCGCGGCTGCTGCTGCTGCGAGGCGAGCGCTTCGAACATTCGCTCCCACCGTTCGGTCTCGGCGGCGCGGGCCACGAGCAGGCGGTCGTAGATCACGAGGCCGACGCCGACGATCACGAGGCCGAGGCCGCCGATCCCGCCGAGGATCAGCTCCTGGTTCTGGATCCACACCTGGCTCGTGTTGCCGCTGTGGTACCAGGCGAGCACGATCGACGCGAAGCCGACGGCGACGGTCACCGTGCCGAGGGCGAGCAGCGGACGGACACCGGTGGCCTTCATGGACTCTCTCCTTGTCGGGACGAGGGCGCGGGCGCGGGCGGCGAGCTGGCGGCCGAGGCCGTTGAGCCCGGTGGGGTGCTTGGTCAGCGTGAGCAGCAGGCCGATGGGAGCGGCGTAGGTGATCCAGGCGTCGCCGTTGGCGATGAACAGCTGGCCGCCCTCGACGGCGAGCGCCGCTACCGCCACGCCGCCGACGAAGCCGCGGCCGGCGAGGGCCACGATGATGAGGAACGTGAACGACCGGCTGAGCGGGAACGCCTCGGGCGTGAGGCGCTGCACCCACATGGTCGTGAGGCCGCCGGCGAGGCCGGCGAACCCGCCGGCCAGCGCATAGGCCAGCGCGCGGTAGCGCGCTACGGGGATACCGAAGGCGGCGGCCGCGTCGGGCTGCGCTTTGATCCAGAGGAAGGCCCGGCCGACCTTCGACCGGTAGATGAGGTAGGCGGCGACGATCGCGATGACGCACATCGCGGCGAGGACGGGGTAGAGCGCCTGCGAGCTGTCGAAGGTGAGCGGGCCGAGGCTGGGTGTGGCCACCGGCGGGCTGCTCACCGAGCCGACGAGCCATTCCTTGGTGAAGAAGAAGCGGTCGATGGCCACGCCGCCGGCGAGCGTGACGAGCGCGACCTGCAACCCTCTCGCTCTAATCGCCGGGAGGCCGACGACCGCGCCCGCGGCGAGTCCCACGATGACGCCGACCGGGAGCAGGAGGATCGGCGACACGCCGTGCTCGGAGCTGAGTTTGGCCACCACGAACGCGGGGAGGCCGACGAGCGCGGCGTGGGCCAGCGACAGCTCGCCGGCCCAGTTGACGAGCAGGTGCAGGCCGATGCCGGCGACCAGCACGATGAGGACGAGGCCGAGCTTGTAGACGGTGGTCTCGTCGAGGGTGGCGGGCAGCGCGCTGAGGGCGGCCGCGGCGACGAGCCAGCCCGCGGTGGACGCCCGAATCGGATGGGCGGCGACCGTGTTGGGCGGCCGGCGCCCGAATCGGACCGACAGCGCGAGCGCGGCGAGGGCGACGAGGCTGAGGACGACGAGCGCGGATGGCGTCGTGACGTTGACCGGCCCGATCTGCGCGGGCGTCGACGCGTTCTGCACCGGGCGCGCGGCCGCGACGGGCGCCAACTCGATCGGCGCGTTTGTCACGGGTGTCGCCGTGGCGGCCGGAGTGAACGAGGTCCCCGCCGGCGCCAGAGTTGTCGCTACGACACTGGCACTTTTGGGTGTACCGACCGGGGCAGGCGTGGCCGCGGTGGCTGGCGCGGGCAGCACGAGCGCGGTCTTCGTCACGTCGAAGGCGACGCGGTACGTCGCGGTGCCTTTCGGCTGCGTGATGAGTGCGACGCCGAGCGAATTCACGAACGAATCGAGCGGCAGCGTCCACGTGCCATCGGCACCGCGAGTGACCGGCACAGGAGTCGTGCAATCGACCGCCGGTGCGGTCTCGGCCGTCACCTCGCCGGTGCCGACGATCGGCGTCGTCAATCTGCAGGCGACGATCGTCGCGGTGTCCGCCAGCGTCGATTCCACCTCGAGGACCTGCAGTTGCGTACCCGCGACCGCACCCGGCACCGCGATGTACGAACGGGCGGACTCGTTGCCGAGATCGGCCGCGACGTAGAGTCGGTCCGGCGCGGGAACGAACGTCGGTAGCAGCGACGTGCGGCTCCACGCCTGTTGCACGTTCGTTTCGTCGGCGCGCGCCGTTGGTGCGACGAACAGCGCGACGAACGCGAGAACGATGACGGCAACGCGTCGCATCAGTACGCCGACCGCACCAGGCCCGAGGGCCGCACCAGCAGCAGTCCGATCACGAACACGGCCAGCGCGACCTCGACGAAGCCGTTGACCGGCACCGTGTAGCCGATGACGCCTTCGGCGACGCCGAGGAGGATGCCGGCGGCGACCGCGCCCCAGATCGACGTGAGCCCGCCGACGAGCGCGGCGGCCACCGAGCGCAGCAGCAGCGACGTCATGAAGAACACGCTGAACGCGACCGATGGGGCGATGAGGATGCCTGACAGTCCGGCGAGTCCACCGGCGAGGGCCCACGTCGCCACCGACGTGCGGTTGGTGTCGACGCCGACGAGTCCGGCGGCCATCGAGTCGAGCGCGGTCGCCCGCAGCCGCAGCCCGAACGAGCTGTACGTGTAGAGAGCGGCGAGCGCGAGCAGCACGAGCACGGTGACGACGAGGATCACGAGCTGCGAGCGCTGGATCGTGATGCCGGCGACGTCGATCCCGTTGCCGGCGACGAGCGGCGGGAGGAAGTGCGGATAGAGCCCGTAGCGGCGCGACGCGTAGGTGAGCAGCAGCGCGGCGACGGCGAGCGTGCCGACCATGGCGTTGAGCGGCGGCTGTCCCCGCAGCGGGCGCACGAGCACGACCTCGGTGGCGGCGCCGAGCGCGGCGCTGAGCAACACGCCGGCGGCGACGGCGACAAGGAGCGGGAGGCCGGCGCCGGTCCAGAGCTCGGCGAACACGAACGCGCCGAGCATCCCGGTCTCGCCGTAGGCGAAGTTGATGATGCGCGACCCGCGGTAGACGACGACGAGCCCGGCGGCGAGCAGTCCGTAGACGAGTCCGACGAAGAAGCCGTTGACGACGACGGTGGTCATCAGAACTGTTCCTGCGCGGGCCCGGTCGACTGCCACGTGAAGTCGCTGTTGCAGCAGACCACCGGGAAGGCGGCCGAGGCGCCGACGTGATCGTCCACGCTGTAGGTCATGGGCGGGACGATGCCGTTCTCGTAGTTGGCGATCGTCTCGACGCCGGCGATGAACGACTCCCGCGTCGGGTTGGCGCCGGCCCGGACGAGCATCTCGCCGTAGAGCAGCGCCCGCCCGTAGGTGACGAAGCCTTCGAGGTCGGTGGTGCGGTCGTCGCGGTTGCGGCCGCGGTTGTTCATGTGCTGCCGGTAGGTCTCGTAGGACGCGCTGTCGACGGTGGCGTAGGGCCGCAGTCCGGTGACGCCCTTGAACAGCTCGTGACCGGCGGCGGTGACGAAGTCGAACATGTAGCCCCAGCCGGTGATGGCAACGTTCCAGCCCATGCTGCGGGCGTCGCGCACGATGCCGATCGCTTCGGTGGTGGCCGACACGACGAGGATCTCCACGCCGGCGTTCTTCATCTTGAGCAGCTGCGAGGTGAACGACGCCTGGTTGGGCTCGACCGACTCGGTGGATGCGATGTCGAGCCCGAGGTTGCGGGCTTCGGGTTCGAACGTGTCGAGCACGTCCTTGTACGCCGCCTGGTTGACGTAGATCACGCCGACCTTCTTGCCGGCGCCGCCGAGGTGGTTGCGCACGTAGCTGGCCATGATGCGGCCGCCCTGGGCGCTGGTGATGAGGTCGGCGAAGGCCCGCTTCCAGTTCGGGTTGGTCGCGGCCGCGTAGTACACGGTCGGGATGCCGGCGGCGTCGAGGCAGTCGACGGCGGTGACGTTGGCTTCGACGCCTTCGGGCACGGCGGCGAAGAAGCTGCCGTTGGACTGGACCTCCTTGCAGGCGGCGACGCCACCGGCGGCGGTCTCCTTGTGGTCGACCTGCTTCAGGATCACGCGGCGGCCGTGGATGCCGCCGGCCTCGTTGACGTCCTCCTGCCACGTCTGCATCGCCTCGTAGGCCTTGTTGACGAGCGCGGCCAGCGGGCCGCTGAACCCGGCGACGATGCTGACCGTGATGCTGTCGGCGGTCACGCCGGTGCTGTCGCCGCCCGAGGTCGCGGCGACGCCGGCGGTGCCGGTCTGCTCGGCGGTGGCGGCGCGGTCGCCGCCCGTCGCGGCTTGCGCACTGCCGCCGGCGAGGGCCGGGCTGCCCGCGCTGCCGTCGACGGTGCTACCCGCGCCCGTCGTGGCGTCGTAGCTGATCGTGCCGTCGGGGTTGACGCGTCCGGCGGCGGCCCGCACTGATGCGGACTGGTTGCGAGGGGTGGAAACGGAACAGGCGCTGACGACGACGAAGAGGGAGATGACGAGCGCCCCAGCTCGCGTGGTCGTCATCGGTACCAGAGCCCTCCTCGTTCGGGCCGGCGGTAGCCGAGGGCGCGGTACACGGCGTCGGCGAGGGCCTGGCCCCGCTCGTTCATGCCGAGCCCGCCACCCTGGCGGTTCATCGCGTAGCCCATCGACATGCGGGCCGGCTGGTCGGCGATGCCGAACGACCCGCCGGCACCGGTGTGGCCGAACGCCTCGTCCGACCAGATGACGCTGTTCTCGACACCGTCGACGAGGTTGTCGACCGCCTTGGCGAACCCGAGGCCCCAGCGCGTCGGCGTGCTCAGCACCGCGTCGCACGACGTGGCCGCCGCGACCCGGCTGGCTTCGAGCAGCGTGGCCTCGTCGAGCAGGCGGAAGCCGTCGATCACGCCGCCGAGGGCCAGTGGCCGGTACATCCCGGCGAGCGCACGGGCGTTCGCCACACCGTTGAGGGCCGGGATCTCGGCCGCGTGCACCTCACGGGTGTCGATCGCGCCCGGGAACATCAGCCCGCCGCTGTTGAGCAGCAGCAGGCCCGGGATCGACGCCGGGTCGGCCAAGGCCTGCTGGTAGAAGAGGGGCAGCTCGCTCGGGTCGGCGGGCAGGTCCGAGGCGATGATCGGCGCGATGCGCGGCTCGATCTCCTCGGGCAGGCCGATCCAGAAGTCGAGCTCGAGCGGCTGCGCGACTTCGTCCTTGAAGAACGTGCCGATCGTGCGGCCGTCGACGCGGCGCACGAGCTCGCCCACGAGGTGGCCGAACGTGATGCCGTGGTAGCCGTTGCGGGTGCCCGGCGCCCACAGAGGCTCCTGCTTGGCCAGCAGGTCCACGATGAGGTCCCAGTCGCAGAACCCGTTCTCGGGTACGGGATCGCTGATGGCGGCGAGGCCGGCCTGGTGGCTCAGCAGCTGGCGGACAGTGATGGTGTCCTTGCCGTGCTTGGCGAACTCGGGCCAGTAGTCGACGACCGGGGCGTCGAGGGCGAGCTGGCCGCGGGACACGAGCATGTGGGCGCAGAGGGCGACCGCGCCTTTGGTGCTCGACCACACGACGCAGACGGTGTCGTCGCTCCACGGCTTGTCGGTTTGCGGATCGGCGACGCCGCCCCACAGGTCGACGACGGTCTCGCCGTCGACGGTGACGCAGACCGAGGCGCCGACCTCGCCCCGCTCGGCCAGGTTGCGCTCGAACTCCTCCCGGACGCTGGCGAACTGCGGCGCACACGTGCCGTTGCTTGTCATGCCCGAAACGTCTCATTCCGGGCCCGCAAGCGATAGTTGCGAAACCTCAGTGATTAGCCGCGCGGCCAATCACTCACCGCAACGATCTGGCTCACGTCCCCGGTTTCGGCGGTCCTCGGCCGGATCGTCGCTACCAAGCCAGTGGCTCCGTGTCGTTGGTCAGAGCTTCCCGGAACCGGAGTGTCAACGTCAGCGGGACCGCCAGCGGTCGGTCTGGCGCCGCTCGCGCTTGGTCGGCCGACCGGCGCCGCGCTCGCGAGCCGCGATGATCGCCTCCCGAGGCGGCGATGGTGGCGTGTGATCGACGTAGCACTCGACGGCGATCGGTGCGCCGACGCGGTTGTTGATCGTCTGCACGACCTCGACGACGCGGTCGCGGCTGTGGACGCGGGCCTCGACGCGGTCACCGACATCGACCGTCGTCGCCGGTTTGGCATTGCGGCCGTTGATCTTCACGTGCCCGGTGCGACACGCGTCGGTGGCCTCGGATCGTGACTTGAACAGTCGGATCGCCCACAGCCATCGATCGACCCGTACGGCTCCGGTCGGCTCCATTCGTCCACGGTAGAGCGAGTCGATTTCCGGTGGGCGAGGCTGTTGGTGTGCCCTTCGAGTCGCTGACGACCTTCGGCTGGAACGAGCGCTGGGCGCAACTGCTGCGCGAGGTGCCGGGCGACCCCGTTCCTGGTCGGGTGGTCCGCCACGATGGCGTCGCGCTCGTCGTCGCGGGACCCGACGGGATCGTGACCGCGCCGCTCGCCGAGCGCCTCGACCCTGAGCCGACGGTCGGGGACTGGGTGGCGGTGGTCGATGGTCGACCCGTCGCCGTCCTCGAACGTTCGTCGTTGTTGCGGCGGCGCGCCGCCGGCCGCGACGCCGAGCAGATGTTGGCGGCGAACGTCGACGTCGTCCTCCTCGTCTGTGGTCTTGATCGGCCGGTCAAGACAGGCCGCATCCGGCGGGGCGCGACCCAGGCGGCCGACGCCGGCGCCCAGCCGGTCATCGTGCTCACCAAGTCGACGCAGGTCGAGAACGCGCAACGGATCGTCGACCGGATCGGCGCCGCCAATCCCGAGGTCGCGCTGATCGTTGCCTCTGTGCGTGAAGGCGTCGGCGTCGAGGAGCTGCTGGCGGTGGCGCGCGACAAGACCGTCGCGTTGCTCGGGGAGTCCGGCGCCGGCAAGTCCACCATCGTGAACGTGTTGCTCGGCAAAGAGTCCGCCGCCGTCGGCGCGGTGCGCGCGAGCGACAGCAAAGGGCGGCACACCACGACCACCCGCTTCCTCCACGAGCTGCCCGGGGGCGGCACGCTCATCGACAGCCCGGGCATCCGCTCTGTCGGGCTGTGGGGAGACAGCGACGCGGTCGCGGAGACGTTCGCCGACATCGCCGCGCTCGGCGATGGATGCCGGTTCGCGGACTGCGGTCACAACACCGAGCCGGACTGCGCCGTCAAAGCGGCCGTCGTTGAGGGCACGCTGACGCCCGAGCGCCTGTCCGCGTGGATGGCGCTCACGCAGGAGAGTGACGACAACGCCGAGCGCGAGCTCGCCGCGAGCCGCCGCCCCTCAACACGGAAGCGGGGCTCGAACCGGCGACGCTGACCTGACCGAGGGGGCCTATCGCGAAGTCCTGCACCGGGCAGGGCTCGAGCTCGATCGTGACTGTGGGCTAACATAGGCACATGCGTTTGCACATAGCGTTGGACGACGAGCTGGTCGCGGAGCTCGACCGGCGCGCCGGCGCAAGGCAGCGGAGTGCGTTCATCACCGAGCTCATTCGCCGAGGCCTCGAGGACGAGCGGCGCTGGGATGACATCGAGGCGGCGCTGGCGAAGATCCCCGACTCCGGGCACGAGTGGGATGACGATCCGGCCCGCTGGGTGCGACGCCAGCGTCGTGGAGATCGCCGGCGCGCCGGTTGAGATGGCCCGCCTCCTGCTCGACTCCACCGTCTTGATCGACGCGCTTCGAGGGCGCCCGGCCGCCGACCGCCTTGCGGCCCTGCGGCGGGTCGGGACCGAGCCCTGGGTGTGCGCCATCTCGGTGGAGGAGATCTGGCGGGGGTTGCGTCCCCGAGAGGAGTCGGTGGCCCGAAGGCTGTTCAATGGCTTGCGGCTCGCGCCGTTGGGAGTAGCGGAGGGAATCCGGGCCGGTGCGTGGCGGCGAGAGTTCGCAAAGCGGGGAGTGACGCTGCACCAGGCGGACTGCCTGATCGCGGCGGCGGCGAGCGGCATCGGTGCGTCGCTGGCCACTGCCAATGTCGCGGACTTCCCGATGCGCGACGTCACCGTCGAGCACTGGCCGGTCGGCTAGCGAGTTCCGGCTCGCGTCGTCGCACCAGAAGCCGCAGTTACCGCGTTGGCTGTCGATTGTGTCGCATCGTCGATCTACCATTGGTTCCGGTGATCTTCCCCCTCGACGATCTGATCGATGAGGAGGAGTCATGCCGACGCAAGGAGAACTCCGGGAGTTGTTCGTCGCGGCCGAGTCGACCTGGGGACGTAGCCCGGCGGAGGTGCTGATGGAGCTGCTGCCACCGGCCGGATGGGGCGATGTCGCTCGACGCGCCGATCTCGAGGCACTCACGGTCTTGCTGCGCGGCGAGGTGGCGGAGTTGCGCGCGGAACTGAAGGGCGATGTGAGCTCGCTGAGAGGCGAGGTGGTCGAGTTGCGCGCGGAACTGAAGGGCGGTGTGAGCTCGCTTAGAGGCGAGGTGGTCGAGCTTCGAGCCGAGATGAGAAGTCGGTTCGATGCGCTTGTCGCGCGTCAGCTCGTTGCCAACCTGCCGCTGGCGTTCGGGGTGGCGGGGCTTGTTCTGGCCGCGGCGAAGTTGACGTAGCCCCGAAACGGGGCGAGCACTGGCCGCTCGGCTGGCGGCGCGGCCTCGATCAGTCGAGCGACGATTCGACGATGTGGGCATACACCGGTCGAAGCAGCTCGACCACCGGGTTGTCCCCGACGCGAGCATCCAGGGGTGCGAGGGCGTCGAGGACCGCGTCGGGTTGATCGGGCGGGACGGCCGCGTCCGCATCGACGAGTGCAGCACCGTCGTGGTCGCGTTGCGGGAGCGGTCCCGGCGCGAACGGCCACCACGGGGCGACCTCGTCGTCTCGGTCCGCGACCGAGATCGTGCCGAGGAACGGTTCGAGGATCTGCTCGCGGGTGCGGCCGCGCCACTTGAGCACGAGCCACGCGTCACTGTCGAGCTGATCGGCGAACACGTAGAGCACGGCGGCGATGTGCTTGCACGGGTTCTCGTGGTCGGGGCAACTGCAGCGCGCCGCGAGTCCGCGCCATTGCGTGGGGAACAGTGGGACGCCGGCGGCCACGAACACGTCCTCGAGGTCGGGGGGCACGTCGCCGGCGAGCAGCCGGGCGGCGAAGCCGACTTTGGCGGCGATGGCGGTGTCGATCGCCTTCCATTGCGTCGCGGTGGGTGCCTTCAGCGAGACGGTGACGATGTACGGCGTCGGTCGCGAACCTTGCACGTGGGCGGCGATGACGCCGGGGCCCACGCCGAGATCGAGCACCTGTCCGCTGCGGGCGTACCTGCGGCCGCGTTGCATGCGGGCGCCGAGGCCGTAGGACTCGAGCACGGTGATGAAGCGCTGCGACCACCACGTCGACGCCATCGGTCCCCGTTGCTTCGAGGTCGCGAGGCCTCCGACCGCTGGGAGCGGCTTCGACGCCCAATAGTCGGGCCGGTCGTCGTTCCAGCGGGAGCGCGGCGTCATTCGACGTCCGTTGCCCGCAGCGCGACGAGGTCGCGCAGCTCGGTGGTGGAGAGCTCGGTGAGCCAGTCCTCGCCGGTGCCGACGACGCGGTCGGCGAGGTCGCGTTTGGCGGTGATCATCTCGTCGATGCGCTCCTCGATCGTGCCGGCGGTCACCAGCTTGTGGACGTGCACGTTGCGCTGCTGTCCGATGCGGTAGGCGCGGTCGGTGGCCTGGTCCTCGACCGCGGGGTTCCACCATCGGTCGAGGTGGATGACGTGGGACGCGGCGGTGAGATTGAGTCCCGTGCCGCCGGCCTTGAGCGACACGAGGAACAGTTGCGGGCCGTCCGGCTGCTCGAAGCGCTGCACCATCTCGTCGCGCCGGGCGCGGCGCACGCCGCCATGAAGCCACAGCGCGTCGACGCCGAAGCGGCGCTCGAGGTAGGGGCGCAGCAGCTCACCCCACGCCGCGAACTGCGTGAAGCACAGCACCTTGTCGCCCTCCGTGAGGATCTCCTCGAGCAACTCCTCGGTGCGGGTGAGCTTTCCCGAACGGCCGCCGAGACGCGACCCGTCGGCCAGGAAGTGGGCGGGATGGTTGCAGACCTGTTTGAGCCGCAGGAGCCCGGCCAGCACCTTGCCCCGGCGGCTGATCCCTTCGGCGCGGTCGGCGTCGTCGAGCAGGTCGTCGACGACGGCCTGATAGAGCGTCGCTTGCTCCCGCGTGAGCGGACAGCGATCGACGGTCTCGATCTTGTCGGGCAGGTCGCTGATGATCGTGCGGTCGGTCTTCAGCCGGCGCAGCACGAACGGTTGGGTGATGCGCCGCAGCAGCTCGGTGGCGTCGGCGTCGCCGGCAGTTTCGATCGGCAGGGCGAAGCGCTCGCGAAACGAGCGGGCCGATCCGAGCAGACCGGGGTTCAGCACGTGCATGATCGACCACAGCTCGCCGAGCCGGTTCTCCACTGGCGTGCCGGTCAGCGCCACGCGCCGCGGGGCTCGCAGCTGTTGCGCGGCCTTCGTCTGCGCGGTGCCCGGGTTCTTGATCTGTTGCGCCTCGTCGAAGACCACCCGCCCCCAGTCGACGGCGACGAGATGCTCGAGGTCGCGGGCCAGCAGCGAGTAGGTCGTGAGCACGACGTCGTGCTTCGGTGCGCGTTTGGCGAACGCGGCGCGGTGCACGCGATGGCGGTCGACGCCGTGGTGGGCCAGGACGCGGAGGTCGGGCGCGAAGCGGGCGAGCTCGCGCTCCCAGTTCCCGAGCACCGACACCGGGCACACCACGAGGGTCGGCGCGCCGGCCGGTTCGGAGAGCACGGCGGCGATGAGTTGCGCGGTCTTGCCGAGGCCCATGTCGTCGGCGAGGCAGGCGCCGAGCCCGAGCCGGCCGAGGAACGCCAACCAGCCGGTGCCGCGCTCCTGATAGGGGCGCAGCTCGCCGTTGAATCCCGCCGGCGTCGGGATCGGCTCGACCGCGGCGTGCAACGCGCCATCGAGCAGCGAGTCGAGCCATTCGACGCTCGTCGCGTTGACGCCGACCACGTCGACGTCGCCGTCGGCGCCGAGTTGGTCGAGCCCGACGCCCGCCCGGAGCACGTCCGCCGCCGTTGCGGTTCCGGCGGTGCCCATCGTTCGGAGCAGTGCGTCGATCCGGCCCGGGTCGACCTCCAGCCACTGCCCGCGCACTCGGACCAGCGATTGCTTCGCCTCGGCGGCGCGGGCCAGCGCCGCGAGGTCGGCCTTCGTGAGGCGTTCCTCGCCGAGAGCCGCCTCCCAGCGGAAGGCGACGATGCTGTCCATCCCCACGCCGCCGCTGACGACCGAGGCGGGACTCGACGTCGCCCGCTGCACTCGGGCCCGCAGACCGAGGCGGGCGCGGTTGGACCACCACGACGGCAGCAGCACACCGATGCCGGCTTCGGCCAGCGGCACGGCGCGGTCGCGCAGCACCGACACGATGGCTCGATCGTCCACCGCGACCTCGGTCGGAGTCGCCTCCTCGAGCGCGCCGGCCAACTCCGGTGCCAGACGAGCCAGCCGCCCGAGGCCCGTGAGTGTCTCTTCGACCACCGAGTTTCCGAACGGCGAGTGTGCGGTCCACACGTCGTCCAACGGCACCACCAGACTCGGCTCGTCGCTGTCCTGCGCCAGCAGTTCGATCCGCCACGCCGGACGCTTCCGCCGCCGCGGGGGCGACGACTCGGGCTCGTGCACGCGCAGGCACAAGCGCGCCCGCCCGCCGACGACCGCGCCGGACCGCACCCACGCCTCGACGTCGGCGGCAAGGGCGCGCACCTTGGCGTCATCGACCGACGCAGGGAGCCACGGGTCGGCCGAACCGAGCGCGCGGACCCAGGCTTCGACCGGCGTCGGACGGCCCCGCCGCCGCGGCACGAGCTCGACGGGCGCGTCGACAAGGCGGTCGCGCACGAGTGTGTCGACGGCCTCCGCAAGCCGGTTGGACGCACGGCGTTGGCCGTCCGCGGACGCGTCCGCGACGAGTGAGGCGATCAGCGGGCGGTGGGTTGCCGCCGGGAGCGGCCACCACCATGAACGAGCGCGACCGTCGTCGCCGATGGTGAGGCCGGGCACGACCCGTCCGCTCTGCACGAGGACGCGTGCGACGTCGTCGAACGCGTCGTCCTGCACCGTGGCGGCGGAGTCGGGAGCAGCGCGCGGCACTCGTGCATCATGGCCCTCCGACCCAACGTCAGCGGCACGCTCGGAGTTGTCGCTCCGACACTGGCACAACCACGGAGCGGCGAAGAGCTACTGGCACCCGACGCCGTTGCCGTCGGTATCGAGTCCGTAGGGATCGCTTCCGGAGACGGACACCGGACCACTTACGTAGCGCGGACCATTGCCGCCGCCGCCTTCGCAGTCGACATCGGAGCCCGGCGGGATGCACGGGTCGTAGCCCGGCGTGCAGTCGTTGCTCGGCGAGGCCTCTCCTGCGAATGGCGCAGGCACTGCGGCGGGCGGCGCGGATTTCGTCGTCGGCGGTGCCAGGGTCGTCGGCGGTGACGTCGTGGTGGTCGTCGGCTCGACGTAGTCAGAGCAGCTGCGCAGCAGGTTGGCCAGCGCGTCGTGCTCGGCCTGGTCGACCGAGAGATGCCAATGTGCCTTCACGCGCACGACCGTCGAGCTCCACAGGCAGTTGGCGTCGGCGCGTGACGGGAACCATTCGGCCGCGTCCGCATCGCTCTTGCGGAGGTTCTCGGCGGCGGTCACCGCGAGCAGGTTCGGCAGGTAGTCGGCGAACTCGTCGCGCTCGGCCGCGGTCCAGGTGTTCGCGCCGGAGTCCCACGCCTCGGCCAGCGCGACGACATGGTCGACGTGCAGTTCGGTGGTGAGGTCCGTGACGTAGCCGTCCCATTCCGAGAGCCACGTGCCGTCCGTCCGTCGCTGCGCGCCGAGCACCTCGCAGCGCGTATCGCAGCCGTCGTGATCGTCGTCGTCCCAGCTCGGGAACAGTGAGTGGTCGTAGCCGGTGCGGCTGGCTTCCGGCTGCACCGGGATCGAGTCGAGCACGCTGAGCAGCGAGGTGCTCGCGACGCCTCGGTCGAGCGGATCCGTGGTCGGCGCCCCCGGGGCCGTGTCGAGCGCCGTGCCCGAGCGTGACCCGCCTTCGGGTGCGAGTGGCAGCGTCGTCGTGGTCGCTTCGGTCGTGGTCGACCGCGGCGTCTCGCTCGACGACCGCTCATCGGTCGCGGTGACGGCCGCCTTACCGTCACTCTTGCTGGCGGCCGCGGCGACGCCACCGAGCAGCACGAGCGCGATGAGGGTCGCGACGGCCGTGCGTAGGTGCGCGCCGGGGGAAGGGATGTTCACGGGATACTGACCTCAACTGCCTGGCGGCGTCCGCCCGCCGGCTCGCGTCACGAGCTCCTCTATTCAGACAGTTGGGACGCACCGGGGCAATAGTCCGGATGAGGCATTTACCGGAACCAGCTCGCGCTTGGTCGGCCGTCCGGCGCCACGTTCCTCGAAGAGTGACGAACTCGGGGTGCGTAGCGGGGTTATAGCCCCGCTTGAAACCCCAAGTTCACGTTGGTGACTGCCTCCGGCGGTGGCGGTGGCGGGCTGTGATCGACGAAGCACTCGACGGCGATCGGCGCGCCGACGCGATTGTTGATCGTCTGCACGACCTCGACGACGCTGTCATGGCCGTGGATGCGCGCCTCGACCCGGTCACCGACATCGACGGTCGTCGCCGGCTTGGCGTGTCAGCTGACGAGCGCGGCCATCGCCTGCCGGAACTCCGCCCGTCCGCCGGCGGCGCCGGCGAAGCCTTCCGTGAACGGATCGTGCACGCCCTCGAAGAAGTAGACGTGAAGCATCTTGCCGGTGTCCTGCGGGCAGTCCGCATCCTGCGCGGGATGGCAGGTGGTGTCGCCCGCGTGGGTGTGCCATGCGGTGAGTTCGCCGCCGGGGGCCGGCGCGTCCTCCCACTTGGTGGTCTTGTAGGCGACGCCGATGAGCACCTTCGTGCCGTCGGGCGCGGTCCAGTAGATCAACGTCTCCGGCGCGCTCGGATCGAGCACCTTGCCGTCCGCCATGAGGTCGCGGTTCGGGAAGTGCGTCGGCGTCCGGCCCTCCGGCGCGTTCGGCACGTAGCCGGCGGCGAGCGCGGCGTCGTAGTCCTGGTAGATCGCGGTCGCCGCCCTGGTGTTCTCGACCAGCTCGGTGGCGGTGGCGCGCTCTTCGTCGGTTGCGGCGTCCCAGTGCGCGTCGTAGTCGCGCGCGTGCATGTGATTCGGTGCCGAGCCCTCGAGACCCATCGGGTCGTCGTGCGCGCCGTCGGCGGCGGCGGCGTGCACCTCATCGGCGGCGTGCGTGTGGTGTTCATCTGTCACTGCTGACGCGGCGGCGACGCCGCCCGCGAGGAGCGGCACGAGCGCGAGCCCGATCATCCCCAGGACGCGCGGTGCTCCGCTTCGGGGGCGAATCCACAGCAGCCATGCGGTGCGGGCGAGACCGATCGCCGCCAGCACCAGCCCGATGCCGCCGAGCAGGTGTCCGGGGTTGGTCAAGGTGAACACGCCTTCCGAGCTCGCGAGCCCAGGGTCGTCGGCGTGGAGCCGGGCGTCCCAGGCCAAGCCGGCGAGCAGGGAGGCGACGCCGAAGGCGCTGACGGCGACGGATCGCCGGATGGCCCGTGACGTCGAGGTGAAGTCGTCCATGCCCACATGAACGGCTCGGCGTGTGAGGAACGTGTGAAGCGAGGGTCAGGAGGTCATGCAGCCCGGAGTCACTGTCACAGCTGCTGAGTAGGTTGGCTTGCCAGCGCCCGCTGCGTCGGTGGCGAACGACTCGACGCTCTCCTGGCGGTAGTTCGAGGGCGAGCGGCGTTCGACGAGATCGGTCGACGAGCCGGCATCGAGTTCCAGCGAGCGGGCATATGAAATACCATATGGCAATGGGCCGCAGGCAGGTTCTGGTGCAACTCGACGACGATCTCGTTCAGCGCCTCGACCGGCTGGCCGAGGCGGAGGGCACGAGCCGATCGGAGCTACTCCGCCGGGGCGCGAACGCGGTGCTGGAGGCAGCCGACGAGCTCGACGCCGACCGCGCGCTGCAGGAGGCGTACCGGCGCGTGCCGCAAGATCCGGCGATCGTCGAAGCGGCGGCCCGACTGGCGCAGTTGACGACACGGGAGTGGTGACTCGAGGCGACGTCGTCTGGGCGGACCTCGGTCCGCCGGTGGGTCGACGTCCCGTCTGCGTGCTCACGCGGGATGCGGCGATCCCGGTGCTGGCGGCCGTCACGTGCGCGCCGATCACGCGCACCGTCCGCGGGATCCGATCGGAGGTCCAAGTCGGACGGGCCGAAGGACTGCGAGCCAAGAGTGTGATCAGCTGCGACAACCTGATCACGGTTCCGCTCGATCTCTTCGATCGAGCCCCGGTCGGCCGGCTCGGCGCGGCGGCCCGCCGCCAACTCGATCGGGCGCTGCGCTACGCGCTCGATATTCGTTACTGACGCAGCGGCCGGGAAGCGTTACTGGTGGGCTTCGGGTAAATCAGCGGGGCGTCCGATGTAGTACCCCTGGCCGCACCCAACGCCGAGCTCGGCGAGGGTGGCGAGTTCGGCGGCGGTTTCGATGCCCTCGGCGATGATCATCGAACCGAGTTCGTGACTGAACGTGACAAGTGAGGACGCGAGCGCGCGCTTGATCGGGTCTCGATCGATGTCGCGTACGAGCGTGATGTCGAGCTTGATGATGTCGGGCCGCAACCGCAGGATGTGTTGCAAGCTCGCGAATCCGGCGCCGGCATCGTCGACCGCGGGCCGGATGGGATCCGTGTCGTGCAGTCG
>Ga0299913_10002004_pt1 | contig 15741 bp, 30 predicted proteins | sample RVTome_9_FD_201360 | JGI IMG/M metagenome (GOLD analysis project Ga0299913, IMG submission 201360) | Soil microbial communities from uranium-contaminated site in the Upper Colorado River Basin, Wyoming, United States - RVT155D38 (version 2) ...
CTGGGGATAACACGCAGATGACTGTGGAGTTGATCGCTCCGATCGCCATGGACGAGGGTCTCCGTTTCGCTATCCGAGAAGGCGGCCGCACCGTCGGCGCCGGCCGCGTAACCAAGATCAACAAGTAATGGCAGACCAAAAGATTCGCATCCGCCTGAAGGCTTACGACCACAACGTGGTCGATGAGTCTTCGAAGAAGATCACTGAGACGGTGCTGCGCACCCAGGCCAAGATCAAAGGACCGGTGCCTTTACCGACGGAGATCCATCGCTACTGCGTGATCCGTGGGCCCCACGTGCACAAAACCGGGCGTGAGCACTTCGAGATGCGGATCCACAAGCGTCTCATTGACATCCTCGACCCGACACCCAAGACGGTGGATTCCCTGATGCGTCTCGAACTACCCGCCGGTGTGGAAGTGGAGATCAAGTTATGACGTCTGTTCAGATCCAGCGCGTTCAGCCTGTCGCGTGCGGGGGGTCCAGGGGGGTCGTCCCCCCTGAAGATCAGGCTGTGGAAGTGGAGATCAAGTTATGACGTCTGTTCAGATCCAGCGCGTTCAGCCTGTCGCGTGCGGGGGGTTCAGGGGGGTCGTCCCGTACCCAATACCTAGTTCCGGGAAGGTCGCGTGATGGGCTCTCTCAACGGAATCTTGGGTACGAAACTCGGCATGACCCAGATCTTTGACGACCAGGCCCGGTCGATTCCGGTCACCGTCGTCAAGGCCGGGCCGATTCGCGTCGTCCAGATCAAGACGATTGCCAAGGATGGCTACAACGCGATTCAGATCGCCTACGGGGAGACCACGCCCGGCAAGGTCAACAAGCCCACCGCCGGTCACTACGCCAAAGCCGGGGTCGCTCCGGCAAACCACCTCATCGAGGTGAAGGTCAGCGATCCCTCCGAGTTCAAAGTGGGTCAGGAGATCAAGGTCGAGGAGATGTTCGAAGTCGGTGTCAAGGCCGACGTCAGTGGTGTCTCCAAGGGCAAAGGGTTCAGCGGTGTCATGAAAAGGCACAACTTCGCAGGTCAGGGCGCCTCGCATGGCACCCACAAAAAGCACCGCGCACCCGGCTCGATCGGCGCATGTGCCACCCCCTCCCGTGTCTTCAAGGGCATGCGCATGGCAGGTCGCATGGGTGGGGAGAAAGTCACCACTCTGAATCTCGTGGTGGCCGGTGTCGACGCCGAGCGCGGCCTTCTCATGCTCAATGGCTCCGTTCCCGGGCCAAAAGGGTCGGTCGTCTTCGTTCGGGAGGCGGTGAAGGCACATGGCTGACATCAAGGCACCTCTCTTCAAGTCGGACGGCAAACCCAGCGGCGACATCAAGCTCGACGCCGAGGTTTTCGGCATCGAGCCCAACCTGGACGTTCTCCATCAGGTGGTCACGGCCCAACTCGCCGCAGCCCGCTCCGGCACTGCGTCGACCAAGCGCCGATCTCAAGTGCGTGGTGGTGGCCGCAAGCCCTGGCGTCAGAAGGGTCTTGGCCGTGCTCGGCACGGCTCGATCCGCTCTCCGATCTGGGTGGGCGGCGGGATCGCCCACGGCCCCCAACCACGTGACTACGCCCAGCGGACCCCCAAGAAGATGAAGCGGCTTGCCTTGCGCAGCGCCCTCTCGGCACGTGCCGCCGAGGCAGCGATCAGGGTCGTCGACGACATCGATTGGGCGGCGCCGAAGACGAAGCAGGCGCTCAGTCTGCTCGATGCGATCGATGCAAAAGGGAAGACGCTGGTAGTGCTCACCCAACTCGGTGGTGCCGCAGGCAAGTCGTTCCGCAACCTACCCGCTGTGCGTTTGGTCGAGCCCGGGCATCTCACCGCATATGACGTCCTCTGGTCCGATCGAGTGATCTTCACCTCCCACACGGTGGGCTCGGTCGGCCGAACCAGCACCTACGAGGTCAGCGAGAGCGACTTCGTCAAGGAAGATCATGGAGCTGAGTCCTGATGAGAACCGTTCACGACATCATCCTCGCTCCGGTGGTCTCGGAGAAGTCATATGACCTGATCGAGAAGAACAACACCTACACCTTCGAGGTGGACCCCCGCTCCAACAAGGAGCAGATCAAGCACGCCGTGGAGAAAGTCTTCGATGTCAAGGTCCTCAGGGTCAACACCATGAACCGCAAGGGCAAGGTCAAGCGCACCGGCTACAAGCTGGGGAAGCGCAAAGACGTCAAGCGGGCCGTGGTGACACTCGCCGAAGGCAATTCAATAGATCTTTTCGGAGTCTGAGATGGCAATAATCAAACGCAAGCCAACCTCGCCCGGACGGCGATTCCAGACGGTCTCGGACTTCGCCGAGATCACCGATTCGAAGCCGGAAAAGTCGTTGGTCGCCAAGAAGTCAAAGACCGGCGGCCGTAACACGGACGGCCGGGTCACCTCGCGTCATCGTGGCGGGGGCCATAAGCAGCGCTACCGCATCGTCGACTTCAAGCGAGACAAGGACGGGATCCCGGCCCGTGTCGCCTCGATCCAATATGACCCCAACCGCAATGCCCGCATCGCCCTGCTGCACTATGCCGACGGGGAGAAGCGATACATCCTCGCCCCGGTGGGGGTCAAGGTCGACGATCGTCTCAACTCCGGTTCGGGTGCCGACATCCGGCCGGGGAATTCCCTTCCTCTGCGCAATGTCCCGGCGGGGACGATGGTCCACGCCATCGAAATGCGCCCCGGAGGCGGGGCGAAGATTGCCCGATCCGCCGGCTCCGCGGTGCAGTTGATGTCAAAGGAAGGTGACCTCGCCCTACTCCGACTTCCTTCTGGTGAAATGCGTCAGGTACCGCTCGACTGCAAGGCGACCGTCGGTCAAGTCGGCAACACCGAGGCCGAGCTGATCAAGCTGGGCAAGGCGGGCCGCAACCGCTGGAAGGGTGTACGACCCCAAACTCGCGGTGTGGCCATGAACCCGGTCGACCACCCCCTGGGTGGTGGCGAAGGCAAGTCCTCCGGTGGACGCCACCCGGTCAGCCCCTGGGGCAAAGGAGAGGTCCGCACCCGTTCCAAGAAGAAGGCTTCAAACAAGTACATCGTGCGTCGTCGCACGAAGAAAGGACGTCGCTGATGTCTCGATCCCTCAAGAAGGGCCCTTTCGTCGACGACCATCTGGCCAACAAAGTCGACGAGCTCAATCGCACCAATCAGAAACGTGTGATCAGAACCTGGTCACGCCGCTCCACCATTATCCCCGAGATGATCGGGCACACGATTGCGGTTCACGACGGACGCAAGCACGTGCCCGTTTACATCACCGAGTCGATGGTCGGTCACAAACTCGGTGAGTTCGCGCCCACGCGCACGTTCCGCGGACACGCGGAGAAGGCGGCAATGAGACGATGAAGGTGAGAGCGCACAACCGTTTCGTTCGCCAGTCCCCATACAAGGTGCGACGGGTGCTCGATCTCGTCCGGGGTCTCCCGGTCGAGGAGGCAGAGCATGTGTTACGTCTCACCAATCGAGCGGCGGCCAAGCCGATCGCCAAGGCTCTCAGCTCCGCCATCGCCAATGCCGAGCACAACCACGCCCTCGACGCCGAGGATCTAGTCGTCGCGGAAGCGTTCGCCGACGAGGGCCCGACATTGCGGCGTTTCAAGCCGCGCGCCCGGGGACGGGCCACCCGTATCGACAAGAGAACAAGCCACATCACGATCGTGCTTTCGGATGTGAACGATGTGGAAATGACTAAGGAGGTGAGCTGATGGGTCAGAAAGTACACCCCTATTCATTCCGTTTGGGCGTCGCCACCGACTGGAAGTCGAAGTGGTTCTCCACCAAGGAGTATGTCGACTTCGTCAACGAGGATTGGAAGATTCGGGAGTGGCTGCGCGACGAGTTGATCCGTGGTGCGGTGTCACGGGTTGACATCGAGCGCACCCGGGACCGTCTCATCGTCGACATTCACACTGCCCGCCCCGGTGTGGTCATCGGGCGTAAGGGATCGGAAGCCGAGCGTCTCCGCACCCATCTCGAAGAGATGACCGGTGGTCGGGTCAAGCTGAACATCAACGAGGTCAAGGATCCAGATCTGGACGCAACCCTGCTCGCCCGCGGTATTGCTGACCAGCTAGAGAACAGGATCGCGTTCCGCCGTGCCATGAAGCGCGCAGTGGCATCTGCCCTCAAAGCCGGCGCCGAGGGAGTCCGTGTGGAGTGCAAAGGTCGACTCGGCGGTGCCGACATGGGTCGTCGCGAGTGGTATCGGGAAGGTCGTGTGCCGCTCCACACGCTCCGGGCGGACATCGACTTCGGAACCGCCACAGCCCGTACCACGGTCGGCGCCATTGGGGTCAAGGTCTGGGTCTATCGCGGAGAAGTGGTCGAGAGCGGTCCGGTCTCCGGCGAGCGGATCGCCGCCGAGGCCGACCTGGCTACCGGTGGCCCCGCCCGTCGCACACAGAAGAGCCTGAAGTCTCGTGCCGAAGAGGCCGCCGGCGAGAAGAAGCCGCGACTTATCGAAGCCGGGGGTGGAAAACGACCCGTCGTCGAGTCCGGTGAGCCAGAAGGTGGTCGTCGTCTGATCGAGGCCGGTGGGGGACGTCGTCCCACCGCCGCCGAGGCCAAGGTCCAGTATGAGAGTGCCCGGGAAGAGCAGGAAGTCGTCGAGGAAACCGGCGACGCTCCCGAGATCGCGGAAGAGACGGCCGAGCAGACCGCCGCTCCTGAGACGGTTGAGCCCGAAGCCACAGAAGAGTCGGCGGAAGAGACCTCCGCAGAGGCTGGCGAAGAGTCCGAAGCCGACGAAGCCAAGTCAGAAGAAGAGTGAATGATGTCCGAGTACCGAGTACGTAGGACCGGGTACGCCCCAGCGAAGCGAGGGCATGCATGTTGATGCCAAAGCGAGCCAAGCACCGCAAGGTGCACCGTGGGCGCATGTCCGGCGTCGCCAAAGGTGGGACCAAGGTCAACTTCGGTGAGTACGGGTTGCAGGCCCTCGAGCCGGGTTGGATCACCGCCCGTCAGATCGAGTCGGCCCGTGTCGCCATCACTCGTGCGGTCAAGCGTGGCGGGAAAGTGTGGATCACCATCTTTCCCGACAAGCCGGTGACTCAAAAACCCGCCGAGACTCGCATGGGCTCCGGCAAGGGAAACCCGGAGTTCTGGGTGTCCGTGGTCAAGCCGGGACGGGTCATGTTCGAGCTCGCCGGTGTGGACGAAGCTCTGGCGAGGGAAGCCATGCGCAAGGCCGGTCACAAGCTTCCCATCAGGACCAGAGTCGTGACGCGGGAGGACGCATGAAGCTCGAAGAGCTCCGCGAGCTACCCGGCGACGAGTTGATGGACGCCCTCGTCGAGGCGAAAGAAGAGCGATTCAATCTGCGCTTCCAGGTGGCAACGAACCAACTGGACAACACCGCCCGGCTCAAGCAGGTGAAGAAAGAAATCGCACGCATCCTCACGGTTTTGCGAGAGCGAGAGATGGCTGATGCCAAGGAGAATGCCCATGGCTGACAACGCGGTAACGAGAAGCAGCCGGAAGGTGCGGGTCGGCGTGGTCGTCTCCGACAGCCGGGACAAGACGGTAACCGTCGAAGTCCCGAGCTCGTCCCGTCATCCCCGGTACGACAAGATCGTGCGGACATCCGCCAAGTTCCATGCCCATGACGAGACCAACGACGCCCACGTCGGAGACACGGTCCGGATCATGGAGACTCGCCCCCTCTCCAAGCAGAAGAGGTGGCGTGTCGTCGAGGTCGTGGAGCGTGCTCGATGATCCAGCAGGAATCTCGACTGAAGGTGGCCGACAACACCGGTGCGCGCGAGGTGCTCTGCATCCGCGTGCTCGGCGGTTCGTCACGCCGCTATGCCGGGATCGGCGATGTCATCGTCGGCACGGTCAAAGAGGCCACCCCCGGTGGATCGGTCAAAAAGGGTGAGGTGGTGAGGGCAGTGGTGGTCCGGACCAAGAAAGAAGCGCGTCGTCAGGACGGCACATACATCAGGTTCGACGACAACGCCTGTGTGATCATCGACACCAACCGGCAGCCACGGGGGACCCGCATCTTCGGGCCCGTGGCCCGCGAACTCCGTGACGAGCGCTTCATGAGAATCGTCTCCCTCGCCCCCGAGGTGCTGTGATGTTGGTGGCCGACTTCGCCCGTCCGGCTCCTGGACTGGTATCTCCGTTGACTGGGGGGGATCGATTCACGCGGCTCGCCGGTCGAGCTTCGTCCGTCAGGCGAACAGGCGTCGGTCGGCCACAGCTGCCGCGCCCGCAGGAGGTTTGTTGATTGTGAAACTACGTAAAGGTGACACCGTGATGGTCATTGCCGGCAAAGACACCGGCAAAGAGTCGACCGTCTCTCGTGTCTATCCGGGCAAGAACAAGATTCAAGTTGAGCGGGTCAACACCGCCAAGCGGCACACCAAGCCGACCGGTCAAACCATGCAGGGCGGAATCATCGACAAGGACATGCCCATCGATGCCTCAAACGTGATGATCGTCTGTGAGAAATGCGGTCCCACCCGCATCGGGCATCGCATCAACGACAAAGGGAAAAAAGTTCGTGTCTGTGCCAAGTGCGGAGGTGACTTGTGAGCGACAGGCCACGGCTGAAGGTCAGATTCGACGAGGAAATTCACGCCAATCTGCAAGAACAGCTCGGTTATGACAACCCGATGAGGGTGCCGACGCTCGAGAAGATCGTGCTCAACATGGGTCTCGGTGAGGCCATCCAGGACAAGAAGGCAATCGACGAAGCCATCGACGAGCTCGGGCTCATCGCAGGCCAGCGGCCCAGGGTGAACAAGGCGAGAAAGTCGATTGCCAACTTCAAGTTGCGGGAAGGGACACCTATTGGTGTGTCCGTGACCTTGCGCGGTCGCCGCATGTGGGAGTTCTTCGACAGGCTGATCTCGGTGGCGATCCCCCGGGTCCGTGACTTTCGCGGGTTGAACCCGAGGGCGTTCGACGGGAGGGGTAATTACAGCGTTGGTGCCTCCGAGCAGCTGATTTTTCCCGAGATCGATTTCGACCAGGTGACCACCACCCGCGGCATGAACATCACGATCGTGACCACGGCCGAAGACGACGAGGCGGGGAAGGCATTGCTCGACGCATTCGGATTTCCCTTCCGCAGGGTCGAGACACAGGTTTAGCGGTTTAGGAGCTGATAACAGATGGCCAAGAAATCAATGGTTGCAAAGGCGAACAGAAAGCCGAAGTTCAAAGTACGGGGCTACAACCGCTGCAAGCGGTGTGGGCGAGCCAGGGCCTACATACGAGACTTCGGAATGTGCCGAATTTGCGTCAGGGAGCTCGCCAGTCGCGGCGAGCTGCCCGGAGTGAGAAAGGCTTCATGGTGACAATGGTCACGGATCCCATCGCCGACATGCTCACACGAATCCGCAATGCAGTAGCGGTTGGACATGAGCGGGTCGCGATGCCGGCATCGAAGCAAAAAGTGAATATCGCCCGCATCCTCGTCGACGAGGGCTTCATCGACCGATATGAGGTCGTCGAAAACGGTCACCGAAGCGAGCTGGAGTTGGTGCTCCGCTATGCCGAGCGTCGTCGCCCCGTGATCCTGGGTCTCAAGCGCGTCTCGCGTCCCGGTCACCGCGTCTACGCCGGAGCCAGGGAGCTGCCTCGCGTCCAGGGAGGTTTGGGTGTCGCGGTGGTGTCGACCAGCCAGGGCTTGATGCCGGATCGGGAGGCGCGCAAGCGTCGTCTCGGTGGCGAAATCGTCTGCGAGGTTTGGTGATGAGCCGGGTCGGCAACAAGCCGGTCGAGCTGCCCGACGGCGTCGATGTGACGATCGATGGCCAGGCTGTGACGGTCAAGGGCTCCAAGGGTGAGCTCAACCGCTCCTTCCACGAGCGAATTGGTTTTGACATGGACAATGGCACTGTCACCGTCACCAGACCCGATGATTCCCGTGAGTCACGTGCTCTGCACGGCCTCAGCCGGGCGCTGCTGGCAAACATGGTCATAGGTGTGTCCGACGGGTACCGGAAGGAACTGGAGATCCAAGGGGTCGGCTATCGGGCGTCGCTGAAGGGCCAGGACATCGAGTTGCTCGTCGGGTTCAGCCACCCGGTCACAGTCGAGGCTCCCGAGGGCGTCACATTTGAGGTCCCCGAGCCGACCAGGATCCTCGTTTCCGGAATCGACAAAGAACAGGTCGGCCAGGTGGCCGCCAACATCCGCAAGGTCCGTCCCCCCGAGCCCTACAAGGGCAAAGGCATCCGCTACGTCGGCGAGTACGTGAGGCGCAAAGCCGGAAAGGCAGGTAAGTGATGAGGGGCAGCGATACCCGCAGTCGCCGCCAGGCCCGGGTACGCAGGAAGTTGCGAGGAACGGCGGATCGCCCGCGTTTGTCCGTTTATAGAAGCAATCGATACATCTACGCCCAGGTGATCGATGACATCCGGGGTGTGACCGTCGCCGCCGCCTCGTCCCAGGAACCAGGTCTCAGGTCGGATCGTCTCAATGTGGATACGGCGACGAAGGTCGGCACTCTGGTGGCGGATCGCGCCAAGGGGGCCGGAGTCACTGCGGTGGTCTTCGACCGCGGCGGTTACAAGTATCACGGCAGGTTGAAGGCTCTCGCTGACGCCGCCCGCGAAGCAGGATTGGAGTTCTAATGGCGAGACAACAACGACCCGGTTCCGAGCAGAGCCAATATGACGAGCGAGTCATCCAGATCAACCGTGTTGCCAAGGTGGTGCAGGGTGGACGCCGTTTCAGCTTCACGGCACTGGTTGTCGTCGGAGATGGCAATGGCAAGGTTGGGGTCGGCTATGGGAAGGCCAAAGAGGTCCCCGCAGCCATCCAGAAGGGAATGGAGCAGGCTCGTCGCTCTATGGAGGTGGTGCCCATGGCCGGTCAGACCATCGTTCACCAGATCACCGGCGTCCACGACGCCGCCTCGGTGCTCATCAAGCCGGCCGCTCCGGGTACCGGTGTCATCGCCGGTGGAGCGGTACGTCAGATTTTGGAAGCAGCCGGGATCAAAGATGCCCTGGCCAAGTCACTGGGCTCGCCGACACATCTCAACGTCGCCAAGGCAACGATGAACGGACTGCTCGGTCAGCGTCGTCCCGACGAAGTCGCCCGGCTCCGGGGTAAGAAGGTCGAAGACATCACGCCTCCGGGTCTGCTTGCCGCCTACAACACCACCGAGTCGCTTCGGGCGGCACAATCGGAGCCCAAGTAGGTAGGTCATGGCAAGGAAAAAGCAACAGGTAGTGAAGGTGACGCTTCGCCGGAGCACCATCGGGGAGAAGCCCAAGACGAGGGCTACAGTCGAAGGTCTCGGCTTGAAGCGGATCCATCAGACGGTGGAACAAGTCGATTCCCCCAGCCTCCGCGGCATGCTGGCCAAGGTCAGCCATCTGGTTGAGGTGGAGGAGAGCTAATGAGTGAAGAGAAGAAGGAACAACTCAAACTGCATCACCTGGCGCCGGCGCCCGGATCGAAAAAGAAGAAGATTCGTGTCGGTCGCGGTGAGGGCGGTCGTCGGGGCAAGACGGCCGGACGGGGGACCAAAGGTCTCAAGGCACGCAGCAAGCTTCGTCCGGGCTTTGAGGGTGGCCAAACCCCTCTCGCGATGCGTCTCCCCAAGTTGAAGGGGTTTACCAACCCCAACAAAGAGGCCTTTGCCATCGTGAATCTGAGCTCCTTCGAGGACTTTGATGCCGGTAGCGAGATCACACCGAATACGTTGCGGGAGCGTGGGTTGATCCGACATCGCGGCCGGGTGAAGGTGCTCGCCGAGGGCGAACTGGACAAGGCCCTGACCGTGAAGGCTCATGCCTTCAGCAAGTCGGCCAAGGCCAAGATCGAGGCGGCCGGCGGAACCGTCGATATCATCGAATGAAGTATCAAGTACCGGGTACTCGGTACTCGGACAGTCCTAGTACAACGTACCGAGTACCTCCCACCGCGCGACAGAGGTAAACCTGTGCTCAGCATCTACCGGAACATGTTCAAGGTCCCGGACCTCCGGGTGAAGATCCTCTTCACGCTGTTCATATTCGCCGTGTACAGGCTGGGCACCGCCATCCCGGTGCCGGGCATCGATCTCGACGCAGTCGAGCTTTTCCAGGAACAGCAGCAGGCTGGTGGTATCTACGGGCTGATCAACCTCTTTTCCGGCGGTGCTCTCGAGCAGTTCTCGGTGTTCGCCCTGGGCATCATCCCCTACATCACGGCGTCGATCATCATGCAGCTGCTCGCCGTCGTGATCCCCAGACTCCAGGCTCTCCAGGAGGAGGGCGAGTCGGGGCGGAAGGTGATCACGCAATGGACTCGCTACCTGACAGTCATCCTGGCTCTCATCCAGTCCACGGGCTTTACTTTCCTCTTCCACTCGGGGCAGTTCACCGGTGGCATCGATCTGATCCCCAACTACACACCCGGACGTGTGATCCTCATCGTGCTCACCATGACCGCGGGGACGGCGATGGTGATGTGGCTAGGGGAGCTGATTACCCAGCGAGGAGTCGGCAACGGGATGTCACTGATCATCTTCGTGGCCATCCTCAGTCAGTTCCCCTCTGTGTTCGTCAGCATCTGGGGTCAGACCTGGGAGGTCGGTTTTGGCGAGAGGTTCATCGTCATCGTGGCCATCTTCTTGTTGATGATCGGGGCCATCATCTATGTCGACCAAGGCCAGCGTCGCATCCCCATCCAGTTCGCCAAGAGGGTGCGGGGCCGTCGCGTGATGGGTGGCCAGTCGACCTACATCCCTCTAAAGGTCAACACCGCCGGTGTGATCCCGGTGATTTTCGCCACGTCGGTGTTGCTCATCCCGTCGCTGATCATCACCGCGATCCCATCCGATGCCGCCTGGCTTCAAGCGATCTTCCGCTGGATCGACACCAACCTCGGATCGGGTGCCAACGCGGTGAGTTGGTGGTACATCGGCATCCTCTTCGCCCTGATTGTGTTCTTCACCTACTTCTACACCGCGATCCAGTTCGACCCCGAGCAGCAGGCGGAGATGATCCAGCGTCAGGGCGGTTTCATCCCCGGTGTCCGCCCGGGGCGGCAGACCTCCCGCCATCTGGGCCACATCCTCAACCGGATCACCTTGCCCGGCTCGATCTTCCTGGCCACGATCTCGATCCTGCCGGCCATCGCCGGTGCCGTCTGGAACATCCAGATCGCCTTCTCCGGGGTGTCCATCCTCATCGTGGTGGGAGTCGCGCTGGAGACCATGAAACAGATCGAGAGCCAGCTGACTATGCGCAACTACGAGGGCATCCTGACGTGATGACGGCGGGCGATTTTGCCGCAACCTGGAGCCGTGCTCAGTGAGGCTCCTCTTTATCGGGCCACCCGGTGCCGGCAAGGGCACCCAGGCCGGGAAGGTGGCGGCAAGGCTGGGGATCCCACATGTCTCCACCGGTGACATGTTCCGTGATCATGTCTCGCGCGGCACCGAGCTCGGCAAGAAAGTCGAAGCGATTCTGGCTGCCGGGGACTACGTGCCCGACGAGATCACCGTCGCCATGCTCAGTGAGCGGATCGCACAAGACGATGCCCGGGCCGGATTCATCCTCGACGGCTTCCCCCGCACCGAAGCCCAGGTCGCCTCTCTCGACCGGCTTCTCGGCGCGGGCGCCCTGGACAATGTCGTCGTGTTCCAGGTCGACGAGGACGTCCTCACCGAGCGTCTCATCTCCAGGGGGCGCGACGACGACAACGAGGACACGGTCCGATATCGGCTCAAGATCTACCTGGAGCAGACCCAGCCCCTCATCGACATCTACGAGGCGCGGCGCGTGGTCGTGTACGTCGACGGAGTGGGTGAGGTCGACGAAGTCACCGAGCGGATACTGTCCACACTCGAGGCATGACCTAACACGACGCCGATGATCACGATCAAGAGCCGACGCGAATTCGCCAAGATGCAAAAGGCGGGTGCTGCCGTGGCCGCGGTTCACGAAGCGGTGAGAGAGGCGGCCGGCCCGGGAATCTCACTCCTCGCACTCGAAGACATCGGGGCGAAGGTGATTGCCGAGCACGGCTGCACCTCCTCGTTTCTCAACTATCTGGGCAACTACCCCGCCACCCTATGTCTCTCGCCCAACGACGTGATCGTCCACGGAATCCCCAACGACTACCGGCTGAGGGAAGGCGACATTCTCTCCGTCGACGCCGGAGCCATATTCGAAGGGTTTCATGGGGACGCCGCCTTCACCACGGGGATCGGGCAAGTCCCGGTCGACGCTCAACGGCTCATCGACGTCACCGAAGAAGGCATGTGGGCGGGTATCCGCGAGGTGAACAAGGGGAGTCGGCTCGGTGACATCGGCGCCGCGATCCACGCCGTGGGCGAGGCCAATGGATATGGGGTGGTCGAGGAATACGTCGGGCACGGCATCGGCCGCGAGATGCATGAGGAGCCCCAGGTCCCCAACTACGGGTCTCCCGGCACAGGTCAGAAGCTGAAGAGCGGGATGGCGCTGTGTATCGAGCCGATGTTCAATGCCGGAGCGCGGGACACGAAGGTCGACGACGATGGCTGGACCGTTCGCACCAAAGACGGCTCTCTATCGGCTCACTGGGAACATACCGTGGCCATCACCCCCGACGGCCCAATGGTCTTCACGGCCGCCGCTGAGCCAGTCCCGGTCGGCGAGGCCATTACTGCTTCCTAATGCTGTAGGGGCCATATGTGGTCCCTCTGGCGTTTCATTCGAGACGGAGTCATATGATCCGCGTATCAAGCGCTGTAGGGACCGTATGCGGTCCGTACAGCATTAGGAACGGGTTCACCCTCAAACTTGAGCTAGCGGCGATGGCTCGTTATCATTTGGGGGTCTTTACCGCTCTTTCTGTGGCCGAAAGACGGTTTCAGCCAGGGCACTATCGCCCGCAACCACACTGAACGCTCCGGTTGCTCCTGGTAGTGGCCTGGCGTCGCACGCGTCCGCGTGCCAGTCGAGAATTGGAGAAACACGATGAAGGTGAGACCTTCCACAAAGAAAATGTGTGAGAAGTGTCGGATAATCCGACGTCGTGGCCGCGTTTGGGTGATCTGTTCGAATCCCCGACACAAGCAGCGACAGGGTTGAGGTGACATGGCTCGCATTGCAGGAGTAGACATTCCCCGGGACAAGCGTCTCGAGATCTCATTGACATATATCTATGGGATCGGACAGACCACGGCACAGAACATCTGCGCCGAGACCGACATTGACGCGTCGACTCGCGTCCGTTCCCTGACGGACGACGAGGTGGCGCGCATTCGCCGCTACATAGAGGCCAACTACAAGGTGGAGGGTGACCTCCGCCGTGAGGTTCAGCAGAACATCAAGAGAAAGATCGAGATCGGGAGCTATCAGGGCGTCCGCCATCGACGGGGACTACCCGTACGGGGACAACGTACGCATACCAATGCTCGCGGCCGCAAGGGTCGTCGTGTTGCGATCGCCGGCAAGAAGAAAGTGACCAAGTAGTGACGTCCCGACAGCAAGGCTCCAAACGGGTTCGCCGGCGTGAGCGCAAGAACATCTCGCACGGTCAGGCTCACATCAAAGCGAGTTTCAACAACACCATTATCAACATCACCGATCAGACCGGAGCCTCCGTCGCATGGACGTCGGGTGGCTCGGTCGGTTTCAAGGGGTCCCGCAAATCGACCCCCTATGCCGCTCAGGTAGCTGCCGAAGAGGCCGCCCGTCGCGCCGGCGAGCATGGCATCCGCAAGCTCGACGTCATCGTGAGTGGCACCGGGTCGGGTCGGGACACCGCAGTCCGCACTCTGCAGAACATGGGCATGGAGGTCACCTGGGTCAAAGACGTCACCCCCATCCCCCACAACGGCTGTCGCCCCAAGAAGAGACGGAGAGGCTGATGGCTCGCTACACCGGACCCGTATGCAAGCGATGCCGTCGGGCACGCACCCAGCTCTGCCAGAAGAAGCGTTGCGCAGTCGACCGTCGTCCGTACCCCCCGGGTGAGCACGGCCGAGGTCGCGTCCGAGAGAGTGACTACCAGATCCAGCTCCGGGAGAAACAGAAGCTACGTGCAATGTATGGAGTGTTGGAGCGACAGTTCCGCCGCTATTACGAGGAGGCGGCCCGTCGTACCGGCATCACTGGCGAGTATCTGCTCCAGATGCTGGAGCAGCGTCTGGATAACGTCGTCTGGCGTTCAGGTCTCGCTGCAACTCGTCCCCAGGCTCGCCAGCTGGTCAACCATGGCCACTTCCGGGTCAACGGGAGCAAGGTGGACATTCCCTCCTATCAGGTGCGCCCCGGTGATGTCGTGACCATCAAGGACCGTTCCAAGGATTTGATCGTCATACAGCATTCGGTCGACACCCAGGATCGGCTCGTGCCGGACTGGATGTCGGTCGGTTACGACGATCGCCAGATCACCATCAATGATCATCCCCGCAGGGATCAGATCGACACCGACATCAACGAGCAGTTGATCGTCGAGCTCTACTCGAAGTGAGGTATCCCACTTGTTGATTGTTCAACGCCCCCAAATCGATAGCGAGGAAGTCGGCGAGCATCGTTCGCGTTTCGTCATCGAGCCACTAGAGCCTGGTTTCGGTTATACGCTCGGGAACACCATGCGCAGGACGCTGTTGTCCCGGATCCCCGGGGCCGCCATCACGTCGATCCAGATCGAAGGTATCGAGCACGAGTTTTCGACTGTCAACGGTGTGGTCGAAGACGTCGTCGACATCATCCTCAATATCAAGCGGATCGTCGTCCACATGGACGGCGTCGATGAGCAGACCCTCTACCTGTCTGCCAAAGGTGCCGGAAACGTGACCGCCGGAGACCTCAAGCTCCCGGCAGGTGTAGAAGTGGTCAACCCGGATGCTCACATCGCCACTCTGAGTGCCTCGGGGCGTCTCGAGATGGAGATGACGGTTGCTCCCGGGGTCGGCTATCGCAGTGCCGACGCCAACAAGAGCGGCTCCTCGGCCATCGGAGTCATCCCCGTCGACTCGATATTCTCACCCGTCCGTAAGGTCGCCTACCGGGTCGAGAACACCCAGGTCGGGCAGATGACCAACTACGACAAGCTCATCCTCGATGTCGAGACCAACGGCGCCATCGACCCCAAAGATGCAGTGTCCTCCGCCGGGAAAACCCTCGGTGAGTTGATGGACATCTTTGCTGACGTGGGTCAGGGTGAAGGGCTCGAGCTTGTCGACGTGATCCCGGAGACTTCCGGTTCACCGGATCTCGAGCTGCCAATCGAAGCCCTCGATCTGTCAGAGCGTCCCCGCAACTGCCTGCGTCGTGCTCAGATCAAAACTGTTGGAGAGCTTGTCGAGCGCACGTCCGACGACCTGCTCAACATCACCAACTTTGGTCAAAAGAGCCTCGACGAGGTCATCGCCAAGCTCGATGAGCTGGGTCTGAGTCTCGCCGACGCCCCGTCCGGGAGTGGCGACTGATGCCACGTCCCCGCAAGGGCCCCCGATTCGGCGGATCACCGTCCCACGACCGGCTGATCATGGCCAACCTGGCCACCGACTTGTTCATGCATGAGAGGGTGACGACGACCGAGGCCAAAGCCAAGGCACTCCGCCCCGTCGCCGAGAAGCTCATCACCAAGGCTCGCAAAGGCGATCTTCATTCCCGACGTGTTGTGCTGAAGACCATTCACGACAAGGCGGCTGTGGCCAAGCTGTTCGAGGATGTGGCGCCCCGCTACGAGGATCGGCCGGGTGGCTACACCCGCATCGTCAAGCTCGGCCCCCGTCGCGGCGACGGAGCGGAAGAGGCGATAATCGAGCTCGTTTGAACGTTGGGCCG
>Ga0299913_10002005_pt1 | contig 15740 bp, 15 predicted proteins | sample RVTome_9_FD_201360 | JGI IMG/M metagenome (GOLD analysis project Ga0299913, IMG submission 201360) | Soil microbial communities from uranium-contaminated site in the Upper Colorado River Basin, Wyoming, United States - RVT155D38 (version 2) ...
TGATGACGGTGTCGAGCTCACCGTCGATCCGGAACGTGATCGCGGGGGCGCCGTTGACCCACACGACGTCCCCGGCCAGCGGACCCTCGGTGACGCCGACGAGGAACCGCACGGTCTTGTCCCGCCCGTGGATCGGGCGCAGCGCGGCCTTCCTGTGGCCGCCGCCGTCAGTCACCAGCACCACGTCCGGCGACAGCACGTCGAGCAACGACTGCACGTCGCCGGTGGCGGCCGCCGTCAGGAACCGCTCCATCACGCGGTCCCGCTCGGCGGCCGTGACCTCGTGGCGGGGCCGGCGCGCCTGCACGTGCGAGCGCGCCCGGTGCGCGATCTGCCGCACGGCGTCCTGGCTCTTCTCGACCGCCTCCGCGATCTCGTCGTAGGGAACGTCGAAGACCTCGCGCAGCACGAAGACCGCCCTCTCCGTCGGGCCGAGCGTCTCCAGCACCAGCAGCATCGCGGTCGAGACGCTGTCGGCCAGCTCGACGTCCTCGGCGACGTCGGGCGCCGTCAGCAGCGGCTCCGGGAGCCACGGGCCGACGTAGGTCTCCCGCCGACGCTGCTGGGTGCGGAGCCGGTTCAGGGCCTGCCGCGTCGCGATCTGCACGAGATAGGCGCGCGGGTCGCGGATCTCGGCCGCCTTGTTCTCCTGCGTCCTGGCCGACCAGCGCAGCCAGGTCTCCTGGAGCACGTCCTCGGCATCGGCTGCCGAGCCGAGGATCTCGTAGGCGACGGTGAACAGCAGGCTGCGGTGGGCGGTGAAGTCTCCGGTCGCGTCGCGGGCGCTCACGTCGCCGAGGGTACGGCGAGCGGGAGCTCGCACGCGTCGGAGTACCCCTGGCTGGCCAGGCCCATGGCGGCGTTGAAGCGGGACCGCTGGTTCTCGATCGCGATCATCATCGTGAGCTCCACGAGCGCCAGGTCCCCGAGCCGCTCGCGCAGCGACGCCACCTGCTCGTCCGTCACGGTCGGCGGCGTCGCGGTCGCCGCCTCGGCGTAGGCCATGACGTCGCGCTCGAGGTCGCTGAACACCGACGAGTCGCGCCACCGCGGCACCTCCCGCACCTTGCCCTCGTCGAGGCCGTCCTCGTGGGCCAGGAAGTAGCCGAAGTCGAGGCACCAGGAGCAGCCGATCGAGGCAGCACTCGCCATCACGGCGTAGGTCTTCAGGTGCGGGTCGAGCCCGTCGAGCTTCGCGACCTTCTGCTCGAAGCCGAACACCGCCTTGAGCACCGGCCGGTTGTGCCACAGCACGTACGCCGTGTCGGGGACCTCCCCGTAGGTCCGGCGTGCGTACCACTCCAGGGCGCGGCCGTAGGTGCCGCTGATCGTGGCCTTCGGGACTCGGAACGTGCTGGACATGTCTCCTCCTCGGTTCTTGGTTCACCCCTCAAGACACCGATCGGGACCGGGCTGTGACATCCCGGCTAGATTCCGGGGATGCCGAGCCGCCGCCACGACCTGCTGGCGTACGTCATCCCCCGTCTGCGGAAGTCGCGCGAGCTCGTCGACGAGCCTTCCGAGCGCAGTCGCGTGGAGCAGTGGCACGCGACGCTCGACCGGTCGCTGCCGACCCGGCTCGTGCCGGGGTTCGAGCGGCGCTTCTCGGTGGTGACGGAGGAGGTCGCCGGGTTCCCCGTGCACATCGTGACCCCGCGCCACCGCGACCCGGACCGGACATTGTTCTACGTGCACGGCGGCGGCTTCATGGCACCGCTCGACCCGTTCCACGTCCGGTACGTCGCGGGACTCGCCTCGTCGCTGGGTGCCCGGGTCGTGCTGCCTGACTACCCGCTGGCTCCCGAGCACTGCTGGCGCGACTCCTACGGGCCGCTCGTCGACCTCGCCACCCGGTGGGCGGGCGACTCCCGGGTGACCCTGGCCGGCGACTCCGCCGGTGGTGGGTACGCGCTCGCGCTGGCACTCGGGCTCCGCGACCGCGGCGGCCCGCAGCCCAGCGAGCTGCTGCTGATCTCGCCGTGGGTCGACCTGACGACCTCGACCCCCGACACCCCGTCCTACGACGCGATCGACCCGTGGCTGTTCCTCGGCAAGGTCCACGCGTACGCCGAGTGGTGGGCCGGCTCGCCCGACGACCTGGGCCGGCCGGAGGTCAGCCCGGCGCTCGGTGACCTCTCGGGACTGCCGCGCGCCCTGATGTTCAGTGGCACCCGTGACCTGCTGGTGCCCGGCTGCCGGTTGCTCGCCGACCGCGCCGCCGCCACCGACTGGGACCTCACCTACGTCGAGCGGCCCGGTCTGCTCCACGTCTACCCGCTGCTTCCGTTGATCCCCGAGGCGCGCAGCGCCCGGCACGCGACCATGGCGTTCCTGCGATGAAGCCGCGCATCACCATCACGGCGTCACGCTTCAGCGACCTGGACGCCGCCACGGCGTACGCCGTGTGGCGGCTGCGCCAGACGGTGTTCGTCGTGGAGCAGGACTGCCCCTACCCCGACCTCGACGGCCGCGACCCCGAGCCCGGCACCCGCCACGTCGTGCTGCGCGAGGGCGACGACGTGCTCGGCTACGCGCGCGTGCTCGACGACGGCACCGAGTGGCGGATCGGCCGGGTGGTGCTCGACGCGGCAGCACGCGGGCGAGGCCTGGCGGGTCCCCTCATGGACCTGGCACTGCAGGTGTGCCCCGGGCGCGACGTCGTGCTCGACGCCCAGTCACCCCTGGCCGACTGGTACACCCGCTTCGGCTTCACCGTCGACGGCGACGAGTTCCTCGAGGACGGGATCCCGCACGTGCCGATGCGGCGGTCGTTGGGCCCCGGTTTCCCCGCTTAGGCGGGGAACCCACCACCTCCTGGCCGAAACTTCGCACAGGAGCCGCCAGACTCGCCCAGGATGTTCGAGGGCAGCGGCCGATCAGGCTGCGACGTAGACCACGACGCCGTCGACCCGGTGCGACCGGCCATGCCCCGGCCTCGGACCCGTGGCGGTCGGCGTCGGGCGACACCGAGGTCGCCGCCGTGGACGTCACCCGCGCCAACATGCCCGCGCACCGACACCGCCCCGGAACCGGTGCTGCCGGTCCCGGGGCGGTGGTGTGGGTGGACGGTCGCTAACCGCGTCCGCTGGACGACCGAGCCCGGCGCGACACCGAGTCGATCGCCACGGCGAGCAGCAGCACCGCTCCGGTCACCATGAACCGCACCTCCGACTCGACGCCCGCGAGGTTGAGCCCGCTCGTGATCGCCTGGAGCACGAGGATCCCGAGCAGCGCCGAATAGGCCGAGCCGCGACCGCCGAAGAGGCTGGTGCCACCGATGACGGCCGCCGCGATGGCGGTGAGGTTGGTGTCGGTCGTGCCGGTCGCCTGGGACACGCTGGTCTGCAGGCCGGCCCCGAGCAGGCCGCCAAGGGCGGCGAGCAGGGACGTCGACACGAAGACCGTGATGTAGACCCGGTTGACCCTGATGCCGGAACGCCGGGCCGCCTCGACGTTGCCGCCGACCGCGAACACGTGCCGGCCCCACAGGGTGCGGCGCAGCGCGAAGTCGACGACGACGACGAGCGCGAAGAACAGCCACCACAGGTAGCTGAAGCCACGGTCGATGTTCACGTAGTACGTCACGAAGCCCAGTCCGGTCGCGAGCAGCACCGCCTTGACCAACACCAGCGGCCACCACGGCGGCGCCAGGTCGGCTGCCTTGCGGGTCATGGCCGTGCGCGCCTGGGCGCCCAGGTAGGCCAGCACGATCAGGGCGACGATCGCGTAGGACTGCCAGCCGGTGACGAAGCTGAACCGCGTGAACTCCAGCAGGTAGGAGTCTCCGGGCAGGTTGATCGTGCCGTTGGGGCCGAGCACGAACAGCAGCACACCTTGGAAGGCGAGCAGTCCGGCGAGCGAGAACACGAACGACGGGACGCCGATCCAGGTGTAGAGCAGCCCGTAGAGGACACCGACGGCGACCCCGACCAGCGCTCCGGCGATCAGGGACACGATCGTCGACTGACCCTCGTTGACCATCAGCACCGCCATCACGGCGGCCGCCATGCCGCTGACCGAGCCGACCGACAGGTCGATCTCGCCGAGCAGGAGGACCAGCACGATGCCAAGCGCGATGATGCCGATCGGCGCGGCGTACTGCGTGATCGACACCAGGTTGCGCGACGACAGGAACCGGGCGTTCTCGATGTAGAAGCCGACGCTGATGACGACGAGCCCGATGATCACCGGCAGGTTGCCGAGGTCGCCGGACCGGAGCCGGTTGGCCTGGAGCCGGAGGTAGCCCGCCACGCCCTGGTGCTGGATCAGCCGTTCGTCTGCCAGGTCGGCCGCTACCGCGGTCGCCTGGGCCTGCGCGGCCTCGGCGGCTTCGACGTCAGCCATCGGACGCTCCTTCCTCGGACGTACGCCGGGCGGCTCGCTCGGACACGACGTTGTCGGACGCGCCGGTGATGGCGGCCACGAGGTCCGCGGTCGTCGCCTCCTCCACCTGGAAGTCGGCAGCGTTGCGTCCCAGCCGCAGCACCACGATCCGGTCGGCCACGGCCTGCACGTCGGCCATGTTGTGGCTGACCATGATCACGCCGAGCCCGTTCTCCCGGAGCCGCTCCACGAGGTTGAGCACCTCGGCGGTCTGGGCGACACCGAGCGCGGCCGTGGGCTCGTCGAGCATCACGACCTTCGGCTTGCCGACCAGGCTGCGGGCGATCGCGACGGTCTGCCGCTGACCACCCGAGAGCGAGGCGATGGGGATCCGGACCGAGGGGATCTTGGCCGAGAGGGTGCGCAGCAGCCGCCACGACTCCTTCTCCATCTCCACCTCGTCGAGGACCGTGCCCGACGTGCGCTCCTGCCCGAGGAACAGGTTGGCGACCACGTCGAGGTTGTCGCACAGCGCGAGGTCCTGGAACACCGTCGCGATGCCCAGGTGCTGGGCAGCGGCGGGACTGGAGATCTCGACCGTGCGGCCGTCGAACACGATCTTGGCCTCGTCGGGCTGGTAGACCCCCGAGATGATCTTGACCAGCGTCGACTTGCCCGCGCCGTTGTCGCCCACTAGAGCAACGACCTCACCGGCGCGGACATCCAACGAGACGTCCGTCAGCGCCTGCACGGCGCCGAACCGCTTGTTCACGCCGGTCAGGGACAGCACGCTGTCCCCGACCGGCGTCGGAACAGGTTCCGTGATGGTGTCGGTCATCAGCTGATGCCGGCCGCCGCACAGGCGTCGGCGTACTCCTCGGTGCAGATGTCCTCGACCGCGTAAAAGCCGTCGGCCACCACGGTGTCGTTGACGTTCTCGGCCGTCACGGCGATCGGGTCGAAGATGTACGACGGCACGCCCTCGTACTCGGTCAGCGCGATGCCGGTGTCACTGGTGTCGCCGGGCTCCTCGCCCTGCGCGAGCTTCACGGCCACCTCGGCGGCGGTCTCGGCCTCGATCGGGATCGGCTTGTAGATCGTCATGGCCTGCTGGCCGGCGATGATCCGCTGCACCGCGGCGAGCTCGGCGTCCTGGCCGGTGATCGGCGGCAGCGCGTCGGCGGCGACGCCACCACCGGTGAGGGCTGCGACCACACCGCCGGCCTGGCCGTCGTTGGCGGCGTAGACGCCGTCGATCTCCGACGGGTCGAAGTTGCTCAGCTGGTCGGTGACGAACTGCTGCGCCTCCTCCGGGCTCCAGTCGGGGTTGTCGAACTCCTCGAGGATCTCGACGTCGCTGGCGTCGATGACGCTGTGGGCGCCGGCCTTGAACTGGGCGGCGTTCGGGTCGCTGGGCGCGCCGTTCAGCATCAGGATGCTGCCGGAGCCACCCATCGCGTCGACCAGCGCCTGGCCCTGCATCTGGCCGACGGTCTCGTTGTCGAAGGACAGGTAGTAGTCGGCCTCGGCGATGAAGCGGTCGTAGGCGACGACCGGGATGCCCTCATCCTGGGCCGCGGTCACCATGCCGCCCGCGCCGGCCCCGTTGACCGGGTCGAGCACGATGACCGAGGCGCCCTCGCTGATCGCGGTGTCGACCTGCTGGGTCTGCTTCGCCTCGTCCTGGTCGGCGTTGTAGTAGAGCACCTCGCAGTCCTCGCAGAGCTCGGCGACCTTCGCCTCGAACAGCGGCTTGTCGAACGTCTCGTAGCGGGTGGTCTGCGACTCGGGCAGCAACAGCGCGATGCTGGTGCCGCCGCCGTCCTCACCGCCCGGCTCGGCGGCCTCGTTGGCCCCGCACGCGGTGGCCCCGAGCGCGAGCAGGGCGGTCATGCCGACGGCGGTCAGACGCGTGACGGATGTGGTCACGATGGATCTCCTTCGGATGGGGGCGCCGGATCGGCCAGTGCCCAGGGTTGTGATGGAACGAGTGTCGGCCGTCACACGCTTGTCGTCAAGACTTGAACGAGAATTGGGACAAAACTGCACCTGTGACCTGTTAGTCACCATCTCTTGACGACAAGTGGGTGAGAGGGGCATGGTTCGCCCATGGCTCGCAGCGTGCCCCCCGCCGCCGACACGGCGCCCGGTTCGACGTCGTCGCTGCGCGCCGCGAACCAGCACCGCGTGCTGTCGGTGCTGCGCGAGCACGGGGAGAAGGCCACCCACACCCAGGCCGAGATCGCCCGCCTCACGGGGCTGGCGCCGGCGACGGTGTCCAACATCGTGCGTGACCTGACCGCCGGGGGCCTGCTCGACATCGATCCGGGGAGCGGGCGGCGGGGCTCCGCCGTACGCCTGTCCACCAGCGCCGGCATCGTCGTGGGCATCGACTTCGGCCACCGGCACGTCGCGGTGGCCGTCGGTGACCTCACCGGGCGGGTGCTGTCCGAGGAGCGCGTCAGCATCGAGCCGCAGGGGCACGAGTCCGGGCTCGGGCTCGCGGCCTCGATCCTCGCCCGGATCGACCCCGGCGTGGGACCGCTGCGGCACGTGGGGCTCGGCCTGCCGGCGCCGGTCGTCAACAACGTCGTCAAGTCGTCGGCCATCTTCCCCGGCTGGGAGGGCGTCGACGCGCGGGCTGCCGCCGAGGCGGTGTTCGGCGCACCGGTCCAGGTCGAGAACGACGCCAACCTCGGCGCCCTCGCGGAGCACCGGCAGGGCCACGGCCGCGCCCACAGCAGCCTGGTCTTCGTGAAGATCGCGAGCGGCGTCGGCGCCGGGATCGTCATCGACAACCACCTGTTCCACGGGGCCGACGGCACGGCCGGAGAGATCGGTCATCTCACGGTCGACGAACAGGGCCCGATGTGCCGCTGCGGCAGCCGTGGTTGCCTGGAGACCTACACGTCGAGCGAGCACATGCTGCGCCTGGTCGACCCCACGCTCCCCGGGGCGACGTTCACCGACCTGGTGGCGGCGGCCAGGGCGGGCAACGTGGCAGCACAGCGGGTGCTGGAGGACGCCGGCCTGCACCTCGGCTGGGCGCTGGCGAGCGTCCTCAACCTGCTCAACCCCGGCATCGTCATCGTCGGGGGCGCCATGTCGCGCGCCGGTGACCTGCTGCTCGAGCCGACCCGCACCGGGCTGCGCCGTCACGCCCTCGACTCGGTCGCCCAGACGCCGATCGTCATCAGTGAGCTCGGGGAGCGCGCCAGCCTGGTCGGCGCCGTCCAGCTCGCCGCCGAGCGCACCGACCTCGTCACGCCCTGACGTCGACCGCGGCGAACAGCGCCGCCAGCGGCTGCGGGACCCCGGTCGTGCCGACCGCCTGCGCGACTCGCCTCGCGAAGATCGCCTTCCGTCCCGACCGGGTGCTGGCGAACCGGCGCAGCTGGTCGCCGAGATCGCGGCCGCGCCACTCGGGCTGGTCCTGGAACGTGCGGAACCGCCGGAGCTCGCCGAGGTCGTCCAGCAGCTCCACGACGACCTCCGGACCGACCGCCCGGATCAGCTCGTCCTCGAGGTCGCGGTCGCACACGAACACGCCGGCGAGCCCGTCCGCGTGCTCGAGGTACCGACGCTCTCCGGCGTCGCAGACGCCCAGCACCACGGCGTCCGGGCGCTGGGCGGCCAGCGCCCCCAGGTGGCGGCGGATGTTGGTCACCCCGCCCATGGCGACCAGGTCGAGCCGGTCACGGACGCCGTGCGCCTCTGCCAGCACCTCGAGCGCTGCGGCGTCGCTGTGCCCTTCGACGAGGACGACGACCTCCGCGCGCGTGTTCGCCCTCATGGCGCGGAAGGCTACCCGGCAGGTCGTGGTCGTCCCGCGGTCCGCAGCCGGAGGTAGGCCGCCTGCACCGGGTCGGGCACGTCGACGTGGCCGATGAAGCCGGCGCCCCGTGGCCCGTAGCCCTCCGCGTCGTCCCTCAGCCTGCAGACCTCACCGAGCGCCAGGGAGGTGAAGCGGTCGAGAGTCCACACGATGCCGCCCTGCCCGTCCCCCACGCCGTCGGTGCCGACGACCGGCACGAACGGCGCGTGGCTCGCGACTACGAGCGGCCGCGCGTCCCCGCGCTGGTGGTGGTCGAAGCTCGCGTGGGTGCGCCGCTGCATCGTCGGGTCCTGCACCAGCAGCACGCTCGGGCGCCCGCCACGTCCTGCCATCACGCGCAGCGAGAGCTCCGCGTTCTCACCGCAGTGCCGCGACTCCTCCTCGGTCGTGACCGCCTCCTGGGGTACGTCGAGGTGGTGCACCAGGACATCGGCCAGGATCGCCGCCTCCGACCGCCCCTCGGTCACCACGTCCGCGTAGGTCGGGTGACGGTGGATCGCCGCGGCGAGGTACGGCGTGGAATGGCCGATCCCACCGGAGACCAGCAGGTGGCCCGCGACACCGTCGTGCACGGCGCGCGCCGCGAGCTCCGCCGACGCGAGCACGGCACTCCCGCACAGCACCAGCACGTCGTACGTCGGCCCCGACCGGTGCGGGTCCAGTGTCGCGACGTCGCGGCGGGCCAAGAACCTGCCGAGCGTCTCGAGGTCCGCGGCGGTCGACGTCACCGTCCCATCCTCGCGGACTGAGACACCCCAGGTAGCCATGGCCACGAGGGACGCACGATCGCCCGATGAGCCGATGACCGTGCCGCGCCTACGGTCGGAGGGCGTCGGTCCTCCATTTCACTGCGGTTCCTACCCCGGGGGGACCGACGTCTGATGACCCCCGCCGTCGCTGACAGGGGAGCGCCGGCGGGGGTCGCCACGGCCTCGGCCGGGTCTGGCGGTACGCCGGGTGGCCGCGCGTCGCACGATCGTCGCGGACGAACCGACACAACGGCCTGGGGAGGCCGGCGTCCATGGTGCAGGTCGCCACCTCGATCAGCACCATCTCCGCCGAGGCAGACATCCCCGTCCAGACGATCTACTCGGCCTTCGGATCGAAGGCGAGGATCCTCGACAAGATCACCGAGCTCTGGATGAGCGAGACTCAGACGACGACCTCACGTGCCGCGGCGTACCTCCCAGAGCCTGACCCCGCCCGGCAGCTGAAGATGCTCGCCGAGCTCAATCGGCGCCAGATGCAGGTCGGCTCCGACGTCGTCGTGATCTACCAGGAGGCGGCGGCGTCGGACCCGCAGATGGCCGAGACCCTGCGCAACGTCCTGGCCGCACGCGAGCGCGAGATCCGCAAGCTGATCGACGCCCTCGTCCCACGGCTCCGCTCGGACCTCACGGTCGACTCGGCCCTCGACCTCACACTGGCGCTCACCCTGCCCGAGCTCTTCCGTCTGCTCGTCGTCGAGCGGGGATGGGGCCACCTCCGCTACGAGGCGTGGCTGGCCAACACCCTGGTCAGCCAACTCCTCCGCGACTGACCCGCGGCCGCCCACTCAGCAAGCCGAAGGCGCCGGGTTTCCGCTGGTCAGAGACCCATTTCGGAGCCGCCTGTCGGAATCGAACCGACGACCTATTCATTACGAGTGAATCGCTCTACCGACTGAGCTAAGGCGGCGCGCTGCCCGGGCCTCGCCCGGGCAACCCGGGGAAGTATACGGACGGCAGGCGCGGGCCGCGAAACCGCGGGCGGCCCTCCGCCAGGGTCGCCCGCGAGTCGCTCAGGCGGCGTGCGCGGCCAGCGGTCGGCCGGCGCGGCGACCAGTCACCGTGGTCTGCTCCGCGCCGCACCAGCAGCGGAAGCCCACGACGATGCCGTGGTCGGTGTTGTCGATGGTGGCGACCTGGCTCGGGAAGATGAGCTGGCGACGGTCACAGTCGGTGCAGTGGTGGGCGAACACGGTTCCTCCTCGAGTCAGTTCTTGGTCTGGTGTCCATGATCCGGCATCACAAGGCATAGAGGTAGCCTGTCTTTCCATCAGGACCTCAAGGAGATTCCTTTGTTTTCGCTGCATCAGCTCCGCTGCTTCCTGGCGACGTACGAGCACGGCTCGCTGACCGCGGCCGCCGAGGAGCTCGGCTACGCGCAGCCCTCCATCTCCGAGCAGATCCGATCGCTGGAGAAGTCGTGCGGGGCCCAGCTGTTCCGGCGCGTGGGCCGAGGCGTGGTGCCGACCACGGTGGCCGACACGCTCCGGCCGCACGCCGAGCGCACCCTGGCCGCGGCCGAGGAGGCACGCCGGGCGATGCAGCGCGTCACGACGTTCGAGACCGGCACCATCCGGTTCGGCATGTTCGGCACGGCGCGCCTGTACGCCGGCGCCGGTCTGGTCGCCGACGTGCTGAAGCAGCACCCCGGCGTCCGGGTCGAGCTGATCGGGCAGAACTCCAACGAGGTCCAGGACGAGCTGCGACGGGGTCGGCTGGAGGCGGCCATGATCGCGGTGCCCACCGTGGCGAGCGAGGGGATGACCGTGACCCCGGTCGCCCGCGACGAACTGGTCTACATCAGCGCCTACCCGGAGCGGCTCACGAGCCCGGTGACCGCTCAGCGGCTGGCCAAGGCCTCGCTCGTCATGCCCGAGACCACCTGGCGGGCCGACGACTCCACCCGGATGCTGCTGCGCCAGCTGCTCTACGAGATCGGCCACAACCCGCAGACGCGGATCGAGGTCGAGGACGTCGAGACCGCGGTGGAGCTGGTCGGCATGGGCCTCGCGGACTCCGTGATCCCCCGCGGCGCGGCCGAGCAGCTGCTGCCCCGGCTGGCGCCGGAGGCCGGGCTCACCTCGCTGCGGCCGCGGCAGTTCGACACGTTCGCGGTCGTGCACCGCGCCGGTGCCACGTTGTCGCCGGCGGCGCGGCTGATGATCCAGCTCGCGACCGACCGGATCCAGTCGATCGCCGAGCCCATCACGACCCGGTGACCGCGGCTACCCTGCCCGGTCAGCGGGTCTGGTGGGTGCATCACTGCCCGGTCAGCCAGTGTGGTGGGTGCATCACTGCCCGGTCAGCAGGTCAGGCCGTCGTCGGGGACGGTCCCCTCGAGCAGGTAGTCCTCGACCGCGTCGTCCACGCAGTCGTTGCCGACGTTGTAGCCGGTGTGGCCGTCGCCATCACGCGTCACGAGCACTGCCGAGTCGAGCTGCTGGGCGAGCGACTCCGCCCACTCGTACGGCGTCGCCGGGTCGCGGGTGGTGCCCACGACCACGATCGGCGCCGCACCGGAGCCGTCGATCGTGATCGGGTCCTCGGTCGTCTCGGCGACCTGCCCCCGGCAGTTGACCAGGCCCCACGCGAAGACGTCGCCGAACGTCGGTGACGCCTCGCGGAACGCCGGCAGCTCGGCCGCGACCCGACCGGGCTGGATCGCGAACGGGTCGTCGAGGCAGTTGATCGCGAGGATCGCCTCCGCGCTGTTGTTGGAGTAACCGCCGCTGGGGTCGCGCGAGGCGTAGAGGTCCGCCAGCGCGAGCAGCCCGCCGCCGTTGCCGCCGAACGCAGCCCGCAGGGACGCGCTGAGCACGTACCAGTAGTCGCGGACGTAGAGCGGGGTCACGATCCCGTAGAACGAGGTGCCGACGGTCAGCTGACGGCCCTCGCTCGTCTGGATCGGCTGGGCGTCGACCTGGGCGAGGAAGTCGGTGATCGCCGCGATGCCCTCGTCGACTGAGTCGCCGAGGTAGCAGGAGTCGACCGTCTCGACGCAGTTGTCGACGTAGGCGCGCAGCGCGGTCTCGAAGCCGCGTGCCTGGCCGAGGCTCAGCTCGCGTGACGTGGCCGAGACGTCGACGGCGCCGTCGAGCACGAACCGGCCGACCTGCTCGGGAAAGAGCTCGGCGTACGTTGCACCCAGCTTGGTGCCGTAGGAGGCGCCGAGGTAGTCGAGCCGGGCGCGGCCCAGTGCCGAGCGGAGCACGTCCATGTCGCGGGCGACCTCGATCGTCGAGATGTGTGCGGCGAGCCGGGGGTCGCTGGCAGCGCAGCCCTGGCCGAACGCCTCGAGGCCGTCGACCAGCGCTGCCCGCTCGCCGGCGTCGTCGGGGCTCGGGTCGAGTGCGAGGTAGGTGTCGAGCTGCTCGTCGCTCACGCAGTCGATCGGGGCGCTGCGGCCGGTGCCGCGCGGGTCGAACCCGACCACGTCGAGGTGCTCGAGGAGCGGGCGGCCGAAGACCTGGGTGGCCGCAGCGGCGTACTCGGTGCCGGGCGAGCCCGGCCCGCCCGGATTCACGACGAGCGCGCCCAGCCGCTCCGCACGGGCCGGGACGCGCAGCAGCGCCAGCTCGATGGTGCGGCCGCGGGGCTTGGCGTAGTCGAGGGGCACGGTCAGGGTCGCGCACTCGTGGTCGTCGCAGGACTGCCACTCGAGGTCCTGGTCGTAGAAGTCACCGAGCGCCGGCGACGGGGCCACCTCAGACCCGGCCTCGGGGGTCGGCTCGGGGTAGGGCACCGTCCTGCCGGAGCCGTCGTCGCCGAGAAGGCCGGCGGCGACCAGACCCACGCCGCTGCCCAGCAGGGCGAGCACGACGACCGCCACGACGATCCGCTTCACCGACGCGCGCCCTCGGGCAGCTTGAGCGCCAGCATCATCGACTCCAGGGCGAGCGGCACCGGCACGTTGAACTCCAGCATCTGCTCGCGGGCGTCGAAGATCCAGCCGATCCGCCGCAGGTTGAGCTCGGCGCTCGACCCGGCCGCGAGCTGCTCGATCTCGCCCCTTCGCTCCTCGTTGACCAGCTCGCCCGCGGCACCCGCGGCGACCGCGATCGCGTCGCGATAGACGGACACCAGGTCCATCAGCGCCCGGTCGACCACGTCGAGATGGCGACGCTTCGCACGGGTCTTCTGCCCCTTCTCCAGGGCCGAGAGCGCCGGCGCGTACTCCCGGGGCCGGCGACCGCGCTCCACCACGCCGTAGGCCTCGGCGAGGTCCTGCCGCTCGCGGGCGTCGAGCTCGCCGGTGATCGCGTCGGCCTCGGCCCTGGTCTCGTCGGCGAGCGTGGTGGCGGCACGCAGGCAGGCGCCGAGGGAGGTCAGGGTCGCCGGGGTCGCAGCCACGCGGTCGCGTCGGTCGCGGACCTCGTCGTCGAGCGCGAGCGCGCGGGCCCGTCCGATGTGGCCCTGGCTCGCCCGGGCGGCGTAGGACGCACGGTCGGCCGGCACGCCGTGGCTGCGCTCCAGGAAGCCGGCGACGTCTGTTGCGGGCGGCGTCGTGAGCGACACCAGGCGGGTGCGGGACCGAATGGTCGGCAGCACGTCCTCGACGGTCGGTGCGCACAGCATCCACACCGTGCGCGGGGTCGGCTCCTCGATCGCCTTGAGCAGCGCGTTGCACGCCTGTTCGGTCAGCCGGTCGGCGTCCTCGACGATCATGATCTGCCAGCCGCGGCCGACCGGCCGCAGCGAGGCGCTGCGAACCAGCGCCCGCACCTCGTCGACGCCGATCGAGAGCTTCTCGGTGCGCACGACCTTGACGTCGGCGTGCGAGCCCTTGAGCACGGTGTGGCAGCTGTGGCAGTCGTCGCAGCCCCCGCGCTCGCACTGGAGCGCGGCCGAGAACGCGACCGCCGCGTTGGACCGCCCCGAGCCGGGCGGACCGGTGAACAGCCACGCGTGGGTCATGCCGTGGCCCTCGACCGCGGTGCGCAGCGCCTCGACGACCCGGTGCTGGCCGACGAGGCCGTCCCACACGCTCCCGGCGGGTCGGACGTCAGTGACAGTCATCGGACCGCCCTCGTCAGCAGCGGCTCGACCCCGGTCCGGACGGCGGCGGCGATCTCGTCGACCGGGGACCGGGCGTCGATCACGAGGTAGTGGTCGGGGTCGGCGGCCGCGAAGTCGAGGAACGCCTGCCGAGCGCGCTGGTGGAAGGCGGCTCCTTCGGCCTCGATCCGGTCGCGCGCCTCGAGCCGACCCAGTCCTTGATCCGGCTCCACGTCGAGCACGACGGTCAGATGGGGCCGCAGGTCGCCGGTCGCCCAGCGCTGGAGGGTGGTCACCTCTCCGAGGTCGAGCACCCGGCCCGCGCCCTGGTAGGCCAGCGAGGAGTCGACGTAGCGATCGGTGATCACCACCTCGCCCCGTTGGAGCGCCGGCAGCACGACGGTGTCGACGTGCTCGGCCTTGTCGGCGGCGTACAGCAGGGCCTCGGTCCGGGCGGACAGCTCGCCCGTCGAGTGCCCGAGCACGATCTCCCGGAGCTGCTTGCCCACCGTCGTGCCGCCAGGCTCGAACGTGAGGCAGACGGAGTACCCGGACTCCCGCAGCCATTCGGACAGCGCGCGCGACTGGGTCGACTTGCCGGCGCCGTCGCCGCCCTCGAAGCAGACGAAGACCCCGGTGTCGCTGTAGGTCCCGTCGGTCACGGGTTCACCCTACGGGCGGCCGGTGACGCAGCGACGACCGCTCACACGTTGCCGCCGCTCGCCGTGCGGTAGTCCACGGGTCAGTGGCCCTCGACTCGCCGCCGGAAGGACCGTTCGTCCGTGGACTACCGCCTCGGAGGACCAGCCGCACCCGGAGTCCGACCGCGAACCGTCCCAACCCGGCCACGGTGTCAGCGTCAGGACTTCTTGGCGGTCTTCTTCGCGGTCTTCTTCGCGGTCGACTTCTTCGCCGTCTTGGTGGCGCCCTTCTTGGCCGTCTTCTTCACCGGGCCCTTGGCGCGTCGCTCGGCGAGCAGCTCGGCGGCGCGCGCGAGGTTGATCGACTCGACGGAGTCGGCCTGGCGCAGGGTGGCGTTGTACTCGCCGTCGGTGACGTACTCGCCGAAGCGGCCGGACTTCACGACGACCGGCTGCCCCGAGACCGGGTCGTTGCCGAGCTCCTTGAGGGCCGCCGTGGCCGCGCCGCGGCCACGCTGCTTGGGCTGCGCGTAGATCGCGAGCGCCTCCTCCAGCGTGATCGTGAGCAGCTGCTCCTCGGAGTCGATCGAGCGCGAGTCGGTGCCCTTCTTCAGGTAGGGCCCGTAGCGGCCGTTCTGCGCGGTGATCTCCTCACCCGCGTCGTCGGTGCCGACCACGCGCGGGAGCGACAGCAGCTTCACGGCGTCCTCGAGCGTGATCGTGTCGAGGCTCATCGCCTTGAACAGCGAGCCGGTGCGGGGCCGCTCCTTCTTGGGCGCGTCGTCGGGCAGCACCTCGGTGACGTACGGGCCGTAGCGGCCGTTCTTCGCCACCACGGGCAGCCCGGTCTCGGGATGGTCTCCGAGCGCGATCTCCTCGCCGGCGGGGTTCTCGAACAGCTCGCGCGCCTTGCTCGCCGACAGCTCGTCGGGGGGCAGGTCGTCGGGGACGTTGGCCCGCTTCCCGGCGTAGGGGCCGTCCTCGTCGCCCTCGAGGTAGGGGCCGTAGCGGCCGACCCGCAGCTTGACGCCGTCCTCGGGAGCCCCGATCGCGAACGTCGCGAGCTCGCGGGCGTCGATGTCGCCGAGCTCGTTCACGAGCGTCTTCAGACCCTGGACGTCGCCGGAGCCGAAGTAGAACTCGGCGAGCTCGCTGTTGCGGTCGCGCCGGCCGCCGGCG
>Ga0299913_10002006_pt1 | contig 15737 bp, 9 predicted proteins | sample RVTome_9_FD_201360 | JGI IMG/M metagenome (GOLD analysis project Ga0299913, IMG submission 201360) | Soil microbial communities from uranium-contaminated site in the Upper Colorado River Basin, Wyoming, United States - RVT155D38 (version 2) ...
CGGACCGACCGGTACCCGCGGCGTGCGGTGGCGACCGGCAGCCGGTCGACCGCTGACGCCAGCGGCCGCCGCACCAGGCCGGGGACGCGCTGGTACTGCAGCGCGAGCAGGTTCGCCACATGCTTGCGGTAGCCGGCGAACAGCTCGTCCGCGCCCATCCCGGAGAGCATCACCTTGACGCCGGCTTCCCTGGCCGCCGAGCAGATCAGGAACGTGTTGATCGCGGCCGGGTCGCCGATCGGCTCGTCCAGGTGGTAGATCATCCGCGGCAGCAGGTCCAGCACGTTCGGCGCGATCTCGATCTCGTGCAGGTCGACGCCGAACTGGGCGGCCACCTGGCGGGCGTAGCGCAGGTCGTCGGGCATCGCCTCGAACTTGGCGTCCTCGGCCCGGAACCCGATGGTGTAGGCCGAGATGCCGGGCTGGTAGCTCCCGGCGAGCGCGGTCAGGTAGCTGGAGTCCAGGCCGCCGGACAGGAACGTGGCGACCGGCACGTCGGAGAGCAGGTGCCGCCGCGTCGAGTCGGCGACGACGGCGGCCAGGTCCGGTTCGTCGGCGTGCTGTCCCTGCTCGGCGACCTCGCGGATGGACCAGAAGGTGCCGCGCTCGACCCGGCCGTCCGGCCGGCACCGCAGCCAGCTGCCCGGCGGCAGCTTCTCCGCCTCGCGGAACGCGCAGCGCCCGTCCGGCACCCAGTAGTAGAGCAGCGAGGCCACCAGTGCCGCCTCGTCGACGTGCATGGACCCGCCCAGCTCGGCGGCGAGCGCCTTGAGCTCCGACGCGAAGACCAGGCCATCCCCGCGGCGCAGGACGAACAGCGGTTTGATGCCGAGCTGGTCGCGGACCAGGGTCAGCTCGCCGGTGCGCTCGTCGAAGATCCCGAACGCGAACATGCCGCGCAGCCGCGGCAGGCAGCCGGTTCCCCAGCGCCGCCAGGCCTGCAGGACGACCTCGGTGTCGGACGTGCCGCGGAACCGCACCCCGGCCGCCGCCAGCTCGGTGCGCAGCTCGGGCGCGTTGTACAGCTCGCCGTTGTAGGTCAGCGCCAGCCCGTCGCAGACCATCGGCTGCGCGCCGGTCTCGGTCAGGTCGATGATCGACAACCGGCGGTGCCCCAGGTGCACCTCGCCGTCCCCGGCCGCGTGCGCGTAGCGGCCGGCGGCGTCCGGGCCGCGGTGGGCCAGAGTGTCGGTCAGCCGGCCGGTGAGCGGGCCGCCGTCCGGCCAGCGGTAGGTACCTGCGATACCGCACATGTGCTTTCGAGCCTTCCCTCAGCCGTCGAGCTTGCGCCGGCGGTGCGGACGGTGTACCGGGACGTTCGCGGAGCCCTCCGTGTCTTCGGTGGCTGGCAAGATCGGATGGAACACATCGGTCGGGTAGTCGTCGGAGCCCGCCGGCGCGGAGGCGGCGCCGTTGACGCGATGCTCCGGTGGCGCCGTCGTGGTGGTGGCGGCGCCGGCCGCGGCGGCTGCACTGGCCGAGCCCGCCCGGCCGCGCAGAGCGGTGTGCAGCCCGTCCCACAGCGTGCCGTCGGAGCGGTCCTTGCGGTCCGGGTCCACCAGCACCACGCCGATCACCGGGATCTGCAGGTCGGAGAGCTGGCGCGCCACGGTGTGCAGCCACAATGTGTTGGCGTGCCCGGCGCGGACCACGAGCAGGGTCTCGGCGCCGAGCCGCGCGAGATCGGTCCACGAGGTGCCCGGCCGCACCGAGCCGACTCCGATCAGGCGTTCTTGCGGTCCCGGCTGGTCGGCGGCCAGCTCGTGGCCGTCCACCACCCGGATCGGGCGGTCCGTCGCGCGCAGGAGCTTGCGCACGCCGCCGCGCGGCAGGTCGTCGACCACCACGACCGGACCGTCGGCACTGAGCGCATCGGCCAGGTCGGTTGCGAGCGCGGCGGCGGCCCGCTGGGCGCCGAGCTCCAGCAGCGACACCGCGCCGCTGTCGCCGCGGACGGCCCTGGCGAGCGTCGTGGCGACCCGCCTGCGCCGTGCCGCCCGACGCGAGAACGGCCACCGGTTCGCCGGTCCGCGGCGCGGCCCGGGCAGCTGCGCGATGACCGAGGCGCCGAGTTGCGCGGAGATCTCGCGCCGCAGCACCGGGCGGTCGCGCACCACGCTCGCGACGGCGGCCAGCGCCAGCCCGGCGGCGAGCGCGAGCACGAACCCGATGCCACCGTTCATGACGGCGGCCTTGGGGAACGAGCGGGGCAGTGCGCGGGGCGCGTCCACGATCTGGGTGCCGGCCGCCACCCGCGGCGCGCCGATGCCGGCCTCCTCCGCGCGGTCGGACATGTCGTTGATCTGCGAGGTCAGCTCGCCCCGGCGGGCATAGAACGCCTCGAGCTCGGCCGGCCGGTCGCGGCGGTCCGCGGCCGACATCGCCGCGATCGACGCGTCCACCTGCGCGAGCTCCTCCTGTGCCTGCACGCTGCGGTCGATCAACGCCTGGGCATCGGCCTGGGCGGCCGCCTGGACCCGCTGCACGTGGTCGGCGACGAACGTGTCCGCCAGGGCCTTGGCACGGGCCACCGCGTCCGCGTCGTCGGATCCCTTGACCTTCAGCATGAGCACGTTGTTGGTCAGGGCCGTCGCCTCGTACTCCGACACGAAGTCCGCTGGCCGGTCGTCGGCGCCGATGCTCTCCAGCGCGGCCGCGGCGATCCGCGTCGTCTCGAGCAGCGCGATGTCGGTCTTGATCAGGGAACCGGCGTCGGCCGGCTGGTCGCCCTCGTGGATGATCAGCAGCAGGGTGACCGCGGTGGGCTTGGCCGGCACAAACACTGCGAACAGCACGCCGGCGAGCAGCCCGAGCAGGCCGGCCGACAGCCAGGCCCTGCGGCGCCGGCGCATGCTGATCATGAGCCGCTGCAGGTCCAGCAGCGGCTCCGGGGCCGGGGAGGATGCGGTCGTGGTCACGCCGAGCCCGCCATCGCGTCCACGGCGGCCGGCTGGTGCTCGCCTGGTCGCTGGCCGACCGGTCGAGTCCGGTACGCGAGGACGGCGCCGATGAACTGGTGGCCGGCGTCGGCGCAGGCCTCGGCGACGCCGACGAGCTCCCACGCGGTCCGGGTGCCCGACGTGAGCACGACCAGGACTGGCCAGGAGCCCCCGTCGTCCGGGATCGTCGGCCGGATCGCGGCGACGTCGACCACGTGCAGCATCGTGCGGTCCGCGGCCGTGTCCGCCTCGGCGACGGCGGCGAGCTGCGCGGCGGCCCGGTGGGCGGCCAGGTCGTCGTCCGGCACGACGACCAGCACGCGCAGCGGCGCTGCGGTGTCACCCCGCAGGCGGGCCAGCGCCCGCCGGTAGCGGATGTCCCGGCTGAGGTTGTCGCCGGAGACCGGCAGCGGCGTGACGTTCCACGGCTGACCGTCCGACAGCAGCCGCAGCAGCCGCGAGCTCCGGGTCGCCGGCTTCGCCGGATGGTCGTCGAAGGACGGCTCGTCCGGCACGTCGACCGTGGCCAGCACCTTCGAGCCGAGCGCGGCGCCGATCTCCGACTCGTCCCGCAGCCGCCGGTCCGTTCGAGCGGCGGCGAAGTGGCCGAACACGCCGAGCAGGAAGAACACCAGCGCGCCGGCGACGGCAAGCTGCGTCGTGGTGGGCGGCGCCGGCCCGGACGGCCGCTCGGCCAGCCCCATGACGACCAGGTTCGACTTGCTGGACGCGCCGTCCGCCTCGTCCAGCTGCGCCATCGCCTGGGTGAGCGCGGTGCGCAGCTCCTGCAGCTCCGAGCGCACCTGCACGGCGTCGGGCTCCGAGCCCTGTTGGCTGGCCGCCTGCAGCTCGGTGATCCGCTCGTTGACCTTGGTGATCTCCTGGCGGAGGGCGTCGCGCTGCTCGCGGAACACCTGGGCCGACGAGTCGCCGGTGTCGGTGGCGAGCTGCGTCGAGAAGCTGATGTACTCCCTGGCCACCTGGTCGGTGAGCTGCTGGGCACGCTCCGGGGTGTCGGCCGTGCCGGTAATGGTGATCACGTTGCCGTCGGCGACCTGGGCCTTGACCACCTCCTGCAGGTCGCTGCGGGTGACGTTCCAGCCGAGCGCGGCCGCCGTCCGGTCGAGCACGGCCGAGCTCATCGCCACCTGCGTCTCGGTCACGAGCTCGTCGGTGTCGCGCGGGCCCTGCAGCAGGATGCTGGTCGAGGTCTGGTACCCGGGGGAGAGCAGCAGTGCGGCGCCGGCGCCCAGCAGCGCGCCAACCGCGGCGAGGGCGACGAGGAGCCGCCAGCGCCTGCGGAGTAGCTGTCCGAGCAGGGACAGGCGCACCGCATCGTCAGCCAACACTGGAACCCCTCCCTTCGGGGAGCGTGCGGACCGCCCGGTAGGCGGCGAGCAGTGCCTTGCTGGAGTGCTCCCAGGACAGCGGGCCGTTGATACGCTCCTGGCCGAGCCTTCCCATCCTGCTTCGCTCGTCCGGGTGGTCGAGCAGGTGGGTGATCAGCTTGGCGAACTCGGACTCGTCGTTGGCCGGCGCGTACACGGCGGCCTCGCCGGCCGACACCCGCGCCTCCCGCAGGTCGAAGGAGACGATCGGGCGGCTCATCGCCATGTACTCCATGATCTTGTTCATGGTGGACACGTCGTTGAGCGGGTTCAGCGGGTCCGGGGACAGGCAGACGTCCGCAGTCGACAGGTACCGCACCAGGTCCTCGTCGGGGATGCGGCCGGTGAACTCGACGTCGTCGGCCAGGCCCAGCTCCCGCGCCAGCTCGACCATGTCGTCGAAGGTGTCGCCGGCGCCGACGAACACCGCGTGCCAGTCCGTCCTGCCGAGCTCGTCGCGCAGCTTGGCGAGCGCCCGCAGCGCGTAGTCGACGCCGTCCTGCGGGCCCATCACGCCCAGGTAGCACAGCAGGTGCGGCTTGCCGCGCTTGAGCGGCGGCTCGGCCGGCACCTGGCGAAAGCGTTCGACGGCTGGCGCGCTGCGCACCACGAACACCTCGTCCGGCCGCTTGCCGCCCCTGGTCAGCGCCGTCTGCCGATAGCTCTCGTTGGTCGCGATCACCACGTCGGCGGCCCGGTAGGTGGCCCGCTCCAGCCGGCACACCGCGCGGTACAGGAAGTCCTTGCCGCGGCCGCTGAACCGGGACATGTACAGCTCCGGCACCAGGTCGTGCTGGTCGAAGACGAACCGTGCGCCGCGGCGCTTGAGCAGCCGCGCGACGAGGAAGAACAGATCCGGCGGGTTGCACGCGTGCACGACGTCGACCGGCCCGATCCTGCGGGCCAGCCGGAACGTGTGCCACAGCGCGGTGCCGTATTCGCGCAGGTAGCCGGCCGGGCCACCGGTGGCCGCACCCAGCGGGTAGCGGTGGATCTGGACGCCGTCCAGCTCCACGTAGCGCTCGGTGTCGCGCTTGGTGCCCTGCGGGCAGATGACGTGCACGTCCCACCCGGCGTCGCGCAGCACCTTGCTCTCCTGCCACACCCGCCGGTCGAACGGCACCGAGAGGTTCTCGACGAGGATCAGTACTCGGCGCGCGCTACCAGGCAAGGCCCACGTATCCAGGGTGTGCCCGGCGCCGCTCGGCGTCGGGGAGGCGGACGAGGTCGATGATGGTGCGGTCGGCCGGCGGGTCGGCCATGCGGTCCACGGCGGCCAGCACGGCCGGATCCTGACAGCCGACGATGCACACCTCGGCGTGCGCAAGCACCTCGTCGACGTCGCTGGAGAGCAGGTCGCCCAGGTGCGGCAGCCGGTTCTCGATGTACTCCCGGTTGGCCCCCATCAGGCGGGACAGCGACACGTTCGCGTCGTAGATCCGCAGATCGTAGCCCTTGCCGAGGAGCCGCTCCGCCAGCTCGACGAGCGGGCTCTCGCGCAGGTCGTCGGTGCCCGGCTTGAACGACAGGCCGAACAGGCCCACCCGGCGCCGGCCGGTCGCGGCGACCAGCTCGAACGCGCGCCGCAGGTGCTCCTCGTTCGACGGCAGCACGTGCTCCAGGATCGGCACGCTCACGTCGGCGCGGCGTGCCGCGTACACCAGGCCCCTGAGGTCCTTCGGCAGGCAGGACCCGCCGAACGCGAAGCCGGGCCGCAGATACGCGGGGCTGATGTTCAGCTTGCGGTCGGCCAGGAAGACGTCCATCACCTGGTACGAGTCGAGCCCGAGCGCCCGGCAGACCGAGCCGAGCTCGTTCGCGAAGCCGATCTTCAGGCCGTGGAACGCGTTGTCCGCGTACTTGGTCATCTCGGCGACCGGGATCGGCACCCGGAAGATCTCGCCGGGCAGGCCGTCGTACAGCGCGGCCACCACGTCGCCGCTGGCCACGTCGAACTCGCCGATCACGGTCTTCGGCGGGTCGAAGAAGTCGCGCACGCTGGTGCCCTCGCGGAGGAACTCGGGGTTGACGGCGACGCCGAAGTCCGCGCCGGCGGTGCGGCCCGACTCGCGTTCCAGGATGGGGACGAGCAGGTCGAGGCAGGTGCCGGGCAGCATGGTGCTGCGGAACACCACCGTGTGCCGGTGGCCCTGCTCGGCCAGCGCGCGGCCGATCTGCGCGGCGACCCGCTCCAGGTACGCGGTGGACAGGCTGCCGTTCGGGGCCGACGGGGTGCCGACACAGACGAGCGACACCTCGGTGGCGGTGATCGCCGCTCCGACGTCGGTGGTCGCGCGCAGCGCACCGCTTCGCACCACGTCCGCGGTGAGCTCGCCGATCCGCTCCTCTACCACGGGCGCCCGCCCGCGCGCGACAAGGTCGACCTTGCTCGGGTTGACGTCGACGCCCACCACCTCGTGCCCGCGGGCCGCCAGGCACGCGGCCGAAACGCTGCCGACATAGCCCAGCCCGAAGACACTGATCTTCATGCGGTGCCCCTCCGTCGATTCCGGCCTCACCCATTCGTCGGTGAGCGCACGCCCGTCGTTACGTTCTGGATAGGGCGCTCACGAGCGGTAGCGGTTGTGCAACGACAGGTCAGCGCTACCCCTTGCTCTGACCTCGACCGAGCCCGTTGCGGCCGAAGATGTTCTAGCGTGCCGTGCGGTGGACGGCTTCGGATTGGTCGCGGTCGAACCGGCGGACGTGCTGGCGACGCTGCGGCGGTGCGCGGCGGTCGGGCCGTTCTTCGCGCTGGACGTCGGGCCGGCGGAGGACGCCTGGCGGCCGGGTGCGGCCCTGCTGGAGCCGACGGAGGAGCTGGCGGCCGCGATCGAAGCGGTGCGCCGCTGGGGCGGTGACAGCGAGCGGCGGGTCGCGGCGTCGCTGTTCTTCATGAGCTACACGGGCCGGCTGCTGTCCGCCGAGGTCGCGGGCGTGCTGCTGGACGGCGTGCTGCTCGACCTGCGCCCGGAACGGCTGCTCTGGCGCCACCGCCCCGGCACCGGGCTGCAGCTGCGGATGACGTCGGCGGCCGGCTGGCGGGCTGGGGTGCCTGAGCGGGCCGGGCTGGCCGAGCGGGCCGGGCTGGCCGAGCGGGCCGGGCTGGCCGAGCGGGCCGGGCGGCGGGAGGAGCTGCTGGCGGCGCTGGTCGGCGGGCTGGTGCGCGGGTCGCTTGCGGGCACGGTGCGCGCCGTCCGTGGGCTGGTTCCGGTGTCGGCGCGGCTGCTGTGGGGCAACGCCGCTTCCTCGCTGGTCGGGGCGCTCGGTGCGCTGGCCGCCACCGGCGCGGTGCCCGCCGACGAGTGCCGGGCGGCCGCCGACCGGCTGCTCGCCGCACGGCCGCTGGCCGGCGCCGGCCACTTCCGGCGGCCACCCGGCCAGCCGGGCCAGCTCGACTTCCGCCGCCGCACCTGCTGCCTGTTCTACCGGCTGCCGAGCGGCGGCAAGTGCGCCGACTGCGTGCTGCTCCCCGACTGAGCCTGCCCGCGGATCCATCCGGCGCCTCGACGCTCTCACGGTATCCCGCGCCGGCCGGCGCGGTGGGGCGTCGGCCGCCGGCGGGCTGCTGGCCTCGGGGCCGTCGTCAGCCCTCCGGGGCGATGCGGAGCAGTTTGTCGTCGTCGCCGTTGGACGTCGTGACGTACAGCGCGCCGTCCGGGCCGAGCCGCGCGGCGCGCAGCCGGCCGTACCGGCCGTCCAGCTCGGCGGGCACGGCGACCTCGGTGACCTCGGCGTCCGGCCCGACCACCATCAGCAGCACCTTGGAGCCCTTGAGCGCGGTCACGGCGAGCGTCCCTTCGAGGGTGCCCCACTGCGAGCCGGTCAGGAACACCGCGGCGCAGATCGCCTCGGTGCTGCCGCCCGAGCTCCACACCGCCTCGATGGCGTCCGGGAACCGCTCCTTGTCGGTCATCGGCACGCTCTCGTCGTAGCCGCCGACGGTGCCGCCGCGCGAGGGGTCCCAGCCGTAGTTGCCGGCCGCCTGCAGCACGTTGACCTCGTCGTCGATACTCGGCCCGTGCTCGGAGGCGAACGCCTGCCCCGTGCCCGGCTGGATCGCGACGCCCTGCACGTTGCGGTGACCGTAGGTCCACACCAGCTGCTCCGCACGGTTGCCGGAGCCCTCGTACGGGTTGCCCGGCGCCGGTCCGCCGGTTCCCAGGTCGATCCTGAGCACCTTGCCGCCGAGCAGCGTGCGGTCCTGCGAGATGTTGCCGCGCGCGGTGTCGCCGGTGCCGACGAGCAGCGAGCCGTCCGGCGCCAGCGTCGGGCGGCAGCCGGAGTGCCGGCCGCTCGGGTTCACCGGGATGCCGCCGACCAGGGGATCGCGTACCCGGCGCGCGGCGCGGTTGTCGCCGGAGAGCTCCCAGGTGATCAGCCGGACGTCGACGGCCTCGCCGCGCTCCCAATGCGTCTGGCACGTGGTGAACCTGCGGCTGGACGCGAAGTCGGGGTGGATCGCCAGGCCCATCAGGCCGCCCTCACCGCGCGCGTTGACGTCGGAGAAGTCGGCTTCGACCGTGGACTTGCCGGCGCCGGATCGAGTGCCGTCGAGCATGGTGAGCCGGCCGGGCCGCTCGGTGATCAGCACCTTGCCGTCGGGCAGGAAGCCGATGTCCCACCCGTGCTCCAGGCCGCCGGTCACCTCCTGCACGGACAGCGTCGGCGCCGTGGTCGAGGTCGCCGTGCCCGGCCGGGTCGCCCCGCTCGTCGGACCCGCGTCGCCGCCCGCGCCGCCGCACCCCGCCGCCAGCATTGCGATCGCGGTCAGCACGACGAGCTTCCGGATGGTCATGACGGCATCTTGCCGCAGGGCGTGGTCCGATCTCCGTAAGCCGGTTGTTGTAGAGACAAACGGCGGGTCGTGATGCCACAATGAAGGCACGACGCGTAGCGTCGACATCCCGCCGCGAACCTCCCCCCTCAGCGGCGGGTCCGCTGGAGCCCCCGTCGACCCCCAGGGCGGGGGCTCCAGCCCGTCAAGCGGCCAGGAGGCGCCCTACGGCGCCTTGTCTCCGGACGCTCTAAGCTGACAAACCGAGACCCTTTCCGGCGCTCGTCCCGGGGACGGGTCTGTCCGTGCCGTCACGTCGAAGGTGCCCCGTGTCTCCTGACGTCCCGCTCGCCGGGCTGTTCGCCGCGCTCGCCGACGACCCGACGATGCGCGCGCTGGCCTCGGCCGCCGGCACGCCACAGCTCGAGATCGAAGGCCCCACCGCGAGCCGGCCGCTGGTGGTCGCCACGCTCGCCGCGACCGCCGGCTGCCCGGTGCTCGCCGTGACGGCGACCGGGCGGGAGGCCGACACCCTCGCCTCGGCCGTCGGCGACCTGATCGGGCCTGAGCGGATCGCGGTGTTCCCGTCCTGGGAGACGCTGCCGCACGAGCGGCTCTCGCCGCGGTCGGACACCGTGGGCCGGCGGCTCGACGTGCTCCGCCGGCTGGCCCATCCCGACGAGCACGGCCCGCTCACCGTGGTGGTGGCGACCGTGCGCAGCCTCGTGCAGCCGATGGCGCCGGGGCTCGGCGAGCTGACCCCGGTGCTGCTGCGGGTCGGCGGCGAGCGGGACTTCGACGCCGTGGTGGCCGCGCTCGCCGGGCTGGCCTACAGCCGGGTGGACATGGTCGAGAGTCGCGGCGAGTTCGCGGTGCGCGGCGGGATCGTGGACGTCTTCCCGCCGACCGCGGAGCACCCGCTGCGGGTGGAGTTCTGGGGCGACGAGGTCAGCGAGATCCGCTCGTTCGCCGTCGCCGACCAGCGCTCGCTGGACCACGTCGACGAGCTGTACGCGACGCCGTGCCGCGAGCTGCTGCTCACCGACGAGGTGCGGGCCCGTGCCGCGGCGCTGGCGCAGGTGCACGCCGCGGACGCCAGGCTCGTCGAGATGCTGGACAAGCTGGCCTCCGGCATCCCGTGCGAGGGCATGGAGGCGCTGATCCCGGCGCTGCTCGACGGCTCCGACGGCGCGCTGGAGATGCAGCTGCTGACCGACGTCATGCCGGCCGGCACGCACGTGCTGCTCGCCGACCCCGAGCGGATCAGGACGCGGGCCGGGGACCTCGTGCGCACCGGGCAGGAGTTCCTGGAGGCGTCGTGGTCGGTCGCCGGCAGCGGGGGTGAGGCGCCGATCGACCTCGGCGCGTCCGCGTACCGGTCGCTCGCGGAGGTGGCGTCGCACGCCAGGGACGCACGCGTGCCGTGGTGGACGCTCAGCCCGTTCGGCACCGACCCGGACGCTGCCGCCGCCAACCCCCCCGGCGACGGCACGCGGGCGTCCCAAAGTTCGTATGACGGAGCGCGGGACGCCCACGTGCGTCCGCTGGAGGCACTCGGCGCTGGCGGCGCTGGCGGCGTGCTGCGGCTGGGGGTGCGGGCCGCGGAGGCCTATCGCGGCGAGCTGCCGCGGGCGTTCACCGACCTCCGCGCGCACACCGCGACCGGCGGCATGGCCGTGCTGGTGGTGCCTGGCGCGGGTACCGCGCAGCGCGCCGTCGAGCAGCTGGGCGAGGCCGACGTGCCGGCCGCGCTCGTCGAGGCCGGCGCCGCGCCGCGTGCCGGCCTCGTCAGCGTGGTGCGGGCCTCGATCGAGGACGGGTTCACGGTGCCGGCGCTCGGGCTGGCCGTGCTCACCGAGACCGACCTCACCGGCACCCGCGGCGCGGGGGTCGCCGGCGCGCGGATGCCGTCGCGGCGGCGCAACGCGGTCGACCCGCTCGCGCTGCGGCCGGGCGACTTCGTGGTGCACGACCAGCACGGCATCGGCCGCTACCTGGAGATGATCGAGCGCACGGTCAGCGGCGCCACCCGCGAGTACCTGGTGATCGAGTACGCGCCGAGCAAGCGTGGCCAGCCGGGCGACCGGCTGTTCGTGCCGACCGACCAGCTCGACCAGATCACCCGGTACGTCGGCGGCGAGCTGCCGTCGCTGAACCGCCTCGGCGGCACCGACTGGGCCAAGACCAAGGGCCGCGCCCGCAAGGCCGTCCGCGAGATCGCCGCGCAGCTCGTGCAGCTCTACGCGGCGCGGCAGTCCGCGCCGGGCTTCGCGTTCGGGCCGGACACGCCGTGGCAGCGCGAGCTGGAGGACGCCTTCCCGTACACCGAGACGCCCGACCAGCTGGCCGCCATCGACGAGGTCAAGGCGGACATGCGCCGGCCGGTGCCGATGGACCGGGTGATCTGCGGCGACGTCGGCTACGGCAAGACCGAGATCGCGGTGCGCGCGGCGTTCAAGGCCGTGCAGGACGGCAAGCAGGTCGTCGTGCTGGTGCCGACCACGCTGCTCGCCCAGCAGCACCTGCAGACGTTCACCGACCGGGTGCACTCGTTCCCGGTCACGGTGAAGATGCTGTCGCGGTTCACCGATCCGTCCGAGGTGGACGGTGTGATCGCCGGGATGGCCGACGGCTCGGTGGACATCGTGATCGGCACCCACCGGCTGCTGCAGACCGGCGTCCGCTACAAGGACCTCGGCCTCGTGATCGTCGACGAGGAGCAGCGCTTCGGCGTCGAGCACAAGGAGCACATCAAGGCGCTGCGCACGCACGTCGACGTGCTGACCATGTCGGCGACGCCGATCCCGCGGACGCTGGAGATGTCGCTGGCCGGCATCCGCGAGATGTCCACGATCCTCACCCCGCCCGAGGAGCGGCACCCGATCCTCACCTACGTCGGCTCGTACAACGACAAGCAGGTCACCGCGGCCATCCGCCGCGAGCTGCTGCGCGACGGCCAGGTCTTCTTCGTGCACAACCGGGTGTCGTCGATCGAGAAGGCGGCGCGGCGCATCCGCGAGCTGGTGCCGGAGGCGCGCACCTCGGTGGCGCACGGCCAGCTGAACGAGGAGGTGCTGGAGCGCACCGTCACCGACTTCTGGCACGGCGGGGTCGACGTGCTGGTGTGCACCACGATCGTGGAGACGGGCCTGGACATCTCCAACGCGAACACGCTGATCGTGGAGCGCTCCGACCTGCTCGGGCTGTCGCAGCTGCACCAGCTGCGCGGGCGGGTCGGCCGGTCGCGCGAGCGCGGCTACGCGTACTTCCTGTACCCGCCGGAGGCGCCGTTGACGGAGACGGCCCACGACCGGCTGGCGACGATCGCGCAGCACTCCGAGCTCGGCGCCGGGATGGCCGTCGCGATGAAGGACCTGGAGATCCGCGGCGCCGGCAACATCCTCGGCGCCGAGCAGTCCGGGCACATCGCCGGCGTCGGCTTCGACCTGTACGTGCGGCTCGTCGGCGAGGCGGTCGAGGCGTTCCGCAAGCACGCCGGCGCTCCGGGCGCGGTGTCCGACGAGGAGGAGCTCGCCGATGTGCGGGTGGACCTGCCGGTCGACGCGCACATCCCGCACGACTACGTGCCCGGCGAGCGGCTGCGGCTGGAGGCGTACCGCAAGCTCGCCGCGGCGGCCGACCCCGCGGACCTGGACGCCGTGCGCGAGGAGCTTGTGGACCGCTACGGCGAGCCGCCGATCCCGGTGGCCAACCTGCTGGCGGTCGCCGCGTTCCGGCAGGCCTGCCGGCGGCACGGGGTCACCGAGGTGACCATGCAGGGCGCGTCGATCCGCTTCGCGCCGGTCCCGCTGCGCGACTCGCAGACCGTGCGGCTGCACCGGCTGTACCCGCGGGCGACCCACAAGCCGGCCGCCCAGGTGCTGTCGGTGCCCCGTCCGACCGAGGGCCCGGCCGGGGGGCGCATCGGTGCTCCACCACTGCGGGACCGCGACCTGCTCACGTGGTGCACCAAGCTGCTGGACGACCTGGCCGGCGAACCCGCCCGCGCCGCCGTCTAGCCCTCCTGTCTAGCCCCTCCGCGCCCACGCCGCCGCGCGCCGCCCCAGCGGACCTCCGCGCCCACCGCTACGGCGACTCGCATCCGTATCGACGTTTTCGGGCGCCCAGAACGTCGATACGGATGCGAGTCGACCTGTGTTGGCCTGCGGCCGCGACCACCTGGAGTGCTGTGTCGGTGGCCGTGAGAAGGTAGGCGCCGTGAGGAGTGTCGCGGCCGCCGTCGCTGCAGTGTTGTCCGCCGTGCTGCTCGCCGGGTGCGGATCGGGCCCGAGCCAGGTTGGCGCCGCGGCGATCGTCGGCGACACCGCCATCCCGATCGAGTACGTGCAGAGCTGGTGGGATCGCTACCTGTCGGACCGCCAGCGCAAGGAGGAAGTGCGCGCCGCGAACAGCTTCGACGACCTGGGCCGGGTGATCGTCACCCAGGCGGTGCGGCACGAGCTGCTGCGCACCGTCGCCAAGCGTGAGGGCCTGCAGTTCGACGAGGCGCAGGTGAGCCAGCTCATCGACGACCTCGGCGGCGAGCAGGCCGCGGTGGACGCCACGAACTCGATCTACGACCGGAACACCATCCGGGACCGGGCGCGCGACCAGCTGCTGGCGGTCGCCCTCGGGCGCAAGTACTTCGAGACCACCAGCGTGCGCTACGACTACACGCTGGCCGACAGCCGCGACGAGGCGCTGGCCAAGGCGCGTGAGCTGGCCGCCGCCGACCCGGACCGGACGCGGTCGATCATCGAGGCGGACCGCGGCAATGGCATCCAGGTCGGCATCGACCAGGAGCAGCGCATCGCCGACAGCGTGGACTACGCGCTCAACACGCCACTGTTCAGCGTGGCGGCCGGCAACGTCGTCGCGTTCCAGGACCCGGACCAGGCCAACCAGGGCCGGTGGGTGGTCGCGGTGCTGCACGAGCGCAAGACCGACGCCTCGCCGAGCTCCTTCGCCGGCGCCGTCACCGTGGACCGCGTCGATGACAGCCGGCTGGAGGGCATCGGGCTGCGGCTGCTCGGATCGATGTCCACCGAGGTCGGCGTGCGGGTGAACCCGCGGTACGGCCTGTGGAGCCACGTCTACGTGGCGGTCGCGCAGAACGAGGGCGAGATCCCGGCAATCGTGGTGCCGATGGCCCAGCCCACCAAGGGTTAGGTCGTGCCTTGTGGCTCTTGTGGCCTGCTGCGCGGCGCCCGGCTGGCGCCGAGTCTGCCTCTGCGCCGGCAGGCGTGGGCAGGCGTTCTCCTCCTCGCCCATAGCTCCGCTGTGGGCTCGTCGTCGGCCTTGCGATGCATCCAGCCGGATCACCGCTCGCTAGGCCAAGAGCCACAAGGCACTCCCTGATGTCCGCGGTCGTCGTGCTGTCGAGCCGGCTGGGCCCGGTGCTGCCGGCGGCCGCGTTGCCGGTGCTGCGCGAGGCGGCCGCCGTCTACACCGACCTGCCGGCGGCCTTCGGCGCGTTCCCCGGCGCGGCGCCCGCACCGGCTGCCGACAAGCTGGCGGCGCAGGCGGAGGCCGAGCCGGTCGTGCTGCTGACGCTGTCCGCCGACGGGCCGGCGGCGCTGGCCATGGCGGCCGCCGAGGTGATCACCACGGCCGAGCCGGTGGGCGCCGAGCTGCTGGAGGCCGTCGAGGTGATGGACCGGCTGCGCTCGCCAGGCGGCTGCCCGTGGGACGCCGAGCAGACCCACGTCTCGCTGCGGCAGTACCTGGTGGAGGAGACCTACGAGCTGCTCGACGCCCTGGAGGACTCGGACCGTTCCGCGCTGTGCGAGGAGCTCGGGGACGTGCTGCTGCAGGTGCTCTTCCACGCGCGCATCGCGGCCGAGGATCCGCGGGAGCCGTTCGACGTGGACGACGTGGCACGGTCGCTGGCGGCGAAGCTCGTCGGCCGGCACCCGCACGTGTTCGCCGGCACCGAGCAGCTGCTCACGGCCGCTGACCAGGAGGTCCGCTGGGAGGAGCTCAAGCGCTCGGAGAAGCGGCGGTCGTCGTCGGTGGACGGGGTGGCGATGGGGCAGCCGGCGCTCGCGCTGGCCGCCAAGCTGGTGTCCAGGGCGCGGCGCGCTGGCTTTCCGGTCGATCTTCTCCCGGACGGCGACGCGGCCGGTGAGGTGCTGTTCGCCGTCGCCGCACTCGCCAAGCTCGCCGGCGAGGACCCCGAGGCCGACCTGCGCGCGGTCGCCAAGCGGTTCGCCGCCGCGGTGCGTGCCGCAGAGGCCGCAGCCCGCGCCGCCGGCCTCGATCCCGCCGCCCTCGACGCTCCCACCTGGCGCCGCTTCTTCTAGCCCGCCTGTCGAAACGCCGGACACGGCCTTACGAAACGCCGGACACGGGCTTACCGGGCGGCGGACCCGCCGGGGGTTGGCGAGGTGGGAGGGTGGGGCGGCGGCGGGACGGGCGGGTGGACAGCTCCGGCGGGGTGGCCGCGGGGCGTTGGGCGAGGGACTGCAGCGCCAGGTCGATCGCCGCGTCCAGCTGCGGGTCGGCGTCCGCGGCCCAGTCCTGCGGGCGGGCCACCACCTCGATGTCCGGCTCCACCCCGTGGTTCTCGATGTCCCAGCCATGCCCCTCGAACCACGTGCCGTACCGCGGCTGCGTCACCATGGTGCCGTCGAC
>Ga0299913_10002007_pt1 | contig 15734 bp, 20 predicted proteins | sample RVTome_9_FD_201360 | JGI IMG/M metagenome (GOLD analysis project Ga0299913, IMG submission 201360) | Soil microbial communities from uranium-contaminated site in the Upper Colorado River Basin, Wyoming, United States - RVT155D38 (version 2) ...
GAGAGCGGTCGCCGGGACCTCGACGCGCAGCTTGACGCGGTCCTTGTCGACTCGCTCGGTGGTCGTCTGGAGGGTGGCTTCGGGCATCGTGGTCATCCTAGGGGTCGCTCCGGTTTCTGCGGACATTGAAGGATTCGCGCGCTCGGGCGCCGAAACGAACCACGACTCGACGCAATGGGGCGTTGGTCCCGCAGTCGCGAGTCTTCAGCACAGCTTGTCTCCCAGGTCTTCAGGACGGGAAACAGGTTGGGAGCCGGGGACCGCCGACCCATGCGGAGCAGGGGCGCGAGGCGGTTCCCGAACTTCCGGACGAGGAACAGGTTGGGAGCCGGGGGCCGCCGACCCATGCGGAGCAGGGGCGCGAGGCGGTTCCCGAACTTCCGGACGAGGAACAGGTTGGGAGCCGGGGACCGCGCTAGGCGGACGAAAGTGGGGATGACGGCCCCCGACTCCCAATCTGCTTCTCGTTGTCGAAACTTGTCGGGGCCCCGCCTACCGGCGATCCCCCTCCTCCCAATCTGCTTCTCGTTGTCGAAACTTGTCGGGGCCCCCGCCTACCGGCGATCCCCCGACTCCCAATCTGGCTCTCGTATTCAGTACGTGGCGTGCCCGCCTTTGGTTCGTCGACCTCGCCTTGCTTCAGCTTAAGGCCGTCCGACACTCTCCGCGTCCGCCCAACTACATTTTGTCCTCTTCCGGGCCCTACCGAGGACGCGAAAGGAGGGCGGCTGGGAGGCCGCCCTCCGAGGGCTTCGGACGAGCCTACGCGCGTTCCTTGGCCAGAGCGACGATCTAGGGCCACCGCGCCGAGAGCGGCCCCGAGACCTCCGAGGATCGCTCCGGCGCCGCCTAGCTGAAGGGTGGCGAACTTTCAACCTGTCACACCCCCGCGGGAACATCGAATGGATGGCAGATAGGCGATGCCCACGCTGCGAGACGTCCAAGGCGGAGGAGGATTTCCCGTGGCGCGACAAGGCTCATACGCGAAGGCAGTCCTACTGTAGGGAGTGTCAGAACTCTGCCTGGACCGACTGGTATGCCTCACCCAAGAACCGCGATCGACACTTGGGCTTAGTCGCCGCCCGTCGCCGTCGGCGCATCGCTCGGCATCAGAAGCTGGTGAACGAACAGAAAAAGCAACCTTGCGCCGACTGTGGCCTGGTCTTCCCACCTCACGTGATGGACTTCGATCATCTGGGTGACAAGACAGGTGAGATCTCTAGATTCGTCTACCAAGTGGGAACTGAGCGACTGGTCCAGGAACTTGAGAAATGTGAGGCCGTCTGTGCCAATTGTCACCGGCTGAGAACGCACCGAAGGCGGCTAGAAGGAGACTCAACTGACTACACTGACTCCCCTGACTCCCACGGGGCGTAGCGCAGCTTGGTTAGCGCGCAGCGTTTGGGACGCTGAGGTCGCCGGTTCGAATCCGGCCGCCCCGACCATCGGATCCCATGCCATCAGTCGCGTTCGTCACATAGACGACCGTCTCACGGGAGCCAGTGTGAGGTTCTCGCCCAACAAGACTTTCGAAGGTCAGGCCCCGCTAGGATTCCCAGTGTTGCGGGCGTAGCTCAATGGTAGAGCCTCAGTTTTCCAAACTGATGACGAGAGTTCGATTCTCTTCGCCCGCTCTTTGCACAAGGTTCGGTCAATTACCCTGAGCAAACTATGACCGACGTTGCGGGGCTCGTGCGCGAGCGGGCGGACAAGTACGTCTCGTGGCTGACCGAGGCTTGTTCGATCCCTTCGGTCGCGAGCGACCCGGGTGGGCTCACCGCGATGGCGGATTGGGTCGAGCAGAAGCTCACCGGGCTTGGCGCCAAGGTCGAACGGCTCCCCCACGAAGAAGCGCCCGATGCGCTCCTTGGTCTCCTCGGGAGCGGGGCCAAGTCGCTCCTCTTCTACGACCACTACGACGTCCAACCGGTAGATCCGATCGACGAGTGGCGATCGCCGCCGTTCGAGCCCGAGATCAGAGACGGCCTCTTCTATGCACGCGGCTCCGCCGACAACAAGGGCGACCTGGTTGCGCGGCTCGCGGCCCTCGAGGTCTACCAAGAGGTTCACGGCGACTTCCCGTTCACGATCAAGTTCCTGGTCGAAGGCGAGGAAGAGACCGGATCGAAGAGCTTCCACGAGATCGTCGATCGCAACCGCGACAAGCTCGTCGCCGACGGCTGCATCTGGGAAGGGCAAGGGATCGACAGCGCGGGCCGACCGGCCCTCGTGTTCGGTGCGAAGGGCCTCGCCTATGTCGAGCTCAATCATCGCGGACTCAAGGAGGACCAGCATTCTTCGTTCGCGGTCTACGCGCCGAGTCCCGTATGGCACCTCGTCGAAGCTTTAGCGACGCTTCGCTCCCCCGACGGGCACGTGCTGATCGACGGCTTCTACGACGATGTCATCGAGCCGACCGAGGACGATCTCGCAGCCCTCGACGACTTCCCGTTCGACCACGCGACCGAACTCGAGAGGATCGGAGCCAAGGAGTTCGTCGGCGGCGTCACGGGCAAGGACTTCCTGCGCCGCTACTTCTTCGAACCAACGTGCAACATCGCCGGCATCGTCGCCGGGTTCACCGTGCCCGGACAGTCGAAGACGGTACTCCCCAAACACGCAATGGCCAAGATCGACATGCGGTTGGTCCCGAACCAGGATCCCGAAGACGTCGTAGAGAAACTGCGGGCGCACCTCGACAAGCGCGGCTACGACGACATCACGATCGAGTCGTTCTCCATGGAACACCCGGTGCGATCCGAGCCCGGGTTCGCGCTGGGCCGGGCCGCGATAGAGGCGGCTCAAGAGGTCTTCGAGGGCCCTCCCGCTGTCGCTCCGATGATGATCGCGACCGGCCCCATGAACGTGATCGCGAAGGAGCTCGGTGTCCCGACGGTGTCGCCCGCAGGTGTCTACCGTCCGACCTCGGACATCCACGCGCCGAACGAGAACTGCCGTGTCGATGACTACCTGAAGATCATCGAGTACACCGTGGCCTACTTGGACACCTACGCCCGCACCGAGTGAGCCTCACCTTCGAGCTCGACCCCGAGCTCACACCGGAACTGGTCGATCGACTGGAACGGATCTGGCTCGACGTCGGGAATGCAGGCGGTGCGGTCGGCACACCGAACCCGGCGACGATGGCCGACGTCAAGAAGCTGTCGTCCAAAGCCTTCCACGAGGTCACCGAAGGGAGCGACCACGTGGTCGTCGTCTACGACGAAGGCGAACCGGTGGGGTTGGCATTCCTGACCCACAAACCCGGCGAGCTCTTCCGGCATTGGGCGACGATCAAGCGTCTCCAGATACATCCGAAGCTGCAGGGCCGCGGCCTGGGCTCGGCCCTCATGGCCGGAATCCTCGGCATCGCGCGAGATCGGCTGAAATTGGAGCAGCTGCAATTGACCGTGCGCGGCAAGACGGGGACCGAGGGCTTCTACGAACGTTTCGGCTTCGAGGTGGTCGGACGGATCCCCGACGCGATCCGCGTATCGCCGGGCGACGACCGCGACATGATCTACATGGTCGCGCGCCTCTAGCTTCCGGTGTAGTCGGGGTCCCGTTTCTGCAGGAAAGCAGTGATCGCCTCACCGAAATCGTTGCTCGCGAGGAGTCCCATCTGCGAGCTCGCTTCTTCGTCCATCCCCTCACCCAGCGGCACGGTGCCGGCGAGCTCGACCAACCGCTTCGCCTGCCGCGTCGCCAGCGGTGGAGCTTTCGCGATCCGTTCCGCTATGTCGTCCACTGCTGCATCCAGCTCCGCTGCCGGTACCACCACTTCTGCCAGTCCGATCCTGCCTGCCGTCGTTCCATCGATCCGCTCGGCAAGCCAGACCATCTTCTTCGACCAGCCGGGGCCAACGAGGAGGGGAAGACGTTGCGTACCACCGAGATCCGGGATGATCCCGTACTTGCCTTCGAGCAACCCCATCGACGCATCGTCGGCGGCCACACGTACGTCGCACATCAGCGCGAGTTGAAGTCCCGCTCCCAACGCATGACCGTGCAGTTTGGCGATCGTCGGGATCGGGAGGGCCGCGAGCTTGCGACCCGGAGCTTGTGCGCGCGCTATCGACTCTTTGGGCGTTCCGGCGACGTCGCCAAAGGTCGACGTATCGATGCCGCTCGAGAACGACCGCCCTTCGCCACTGACGACCACGACACGGATGCCATCGGTCGCCGCGATCTCATCGACCGCCGAAGCCAGCTCGTCGAATAACTCCCAGTTCATGGCGTTCAAGACATCCGGGCGTCGAAGGATGAGGTCTGCCCGATGCCCCTTTATCTCCACACCTACGTGCATCGTGCGAGCTTAGGTGGTCCGGCCCATCGCTCGACGACCTGCGAGAATGGGACCCAGGCGCCCGTAGCTCAGCTGGATAGAGCATCGGACTTCTAATCCGAATGTCGGGGGTTCGAATCCCTCCGGGCGCGCTGACAAGGGCAGGTAGAGCCTCTTTGGAACGCTGTGATACCTCTACGACTCCGGGCTGTATCCGGCCGCCGTAACTGCATCTACAAGTGCCTCGGGCTCGACGCGGTCGTTGTGCTCGATCCTCAGGGTTTTGCTCGCCAGGTCGAGCTCGGCAGCCGTTACGCCGTCTATGACGGAGACGCTCCCCTCGATGGTCTGCTTGCAGTGCCCACACGTAGCGTCGGGAACACGAAACTGTGTCGTCATCTCTCCTCCTAGGCCTTAACCAGTCGTTCGATCGCCATCGTTGCTTCTCTCACCATGTCTTTACCGTCTTCGGTCTCGTGAGCGACGCAATGCCGGATGTGATCGTCCAGCAACCCGATCGCCACCCTCTTGAGCGCGTTAGATGCCGCGGTTATCTGGGTCAGGATGTCGATGCAGTAATCGTCGTTGTCGACCATCTTCTGCAATCCACGGATCTGACCTTCGATCCTCCGAAGCCTCGCCTGGATGTCTTCCTTCTCACCGTAGTAACCCCTCATGACGGTTCCCTTCCTCATAGGGCTTGACATAGATATACCCTAGGGGGGTATGGTACGTCAAGCCGAAAACGACCTAGGAGGGAAGCCATGGCGATGACCCACCAGCACACGGTCCACGAGCACGATCGGCACGACGCCGGGCCCATGGATCCTCATGCAGCTCACGGCGAGGCCATGGGCCACGGAGGCCACTCCGATCCCGAAGCCCACGGTGATCACAGTCATCACGACCCGGCTCAGTTCCGGGACCGGTTCTGGGTCACCCTGGCGCTGACGATCCCGGTCGTCTACTTCAGCCACATGTTTCAGGAGCTCCTGGGCTACTCAGCTCCAGACTTCTACGGGAGCTCGTCGATCTCACCCGCATTAGGGACGTTGATATTCGTCTACGGAGGATGGCCATTCCTCACCGGGGCCGTCGCCGAGGCGCGCAGCCGGCAGCCCGGGATGATGATGCTGATCGGGCTCGCCATCACCGTTGCGTTCGCAGCCAGCGTGGCAACCGAGTTGGGCGCCTTCGATCTCGACTTCTGGTGGGAGCTCGCCGCTCTGATCGCCATCATGCTCCTCGGTCACTGGCAGGAGATGAAGGCGATCGGGCAGGCCAGCAACGCTCTCGCCGCCCTGGCGGAGCTGCTCCCCGATGACGCGGAACGTGTAACCGCCGAAGGAACCGAGACCGTACAGATCTCCGAGCTACGCAAGGATGACGTCGTGCTCGTGCGATCGGGTGCACGCATCCCGGCTGACGGTCACGTCGTGGAGGGGGCCGCGGCGGTTGACGAGTCGATGCTCACAGGCGAGTCACGACCGGTCAACAAGTCCGTCGGCGAAAAAGTCACCGCCGGCACCGTTGCCACCGATTCGGCGATACGCGTCCAGGTGGACGCAGTGGGAGATGAAACCGCGCTCGCCGGTATCCAGCGTTTAGTGGCGGAAGCACAAGATTCGAAATCGCGGGCACAAGCGCTGGCCGATCGAGCAGCGGCATTCCTCTTCTATGTGGCAACCGCATCCGGAATAGTCACCTACATCGCTTGGACGCTGTTCGGGGAGCCCAGAAGCGCGGTGGAACGCACCGTCACCGTCTTGGTGATCGCGTGCCCCCATGCACTGGGCTTGGCCATCCCGCTTGTCATCTCGATCTCGACCGCATTGTCCGCTCGTAACGGGATCCTGGTGAAAGACCGGATCGCTCTCGAGAGGATGCGAAACATCGACATCGTGCTCTTCGATAAGACGGGCACGCTCACGGCGGCGAGACACGTCTTGACGGATCTGGTGGCATCGAACGATGACGACGAAGAGGTCCTTGCCCTGGCGGCAGCCGTCGAGTCCGACAGCGAACACCCACTGGCCCGAGCGATCGTGAAGGCAGGGAAAGAGAGGGGTGACGTTCCCACCGCCACCGACTTCCGCTCCATGACAGCACGCGGTGTTGAGGCTGTGGTTGAGGGCCGACGTCTCGCCGTAGGTGGACCCAAGCTCCTGAGGGAGAGCGGCGCGGAGCTGACAGCCAAGGTCTCGGATGAAGTGGATGGTTGGAAAGCCCGCGGCGCGGCCGTGCTCTATCTCCTGGAGGAGGCGAAAGTGCTCGCAGCATTCGCGCTAGAAGACCGCGTCCGCGAGGAATCACATGCGGCAGTCCAGGCGCTCCACTCCATGGGCGTGAAAGTAGCCATGATCACCGGCGACGCCAAAGAGGTTGCGGCAGCCGTGGCCGAGGAGCTTGGGATCGATGAGTTCTTCGCCGAGGTGATGCCAGAGGACAAGGACTCCAAGGTCGCAGATCTCCAGCGCCGTGGTCTCCAGGTAGCGATGGTCGGCGACGGAGTCAACGATGCTCCCGCCCTCGCTCGGGCCGATGTTGGCATCGCGATCGGCGCAGGAACAGACGTCGCCATCGAGTCTGCCGGCGTCATCCTCGCCTCCGACGACCCGCGCTCAGTCGTGGGCGTGATCAAGCTCTCCAAGGCGTCGTACCGAAAGATGGTTCAGAACCTGGTCTGGGCAACCGGCTACAACGCGTTCGCGATTCCCCTGGCAGCAGGTGTGTTGGCGTGGGCAGGTTTCACACTCTCCCCTGCCGTGGGCGCCATCCTCATGTCCCTGTCGACGATCATCGTGGCAGCTAATGCCCAGTTGCTCCGACGCGTCGACCTTCGTACACAACCGATCAGCACATCACTCTAACGAGGACTGGTCTCCCCTAGTGGTGACCGGACTGGTAGGTCGCGGAACGCAGGGTGTGACTTCTCGGAGAAACGACCGAGAGTCAGTAGCCCCTATCAAGGGCGCGAGAAGGACCGCCGTTCCCGTTCGACTTGGGATCGGAAAACACACTTGGTGACGTGGTCGTTCACCAACCCCACAGCTTGCATGAAGGCATAGATCGTCGTGGGTCCGACGAAAGACCACCCCCGACGCTTCAGGTCCTTGCTCATCGCGGTGGATGCGTCGCTCGTACTCATCTCCATGAGCGTCGGCCGATCGAGGGTCTTGGGTCGTGAGGCAGGCGACGGCTCGAAGGCCCACGAATAACCGGCCAGACTTCCGAACTCTTCGATGGTTTCGATGCAGCGGCGCGCGTTGTTGATGGTCGATTCGATCTTTCCCCTATGTCGCACGATGCCCGCATCCTGCAGGAGGCGTTCCACGCTCCGGGAGTTGAACCGCGCGACCGCTTCGATATCGAAGGACTTGAAAGCTTTGCGGAAATTCTCGCGCTTCCGAAGGATCGTGAGCCAACTGAGGCCGGACTGGAAACCCTCGAGACATATCTTCTCGAAGAGGAGATGGTCGGCGCGGATAGGCCGGCCCCATTCGGAGTCGTGATATCCGATGTAGAGCGAGTCGCCGAGGCACCACCAGCACCGGCTGACTCCGTCGTCGGCGGTCCCGACACCGCTCTTGGGGATCTGCACTGCCACATGCGCGATTCAATCAGGTTCGGATTCCAGGATCTGCTTCAGTCGGGCCAGGTCCTTTCGATTCGCTCGGCGCATCGCACTCGTCATCATCGGGGCGGCCACCTTTCCGAAGCCCGACGGCCGACCACGATTGCGAAGGGTCATCTTTGTCATCCCGCCGGGCGTATCCGCCCACGCGTAGGTGGTCTCCATCGCGAACGGACCCTCTGAGGTTGCCATCACGAATCGCTCACCGGCCGTCATCTCCTTGACCTCGTAGGTATACGCGATCGTCCGGCCCAGGAACTGCGCGACGAAGTCCAGTTGGGAGCCCACCTGAAGCGGTTTCGGAGTCACCCATCCAACCCGTTTGATGTTGCGGTACCACTTCGTCGCGTTGTCGGGATCGGTTGCGAAAGCGGCAACCTCCGCGCGCGGTCGGGCTATCTCGATCACGGTTGTGACGTCAACCTGCATCGGAGCCCCCCGGAGAGTTCGGACCCGGATCGCGCCCCTCACCGGCGGCCGCAAGGCGCGTCATGTAGTGCTCCCAGCCGTGCCGGTGGATCTCGATCTCGTCCGGGGGCAGGTCCGAGTGGGTCAGACGGATCAACGTTCCGTCGCCGTCGGGAAGGAGCTCGATGGCGACCGTCGTCGACCCGGGTGGGACCGGAGTCCCCTGCTCCCATCCCCACGTGAATACGACTCGCTCGTTCTCGACCACGTCGACGACACGACCCGATGCGAAGCCCTCTCCCGTCACGTTCACGCGCCACACTCCACCGGGAACGAGCTCTATCTCGGCTTCGGTTCCCTGCCATGCGAGCCATCTGTCCGGCTCAACGAAATACCTGAAGACCTTGTCGGGGGACACCGACACGCGACGTTCCACGATGAGGTCGTCGCTCATCTGTTCTCCTCCTCGATAAGGCCGACGAGACGGTCGAGCTTCTCGTTCCACATCTTCTCGAGCATCGGGCGGAGCGGTCCGAGGGCTTTGCGGTCGGCCCTATATAGACGCGTGCGTCCATCACGCCGAACCGACACGAAACCGGCCTCACGCAGCACTCCGAGGTGCTGGGAGACCGCCGGGAAGCTGACGTCGAATCGGGAGGCGATGGCCCCGGCCGGAAGCTCTTGATCCCACACCAATCGAAGGATCGCGCGCCGGCGCGGCTCGGCCACCACCTGCAAGACGTCCACATCTCCTCCATTGACGGGTTCTACGGATGATGATATTTAAGTACTGACTTAATAATCTAGCCGAAGGAGAACCCGATGGCAACGATCCTGCTGCGCATGCCGGTAGAAGCCGAGCCCAAAGCCGTCTACGAGAACCTCGCCACCTCGGATGGCGTCAACGGGTGGTGGAGCAATCACACCGAGGGGCCCGATGGGGTCGGCTCGACGATGAAGGTCGCTTTCCGGGATGCCCCGATCACCTTCGACTTCGAGGTGACCGAAGAGGTGCCCGGCGAGCACATCGCGTGGCGTTGCCTCGTGGGGCCCCCGGAATGGGTCGGAACCGATGTCACCTTCGACGTCCAGACCGACGATGACGGGAACACGAGCGTGCTGTTCGGCCACGACGGCTGGGCGAGCACCGAGGAGTCCTTTCCCTTCATCGCCTACTCGTGGGCGCAGATCTTGCCTCGTCTCAAGGAGCTCTCTGAGGCCGGCCGTCGCAACCCGTTCTTCAACTTCTGATCCGGGCGAGCTGATCGCCCGACCGGTGAGAGCCAGGCCCTAGGCGGGAGAGCGCAACTTTTCTGGAAATGAGCTCGCCTAGAGAGCTGAAACCAGAAAAGTATTGAAGTTGATGGCCTTGAGGGAGCGCTTAGGCCGGGTCGGGCTGGCGGGCGGCGGGCTGGCGGGCGGCGGCCCGACGGACGAGGAGGTCACCCAGCGGATCGGCGAAGCTGACGAGGATCGGCCCCGCGATGGCGACGATGAACACGTAGCTGATCGCTAGAGCCTCGAACTCGGGTGCTATCCCTGCAGCGGTCGCGAGCCCGGCGATCGCGATTGAGAACTCGCCGCGCGCGACGAGAAGCGCACCCGCGCGGGTCCGGCCCCGGAGTCCCACCCCCGATCGAGCCGCGCCGATCCACCCCGTGGCGAACTTCGTCCCGATGGTCAGCACGGCCAGGATCAATGCTGGCGCGAGCACGGGAGGGATCGAGGACGGATCGACGGACAGGCCGACGAACGCGAAGAACATCGCTGCGAATAGGTCACGCAATGGGGACAGCAAGCCGTGTGCGGCCTCGGCGGCCGGGCCCGACAGCATGATTCCAAGGAGCAGTGCTGCAACGGCTGCGGACGTCCCGAACACCTCGGCCGCCCCGGCAACGATGATCGTCATGCCGAGGATCGTGAGCAGCAAGGATTCATCCGATCGGCTGAACAGGAGGCGGCTGAGCCCGACCTCGATCTTCGTGGCCGCGCCGAGTGCGACCACCACCACGGTGATCCCGATAACCGCAGGCGCCAGGTCGGTGATGTCTCCGCCGCCGACGAGTAGCGCTCCCGCGAGTGGCAGATACAGAGCCATGACGAGGTCCTCGATGACCAGCGACGAAAGCACGATGGGGGTCTCGCGGTTGCCCATCCACCCATGGTCGGCCAAGACCTTGGCGACGATCCCGGAGGACGACACATACGTGACCCCGCCCAGCACGATCGCCAGGACCAATCCCCAATCGAGAAGCAACCCGACCGCGACCCCCGGGGTGAAGTTCAAGACGAAGTCGATCGCTCCGAATCGCGCTTGGCTCCGGAGCGTGGAGATGAGCTCCGACGCGGTGTATTCGAGACCCAACATGAAGAGCAACAGGATGAGACCGATCTCGGCCCCCACCTCCACGAAGCTCTCCGCCGTGACCAGAGGGATCGCGCCGCCGCGGCCGAACGCGAGTCCTGCGGTCAGGTAGAGCGGGATCGTCGGCATGCCGATGCGCGTCGCGAGACGCGACAACACGGCAAGGCCGAGGAGGATCCCTCCCAGCTCTACCAGGACCTCTGGGTGCTCCACTGGTTATCCGGCGCGCAGGACTTCGACAGCTTGTTCGACACCTCGCGCGGTGCCTACGACGACGAGATAGTCCCCGCTACGCATGACCGCTTCGGGTCCGGGAGCCGGGACCGCTTCGTCACCTCGCACGATCGCCACCACCGATACGCCCGTGCGCGATCTGAGCTGGGCGTCCCCGATCGTGCTCTCGATGTACGGGGAGTCCTGTCTCACGGGAAGCCAGTCGATGACCAGGCCCTCGATACGTTGCTGGAGCTCCGCGAGCTGTTCGGCGACCCTCGTGGCACCCAGCAGCTCGGCAAGCGTTCGCGCGTCGTCGGGAGACAAGCCGAGGATCCGTTTGAACTCGTCTGGATCGTCGGAGCGAGAGGCATAGATCTCGCGCATGCCACTACGGTGGGAGATGACACCGATGCGGTTCCCTTCACCCGTCTCGAACTCGTAGCGAACACCAACCCCGGGCAGCTTGACCTCGTGGATCTCGGTCACCGTTTCAACCTCCCTTGTAGAGAAGGATCTGGCTCATCAGGTCACGATCGTCGGAACCTACGGTCCTATCGTTTGGGCCGAAGGTCGACCCTGTAGATGGGGCTTCTACGACCCTCGGACGTGGCGAAGATGGCCCGGCCATCGCGCCGATAAGTGATCGCTTCCGACTGGATGAGGAGCCCCATCCGTATCCTCCTCGGTTCCTGCCGCCAGATCGCGTCGAAGCGCGTGGCGGGAAAATCGGTAGGAAGAACGAACTCGTACGCGCCGCCGTAGGTAGAAAACACGACGCGTCGGCCGTTCGGAGAGATCGAACCTCCGGTGCGATCCGACAGGTTCGCGAAGATGGAGAAGCGCGCAACTCGGTCGAGCACGATCTCGGTCCCCGCTGCAAGCGGGCCTTCGGCCTTGTAGACACCGGAGTCGACCTCCTTAGTGATGATGTAGAGGTCACCACTGGATGGATGCACCAGCAACGACTCGGCATCGTGAGGGCCGTCCGGATAACGCAGCATGATCTCTTCCACGGACTCGAGCACCACGGGCTCGGCCCCCGCGGTCGCGCTCACATCCTCTATGGACGGCTCCGGGACGCGGTAAACCGTGACGGCCTCTGAGTCGTCGGAAGGGATGTTTCCTCCGATGTCACCTACATATAGGTAGCTCTGACCCGGGCGGGGGCCGGGTCCAACGGACATGCCTTCCCAATCGTTCGCAACGGCTCCCGACAGGTGGAACGAGCCACACGACGAACCATCGGGAGCGATGCAATAGACCACCGGTGCATCACCCGAATCGTTGTGGGTCCACAGCGATCCCTCATTCTCGACCGAAGCTGCGAGCCCACTGCTCTCGGTGATCCTCGGATCCTTGATCCGCCCCACCAGCACCGGGTCGCTGTACGAAACCGGACCCAAGACCCGCTTGTTGCCGCTCCCTCCCTCCTTCTGCCAGCCCACGAGCGGCAACGTGGACAGGTGAGACATCCCCGCGAGAACGAACATCGTCGAAGCAACCAGCACCGAACCCCAGCGGGTGCGGGTCGGGCGCCGCGATTCGCTGCCGGTGGGCGTGTACCGGAGTTGGAAGAAGGAGACGAGGATGGCACCGGCCACGAGGGCGATCTGGCCCGCAGCCACGATCGAAGCCGATCCCTCGTCGACACGACCCACCGCGAACAGCACGAGCGCTCCGCACACGAACAGCCAGGGGATCAATGCCATGGACCAGCGCGTGATGAATCCGGCGATGATCGCAACCATGGCAGCGATCCCGACCGGGTGAACAACCATCTCCACGGCGATATCGGGCCGGAGCGCGACGGCTCCTGCGATGAGTACGGCGGTCAGCACATACACCGTGCGCTTCTTGATCGGAGCGGCCCCCACGCGTCCCCCCGTCATAGCCCGGGAGTACGTCGACCTCATGTGGACAGCAGTCGATCGAGGGTTCCCAATACCTGCTTCGGTAGGGCGGTCTTGGGCAGGAACGCGTCCGCACCGAGAGAAAGGATCTCCTTCTCCATCTCGTAATGACTGGACAACACCACGATCTTCATGTCACTCGACAGCTCCCGCACAGCCGAGATGACTCCAAGGCCCGTGACCCCCGGCATGGAGATGTCCAAGATCACCGCGTGCGGAGGACTGTCTCGGATCAAGCGGATCGCACCCTCGCCATCCTCGGCCTCTGCGATCGCGTACGAACCCCTCCGCTCGAGGATGCGGCGGATCGCGCGCCGCACCTCTGGCTGATCGTCGACGACCAGAACCCTGTGCAGATCCGCGGACGCGTCGCGCGGTCGACGGGACAAGTTATCTACCGAGCAAGGTGATCAGGGCCTTGATCAATTTCTTCGGGGGTGTGTACTTGTCGAAGGCTGCGTGGGCGCCCCACTCCTCGGCACCATCCTTGGTATCGCCGAAGGGAACCATGCTCGAGAGAACGACGATCTTCGTATCGGGTGAGCCTGCAGAGATCGTGCGGATCGCCTCCATCCCATTCACGCCGGGCATCGCCAGATCCATCAAGACGACATCGGGACGGTGGGTACGAACGAGGTCGATCCCCTCTTGGCCATTCTCTCCCTCGCCGACGATATCGAAGCGACCATCCCGTTCCATGAATCGCCGGATCACGGTGCGGACCTCTTCCTGGTCATCGACGAGGACGACGCGCACCGCGTCAGGCTTCTTAGGCCCCTGCGGAACCATCGATCAACAGCCTCTCCCTCGCCCTGCCGCGGTCGGAGACTGAGGCTACCCGTTTCCACGGGGCGTCCCGCGCGTTATCGATGCTCGGGGTTCACGTTGTCCCACCGGCACCCCGCGTCCCACTCCGATCGCTGGTTACCGTGAGCAGGAAAGCCACCGCGATCTTTCAACATGCGCGCGGTATGCATCAGGTTGTAGGTCATGAACGTCATGTTCCGATTCGTAAAGTCGTTCTCGAGCCCGGCTCCGTCGTCGCCATAAGAGGGGCCAGGCCCGGCCTCACCGATCCACCCGGCATCGGCTTGCGGCGGGATCACGTACCCGAGGTGCTGGAGCGCGTAGAGGATGCTCATCGAGCAATGTTTGATGCCGTCTTCGTTCCCCGTGATCAAGCATCCGCCGGTGCGGCCGTAGTACGCGTACTGCCCCTGATCGTTGAGCAAGCTCGAGTTCCCGTAGAGACGCTCGATCAGCAGCGTGCAGATTGATGACTTCTCGCCCAGCCAGATCGGCGATCCGATCACCAGGATGTCGGCCGCAAGGGCCTTCTCGAACACCTTCGGCCATTCGTCCGTCGCCCAACCGTGCTCGGTCATGTCCGGCCACACGCCGGTGGCCAGATCGAGGTCGACCGCACGCAAGGTCTCGACGGACACACCGTTGTTCTCCATCAGAGCGATCGACCGATCCATCAGAAGCTGGGTGTGGGAAGGCTCGGGTGATTTCTTGAGTGTGCAATTGATGTAGAGCGCCCGTAGATCGCTGAAGTCGAACTTTGCTGTGTCGCCGTCACCCATGGTGGCTCCTCTCGGACAGGCCGCTCGCTAACAGGTGCAGAAGTTCTCGGTAGTCCAGAGCTCGCGGCCCTCGCGTGCAGCGAGACCGGCTATCGCCAGCGCGGCGACCGGGTCCGCCCACCACCAGCCCAGCCAGGCATTCGCGGCGAGCCCGAACAACAGGAACGCCGAGATCATCGTGCATAGAGACGTCTGATGTGAGTCGGCTTGGAGCGAGCGGCTGTCGAGAAGGGTGGCCATCCGGCGTTTCCGGGCAGCCAGCAGCGGCATGACGATCACCGAGACGAGAGCAAGCCCGATCCCGAGAGCACTGGCTTCAGGGCGTGCACCGGTGGCGAGGTCGAAGGTCGCCTGAGCGCCGACGTATGTAGCCAGAGCGAAGAACGCAACCGCGACGATCCTCACCGCCCTTCGTTCGACGTCGTCCGAGGTGGCACGGCCACTTGACTCGGCGCGCAACCTCCAGATCAACGCACCCGCGGACGACGATTCGACGACAGAATCGAGTGCAAAGCCGATCAGCGCGACGGAACCAGAAGCGATCCCGGCGGCAAGGCCCACGAACGTCTCGAGGAAGTTCCATGCCAGCGAGAAGTACTCCAGGTGAAGAGCCTTGCGAAGGGCCGGAGCGCGCACCCGCGGATCCATGTCCGCATGGTGCTGATGACCCGCGTGGTCCTCTAAGACTGCATGACTGCTCAAGATCGTTGCGCCTCCTAAGACTTGACCAGGCGATCTATGGCTGCAGAAGCCTCCGCGATCATGTCCTTGCCCTCTTCGGTGTGGTTCGCAACGCAATGCCTCAGATGGTCCTCGAGCAAACCGACCGCAACCTTCTTGAGCGCCATGGTTGCAGCGTTCACCTGGGTCAGGATGTCGATGCAGTAGTCGTCGTTCTCCACCATCCGCTGGATCCCGCGCACCTGGCCCTCGACCCGGCGCAACCGGGACACGAAGGCGTCCTTCTCGGCGTAATAGCCCCTCACCGGAACCTCCTCTCTCACCGTCCGAGTATACCCTGGGGGGGTATCTGGAACAAGGGTCAGAGCTCGGAGTCGATCCCGTTCCACGGTGGCACCACGACCCGGCGCCGGCCCGCGGCCCCCTTGAGGATGACCTCCCGGAGCTCGACGTTGTTGGCAGCGGTTTGTTCGTACAGAGCTCCCGAGGGGTTCGCTTCGATCCGGATGAGATAGGTACCGTTCGGCACGTTCGTGATGTTGAACGACTGCCCCGGGAGGTTCTGGAAGTAAGTGTCCCCCCACCCGAGCGGCAAGGTCTCGCGGGTCCAGATCGAGTTCGAGGATCCGCATGCGCTGGCGAGGCCGAC
>Ga0299913_10002009_pt1 | contig 15723 bp, 14 predicted proteins | sample RVTome_9_FD_201360 | JGI IMG/M metagenome (GOLD analysis project Ga0299913, IMG submission 201360) | Soil microbial communities from uranium-contaminated site in the Upper Colorado River Basin, Wyoming, United States - RVT155D38 (version 2) ...
AGCCAGACCGACCAACCGCCGCCATCGTTCGTCGCCGAGCTCGTGAGGGAGAAGCTTCTCGCGATCACCCGCGACGAGGTTCCTCATTCGATAGCCGTCGTGACCGACGATTACGAGGAGCGGGACGACGGTCTGCTCGAGATCAGGGCGACGATCTACGTCGAACGTGAGTCGCAGAAGGGCATCGTGATCGGAAAGAGAGGGCACACCATCAAGACCGTCGGCACGCAGGCGCGCGAGGAGATCGAAGCGCTATTCGGCCGGCGTGTCTTCATCGAGCTGCGCGCCAAGGTCGAGAAGGACTGGCAGCGTAGCGATCACGCGCTCAGCAGGCTGGGCTTCGACCGATGAGGAACGCGCCCGCGTACGAGGTCCGCAATCTGACCAAGACCTACATCCGCCCCGAAGTCTTGGCGAACGACTCCCTCACCTTTTCGGTCGAGCCCGGCGAAGCCTTCGGGCTCCTGGGAGCGAACGGCGCGGGCAAGACGACACTCGTGCGCCAGCTCGTCGGTCTCCTGGTGCCGAGCTCGGGTGAGGTGCGGCTCTTCGGCGAACCGTTGCGGCCGGGGAGGGATCGCAGGGTCGGCCGGACCGTGGCCTACCTGCCACAGGATCCGGTCGCTCTGGGTGAGTTCAAGGTCGAAGAGGCGATCCGCTGGACCGGCATGCTCCGCGGCTACGACGCGACCCGGGCCCGCATCGAGACGTCAGAGCTCATGGACGCGCTCGAGCTCGGCAACGTGCGCGATCGTCAATTGCGGAAGTTGTCGGGGGGCCAGCGCCGACTCGTCCAGATCGGGATGACGCTGGTAGGCCGTCTGCCCGTGCTGATCCTCGACGAGCCGACCTCCGACATCGATCCCGCGCTGCGCGGCCGCATCTGGGAGCTGATCGCCGAGAGGTCGCGTACGGGAGCGGCGGTCGTGCTCGTGACGCACGATGTTGCCGAGGCCGAACAGGTTCTGGACCGCGTTGCGATCCTGGAGCGAGGGCGTGTGATCGCGTTGGGCACGCCGTCGGAGCTCAAGGCGCGGCTCTCCCACCGCACGAGGATCGAAGTCGTCCTGGCGGAGGGGGTCGCCGTAGATCCCCACGAGGTGGGACGAACGATCTCGGAAGAGCGGAAGGTGCGAGGGCGCAGGATCAGCGCGTGGGTCCCGGCGGAAGACGCGGTCTCCATGCTCGAGAAGGTCGTCTCGACCTTCGGGCTCGACGCCCTCGAAGACGTGCATCTGGTCACTCCGACCCTGGAAGACGTCTACATGGAGCTGACATGAGCCTGCGCACGATGCGCGTGACACGCTTCAAGGTTCTGATCGCGATGCAGATGGCACGGTTGCGGACCTCGTGGCGGCCGTATCTGATCGTGTCGACCGCGATGCCGCTCGGTATCGCGGTGTTGATGCGTGCGGTGATCGACCGATCGCAGATCGAAACCTTCGGCCGGCAGATCGTCGCTGGTTGCGCGGTGCTGGCGATCGCGATGACGGCGATCGTGATGCTGGCCCAGAGGATCGCGGCCCTCAAGGAGAACGGGGGCCTCGACTACTATCGCTCCTTGCCCGTGTCGCGAACCGCGCTGATCACATCGGTGCTGCTGTCGTTCGCGGTGTTCGCTCTTCCGGGGACGGTCATCGTCTTGGGGCTGGGGGCCGCGCTCTTCGACCTGTCTGCGACCGCCCTGTGGAGCGCCGTACCGGTTTGGTTGCTGGGCTCGTTCGCGCTGGCCGGTATCGGTGTCGCGATCGGTTTCGCGGCCCCCGACGAGCAACTGGCGGGGATGTATTCGAATCTCGCGATGATGGCGGTGCTCTTCCTCGGGATCCTTCCGAGCGGGCGTTTGCCGGGCTGGCTCGACCCGGTGCGAGCGGTGCTTCCTTCCACCTACGCGATCGACGCGCTGAAGCCCGGGCTCGCCGGGGAGGTGACCACCGGTCAGATCGCGGACCTGCTGATCCTGGCACTGTTCGGAGCTATATCCTTCTGGGCCGTCGCCGGACCGTTATGGCCCCGCTCGGAGTGAGGATTTCATGCCGCAAGCAACCGTGAAGAGTTACGACTCCCTGACCAAGACGGGCACGCTGATCTCCGACGATCACGAGACCACCTACGAGATCACGCCCGAGCTGATCGAATCCTCGATGTTCCGCTTCCTGCGGCCCGGTCAGCGGGTCACCTTCGACATCGTCGAGATCGACGGCCGCAAGCGACTCCGCGACCTCCGGATCGGCCTCGCCTGACCCGGCCGCCCCGAAAGCCATAGATAGGGCCCGGCGGGGCCTAGATTGGGGCCATGCCGGGGCTCTACAAGGACGAGGCCGTCGTCCTGAAGACGATCAAGCTGGGCGAGGCGGATCGCATCGTCACGCTGTTGACGCGCTCGCACGGGAAGGTCCGCGCCGTCGCCAAGGGTGTGCGCAAGACGAAGAGCCGTTTCGGAGCACGCCTCGAGCCCTTCACCCGGGTCGAGCTGATGATCTATCGAGGCCGCAAGGAGCTCGACACGATCACCTCTGCCGACATCATCTCCAGCTTCGATGTGTTGCGCACCGATTACCGGAGACTCACGTCCGCAGCGGCGGTCGTCGAGCTCGTCGAGAAGATCACCCCCGATCGTGAACGTGCGTTCTCGATCTATGCGTTGCTGGTCTCCGCCCTGGAGGCTTTGGCCGAGGGCCGCGGGGGCGCGCTGGTGCCCGCGTTCTACGTGAAGCTGCTGTCGGTCGCAGGCTTCCACCCGCAGCTCTCCTCGTGCGTAGGTTGCGGGGAACAGGGTCCGTTCGGCGGGTTCAGCCCTGCCTTGGGCGGGGTCGTGTGCGAGGACTGCTGGCACGAGGATGACCACGCCATGCGCCTGACCTCCACGCGAGTGTCGTTGCTGGCACAGTTGCTCGCGGCAGACTTCGGGACGGGGCACGATGACGAAGATGCCCACGAGATCACGAAGGTGTTGAGGCGCTACGCGGAGTTCCATCTCGAACGTCCTTTGCGCAGCGTTCATCTACTGACCAACTAGTCGTGGCGCAAGCTGCGGAGCGCGTTCCGGCCCACGTCGCCATCATCATGGACGGCAACGGCCGCTGGGCCGAGCAGCGTTCGTTGCCGCGCAGCAAAGGTCACGAGGCGGGGGAGCGGGCGCTGTACGAGATCGTCCTGGCCGCCCTCGATCTGGGCATCCGCTACCTGTCGGTCTACGCGTTCTCGACCGAGAACTGGACGCGTCCCTCAGACGAGGTCGAGTTCCTACTGAACTACAACCGTGACCTGCTCCGTCAGCGGCGCGACGAGATGAAGCGGCGGGGGGTCCGCATGCGCCGCATCGGCCGGCGGGATCCGGTGCCGGACGAGGTGCTTACCGAGTTCGACGAAGCCGAGCGTGTCACGGTCGGCGGCACGAACATGGACCTGCTGATCTGCTTCAACTATGGGGGCCGGGCCGAGATCGAGGATGCGGCCGCAAGAGGATCGATCGCCGAGAACCTCTATGCCCCCGAGGTCCCCGACGTCGACCTCTTGATCCGCACGTCGGGCGAGTACCGGCTCTCGAACTTCCTGTTGTGGCAGTCCGCCTACGCTGAGCTCTATTTCACCGAGACCCTGTGGCCCGACTTCACGCCGGAGTCGCTGCGCGCCGCGCTGGACGACTACGCGGCCCGGGAGCGCCGTTTCGGAGGCCGCTAGATGGCCGGGCCGCCGTGGGTGGGGCCGTGGTCTTGCTGGGTCTCGTCGGGAGCCTCTTCCTCCTCGTCGTCCTGGGGGGCGCGGGCGCCGGGGCCGACCGCCGAGGCAAGCACGCCGGAGTTGGGAAGCGCGACCGGTCCCGTCTCGGTGATGAGGTGGACGTAATAGAGGCTCAATTCGGTGACCGTGCCCTCGTATTCGCCGCCCAGGGGGCCGGACCTAAGGACGACGTGATCGCCGACGCCGAACGGCCGGACCATCAGGAGCACCAACCCCGCGAGGAAGTTCCCCAGCGTCTGTTGCGCGGCGATGCCGATCACCACACCGGTCAACGCCCCGCCGAGCAACAACCCGCCCATGTCGACGTCGATAGCGGATAGCACCGCAAACGTGACGATGATGTATCCCACCGCCGACACGATCAGGCCTGCGGGGGCGCTGCGCGCGTCGCCTACCTGGTCGCGCATCGCCAGGCGCACGGCCCGCGCGGTCGAACGCACGGCTACGACCCCTCCGATCAGGGCGATGCCCGCCCCACCGAGTGCAAGAAGGATCTCTGTTCCCGTCGCCAAGTCGTCGGGGGCCGCGGGGCGAGCGATCGTTTTGAGTTGGCCGAACGAGGCCATCACCAGGCCCCATACGGCGACCACCGCCGCGATGGCAGCTCTTACCAAACGAGCACGCGCCGCGCGTTTCGGTACTGGATCCATCGGCGGGCCACGCTAACAGTGTCGCTACGAGCGCTCTATGAGTACCTCGATGACTCTCCGGCGGTGCATGGAACGGACCTTCAGTCGCCAGTCACCCTCCTCGACGACGTCACGTCGCTTCGGGACTCGCCCGAGCCGGTCCATGATGAATCCCGCGACGGTCTCGTAGTCGCCCTCGGGAAGGGGGACCCCGAGCCGGTCGGAGACCTCGTCCACGCGCAACGTTCCGGGAACCACGAACCGATCGTCGCCGAGCCTCTGGATACCTATCTCCGTCTCGTCGTGCTCGTCGCGGATCTCGCCGACGAGCTCTTCGAGGAGGTCTTCCAAAGTGACGACGCCTGCGGTCCCACCGTGCTCGTCGAGGACGAGCGCAAAGTGCCGGTGTTCCCTCTGCATGTCGAGCAGCAATCCCTGCAACTTGCGCGACTCGGGGACTATCAACATCGGACGGATCAGCGAGCGCGGGATCGGTTCGCCGGCCTCTTTCGGATCGACCTTCAACAGGTCCTTCGCATGGGCGAAGCCCAGGATGCTGTCGACATCGCTCTCGTATACGGGGATCCGCGTGTGACCCGATCTCAGGACCATCTCTTCGACCTCGCGGATCGACGAGGCCGCCGGCACGGCACTGATCTCGGTCCTGGGGATCATCACAGCCCCCGCGTCGAGGTCGCTGAGCCCAACGGCTCCGGCGAGGAGTCGGTGCTCCCACTCCTTGATGACACCTTCTTTGGCGGATTCTCCGACCATGACACCGATCTCACCCGCGGTGTGGACGGAGACCAGCTCGTCCTGGGGTTCGACCCCCAGCAGGCGCAAGCAACCGTTCGCGATCGAGTTCAGGAGATGGATGAAGGGACGGAAGGCGTTCGCATAGATACGTGCGGGCACGGCCAGCCACAGAGCGCTCTTCTCGGGGACCGCGATCGCTACGTTCTTGGGAGCCATCTCGCCGATCACCATGTGCAGGAAGACGACGATCGTGAGCGCGACCACGAACGCGATGCTGTGGGAGGTCCTCTCCGATACCTCGACGACCGAGTGCAGACCGCTTTCGATGAGGTCGGCCACTGCCGGTTCGGCCAGGGCACCGAGACCGAGCGAGGCCATGGTGATGCCCAGTTGCGCCCCGGCGAGCATGAACGAGAGCTCCTTCAGGGACTTCGATGCGAGGCGCGCCCGGGCGTTTCCCTCGGACGCGAGCTGCTCGATCTTGGTCCGCCGGGCCGCGATCAGAGCGAACTCCACCGCAACGAAGAACGCGTTGGCGAACAACAGCACTAGCGAGCCCAACAGCAGCCAGAGCGTCATTGCGATTCTCCGTCGTCGTTCTCCGGCGGAGCTACGAGGAGGACCTTCGCGATACGGCGGCCCTCCATCTCGACGACCTTGAGCTCCCATCCCTCGTATTCGGTGTGATCGCCGACCTCTGGGATGCGAGCCAGCAGCGACAGCACGAAGCCCGCCAGCGTGTCGTAGTCGCCTTCCGGGATCTCGAGCCCGCACGCGTCCTGGACCTCGTCGGGATGCAACATCCCGCTGAGGATGTGGATCCCCTCACGAGGAAGCGGAAGGGCGGCGGCCCGCGATGGATCGTGCTCGTCTTCGATCTCGCCCACGATCTCTTCCAGGAGGTCTTCGATCGTGATGATCCCGGCGGTACCGCCGTACTCGTCCACGACGATCGCCATCTGCGTGCGGCTGCGGCGCATCTCGACGAGCAGCGCAGAGAGAGGCTTCGACTCCGGGACCAAGAATGCGTCTCGCATGATCTCCTTGACCGGCGTTGCCGCGCGGCTTTCGGGATAGATGCTGTAGACGTCTTTGACGTGCACGATGCCCACGATGTCGTCGATGTCCTTGCGGGACACGGGGAAGCGCGAGAAGCCGGTCTCCAACGAGACCTCGACCATGCGGGATACCGGCTCGGCCTCGGCCAGGGAAACGACATCGACGCGCGGCACCAAAGCGTCACCCGCGTTCTTGCCGCCGAAGGCGATCGAGCGCGACAGCAACGAGAATTGCTCCTGGGGCAGGACGCCTTCTTGGCGCGACGACTCGATGAGCAATCCGAGTTCCTCGAGGGAACGGACGGGGATCAGTTCCTCCTGTGGCTCGATGCCGATCAGGCGGACCGTTACGTTCGCGGCGTTGTTGAACAGCAGGATCACGGGCTTGAAGAGACCGTTGACGATCCGCATGGGGTTCACGATCGTCATGGCCACGCCCACCGGGCGCGCTATCGCAAGGTTCTTGGGCACCAACTCCCCGACGACCATCTGGGTGGCCGTCGCGACGATGAGGGCCAGCGTCAGGCCGGCCCCCACTGAACTTCGTTCCGACAGTCCCACCGCCGAGAGGGCGTCAATGAACATGTCGCCCAGCGTCGTGTCTAGGACGAACCCCAGTAGCAGGGAGCTCACCGTGATCCCGAGTTGCGCGCCCGAGAGCTGGAAGGACAGCGTCCTCAGCCCGCGCATAACGCCCGCCGCTCGCCTTTCCGTCTCGGCGCGCACTCTGATCCGTTCCCGGTCGACCGCGACGAGTGAGAACTCGCCTGCGACGAAGAAAGCGTTGATCGAGATGAGGATGAGGACCGTGAGCAGGCCTAGAACGACGTCGATGTCAGCCTCTCAGGGCGCTCGTATGGTCGGAAGGGTCTGAACCCACGACGAATATCATGCCTCGCATGGCCACGGACAAAGCGATTTCGATGGACACGATCGTCAATCTATGCAAGCGACGAGGCGTCGTGTTCCCGTCGAGCGAGATCTACGGGGGTCTGCGCTCCGCGTGGGACTGGGGGCCGCTTGGGATCGAGCTGAAGCGCAACGTCAAGGCCCAGTGGTGGTACTCGATGGTCCAGACCCGCGGCGACGTCGTCGGGCTGGAGTCGTCGATCCTGATGTCGCCCAAGGTGTGGGAGGCCTCCGGACACGTCGCCACGTTCACCGACCCTCTGGTCGAGTGCACGAACTGCCACAAGCGGTTCCGGGCCGACCACATCAACCTCGAGAAGTCGTGTCCGGACTGCGGGCAAGGACCGTCGTGGACCGAGCCGCGCCAGTTCAACCTGATGTTCAAGACCCATATGGGCCCGGTTGAGGACTCGGCACACGTCGCGTACCTGCGACCCGAGACCGCCCAGGGGATGTTCGTGGACTTCCAAACCGTCCAGACCACGTCGCGCAAGAAGATCCCCTTTGGGATAGCTCAACAAGGGAAGAGCTTCCGCAACGAGATCACCCCAGGCAACTTTGTCTTCCGCACGCGCGAGTTCGAACAGATGGAGATGGAGTTCTTCGTGAAGCCGGGCACGGACGAGGAGTGGCACGACTACTGGGTGAAGGAGCGGATGAACTGGTACTTGGACCTCGGGATCAAGGAGGAGAAACTTCGCCTGCGCGAGCACGAGAAGGACGAGCTCTCCCACTACGCCAAGGCGACCTACGACATCGAATACGACTTCCCGGGTATGGGGTGGTCCGAGCTCGAGGGGATCGCCAACCGGACTGACTACGACCTGAAAGCGCATGCGGAGCACTCCGGTGAGGACCTCAGCTACTTCGACTCGGACACCGAAGAGCGCTACGTCCCCTACGTGATCGAGCCGGCGGTCGGTGTGGAACGACCGACGCTGGCGTTCCTGATCGATGCCTATACAGAGGACGAGGCTCCCACTGCGAGCGGGAAGATGGAGAAGCGCACCGTTCTGAAACTCGACAAACGCCTCGCTCCGGTGAAGGTCGCGCTGCTGCCGTTGTCCAAGCACGCGGATCTAACGCCGGTCGCCGACAACCTGGCCGCCGAGGTACGCCCTCATTTCGCGACCGATTTCGACGTCACCGGCGCGATCGGGCGGCGGTACCGTCGTCAAGACGAGATCGGAACGCCGTTCTGCGTGACCGTCGACTTCGACTCGCTCGAGGACAATCAGGTGACGGTCCGCGAGCGAGACTCGATGGAGCAAGAGCGCATCCCCATGGCCGAGCTCGTGGACTATCTAAAGAAAAGGATGTAGCGATGCCGAAACTGACCGGACGCGTGACCGCTCACGGAGAGCCCGCTGCAAGCGCCGTCGTCGAGGTGCACAACTCGAACGGAGACGTGGTCGACCAGGTGCAGGTCGACGCCGAGGGGCGCTACATGTACAACCTGAGCGAGGGGAGCTGGGTCCTGAACGTGTGGGACGCTCACGGTCATCGGGGTAGGAGAGAGGTGACGCTCGGCGTCGACGACGCGACGAGCGACATCGAACTATCAGAGCCGGAGGGTGGTCATTAGATGACGAAGTGGGTCTACGACTTCTCTGAAGGGGATGCGTCCCAGAAGTTCCTGCTGGGGGGCAAGGGGGCCAACCTCGCCGAGATGACGAACATCGGGCTGCCCGTTCCACCCGGCTTCACGATCACGACCGAGGCGTGCAACGCCTATCGCTCCGAAGGCCAGACCTTCCCCAACGGCTTGCTCGACGAAGTGGCCGAGCACCTCAAGCATCTAGAGGAGGCGATGGGGCGTCAGCTCGGCGACCCGCGCGATCCGCTGCTCGTGTCGGTGCGCTCGGGTGCGCCGTTCTCCATGCCCGGCATGATGGACACCGTCCTGAACGTAGGACTCAACGACGAAAGCGTCACCGGGCTGGCCAAACAGACCGACAACGATCGCTTCGCGTGGGACTCCTATCGCCGCCTCGTGCAGATGTTCGGCAAGACGGTGATGGGCATCGACGGCGACCTCTTCGAAGAGGCGATCGACGAGATCAAGAAGAAGCGGAAGGTCGCCAACGACGTGGATCTAACCGCCGAGGACATGAAAGGTCTTGTCGGTACCTTCGAGAAGATCGTAAAGAAGGAGACCAAGCGGAAGTTCCCTCAAGACCCCCTGGAGCAGCTCCATCTCGCGATCGAGGCCGTGTTCAGCTCGTGGGACAACCGCCGGGCCCAGGACTACCGGCGCAAGAATCGCATCGCCGACGACCTCGGCACCGCGGTCAACGTGCAGACGATGGTCTTCGGTAACAAGGGAACGGATTCGGGAACCGGTGTCGCGTTCACGCGCAACCCGTCGACGGGGGAGAAGAAGCCCTACGGCGACTACCTCGAGAACGCGCAAGGTGAGGACGTGGTTGCCGGGATCCGCAACACGCTGCCACTCCAAGACATGGCAAAAGTGCAGCCGCAGGCGTGGAAGGAGCTCAAGCAACACTTCGCGACCCTCGAAGAGCACTACAAGGACATGAACGACATCGAGTTCACGGTCGAGCAGGGCCACCTGTGGCTGCTCCAGACCCGCATCGGGCAGCGGACCGGACGGGCGATGCTCGTGATCGCGTCCGACATGGTCGACACTGGATGGCTCGACGACGTGACCGCGTTCCGTGACCGCATCACCTCAGGCAAGCTCGACGAGGTCTTCAAGAAAGTGATCAAGGCGTCGTCCAAGCAACCGCTGGCGAGCGGTCTGAACGCGTCACCGGGCGCGGCCGTAGGGCGCGCGGTGTTCTCCGCGGACGACGCGTCGGAATGGGCCAACCGGGAGGAGCCGGTGATCCTGATCCGGCGCGAGACGAACCCCGACGACTTCCACGGGATGATCGTGTCGCAGGGGATCCTGACGTCTGCGGGCGGTACGAGCTCGCACGCGGCCCTGGTCGCCAGGGGGGCCGGTATCCCCGCGGTTTGCGGGGCCGACGCGCTGCGGATCGACACCCAGAAGAAGCTCTTCACCGTCGGGTCCACGACCGTCAAGGAAGGCGACTGGATCACGATCGACGGCACCGACGGCACCGTGTATGCCGAGGCCCTCGAGCTCGAACCGTCGGAGCTCGACGCCGCGATCCAGGGCGATAAGTCGGCGAAGAAGTCCGAGCTGTGGCGCGCTTACGAGCGCTTCGATCGCATCGCTGAGGCCAACCGGCGGTTGCGCGTGCGCGCGAACTCCGACACACCAGAGGACTCCGACAACGCCCGCGCGCGCGGGGCCGAGGGCATCGGCTTGTGCCGCACCGAGCACATGTTCATGGGCGAACGCGCCGATCTCGTGCGCCAGATGATCTTCGCCGACACGGAAGAGGAAGAACAGGCCGCGTTCGACGCGCTGCTCCCGCTCCAGCGCAAGGACTTCGAAGGCATCTTCCTGGCGATGGACGGCCTCCCGGTCACCGTGCGGTTGCTGGACCCGCCCCTGCACGAGTTCCTGCCGAACCAGGTCGACCTCGAGGTCGACGTTGCGCTGGGCGAGTCCGGCGGCAAGAAGACGAGCAAGAAGGAGCTCGCCGAGCGCAAGACCTTGCTCGCCAAGGTCCGGGAGATGCACGAGGCCAACCCGATGCTCGGCCTGCGCGGCGTGCGCCTCGGCATCGTGAAGCCGGGTCTCTACGCGATGCAGGTGCGGGCGATCGTCGAGGCCGCGGTCAAGCTCAAGAAGAAAGGCAAGGATCCGCGTCCGGAGATCATGATCCCGCTCGTGGCGACCGACGAGGAGCTTCGTCAGATGCGCGAGGAGCTCGAGCCGGTCGCCGACGAGATTCTCGCCAAGAGCAAGGTCGATCTGCACATCGAGTTCGGCACCATGATCGAGCTCCCCACCGCGTGCATCAGCGCGGGAGACATCGCCGAGCACGCCGACTTCTTCTCGTTCGGCACGAACGACCTGACACAGACGGCGTTCGGGTTCTCGCGCGACGACATCGGAAAGTTCCTCACGATGTACGAAGAGCGCAAGCTCGTGCCCTATAACCCCTTCGTCACGATCCATCCGGCGGTCGCTCGCCTGATGGAGATCGCGGTCGAAGGAGGGAAGAAGGCCAACGGCGATCTGCACCTCGGCATCTGTGGAGAGCACGGCGGCGATCCCGATTCGGTCGCGACCTGCGAGAAACTCGGCCTCGATTATGTCTCGTGCTCGCCTTTCCGTGTCCCGACCGCGCGCTGGGCGGCCGCGCAAGCAGTGTTGGGCGAGGCCAAATCTTCCTTCAAGTAATCCGTCGTAGCCCGGTGCTAGCGTCGGCCGCGTGACGGCTACACCGCGGGAACGGATCGAAGGAAACGAACGCACGTCCTTATCGGCTCACGCTCAGCTGGTTTCGGACTCCAAGGGGCGTGACAAACCCGAGGCGGACGACGATCTGCGCACCGACTTCCAGCGGGATCGCGACCGGATCATCCACTCGAAGGCGTTCCGGCGGCTGGCCCACAAGACCCAGGTGTTCTTGGCCCCAGAGGGGGACCACTACCGGGTCCGGTTGACCCACACCCTCGAAGTGACCCAGATCGCACGCACGATCGCTCGGGCGCTCGCATTGAACGAGGACCTGACCGAGTCGATCTGCCTGGGCCACGACCTGGGGCATACCCCCTTCGGGCATCTCGGCGAAGAGACCGTGGCGCGCTTCTACCCGAGCTTCAAGCACAACCTGCAGTCGGTGCGCATCGTCGAGGTGTTGGAGGACCTGAACCTCACCTGGGAAGTGCGCGACGGGATCGCGAACCACACGTGGTCGATGCCGACGATGCCCGGAACGCTGGAGGGCCAGATCGCCCGCTACGGCGATCGCATCGCGTATATCAACCACGACATCGACGACGCGATCCGAGCCGGGATCCTCGAGGAGAGCGACCTTCCCTCGGAGACGACGCACGTGCTGGGCGCCACGCACTCCAAGCGCATCAAGAGGATGGTCGACGACCTCGTTCGGGCATCGAGCCGGGCCGATGCGATCTCCATGAGTGACGACGTCTTCGAGGCGATGACCACGACCCGCAAGTTCCTCTTCGAGGAGGTCTACCTGGGCCGGGTGGGGGCCGCCACAAAGGCGGCGGTGGACGAGATCCTTTCGACGCTCCTGGTCCACTACGCCGGGAAGAGCGACGAGGTCTCGGCCGTTGACTACGTGGCGGGCATGACAGACAGATTCGCGATCCGGGACTACGAGGAGATCACCGGCCGTCCTGCGCCTTCTTTGCGGGTGGAGGTCCTAGGATGAAGGCACTTCCCCGGGTGCCTTGTTCAGCCGCGTCCGGTGGGGGAGACGATCAGTGGCTCGGATAAAAGAAGAAGACATCGACCGTCTCCGCGAGTCGGCGAGCATCGTCGATGTGGTCTCCGGCTACACCCAGCTCAAGAAGTCCGGCTCCTATCGTTTCGTCGGGCTCTGTCCCTTCCACACCGAAAAGACCCCGAGCTTCCAGGTCGACGTAACCAAAGGCCTGTGGCATTGCTTTGGTGCCTGTGGGGAGGGCGGCAACCTCTATCAGTTCGTCCAGAAGGCCGAGAATCTCCCGTTCCCGGAGGCCGTGGAGTGGCTCGCCCGCCGGACCGGCTTCGTGTTGCATTACGAGGAATCGCGTCCCGGCGAGGAGCACGCCCGGGGTCTCAGGGCGCGTCTGATCGCGGCGAACCAGGCCGCGGCCACCTTCTTCCACGACACGTTGGTCGATTCGCCCGATGCGCTGGAAGCCCGCCGCTACCTGGAGAGCCGGGGCTTCGATCGCGCGGTGGCGGAGCGGTGGCTCCTGGGCTACGCACCGGGCCGGGACGCTCTGTGCCGCCACCTTCAGACCAAGGGATTCACCCCCGACGAGCTGATCAAGGCCGACCTTGCGCGACGGAGTGAGAGAGACGGCTCGCTCTACGACTTCTTCCGCCAGCGGATCATTTTCCCGACCTGGAACCTGCAAGGGGACGTCGTCGCGTTCGGGGCTCGGGCCATGGGAGATGCGCAACCGAAATACCTGAACACGTCGGACACCCCGGTCTTCCAGAAGTCGCGCCTGATGTACGGCCTCGACCGAGCGAAGGCGACGATCTCCCGCACCGCTGCAGTCGTGGTGGAGGGCTATACCGACGTGATCGCTTTGCACGAGGCGGGTATCACCGAAGCCGTAGCCACGAACGGCGTCGCCTTGAGCGACTCACACTTCGAGCAGCTCAAGAAATTCTCGTCGCGTGCCGTTCTCATGTTCGATGCGGACGAAGCCGGCAAAGGGGCCACCGAGCGCGGGTTCGGTGCTCACCACCGGATCGGTCTCGAGGTACTGGTCGCGCCTTTGCCTCCGGGCCGGGATCCTGCTGATGTCGTCACCGAGGACGGGCCCGAGGCGATCCGCAAGGTATTGGACGGCGCACAACCACTGTTGGAGTTCAAGTTGGAACAGACGATCGCGAAACTTCCCCTCGACACCCCCGAGGCGCGCTCGGCCGCGGTTCGCGAAGTTGTTCGGGTGCTGGGTTCGCAGCCCGATCCGATCGCGCGCCACGAGTACACCTTCTCGGCGGCCAAACGGATCGGGGTCGATCCTGAAGTCATCCAACGGGCGTTGAGCGACCAGGGGGCCGTGCAACCGGGAGGAACGGATGCCACCGACCGCGATCGGCGTCTGCCCGGCCACGTGAAGGTGGAGCGGGAAGCGTTGCAGTTGCTGCTGACCCAGCCGCAGGTTGCCGTCTCGCTACTCGACCAGGTGGACGCAGGAGATTTCACCGCGCCGGCCCGCCGCGAGCTCTTCGAGAAAGCGGCGGAGGTTGCTCGCTCCGGAGAGGACGCCGGCACCCTACGGACCGAAACGCTGGGCGCGGATGCGCTCACTCTGTATACGGAGCTGGTCGTGGGAGCAGGGGAGGTCACAGGCGACATCGAGGCCCTGGCGACCGAAATCTTCACCCGTGTGCGCTTGTTCTCCCTCGAGCGCGACATCAAGGCGCGACGGAATACCCTTCAGGACGTGAATCCTCTAGAGGACCCCGCACGTCACGACGCGCTGTTCACGGAGCTCGTCGCGCTCGAAGCGCAACGACGCGATCTACACAGGGCGCTGCGCGGCGAAGAGGGCGCGGCCTAGTGGCGCGCGATACAGCCCCCGATCCCGCTCCAAAGGAGACCCCCCGAGCAGCGAGCGACACGATGACCGACCTGACGCCGGCTCAGGCAGAGGTCGAGAAGATCGTCACCGCCGCGAAGGCCGATGGCTCGGTGACGGCCGCGGAGCTGGCTGAGAAGCTCTCGGTTCTGGATATAACGCCGGACGAGACCGACGCGGTCTACCAACGTCTGGTCGAGCTCGGTGTCGACGTCGTCGAAGACGAAGTCCTCGAAGAGGACGAGGACGAGGACGACGAGGTTGAAGAAGAACGGTCCGGGCCCGATGCCGACGAAGATCGAGCGAAGGCCCGGCGTGAGGTCGACCTGGCTCTCAAGGCGCCGACCAACGATCCGGTGCGTATGTATCTGAAGGAGATCGGGCGGGTCGCGCTGCTGACCGCTCAGGAAGAGGTCGATCTCGCGAAGCGGATCGAGGCGGGCGTGCTCGCGACAGACAAGCTCGAGAGCAACGGGAAGCTCGCGGACGAGAAGTTGCGCGAGCTGCGGTGGGAGCAGCGCGACGGAGCGCGCGCCAAGCGGCATCTCGTCGAGGCGAACCTTCGTCTCGTGGTCTCGATCGCCAAGCGCTACGTGGGCCGCGGGATGGCTTTCCTCGATCTGATCCAGGAAGGAAACCTCGGATTGATCCGCGCCGTGGAGAAGTTCGACTACGAGAAGGGCTTCAAGTTCTCGACTTACGCGACGTGGTGGATCCGCCAGGCGATAACACGCGCGATCGCCGACCAGGCGCGAACGATCCGGATCCCGGTGCACATGGTCGAGACGATCAACAAGCTCGTGCGCATCCAGCGTCAGCTCCTCCAAGACCTCGGACGGGAACCGACCGCGGCGGAGATAGCCGAGCAGATGGAGCTGTCTCCCGAGAAGGTGCGCGAGATCCAGAAGATCAGTCAGGAACCGGTGTCGCTCGAAACTCCCGTGGGCGAGGAAGAGGACTCGAACCTTGGTGACTTCATCGAAGACTCCGATGCGCCGGTCCCCCTCGAACGCGCTTCCTTCAAACTCCTTCAGGAGCAGCTGGAGACGGTGCTTCACACGCTGTCGAACCGCGAGAAGCAGGTGATCGAGATGCGCTTCGGGCTGAAAGACGGTCAGCCGCGCACCTTAGAGGAGGTCGGCAAGACCTTCGGGGTCACGCGCGAGCGGATCCGGCAGATCGAATCGAAGACCCTCTCGAAGCTGCGCCACCCGTCGCGCAGCCAGAAGCTGCGCGATTACCTCGAGTAACCGTTAGTTCGTTTGCTCGGGCGGGTGGGCCACCGAGAGGCCCGGCTGTCCGTCGGTTCCGGAGCGTCGCTCACGCACCTTCCCCACACCCTCGGTTGCGAGATCGCGTGCCTGCTCGAAGCCCTGCTCGACGGCGTCGCGCGCCATACCGGTGGCCTGGCGGAACGTCGGCGACGCGCTGATGTTCTCGTAGAGGCGCCGGAGCTGGTCGTACCGCTC
>Ga0299913_10002010_pt1 | contig 15722 bp, 12 predicted proteins | sample RVTome_9_FD_201360 | JGI IMG/M metagenome (GOLD analysis project Ga0299913, IMG submission 201360) | Soil microbial communities from uranium-contaminated site in the Upper Colorado River Basin, Wyoming, United States - RVT155D38 (version 2) ...
TCGAAAAGCTCCGGCAGGGGTACCAGCTGGTAATGGGCAACCGGTTCAAGGGAGGAATCAAGCCCGGGGCGATGCCCAATCTGCACCGCTACCTGGGCACCCCGGTTCTGACCGCCGTGGAGCGCCTTTTTTACCGCAGCCCGGTCGGAGACGTGAACTGCGGCCTGAGGGGATTCGATCGGAAAGCAATCCTGGGAATGGATCTGCGCTCGATGGGCATGGAGTTCGCCAGCGAGATGATCGTCAAGGCGAGCCTACACAAGCTGAGCATCACCGAGATCCCCACCACTCTTTCTCCCGATGGGCGCACCCGCGCGCCGCACCTCTCCAGCTGGAGGGACGGATGGCGCCACCTTCGTTTCCTGCTGATGTACAGCCCGAACTGGCTGTTCCTCTACCCCGGGCTGCTGTTGATGCTCCTGGGGCTGGCCACGTCCCTGTGGCTTTATCCGAGCGCCAGGTTTGTCGGGGACGTGGGCTTTGACGTCCAGACTCTGCTGGCGGCTTCCGCAGCCATCGTAGTCGGCTATCAGTCGGTGGTCTTTTCGGCTCTGACCAAGTTCTTTGCCATCAGTGAGGGCCTTCTGCCCGAGGATAAACGCCTCAGTCGCGTGTTTCGCCATGTCAATCTCGAGGCCGGCTTGATCGTGGGCCTGTTTCTGCTGGCCGCAGGGTTGGGCGGAGCGCTCTACTCATTCTTTCAGTGGAAGGCGCAGTCATTCGGCCCCCTCAACGCTTCGGAGAGCCTCCGGCTGCTGATTCCCTCGCTCACCGCTCTCACCCTTGGGTTTCAAACCGTGTTCTCCAGCTTTTTCTTGAGTGTCCTCGGGTTGCGTCGGAGGTGAACGTTCACGCCGGCATTGCCCCGGTCCAAACCGAGCTTCCCGCCCCCGGGCTGAAGGTGCTGGCATTCACCGACTACCTGTTCGAAGGTTCCTGCGGCGGGGCCGAACGTGTGTTCAGGGAGGTTTACAAGAGGCTTATTGAGTGGGGCGTCGAGGTCAAAGTCCTGACCACATCACCCTCCTCGGAGCCGGGGCCGGGGGAGGTCGACGGAATTCCTGTCGTACAAATAAAGTCCCTGGATCTGACCAGAGCCTTGGGAGCGCAAGTGTCGCTCGCCCCCGCACTTGTGCCGGAAGCACTGCGTATGGCCGCGAGGTTCAAGCCCGACGTCCTACACGCCAACGGTCTTCATTTCCAGACCAGCATCGCAGCTGCCGTTTGCCACCAGAGGCGGGGAATCCCAATGGTCACCACCGCGCACATCGGGAACTCGGAACTCCTCAAGCTGCCGCTTCGACTCGCCACTCGCATGTACGAACATTCGATCAGCAAGTACATCCTCAACGGGAGCGATCGGGTCATCGCAGTGGCGCCCTCGGTCGCAGATCACATGAGGACTCTGAAGGTCCCATCGACCGATATCGAGGTGATCCTCAACGGAGTGGACCACGGTCGCTTTGCGTTCGAAGGGGCGCGCCCCCGCTCGGATAACGATCCCATCGTGATTTTCGTAGGCCGTTTGATTCAAAACAAGGGGCCGCAGGTCTTTCTTGAGGCCGTGTCCCTGCTCAAGACGCAGGGCGTGAGATTTCGAGCTGTGTTCCTGGGAGAGGGACCCATGCGCAAGGAGCTCGAGGCCAGGGTGGCACAAGAGAAGCTTTCCGATATGGTCGAGTTCGCGGGGCCGGTCGACGACGTTGCTCCCTGGCTCGGACGGGCATCTGTGCTGGTTCGACCCTCCTTCACCGAAGGTCTGCCACTGACGGTTCTCGAAGCTATGGCGAGTAAGGTCACCGTCATCGCCTCCGACATCCCTGGCAACAACGATTTGATCCGAGACGGCCAGAACGGACTGCTCTTTCCAGCCGGGAACTCGGGCGAGCTGGCAGGCAGGCTCAGCCTGGCACTCGGCGACCCCTTGCTAGGCCGTAGGCTTGCCCGGGCGGCGCGGGAGAGCTCATATGCCTATTCTTGGGACGCATGTGCCGCGGCGACAATGAAAGTTCTAGCAAAGAGCGCATCCAGGGCGCATCGTTGACGGTCGAAGTCAGGGAGGCCGGGGTCCTGCCATCGCGGGCTCCCGCCCGGTCCCCCAGAAGGTCCAGGAGGATCCTGGGAATTGAGGTAGCGGACCTTCTCTGGCTGGCGATTCCCGTAGCGTTCAGCCTCTTTGCATTGCAGAGCGAGCTGCTCAACGTTCCCTATCTAAATGACAGCGCCATGCATAAGCAGATGGTGCGGTGGGCCGATGCAATGATCGAGTTGGGCCGGGTTCCACTCGATGGCTGGTATCCCTACCTTCAGCTGGGGTCTGCGCACTTTCCCCACTATCAGAGCCTGCCTCACATTTTGACTGCGTTCGCCGGCAGGCTGATCGGACCTGAGGTGGCGTTTCACCTGGCTCTCTATGTTCTTTTGTCGTTGTGGCCCATCTCCGTTTACGTGACGGCGAGGCTGTTCAATCTAGGGCGCACCGCAGCAGTCACCGCGGCATTGTTGTCGCCGCTCATCGTCAGTGAGTCGGGGATGGGTTACGAATGGGCGAGCTACGTTTGGCGGGGACCGGGACTTTGGTCTCAGCTCTGGGGAATGATTCTCGTAGGTCCGGCAATGGGTTTGAGTTGGCGCGCGGTGCGCGGAAAAGGATCTTTGGCCGCTGCCTCTGGAACCGTGGGCCTGACGGTTGCACTGCATTTCTTGACGGGCTACCTTGCGCTTTCCAGCCTCGGTATCTGGATTCTCGCCCGGCCGTCCGACTTCCTGCGCCGTCTTCGCCGGGCCTTAGTTATAGCAGTTGGTGCCATCCTTGCCGCATCCTGGGCTTTGTATCCGCTGTTTCGTGACAGCAAATGGATCTCCCGAACGGTTGATGCCCCCGTCGTGGATTTTGACTCGTTTGGCGCACGCCGGGTCTTGGGTTGGCTCATTTCTGGCGAGGTGTTCGATGCACGAAGATGGCCGGTATTGACGCTGTTGGTGGCTGGCGGTATCGCCCTGGGCATCGCCCGGTTCCGGAGGGACGAGGCGGTGCGCTGCATTCTCGGGCTCTTCGTTTTTGCACTTCTTCTTTACTGCGGCCGGCCCACTCTGGGCCCCCTCCTGAAGCTCCTGCCGGGAAGCGACGACCTGTTTCTCCCGAGGTTCATCGGCGGCGTCCACATGGCGGGGCTGCTGCTTGCCGGAATGGCAGGGGCTTGGCTAGTGGCCGGGGCAGAAAGCTGGCGCGCCAGATTGTCGGTCGGTCGTAGGAGGTTGATCGCCCCGGTCATGGTGTTGGTAGCCGTGGTCGCGCTGGTGCCCGTCGTGGGAGAACGCATCATCTACAGCAGTCAGAATCGCGCCTGGATCGACGAGCAGATCAGTTTGGAGTCGGGGGAGGGAGCCCGGTTGAACGGTCTGATCGAGCGAGCCAAGACACTTGGAGGAGGCCGAATCTACTCCGGAAGCCGCTTTGAATGGGGGGACAAATACGTAATCGGGTTTATCCCCGGGAACGCCCGCCTTGCGGCGCGAGACGCTGATGCGCTGGGTCTGCTCCTGCGAACTTCTGGATTGGCCGGGGACATCGAAACTATCTTCGACGAGTCGGACCCGGATTTCTACGAACTGCTCAATGTTCGTTACCTGATCTTCCCCGAGGATCGGACCCCTCTCGTTCCCGCGAAGCTCGTGGAAAGGGACGGAAGACACGTGCTTTGGGAGGTGGACACAACCGGCTATCTGAAGGTGGTGGAAACCGTAGAGCCGATTCGCGCCGACAACGAAAGTGTTCAGGCCGCAAACAAGGCATTCCTGTCCTCGGATCTGATCGGGCGCGGCCTTCATCCGACAGTGGGCTTTGCCGGTGCGGAGGCCGCCCCGCCCACCTCCAGTACCGGTGCCGCACCCGAGGGACCGGCCGGACGCGTCACCCAACAATCTGATTCGATTCTGACCGCTGACTACGGTGGGAAGGTTCAAATGGAGCGCCGGGGCGTCGTGATGCTCAAGGTTTCGTTCGAGCCGGGGATGAGGGCGACGGTCGACGGCATTTCCAGGCCGACCTTCATGGTCGCTCCAAGCTTCATAGGTGTCGAGGTGGGACCGGGCGAGCATCAGGTGCGATTTCAGTACAGGTCCTCGACCAACTATCCCCTCCTGTTTCTGATTGGAGCGTTGACGCTGGCTACGATGTATTTCGTCGAGAGACGTCAGAGGTTGCGGGCCCGTCCCTCTCCAGCCCCTTGACCGAGTTGAAGCCCTCCAGGTTGGGGATTGTAAGAGGATCGGACTTTTTGGCTCGCCACGGGCTCCCGCAGGGCACACTGCCGGTTGGCATGGGCTTGCTGATCTCCGGTTTGTGCGCCTATGGCTTCCTCGTCGTGTCCGGTAGAGCGCTCGGCCCCACCCGCTATTCCCAGCTATCCGTACTGTGGTCCGCCACCTTCTTGTTGGGCGTGGGTCTGTTCCTGCCCTTGGAGCAGGAACTCGCCAGGGCTTTGTCAGTACGGCGTACCAGAGGTCTCGGCGGCCGGGCGGTCGTGGTCCGAGGCGCCTGGGTCTCGGGCCTGATGCTCGTAGCGATCGCGCTCGGTTCGTTGCCCTGGCAGACAGAGATCGTCTCCCGGTTCTTCGATGGCGAATCTGCTTTCCTTCTCGCACTCGGCCTCGCTTTGTTCGCCCTGGCCATCGGGCACGTGGCGCGTGGATTTCTGTCGGGAACCGGACAGTTCGGACGCTACGGAGCGTTGAACGCGGCCGAAGGCCTGATCAGGCTCGTGCCGGCCGTGGTTCTGGCCTTGATAGGCGTGAGCCTCGGTCTGCCCTTTGCCCTGGCCTTCGCCCTGGCACCGCTACTGGCGGTATTGACCATTGCGGCTGGACCGTTCAAACGGACCGAAACCGGTCCGGCATGTGGCGCAGGGGAGCTCAATATCTCAATCGTCAAGCTGATAGCTGCATCGGTTCTGGGACAGGCATTGATCAACCTTCCCGTCCTCACGGTCAAGTTCCTGGCAACCGAGTCGCAGGCCGCGTTGGCGGGGAGGTTCATGGCTGGGGTCGTTCTGGCTCGTGTGCCGGTGATTCTTTTCTCTGCGGTTCAGGCGGCCCTTTTGCCCAAACTCTCGTCTTTGGAAGCTATGTCTAAACACGCAGAATTTCGGCGCGCGCTCCTCAAGCTTGCTCAGGTGGTCGGCGGAATCGGTCTGGCTGCAACACTGGGGGCATGGTCACTGGGAGCCCCGGTAATCCGGCTCTTCTTCGGGTCGAATTTCGAGCTTCATCCCACCGATCTGGTCTACCTGGCTGCTGCAAGCAGTTTTTACCTGCTGGCACTCGCGCTGGCGCAAGGTCTGGTGGCACTGAGTGCCTATGGCCGGATGGTGGTGGGATGGAGTGTGGGTTTGTTGGCGGGGGTCGCCGTGACGGCCCAAAGTGGGCCTCTTCTGCTGAGGGTCGAGCGCGGCTTCCTGGCAGGGTCGATAGCAGCCTCCATCACCATGGGATTTGTTGTTCTCCGGCGCCTCGCCGTGGAACAAGATTCAGTCACGACTGCAAGTGCCCCGGCGCTGTAGTCGCCGCTTCCGATGTTTGTGTTCCATCCGGGGGAGCCGGCGGTTTCCTGAGAGAGGTCACCAATCCGAAGCCTCTCCTGCCGCGTAACAAGCCGTCGAGGCGCGACACCGCACGGAGAAGCGGAAATATCAAGACGTAAAGCTTGAACGCCGCCGAGTCTTCGATCTCCGAGGCCTCCGACCACGTCCAGGACTTCCGGCGATGAACGACCCGCTGATAAATGATGTGTCCCAAGCTTGCGGAATCCACGAGCAGCTTGGTGAAGAGACGAAGGTAGAAGGCGTGACTCTCGACTTGAAGGCCGGAGCCGGACATCAGGGCGCTCATTGACGCTTCGTCGTAGCCCGCTCTGACATGGCGCTCCGGTCCGGGGTAGTCGTGGACGGTCTTGATCCCGGCCAGCTCCAAAAGGCCCGTGAAGCCGATGCCGGTGTAGGGAACCGATACGACCGCTCTCCCGTCCGGTTCCAGTACGCGAGCAATTTCCCGGGCGGCGGCGCCGTCGTCTTCCAGATGCTCGAGGACCTCGCTGCACAACAAGTACTTGAAGCTGTCGCTCTTGAAAGGGAGCGTGTCTGCCTCAGCAACCACGCACATAGGACGATGTCCCCCGGCTGCACCGGAAATCTTGCTCCGATAGTAGACCAGGTTGGGAGCGTGGAGGTCGATGCAGACGGTAGGGCGATCGCCGAACACGTGATAGGTCGTGTAGCCGGTTCCGATTCCGATGTCCAGGGCGAGCCCGGGACCCTCGGCGGCCATAAGTCTGCGGATTACCGGAAGTTTGTCCAGAGTCGGAAGGTCGTACGGTGAGACCCCGAACTCTTCGGGAGTGCTTGCTCCTGACCGAGTGCCTGTTCCTTCGCCGGGTGATATGTCAACTGTTCGAGGCTCGGATTCGTTCTCTGTCACCGGTGTCTAGCGGTTGAGCTCAACCGGGCCGGCTTTCGAGGCGATCACGCAGATCCGTCCGGTATCAATTCGATTCAGAAGAACGGGAGCAGCAACTTCCTTCAGATATTCGTCGACCGCCATCCTGGCACCCTTCCAGAAGCCGTAGTCGTCGATTATCAATACTCCTCCAGGTGACAGAAGGGGAAACAGGTGGATGAGCTCGTGTTTGGTGGACTCATACCAGTCAGTGTCCAGGCGAAGCAACGCAATGCGGTCGGGACGCGAGCCGGGCAGTGTCTCTTCTACCTTGCCCTCGATGTAGCGAATACGTTCGCGAGGGTAATCAGTCGATTCCATGGCCGCCCTAACCTCATCGATTCCCGCGGCGCACCACTCCTTCATGGTCCTGAAACCTGAACTGAGCTGGACCGTTTCTGCATTCACATCGTCGTAACGCCTGTCGTTTGCCCCCGGTTCGGCCATCCCTTCGAAGGTGTCGAAAAGCCAGAGCGTTCGGTCCCGATCCCCAAGCTCGATAAGGGTTCTGGCGGCAGCCATCATGCTGCCCCCGCGATAAACGCCGCACTCGACGATGTCGCCCTCGATCTGGTTATGCGCCACGTATCGAATTGCGTCGCACAAGGCGGAAAGCATCGCAGGGGACGTCATTGTGAAAGGACGTACAACCCGAATTGTCTCTTTGGTCGGCTCATCGAGGTCGACCGGCAGCTCGTCGAGCGGCCGGATCTCGTACCCCGCCATTCGTGCTGCTCCGATGACGGAGCGACGGAGAACTCCTACGCCGTAGTTCAGGATGCGGCCTATCTTGGCGGTGGCTTTCGGCTGAGAAGAGTTCATGAGGTTGAGCGAGTTTAGCGCCGTTGGCTCAACAAGGGGCCGGATGAAAACTCCGCGGGTTAGGACCAGCCCAAAACACATTCGTTTCTCCAGAGCCGGCCCCTCCGGGAAGGCGAAGGTGTTCTCAGCGTTGTTCGTTCAAACCGTAAACGCGACCGTCCCTTGCCCTGAAATGGCGATACGCACAATTCATCTCGTCAATGCGAATTATCTCTCCGAGCAGCGACATGATGTCCTCCTGGATTAGTCGCGGCTGATGGCTTCAAGTCTCCACCTGACGAAAAGTCTTCTTTGACGTCCTTCATCATGTGACCCATCCTGCTCCCGGCGGGCACTCGATAGTCAAAAATTAGGGACCGGTTGGGTTCGCTTCGCGTGCCCTTGCGACCTCCGGCCGGAGAGCGCGATTTTGCCCGTACGGGTACACTTGGCCAAGAATGGAGATCACCCTCGAGGTACAGCCGCGCACTGAAAAGGGCAAAGGGCCCGCTCGGAGAGCGCGCGCGGCCGGGATGGTTCCCGCGGTTTTCTACGGACCCTCGGAGCCTCCGCAGCCGTTATATGTAGATGCTCGCCAGATGAGCCACGCTCTTCACACCGAGGCCGGCGCCAATGTCCTGCTCAACCTCAAGATCGACGGCAAGTCCCATCTGGCGGTGCCCCGGGAGATCCAAAGGCACCCCATCAGGCGCTCGCTGGTGCACGTCGACTTCGTCAACGTTGCTCGAAACGTGAAGATCCACGCCGAGGTCCGGATTCATCTGGTGGGCGAAGCCCGCGGAGTCAAGGAGGGTGGCCAGCTGGATCACTTCATCCACACCCTTTCGGTCGAGGCTCTGCCCGCTGAGATTCCCGATGCCATCGAGGTCGATGTCTCCGGCCTGACCATGGGCCAGTCGCTGTCGATCGGCGATATCAAAGCGCCTGCGGGTGTGGAGATTCTGAGCGATCCCGATGAGCTCCTCCTGTCGGTGCACGCGGCGACCGTGCTGCAGGTCGAGCCGGAGCCGACCGAGGAGGAGCTGGAGGCGGCGGCGACTGAAGAAGAAGAGGCCGCCGCGGAGACCGAGGCACCCGCCGAGCCGGCAGAGGCTTAGTACTCGCCCTCTCGGGCAAGCCGTAGTATTTCCTCGAACCTCTGCAACGAATCAAGGACTCTTCGATGGCTATTTCTCATGCCCCTTGGATGGCGGTCGGTCTGGGCAACCCCGGGACCCGCTACGGGGGGACGCGCCACAACGCCGGCCAGCGGGCCGTGGAACGGCTGGCCGCCAACCTCGGCGTAAAGCTGAAGTCGAATAGAGCACGTGCGCTCGCAGGCGACGCACATATCGATGGCGTGCGCCTCGTCCTCGCATGCCCTTCGACCTACATGAACGAGAGCGGCAGGGCGGTTGCCGCCCTGGTTCGCCAGAAGGGAATGGACCCGGAGCACCTCATCGTTGTTCACGACGAGATCGACCTGCCGGCCGGCAGCCTCAGGGTCAAGTTCGGGGGCGGGACGGCGGGGCACCACGGAGTTGATTCGGTCGTCGATGCACTGGGCACCAAGGACTTCTACCGGGTGCGTATCGGCGTGGGCCGGTCTGCCAACCCGGCGCAGATGCCGAGCAAGTTCGTGCTCGAGCCGATCTCCCGCAGCGATGCGCCTGTGCTCATCGATGTAGAAGCCAGGGCCGCCGACGCAGTCCTTTCGCTGATCCACGACGGACTGCCGGCGACGATGAACAGGTTCAACTCAACCCAGGGGACCGCTGGATGAACGAATTGCTCAAGGTGTGGGACTCCACCGGCGTCCTGGAGGAGATAGTCGCTCAGGGGGGTGGCGGCGCCGCCGAGACCGTCCGCCCGTTCACCGTGGCCGGCCTGGCGCGCCGGAGCCCGGTGACTCTGGTCGTCCTCGCCCGCAGCCGGGACGCCGAGGCATTCGTTCGTGCCATGAAGGTGTGGATGGATCCTAAGGATGTAGCTTTGTTCCCGGCGTGGGAGGTCCTTCCGGGCGAAGCCATGTCGCCCACACTCGAGACGATGGGCCGCCGGATCAAGATCCTCAGGGACCTGGTCGAGGGTTCTGCTCCCAAGGTCATAGTCACCTCGGTCCGCGGGGTGGTTCAGGCGGTGGCCGACCCGCCGTCGGCGTCCATCCGGCTGGTCCGCGGGGAAGAGGTTTCCATGGACGAAACCGTCGCCCGGCTTGTCGACTTTGGCTTCGAGCGCAACTATCTCGTGGAGAGGCGAGGCGAGTTCTCCGTTCGTGGGGGGCTGCTGGACATCTTCCCGGCCGACCGGTCCGACCCGGTAAGGGTCGAGTTCTTCGGTGACGAGGTCACCGATCTGCGGACCTTCTCGGTCTCGAGCCAGCGCAGCGCCCAGCCTCTGGACTCGGTGGACGTCACCCCCAGCCGGGAGCTCAGGATGGACGCCGGCGTCAAGCGGAGGGCTGCCGAGCTTCTTTCCGCGCAGCCCTCCGAGAGCGATCTCCGTGAGGACCTGGAGAAGCTGGCCGAGGGGATCGCCTTCCCGGGGATGGAGGCGTACCTCAGCCTGCTGGCCGGCCCCCTGAAGCCGCTCACCGACTTTCTGCCCGAGGGCGCCCACGTGGTGATCTGCGATCCGAAATTGTGCCGGGATCGAAGCGCCGACTTCGCCGAACAGGCGGTCGGGTGGGGAGGACCGGAGTCGCAAGGGCTGTTCGTCGAATTCGATGAGGTGGCGTCGGGTTCGGACGTGATCGAGCTGTGGCAGTTCGGCCGGGGCGAGGAGGCCCCGACCCTGGATGTGACCGGCTGGGACGATTTCGCGGGAAGGCCCGAGCGGCTGGCGTCGGCGCTGTCGGAGCTACAAAAGGAGGGGGCCGGCGTGATGGTTGCCGCCGGTGCGACGACCTCCCGGGCGAAGGAGATCCTTGCCGAGGCCGGTCTGGGACTGCCGATCGGGGAGCCGAAGCCGGGCAGGGCGGCGATAACCGCGGACTCGGTGGGCAAGGGGTTTCTGCTCCGGCTCCCGGAGGGGCCTGCCGTCGCGGTGGTGGGCGAGACCGATCTGTTCGGCCGGCGAAGGCCGGTGGCGGCTGCCGGGGCGGCTGCTCCGGCCAGGGCCACCGCCCTCGTGCTGCAGCTTGCCTCCGGCGACTACGTGGTCCACGAGACCTATGGGGTGGGAAGGTACCACGGCATGCTCACCCGCGAGGTGGCCGGGATCAGCAGGGACTACCTGGTGATCTCCTACGCTTCCGGAGACAAGCTCTACCTGCCGACCGAGCAGCTCGACGCGGTCACCAAGTACACCGGGGGGGAGACCCCCCGGCTGAATCGCCTGGGCACCGGGGAGTGGGAGAAGTCGAAGTCCAGAGCTCGCAGGGCCGTCCAGGACATCGCAAAGGATCTGATCCGGCTTTATTCGACGCGTGTCCGCTCCGAAGGGCATGCCTTCTCGGCGGACACCCCCTGGCAGACCGAGCTGGAGAATGCCTTTCCGCACATCGAGACTCCCGACCAGCAGCGCGCCATCGACGATGTGAAGAGCGACATGGAGCGGCCGATCCCGATGGACCGGCTGATTTGCGGCGACGTGGGCTACGGCAAGACCGAGGTGGCAGTCAGGGCGGCCTTCAAGGCGGTCCAGGACTCCAAGCAGGTCGCCGTCCTGGTACCGACCACGATCCTCGCTCAGCAGCATCACCAGACGTTCAAGGAACGTTTCGGCGGTTTTCCGGTGAACGTGGCCCAGCTCTCACGTTTTCTCAGCGGCGCTGAACAGGCGGCGGTCCTGGAGGGGATCAAGACCGGCAGGGTCGATGTGGTCGTGGGCACCCACCGGCTCCTTCAGGGCGACATCAAGTTCCATGACCTCGGTCTGCTGGTGGTCGACGAGGAGCAGCGGTTCGGGGTCAAGCACAAGGAGAAGATCAAGCAGCTGCGGGAGCGGGTGGACGTGATCACGATGACCGCGACCCCGATTCCCAGGACTCTCGAGATGGGGCTGACCGGTATCCGGGACCTCTCTTTGATGGACACGCCGCCGCTGGATCGGCGCCCGGTGATGACCTACGTCGGCGGCTATGACAACCGGATGGTTCAGGCCGCAATCCGCCGGGAGCTTGCCCGGGACGGACAGGTCTTCTTCGTACACAACCGGGTCAGCTCGATCAAGGCCTCGGCTCGCCGGGTCTCGGCGCTGGTGCCGGGTGCCCGGGTGTCGATTGCCCACGGCCAGATGACCGAGGCAGAGCTTGAGAGGGTGATGCTGGATGTCTGGGACGGCAAGATCGACGTGCTGGTGTGCACGACGATCATCGAGAGCGGTCTGGATATCCCCGCGATGAACACGCTCATCGTCGAGAGGGCCGACCTGCTGGGCCTGTCCCAGCTCTACCAGCTCAGGGGTAGGGTGGGCCGGGCTCGAGAGCGTGCCTACGCCTACTTCTTCTACCCGCATGCGGCGGTCCTGACCGACGAGGCCCACGAGCGCCTCAAGACCCTCTCCGAATTCACCGAGCTGGGGAGCGGGTTCAAGATTGCCCTGCGGGATCTCGAGCTGAGGGGCGCCGGCAACTTGCTGGGGGCCGAGCAGTCGGGCCACATCGCCGCAGTCGGATTTGACCTCTATATCCGGATGATGAACGAGGCGATCACCGAGCTATCGGGCACCAGGCCCGAGCCGAAGCTGAAGGTCCGCCTCGACATTCCGTCGGATGCCTACATCCCGGCGGACTACATCGCCCGGGAGTCGCTGCGAATGGACGCCTACCGGCAGATCGAACGGATCCGCTCCCCGCAGGACGCCGCCGCGCTTGCTGAGGAGTTAGACGATCGGTACGGCCCTGTTCCGACGCCTCTGAGTAGTTTGTTGACCGTGGCCGAGCTGCGCGCCTACCTATCTGAGCAGGGAATCGAGGACGCTGGGGTGCGGGATGGCGTCATTAAGATCCGTCCGGTGCCGCAGCTGGCCGAGTCTCAGCAGGTGCGTCTGAGACGAAAGTATCCCGGATCGATCTACAAGGAGGCCTCGGGCACCCTGCTCATGACGGTTCCCGCGGCCGACGTGCCGGGATGGGTTCTTAACAGCCTGCATGATATTCTCGACCCCGGTAATGGGTAAGTCCTTCTCGAAAATCCTCGTTCTGTCCTCGCTCGTCCTGAGTGCGTGCGGCGGCAACTTCGGCGGTAGCTACTTCGCACCGACGGCTGCGCTGGTGTGCGGGGAGATCAGCTGCACCAAGATTCCCGAGAGCAGGATCGCCGAGCAGCTGACCGGCATCATGGCCGATCCCGAAACGGCCAAGCCGTTCAGGGGGCCCGGAGCTGCGGCCAACCGGGTGGACGCCCAGCGTGAGATCCTCAGCATGCTGATCCGGGATGAGGTGGCGCTTCAAAAGGCCCGGACCATGAGGATCACAGAGAGCAGCGTTCAGCCGGCGGCCGATGCCGTGCTGAGGGACCTCAAGGCTCAGTTCCCGAGTGAAAAGGCGTTCAACGACCAGCTCGAGAGCGAGGGGCTCACCCTGGCGCGCTTGCGGGAACATCTCCGTCAGGAGGAGATGCTCAAGAAGGTACAGGCGGACGTGGGCAAGAACTCTGAAGCGACCCCCGCCGAGGTGCAGGAGTTCTACGAGCTGAACAAGTCCCAGTACGACGAGCAGGTCAACATCTCCCACGTCCTGATCTGCGGAGACTTCAACGAAGCCGAGCGCAGGTGCAACCCCACTCCCGATGACGGGGCTCGGGCGGCCCAGGCTCTTGCCCGTGCGAGGGCGGGAGAGGACATCGGTGCACTGGCACGGGAATACTCGGTCGACGACGCCAGCAAAGCCAACAATGGCGAGGTCGGATTCGTCTCCCGGGGTGACCTGGTGCCCGAGCTGGAGGAGGCAGCCTTCACCCTGCTCAACGTCGGGGACATCTCCGAACCGATCAAGACCCAGTTCGGACTGCACATCGTGAAGCTCAACGCGATCGGAAAGCCTCTCGAGGCCGCCAGGGCCGATATCGAGGAGGGGCTGACCCAGCGCAAGCTCACCAAGGCTTTCGACGAGTGGCTCATCGCCGCGATCAAGGCATCGACCATCAAGGTCAACTCCAAGATCGGCAAATACGACCCGATCGCCCAGGTCGTCGTTCCGCTGAATGCGCCGAAGGAGGAAGCTCCGCCGCCCGCTCCTTCACCTCAACCCACGGCCTCGCCCGCCGAGGTGCCCGACCCGCCGCCGGCTCCGGAGGAGGCGGTGGCTCCGGACGCCCCCGCTCCCTAGTGGCTGAGGGGGCATTAACCCCGGTAGGTTCGAAGTCCGAGATGCCCGAAGGAGCCGGCGCTGCCGCCGCCGAGCGCGCCGGCTCGGCATTTGCAGATCTGGTAACCACGATGGCCCGGCTGCGGGCTCCCGGAGGGTGCCCTTGGGATGCCGAGCAAACTCATCGGTCACTGGCGGTCCATCTCGTGGAGGAGGCCTACGAGACGCTGGATGCCATCGACTCGGGCAGTATGGAAGACCTCAAGGAAGAGCTGGGCGACCTGCTGCTGCAAATTGTCTTTCACTCCGAGATTGCGGCTGAGGGAAACCACTTCGAGGTGGCCGGCGTGATCGACGGTCTGGTCGCCAAGCTGGTGCACCGGCACCCGCATGTGTTCGGAGACGTTCAGGTATCCGGCTCGGCGGAGGTGGTTGCCAACTGGGAGGCGCTGAAGAAGGAGCAAAAGGGCCGCACTACGCTGACCGACGGTCTTCCCGAGGGGCTGCCCGCGTTGATCTACGCCCACAAGGTGATCCGGCGGGCCTCGGGGGTGGGCCACGAGCTCTCACCGTCGGCGGAGCGCCTCCTGAAGCTCGCGGCTGCCGCCGGGGAGGACGTTTCCGACGAGTCCATAGGCGAGCTTCTGCTCGAATCGGTCGCGCTTGCGGGCAGTGCAGGGATCGATCCGGAGGGAGCGCTGCGCCGCCGGGCGAACGAGCTCCTGGGGGAAGCCGGCCACCGTTAGTTCCGCTGCGCCGGGTGTTGAAGGAGATATGTTGTGAGCATGATTGATGCTGTTGTAGCGCGCGAGATCATCGATAGCAGGGGCAACCCCACGGTCGAGGTGGAGGTACTCACCTCCGACGGCGGTTGGGGCCGCGCGGCGTCTCCCTCGGGCGCGTCCACCGGCAAATTCGAAGCAGTGGAGCTTCGCGACGGGGGCACCAGGTTTGGCGGGAAGGGCGTCTCCAAGGCCGTCGAGGCGGTCAACACACTTATCGGCCCGGCACTGGCGGGCCTGGAGGTCGCCTCACAGCGGGAGATCGATCGCCTGATGGCTGAGATCGATGGGACCGAAAACAAGGCGAATGTCGGGGCCAACGCGACCACCGCGGTTTCGATGGCGGTGGCGCATGCTGCCGCCGACGAGCTCGGGCTCCCGCTGTTCAAGTACCTGGGCGGCGCCGACGCGCACCTGCTGCCCGTCCCGCTCATGAACGTCCTTAACGGCGGGGCTCACGCCGACAACGACCTCGACGTCCAGGAGTTCATGCTCGTTCCCCACGGAGCCGCCTCGTTCTCCGAGGCCCTCAGGATGGGGGCCGAGGTCTATCACACCCTCAAGGAGGTGTTGCTTTCCAAGGGCCTTTCGACCGGCATAGGCGACGAGGGCGGTTTTGCCCCCAACCTTCCAAGCAACGATGCTGCCTTCGACCTGCTGATGGAGGCAATCCAGCGCGCGGGCTACGAGCCGGGCGACGAGATCGCCCTGGGGGTCGACGTGGCCGCCTCCGGGATGCTGGAGGACGGCATGTACAGGCTCAGAGGCGAGGGGCTTGAGCTGAGCTCCGATGGAATGACCGATCTGTTCGCCGGCTGGGTGGAGCGTTTCCCGATTGTCAGCATCGAAGATCCTCTGGACGAAGAGGATTGGGAAGGCTGGCAGCAGATCACGGCCCGGCTGGGAGAGAAAGTCCAGATCGTGGGCGACGACCTGTTTGTCACGAACTTCGAGAAGCTCACGCACGGGATCGAGCGCAGCGCCGCCAACGCGATCCTCATCAAGGTCAACCAGATCGGAACATTGACCGAGACCGCCCGTACTGTGAAGGTCGCCGCCCGGGCCGGCTATTCGTCGATGATCAGCCACCGGTCCGGCGAGACCGAGGACGCCACCATTGCCGATCTGGCGGTGGCATGGGAGGCCGGCCAGATCAAGACGGGAGCTCCGGCGCGCTCCGACCGGGTGGCGAAGTACAACCAGCTCCTGCGAATCGAGGAGATGCTGGGCGAGCAAGCTCGCTACGCAGGGCCCGAGGCCTTTCCCCGATGGCGAGCAGCGCGCGCCGGCTGAGGGTTCGCCGGCTCCGCCTCGGGTTGCTTGCCCTGGTCGTCGGAGCGCTGGCGGTCACCGGGATCGCTCCGGCCCAGCAGATGTACGACCAGCGCAAGCTGATC
>Ga0299913_10002011_pt1 | contig 15720 bp, 13 predicted proteins | sample RVTome_9_FD_201360 | JGI IMG/M metagenome (GOLD analysis project Ga0299913, IMG submission 201360) | Soil microbial communities from uranium-contaminated site in the Upper Colorado River Basin, Wyoming, United States - RVT155D38 (version 2) ...
GCTACTTCCAGATCGCTCGCTGCTTCCGCGACGAGGATCAGCGTGCCGATCGCCAGCTCGACTTCACTCAGCTCGACCTGGAGATGTCTTTCGTCGACGTCGACGACGTGATCGAGCTGAACGAGCGTCTGCTCGCCGCCGTCCTCGGCGCCTGCGGGGTGGAGCTCGAGCTGCCGATGCGCCGGCTCCCCTACGACGAGGCGATCGCCCGCTACGGCAACGACAAGCCCGACCTCCGCTTCGGGTTGGAGCTGGTCGAGCTGACCGAGGTCTTCCGCGGCAGCGAGTTCAAGGCCTTCGCGGGCGCGATCGACTCCGGCGCGCTGGTCCGGGGGCTGAACGCGGGCACGAGGGAGATGTCGCGGGCCGATCTCGACGGACTGGTCGACGAGGCGACCGAGCTCGGCGCCAAGGGGCTGGTCTGGGCGGTGGTCGAATCGGATGGCTGGCGCTCCCCGGTGGCGAAGTTCCTCTCCGACCGGGAGATCGGCGCTGCGAACGAGGCGCTGAACGCGAGTGAGGGCGACGTCGTCCTCATCGTCGCCGACTCGCCCGAGATCTCGGCCGCGGTGCTCGGCGAGCTGCGGCGCCGGCTGGGCGAGCGGCTGGGGCTGATCGATCGGGACCGCCACGAGCTGGTTTGGATCGTCGACTGGCCGCTGCTCGGCTGGAACGCCGACGAGCAGCGCTGGGATCCACACAACCACCCGTTCACCTCGCCGCTCGGCGAGTTCGACCCCGACGATCCGGGTGCGGCGCGGGCGAAGGCCTACGATGTGGTCTGGAACGGTTGGGAGATCGGCGGAGGCTCGATCCGCATCTCCGATCCCGACCTGCAGAGAAAAGTGTTCTCAGCGATCGGCATCGACCAGGCCCAGGCCGAGGAGCGGTTCGGGTTCCTGCTCGAGGCGCTTCGCTTCGGCGCTCCCCCGCACGGCGGGATCGCCTACGGGCTCGACCGGATTGTGGCCCTGGTCCACGGGGCCGATTCGATTCGCGACGTGATCGCCTTCCCGAAGACGGCCTCGGGCGTCGATCCGCTCACCGGCGCCCCCGCGCCGGTGGACGCGCGCCAGCTCCGCGACCTGGGCGTCCAGGTGCGCGGCGGAGGCGCTGGGGGTGGTAAGCAGGAGTGATGGAAGGCCGCCCGCCCTCCTTCGATTCGGACGATGAGCTCGACTTCGACTTCGAGTCGAGCCGTCGACGCCATCCGGAGACCGGGGAGCAGCCGCTTCCGCGCGCCGAGGACATCGCCAGCTCCTACGAGGGAGAGGAGCTGCCCTCCGAGGAGTTCCCGCCGGCACCCGAGGACGATCCCTTCGCCGAAGAGGGGAGCGAGGAGCGGCCGCGGCCCAAGCGCGGCGGGCTTCTCGCCGGGCTCCGCACCCGCCGGCGCCGAGATCGTCGCGAGCGGCCGCCGCGGACCGAGACGGCGGAGGCGGAGGCTGCCCCATCGACCGAGACGGGCGAGCGGCGTCTGCGCGACGACCCCTACACCCCGGCGGACGTTTCCGTGCCCGGGGTGCGCCGCCAGCGCCGGCGCGACCTGCCGGCGAAGGTCCGGCGGCGCCAGACGATCGCGCTGGGTGCGGTCGGCGTGCTGCTGATCGGCGGCGCCGGGCTGGTCTTCGGCGGAGGCGGCGGGCCTGACGAGGAGGAGCCCCTGGGCATCAAGAAGCTGATCGGGCAGACGATCATCGCGCCCTGGAACGCCAAGGGTCCGCCCGGGCAGCAGCTCCTGCGGCGAGCCCGCATGGGGCAGATCGGCGGTGTGATCGTCACGGGCGGCGGCGGCACCCTGAACGAGCAGGTCGTCCAGCAGGGCCTGGTCACCCTCCAGCAGGCGGCCGAGGAGGGCGGCAATCCGGCGTTGCTGGCGATGGTGGACCAGGAGGGCGGGAGGATCAGCCGCCTGCCCGGGCCGCCTGAGGTGGCGCCGCCGACCCTCGGGCGCGACGGCGATCCCGAGGCCGCGCGCGTGCAGGGAGAGCGGACGGGCGCCTACCTGCGCCCGCTCGGGATCGACGTCGACCTCGCGCCGGTGCTCGACGTCGAGCTGCCGCGAACGGCCGACACCATCGCCGACCGCACCTTCGGCGACGAGGCCGGGCTGGTCGCCGACCTCGGCGCCCGCTTCATCGAGGGGATGCAGTCCCAGACGGTTGCCGCCACCGCCAAGCACTTCCCGGGGCTCGGCCCCGCCACCCTCAACACTGACTTCAGCCCGGTCAGCGTCGTCGCCACCCAGGCGGACTTCGACGCCGCGCTGGAGCCCTTCCGGGCCGCAGTCGAGGCCGGGGTGCAGCTGGTGATGATGTCCTCGGCCGCCTATCCCAGCCTCGCCGGCTCGCCGCCGGGGGAGGGGAAGGTGCTTCCGGCGGCGTTCGCGAAGCCGATCGTCCAAGAGCTGCTGCGGAACCAGCTCGGCTTCCGCGGCGTGATCATCACCGACGACCTCGAGAGCATCGCGATCAAGGAGCTGACCAACCGCGACATCGCCGCGGTCTCCGCCCTCGGAGCGGGATGCGACCTGGCCCTTTACGCGCGCAGCGAGCGCGGCTCGGTCCAGGGCTTCAACGCCGTGCTGCGCGCGACCAAGCGGGGCAATCTCACGCGCGAGCGCCTGCAGCAGTCGTACGATCGGATCGTCGGCCTGAAGCAGGCGCTGAACGCGGCCTGAGATCGCGAGGCGCAGCTCCCGAGACCGCGGCGGACCGCTGCCGTTGACGTCGAGCTGTCGGCGTCAATAGTGTCCCGGCGAGGAGTCAACGAGACAAAGGGAGACCATGAGAGACCTTCTTGCACCCGACTACACGCGCGATTCGCTGCGCAAGCACGGCGGCCTGCTGCTCGGGCTCGGCGTGCTGATGCTGCTTGTTCGCAAGGGAGAGGAATGGAGCGACTTCGTCGTCTTCGTGCTGCTGGCGGTGATGGCCGTATACCTGTACGCCTCCGTCTTCACGACCGACTCGACCGGCGGCGCCCGACCCTGGCAGGCGGTGTACAGCGTCTTCGGCCTCCTGTTCGTACCGCTGGCCCTGTTCGAGCTGATTGAGCTCCTGAACGGCAGCCTCACCGAGCTCAACACGTTCTGGATCTTCGGACTCACGGCCGGCCTCGCGTTCTACGCGGGGGCGGTGAAGGGAATCAGGTTCCACCTGCTCGCCGGCTCCATCGCGCTGATCGTCTCCTGGTCGGCGCTGTGGGACAAGCTGCTGGGCGACGAGGGGATCAGCGGTCACGTCGGGACCTACCGTGGCCTGCTGGGGATCCTCTCGATCATCCTGCTGGCGGTCGCTCTCTACCTCTGGCGGCGCAACGATGACGTCGAGGTCACCGACACCGGCGTCGAGTCCGGCGGCGACCCGGGACTCTGGAAGGGCTCGGAGCTGCTCACGGGAGCCGGCATCGCGGCGGTGGCGGCCTGCAGCCTGGCGGCACCCACTGCCCTGCTCGCGGAATTGTTCAACAGCGTCTTCGGCGGGTTGGGCGGGGCCTCGATCGAGGGGGTGGGCACCAACCACCTCTGGGACGTGCTGCTGCTGCTCGTCTCCCTTGGGTTGGTCGGCCTGGGCTCGACCATCGGGACCAGAGGCCCGGTGTACGTGGGCGCGATCGGGCTGGCGCTGTTCCTCTTCATCGTCGGCTCCGACCTCAACGAGGGTGACGACGCCGATCCCAACAACCTCGGCCTCTGGCCGATCATCCTGCTCGTTCTCGGGGGCTTGGCGGTGCTGCTGAGCACAGTCAGAGAGGCGAGCCTGGGAGACCAGCCGCGGCGGTTCCTCGACCAGCTGCGCGGCAGGTAGCTGACGAAGTCATTCGGGACCCGGACGAGCTCGTCCGCCGCTTCCTGACCGCCCTCAGCGCGGGCGACCGGGCGGCGGTGGGCGAACTCGTCCATCCCGAGGTCGAGATCCGGACCGAGCGAACGGTCCACCGCGGTCGCGGCGCCGCGATCGAGTGGTCGGGGAAGACCTTCGACTACCTCGTGCGCCGCTACTTCCCGGTCGCGATCGAGCATCGGCCCGACGGGGCGCTTGTCCACGCCGAGCTCCAGTACGTCTGGCGCCACTCCGGCGAGGTCGGCGACTCGACCAGGGTCGGGATCGAGCTCGGGATCCGTGACGGGCTGATCTCGTCCTGGTACCTGATCGAGGAGCCCGACGAGCCCGAGGAGCCCGCGGAGCGCTGAGCTCCTCGGCGTCGAGGGGAGCCGAGGGCCGAAGGCCGCTGCTAGGGTTGGTTCAGGCCCGAGCCTGTGCGCCAACCGCTCCTAAGGTTGACCCAACACAATCGGCTTGGGGGTCGATTTCCGGTGTCGCCCACCGTGGTGGCGTCGGTTAGACCACCACCTGTGCAATACGGGTTTCCAAGCCGGAGCGGAACGGCAGACTGGGGCCTCTTCTTTCGCGCCTACCATTGCCCTCGATGGATCGGGAGCTGGTCGACCACTATCTGAGCGATTCCTCGCGGCGCGGTGGGGCGCCCGATGGCGCCTTCAACGGCTCGGCCGGCGGTGCCCCGTGCGGGGACCTGATCCGGATCTCGCTGGTCGTGCTCGATGGGGCCGTCGTCTCGGCGACCTATGAGGCCGAGGGCTGTGCGGCGAGCCGCGCCGCCGCGGCGGCGGTTGCCGAGCGGGTGGAGGGGAGGCCGGTGCTCGAGGCGGCGCTGGTCGGTCCGGGCGAGATCGCCGAGGCCCTCGGCGGACTCGCGGCGAGCCATCTCCACTCGGCCGATCTGGCCGCGGATGCCCTTCATCGAGCGCTCTCGGGGCTGGCCCGATCCGGCGAGGCGATCGCCGCGGCGCCGGCGGGCCGGGACGGGTCCGCCGGCGAGCGGGTGCTGGTCGCGCTCAGCGGCGGGGTGGACTCGGCGGTGGCGGCGCTGCTCGAGCGCGAGCGCGGGGCGGAGGTGGTGGCGGTGACGCTGAAGCTCTGGGCCGACCAGGCCACCGACGGCGAGCGCAGCTGCTGCTCGCCCGAGGCGGTGCTGCGCGCACGGCGGCTCGCGCATTCGCTCGGGATCCCGCACTTAACCCTCGACCTCCGGCCCGAGTTCCGCCGAGGCGTGGTGCAGCCGTTCATCGACGGCTACGCCGCCGGCCGCACTCCGAACCCCTGCGTGCTCTGCAACGGCGAGGTCCGGATCGACGCCATGATCGCCCTCGCCGGGCGTGCCGGTGCGGCCAGCCTCGCGACCGGGCACTACGCGCGGATCCGCGACGACAGCCAGGGGCCGTTGCTCGCCGCCGCCGCGGATGAGCGCAAGGACCAGACCTACATGCTGGCGGCGCTGGCGCCGGAGTCGCTCGCGCGCCTTCGCTTTCCGCTCGGCGAGCTGACCAAGCCCGAGGTTCGAGCGCTCGCGGAGGCGAAGGGGCTGGAGGTCGCCGGGCGCGCCGAGAGCCAGGACCTCTGCTTCCTCGCCGGGCAGGGCAAACGCGGGTTCCTGCGCCGCCACGCCGGACTCGGCGAGCGCCGCGGGGAGATCGTGGATCGGGACGGCGCCGTGGTCGGCGCCCACGGCGGCCAGCACCAGTTCACCGTCGGCCAGCGCCGCGGGGTCGGGGTCGCCGCCGACGAGCCGCTCTACGTGCTCGGCACCGACGCCGCGAGCAACCGGGTCACGGTCGGACCGCGCTCGGCGCTGATGACCGACCGGATCGAGCTCGCCGGCGCCCGCCTCCATCGCGGCGCCGAGCGGGTGAACGCCGTTCGGCTTCGCTATCACGCCCCCAAGCGTGCCTGCCGGCTCGAGGGGCCGGCAGACGGAGAGGCGACGATCGCGATGGCCGAGCCCGCCGACCGCGCCGCGCCCGGCCAGCTCGCCTGCCTGATGGACGACGACGTCGTCGTCGGCCACGGCACGATCCGCTAGCGCCGACCGCGAGGCCTGGACGAATCCCGCGTCCCCACGGGTGCCGCCGCCTGCGGTAGGTTTCCGTCTTCACACACAGAGGAGCCGGCGACACCAGGAGGGGCTCCGCGAGATGAAGGGGAGACGCATGGCTTTGAGAGCAAAGGGACTCTCGGCGGGACTGGCGCTCGGCGCGCTGGTCGCCCTGGGAGCGATGATGAGCGGAGGCGCCGCGGCGGCTCCGAGCGGCGATGACACTGCGGTGGCTGCCGCCAAGTGCCAGAAGTCCAACGACGTCGAGGCGATCATCGACGACTCCGGCTCGATGGATTTCTCGGACTCCGGCAAGCTCCGCGTTGAGTTGCTCCGCGCGCTGACCCAGCTGCAACGCGCGCAGGGCAAGACCTTGGGTGCGGTCGAGTTCGGCGACACGGCCGGCGTGCTGTTCCCGCCGGTGACGATGCCCGAGCCGGCGCTTTCGCAGATCAACGCCACGGCCGGGTTGGTGCAGGCAGACAACGGCCTCACGGACTACAACCTGGCCTTCAACACGGCGGCCAGCGCGAACCCCAACGCGACCTCGCGGATCTTCCTCACCGACGGCGGTCACAACGTCGGTCCGTACGCGAACGGACATCTGGGCGTGAAGACGTTCGTGATCGGCTTCGGAGCGGTGAACTCGACGGTCTTGCAACAGATCGCCGATGACACCGGCGGATTCCTGCAGCTGCTGGGCGACGCGAGCTCGGTCCCCTCGGTCGCGGCCGACATCGTCGCCGGGATGGACTGCCGGCGACCCCCGGTGGTCTACACGGACACGTTCACGGATCAGGGTCAGCGCGAGGGCCACTCGTTCAAGCCCAGGGGCAAGAACGCGGACATGCTGATCACCTGGCCGGGCGCCGGGATCCAGATCACCGGTATCGCGTTCAAGCAGATCGTCGGCGGCAAGGTCGCCCGCAAGGGGACCGTCGCCGTCTCCTCGAAGACGAGGGGCGTGAAGGCGAAGAAGAAGGGCGGTGCCAACTTCACCACGATTCGGCTCAAGGGGCTGAAGAAGAAGGGCAAGGTGAAGTTCAAGATCAAGGCGCAGCAGCTGGCGATCCCGACCGTCGCCACGACCAAGGTCGTGCGTTAGCGACAGACGGCACCAAGAATCAGTGCGAGCGGCCGGCGCGCGAGCGCCGGCCGCTCGTCGTTCGGCCCCGGGAGGGACGCGCTCCTAGACTTCGGCGCGTGAACGCCGACGAGATCCGCCGCACCTACCTCGACTTCTTCGCCGAGCGAGGGCACCGAATCGTGCCGTCGGCCTCGCTGGTGCCGTCGGTACACGACCCCTCGGTGCTGCTGACGACGGCCGGGATGCAGCCGTTCAAGCCGTACTTCCTCGGCCGTGAGGAGCCGCCGGCGCCCCGCGTCGCCGACGTCCAGCGCTGCTTCCGGACCACCGACATCGAGGAGGTCGGCAACACGGCCCGGCACCTCACCTTCTTCGAGATGCTCGGCAACTGGAGCTTCGGCGACTACTTCAAGGATGAATCGATCCCCTGGGGCTGGGAGCTCTCCGTCGAGGGATTCGGCTTCGACCCGGAGCTGATCTGGCCGACGGTGTTCGCCGGCGACGAGGAGCTCGGCCTGGGTCCGGATGAGGAGGCGATCGAGATCTGGCGGCGGGTCGGCGTTCCGGACGAGCGGATCGTGCAGCTCCCGCGCGCGGAGAACTTCTGGCAGGCCGGGCCGACCGGGCCGTGCGGGCCCTGCTCGGAGCTCTACCTCGACCGCGGCGAGGAGTTCGGCGGCGCCGACGACCGTCCCGGCGACGACACCGACCGCTTCGTCGAGTACTGGAACCACGTGTTCATGACCTACGACCTCGCCGAGGACGGGACCCTGACGCCGCTGCCGCAGAGGAACATCGATACGGGGATGGGCCTGGAACGGATGGCGGCGGTCCTCCAGGACGTGCCCTCCGTGTTCGAGACCGACACCCTGTGGCCGCTGGTCGAGCTCGCCGAGGAGCTCTCCGGACGCGGCTACGACGAGGGCGGCGCCACCACGCGAGCGATGCGGATCCTCGCCGACCACTCCCGCGGGATGTCGGCGCTGATCGCCGACGGCGTCGTCCCCTCGAACGAGGACCGCGGCTACGTGCTGCGGCGGATCATGCGCCGCGCGATCCAGCAGGGGCGCGCGATCGGGCTCGAGGCGCCGTACATCGAGCGCTTCGCCGACCGGGCCCTGGAGCTGCTCGCGCCCGCCTATCCCGAGCTCGCCTCCGAGCGGGAGACCGTGCTGCGCTGGGTCCGCGACGAGGAGGAGGGCTTCGGCCGCACCCTCGATCGCGGCAACCAGATGCTGCGCGAGCTGATCGAGCAGGCGAAGGAGGAGAGCACCTCCTGGGTGGAGGCCGCGGAGGCGTTCAAGCTCCACGACACCTACGGGTTCCCCTACGACCTGACCAAGGAGCTGCTCGCCGAGGAGGGGATCTCGGTCGACGACCAGGGCTTCGAGGAGCTGATGGAGGAGCAGCGCGAGCGAGCCCGGTCGGGGACCCAGACCTCGCACGGCGACGAGGACCATCACGGCGTCGTCCAGGCCTTCGCCGGCGAGGCAGCGCCCTCGCGCTTCGTCGGCTACGAGAAGCTCCGCGCGCAGACCAGCGTCCTCGCCGCGAAGGCCGATGACGGCCGGGTCTTGGCGAAGCTGGAGGAGAGCCCGTTCTACGCCGAGGGCGGCGGCCAGGTCGCCGACAGCGGGCTGGTCCGCTGGGAGGGCGGCAGCGCCACGGTCGCCGACGTCTACCGGCTGGGCGACGATCAGGCCCTCTCCATCATTCCTGCCACGTCCTCGGCTTCGCCTGCGGGCGTACAGGGGGCCGAGGAAGACATGCCCGAACCCGGAGCCGTGGTAACCGCCGAGGTCGACCACGTCGCCCGCCACGCGACCATGCGCAATCACACCGCCACCCATCTTCTGCACGCCGCGCTTCGGAGCGTTCTCGGCACCCACGTGCGGCAGGCCGGCTCCGCGGTCCGTCCCGACAAGCTGCGCTTCGACTTCACCCACGGCGCCCCGCTATCGGCCGAGGAGCTGGCCGAGATCGACCGCCTCGTCAACGACTGGATCAAGCAGAGCCATCCGGTGCGGGCTCTGCAGATGTCGCGAGCCGAGGCGGAGAAGCTCGGGGCGATGGCCCTGTTCGGCGAGAAATACGGCGACTGGGTCCGGGTGGTCGAGGTCGAGGACGTCTCCCGCGAGCTCTGCGGCGGCACCCACGTCGCCAGCACCGCAGAGGTCGGGATCTTCGCGATCGCCTCCGAGGGGTCGAGCGCGGCCAACGTGCGCCGGATCGAGGCGCTCACCGGCCCCGCCGCAATCGACTGGTTCCGCGCCCGCTCCGGCGAGCTCGACGAGGTCGGGGCTGTGCTCGGCGCGACCCAGGATCCGGTGGCCGGGGCGCGGCGGGCGGCCGAGCGGCTGGCGGAGCTCGAGCGAGAGGCGAAGAAGGCCGGCGCCGCCGACCTCTCGAAGCACGCGGAGGAGCTCTCGGCGGCGGGCGAGGAGATCGGCGGGATCACCGTCGTCGTCGGCCCGGCTCCGGTAGCCGACCAGCGCGCGCTGCTCGGGCTCGCAGAGCAAGTCAAGTCCCGCGCCGGCGACGCCGCGGTCGTGCTCGGCGGCGCGGGCGACGGCAAGGTGGCGCTGGTGGCGAGCTTCAGCGAGGCCGCGATCGGTAAGGGCCTCTCGGCGGCCGAGGTGGTGCAGGCCGCGGCCGCCCTCGTCGGCGGCGGAGGCGGCGGCCGCGACAACGTCGCCCAGGCCGGGGGACGCGATCCCGACAAGCTCGACGATGCCCTCGCCGCTGCCCGCAAGGCGATCGAGGCGAAGCTGTGATTGGCTGATGCGGGTGCTCGCCCTCGATCACGGGACCGCGCGCTGCGGCTGCGCGATCTCGGACCCGACCGGGACCGTCGTGCGTCCCCTCGCCACGCTGGAGCCGCCCGACCTTGCGCGGATCGCAGAGCTCGCGAGCGAGCACGCGGTCGATCGGGTCGTGGTCGGTTTGCCCATCTCCCTCGCCGGGGAGGAGACCGCCCAGACCGGGATCAGCCGCGAGTTCGCGGCCACGCTGGCTGAGCTGCTCGAGGTGCCGGTGGAGACCTACGACGAGCGACTGACGACCGCAATGGCGACACGGAGCGCCCACCAGGGCGCGACCGGCGATCCCGACTCGCTCGCCGCCGCGCACCTGCTCGAGGCCTACCTCGCCGCGAGGGGGGGCGATGGCTGAGCGCGAGGACTGGGACGTTGATCGCGAGGGCAACCTCACGCCCCCCGGCGAGCTCACGCCCGACACCGACGATTTCGGCCGCGACGACCCCGCCGCGATCGAGCGCGAGCGCCGGCGCCGCGAGCGCGAGGCGCGGCGCCGGGGAAAGAAGCCGAAGAAGGAGAAGGCCGCGGGCGGCGGCACCGGCTCCTTCGGCCGCCTGCTCGGGGCCCGCAAGCGGCGGCAGCCGCCCGCGGAGCGCGAGCGAGCGGCACCCCCCGCCGAGGCGCCGGCGACCGAGCCCACGGCCGCGACGCCGAGCCCCGAACCGAGCAGCGGACGTACCGCCGCCGGGGCGCGCGCGATGGGTGGGCGCGCGGCCGCCGGCCGCGACGCGCTGCGGCGGCGGGTCTCGCGCGGGGATGGCGGAGACGGCCCGCCCCCGCCGCGCCGGGGCCGACGAGGACGAGCGCGCTCGGCGAACTACGGCCGCCGCCGCCTCGCCGCACTCGGCCTCGCCCTGGTCGGCATCCTCGTCGCCTGGTTCCTGGTAGCCCTCTTCCAGCCCTTCGCCGGCGAGGGTGAGGGGGACGGGACCGTGACGGTGGAGATCCCCGAGGGCTCCGACGCCGGAGGGATCGCCTCGATCCTCGACGACGCCGGCGTCGTCTCCAGTCGCCGGTTGTTCGAGTGGCGGCTGCGGCTCGCCGGCAAGGCCGACGACGTGCAGGCCGACACCTACACCCTCGCCTCTGGGATGAGCTACGGCACCGCGATCGACCGCCTCACCGGCGCGGAGACCGGGGGCGCGATCACGGTGACGATCCCCGAGGGGCTGGACCGCAACCAGATCGCCGCCGACGTCCTCCCCGAGGGCGTCTCCAGCGACGAGTACCTGCAGCTGACCGAGAGCGCTCCGAAGGGATTCAACCCGGCCCGCTATGGGGCCAAGGGCCGCAGCCTCGAGGGGTTCCTCTTCCCCGCGACCTACGAGCTCCAGGAGGGTCAGGGCTCCCAGGCGCTCGTCCAGCAGCAGCTTGCGGCCTTCAAGCAGAACATCGGCCAGGTGAACATGCGCTTCGCCAAGCGCAAGAACCTGACCGTCTACGACGTGCTCACGATCGCCTCGATGGTCGACAAGGAGGTCCAGATCCCGAAGGAGCGGCCGCTGGTCGCGGCGGTGATCTACAACCGGCTGAGCCAGGGAATTCCGCTCGGGATCGACGCCACCACCCGGTTCGAGACGGAGAACTACACCGAGCAGATCCCCCAATCCGATCTCGAGGCCGACACGCCGTACAACACCCGGCTCAACCAGGGCCTCACCCCGACCCCGATCGGCAATCCCGGGCTCGCTGCGATCAAGGCCGCCGCCGCTCCGGCGAAGGTGAACCACCTGTACTTCGTGGTCAAGCCGGGGACCTGCGGCGAGCACTCCTTCACCGCGAGCGAGAAGGAGTTCGAGCAACTCGCGGCCCAGTACCAGCGCGCGCTCGAGGAGCAGGGCGGCTCGCCGACTGAATGCCCTGAGTGAAGAGGCTTGCGGTGATCGGGCACCCGGTCGCGCACTCGCGCTCGCCGGCGATGCAGACGGCGGCGCTGGAGGCGCTGGGGCTCGGCGAGGAGTGGTCCTACGAGGCGATCGAGATGCCCCCGGTCGACTTCGAGCAACTGACCCGCGCGCTCCCGGGCGAGGGGTTCGTCGGCGCCAACGTGACCATCCCCCACAAGCGGGCCGCGCTCGCCCTCGCCGACTGGGCCTCGGCGGCGGCGACGGAGATCGGCGCCGCCAACACCCTCAGCTTCGCCGAGGGCGAGATCCGGGCCGAGAACACCGACGCCCCGGGGCTGCTCGCGGCGCTCCGGAAGCGGCCGGCCGGCAGACGGGCGCTCGTGCTCGGTGCCGGGGGCTCGGCCAGGGCCGCCGCCTGGGCGCTCGCCGGCCAGGGGGCGTCGGTCGAGGTATGGAATCGCACGCCGGAGCGTGCCGACGAGCTCACCCGCGACCTGGGCCGCGCCCTGGGCAGCGCCGGCGACCTGCCGCTGCTCGCCGCCGTCTCCGGGGCGCAGGCGGGGGCCGCGTCCTACGAGCTGATTGTCAACTGCACCGCGGTCGGGCTCGAGCCCGGCGACGACCCATTCGCCTCGCTCCCGCTCGCCGCCGAGCGCCTCGGCCGCGGCACGACCGTGATCGACCTGGTCTACGGTGGCGAGGACACGCGCCTGGTGCAGGTCGCGCGCGAGCGCGGCGCCCGCGTGATCGACGGCCTCGAGGTCCTGGTTCGCCAGGGCGCCGAGTCGCTGCGGATCTGGACCGGGAAGAAGCCGCCGCTGAAGCGGATGCGAGAGGCCGCCCGCCGCGGGGCGGCGGCGAGAGAAGGAGGAAGCGATGGCTGACACGCTGAAGCTCACCCCGACCGAGTCGGTGATCATCCGCCGCAGCGAACCGGACTTGCTCGAGGTGGAGGGGATCTGGGGACCGGGCGGGAGCCCGCCGCCGAAGCACTTCCACCCCGACCAGGACGAGCACTTCGAGGTGATCATCGGGGTTCTGCGCGCGAAGGTCGACGGGACCGAGCACGAGCTGCGCCAGGGCGACGCCCTCGATATCCCCCGCGGCGCCGTCCACCAGATGTGGAACCCCGGCGAGGTCGAGGCGCGCGCCTCCTGGCAGACGCGCCCTGCCGGTCGCACCGAGGAGTGGTTCCGGGCCGTCGACGCGATCACCCGCGAGGCCGGCGAGGAGGGCAGGCCCGGGCCGCTCGCGTTCGGCGGGCTGCTGAGCGAGTTCGACGACGTCTTCCGGCTCGCGGTTGCGCCGCAGCCGCTGGTCCGCCCGCTGGTCGGCGCCCTCGGCGCGATCGCCCGCGCCCGCGGCCGCCGCGGCTGACCGGTCCGGCCTAAGCCGCCGCGGCTGAGGCCGGACTCAGAGCGGGGCGCTCCGCCGCTCGAGCGCGAGCGAGCGCGCCTCGATCGCGAGACAGGCGGCGAGCACCGCCACCAGCGCCCCGAGCTGGAGCAGCGCCGAGCCCTCGGTCCCGAGCGGGATCGTCCCCAGCGCAAGGGCCGCCGCCACAGCCCGGGCCGGCCCCAGGCGGACCCCGAGCGCCAGCCGGAAGGCGATCACCCCGGCCAGGAAGCACGCCGCGCCCGCCCCGAGCGCGACCGCCAGTCCCAGCTCCAGCGGGTCGAAGGCGTGCGCGATCCCCTCCTCCAGAGCCGCCGCGATCGCGATCACGCCGAGCAGGATCGGGAGATAGCCGAAGTAGTAGGAGTGGAGGGCGACCTGCGGGCGCTCCTCCTCGGGGACGAGGGCGAGGGCCTCGGCGTCGCGCTCGTCCGCCCCCTCGCCGAAGTAGCTCCACCACAGTGCCGAGGCCAGGCCCAGCCCGAGCACGGCGACCGCGAGCATCTCCGCGCTGATCTCCTGCCCGGAGGCGCCGATCCCGACTGCGACCACCGACTCGCCGAGGGCGACGATCACGACCAGGCCGTGGCGCTCGACGAAGTGGCCGACCCGGATCCGGAAACCGGTGCTGTCCTGCAGCCAGACGCTGGAGACGAGCACGGCGAAGGCGAGGCCCCAGAGGACGTAGTCCCAGGGGGACCCGCCGACGATGGCCGCCGCCAGCACCAGCGTCGCCCCGGCGAGGTTGAAGCGGACGGTCATCAGGATCGAGCGCGCCGCCGAGGCCGACCAGCTTCGGGTGAAGAGACCGACGTGGATGAGGATGACCACGAAGTAGGCGCCGGCGAAGACGGCGCCGTCCCCGTCGAAGGCGGTGGGGACGGACAGCGCGATCACCAGGAAGGACGCCATCCCTCCGAGGAGCAGCAGCCGGCGACGGTCGCTGTCGGTGGCGACCGCGTTGGTGAGCCAGGCGAAGCCGCCGTACATCCACCAGATCACCCCAAGCATCAGCACCACCTGGAGGAGATGCTCGCCGTCGGGGTGATGGGCGAGGATCGCGGTGAGCTGGGTGATGGTGAAGACGAAGACGAGGTCGAAGAAGAGCTCGAACGTGGAGACGCGGATCTCCTCCTCCTCGCGCGGCGCCATCAGATCTCGGACGCTATCGGGCCGGACGGACCGACTGCTAACTTTTCGTTAGTGGGAGCACTGAAGCTGATCGAGGGCAATCACCGAGCCGCCGCGCCTCCGGGCGACGAGCCGCTCCCGGACGCCGAGGCGTTCGACGCCTACTCGCGCACGGTCGCGGGCGTCGCCGAGCGCCTGCGCACCTCCGTCGCCCACCTCGCGGTCGCGCGCCGCACCAGGCGCGGCCGCCGCGAGGGTGGCGGCAGCGCGGTCGCGATCTCCCCCGACGGCTACATGCTCACCTCGGCCCACGTCGTCGCCGCCGGCAACGACGGCGTCACCGCCTCGTTCTCCGACGGGCGCGAGCTCGCCACCGAGGTCGTCGGCCAGGACCCGCTCTCCGACCTCGCGGTGGTGCGCGTCGAGGCGGGCGACCTCTCAGCGGCCCCGCTCGGCGACGCCGACTCCCTCCGGGTGGGGCAGCTGGTGGTCGCGATCGGGAGCCCGATGGGGCTCGCCGGGACGGTCACCGCCGGGGTCGTCTCCGCCCTCGGGCGCTCGCTCCCGACCCAGGCGGGCTCCGCCGGGCGCCTGGTCGAGAACGTGATCCAGACCGACGCCGCGCTCAACCCGGGCAACTCGGGCGGCGCCCTCGCCGACGGGCTCGGCCGGGTGGTCGGCGTCAACACCGCCGTCGCCGGGATCGGGCTCGGGCTGGCGGTGCCGATCAACGAAGCGACCGGGAAGATCGTCTCCGCCCTGATCAACGACGGACGGGTCCGCCGCGCCTACATCGGGATCGTCGGGGGCAGCAGACCGCTGCCGCCGCGGGCGGCCTCGCGGCTCGAGCGGGATCGCGCGATCGAGGTGGTCGAGGTGGTGGAGCGGAGTCCAGCCGACCGCGCCGGGCTCCGCGCCGAGGACCTGATCGTCGCGGTCGACGGCGAGCCGATGGCCGACGTCGGCGACCTGCAGCGGCTGATGGTCGCCGAGCGGATCGGGCGCCCGGTCACGGTGGATCTGATCCGCGGCGGCAGCCTCACCGAGCTCGAGCTCACCCCGCGCGAGCTCGAGGTCGGCTAGGTCACCTAGCCCGGCTCGACCTCGATTCGCGCCACCACCTGCTCCTCGCCGAGGAAGCGGATCCCGTAGCTCGCCCGCTCGCGGCCGAGCAGGTAGAAGAACGCGGAGGTGCCGGGGGCGACCGCCTCGACCCGCCCGAGGGCGGGGATCTCGAGCAGGCCCCGGCGCTTGGAGCGGATCTCGAGGGTGAGCTGGTCCCCGACCGCGACGGGGACGACCGGGATCTTGTCGCCGCCGACCTCGATCATGGCCACCAGCCGCTTGCCGCCCGCCGGAGGACCGCCGGCCGCGCCCTCATCCGCCGCCGGGGCGGCCGACTTGGTCGTCGGCGCGGTCGTCACCTCAGCCTCGGTCTCGCTGTCGCGCTCTTCCGGGGTGGGCACCAGGGCCGCGGCCAGGGTTGAGATCCCGAGCAGGATCAGCATCACGATCAGCAGGCGCCGCGCCGCCATCAGCTCACCCTCCG
>Ga0299913_10002012_pt1 | contig 15720 bp, 15 predicted proteins | sample RVTome_9_FD_201360 | JGI IMG/M metagenome (GOLD analysis project Ga0299913, IMG submission 201360) | Soil microbial communities from uranium-contaminated site in the Upper Colorado River Basin, Wyoming, United States - RVT155D38 (version 2) ...
GACCTTCGACAGCCACACCTCCACGCGCACGGTCTCCCGCAGCATCGCCGCCGACACGTAGTCGCACTCCGCCCGCGCCACCACGAAGTCGAGCACGTCGTAGGAATAGTCGTGGTGCAGCTCCTGCCAGTAGGCGGTGCGGCCCACTTCAAGATACGTGAAGTAGACCGAATTGTTCACGTGGCCCATCGGGTCGAGGTCCCGGAAGCGCACCGGGATCTTGACGTGGAAGCGGCGCGTCGTCGGGTGCTTGCTCATGGGGCCGCGAAGCTACCGCGGGCCCCCCCGGCCCCGCCACGCACGCGGAACCGTTTGCGTTGCCCGTGCCCGCCGCCCGGCCTACGTTCCGGTCGCCGTGTCCGACCCCACGCCACTCGCCCCCTTCGCCGATCTCCTCGAAGAGCAGTACCCGCGTACGGGGGACGGAATCTTCCTCAACGCGGCCGCCCAGGGGATCCTCGCCCGCCGCACGCTGGACGCCATGGCTCGGTTCGAGGCTGGTCGCGCCTACCCCAACCGCATCGACGACCCATTCCTGCTGGAGGTCGAGACGACGTGCCGCGAGCGCGTGGCGCGGCTGCTCGGCGCGCCCGCCGAGCTCGTCGGCCTGGGCGTCAACACCTCCGAGGGGATCAACGTCGCGGCCATGCACCTGCCGCTCGGCGCCGGCGATCGGGTGCTGCTCGCGCGCGGGGAGTTCCCGGCCAACGTCTACCCGTGGCTCGGCCTGCGCCGGAACGGGGTCGAGACCGTGTTCCTCGATCTCGAGGGCGCCCACCTGGCGGCCGATCGCGTGGTCGCCGCGCTCGACGCCGATCCCGCGATCCGCGCCGTGGCGATGTCGCTGGTCCAGTTCTCGAACGGCCACCGGAACCCGATCGAGGCCGTCGGCCGCGCCTGCCGGGAGCGGGGGGTGTTCTTCGTCGTCGACGCGATCCAGGGGCTCGGCGCCGTCGAGCTCGACTGGTCGGACACCCAGGCCGATCTGCTGGCCTGCGGCGGGCAGAAGTGGCTGTGCGGCCCGTGGGGCAGCGGATTCTTCGTGGCGGCAGAGTGGATGTGCGAGCAGATCGAGCCGGTGCGGATCGGATGGCTGCAGGTAGCCGGCGCCCGCGACTACCACAACCTCTGCGAGTACGATCTGCGGTTCGAGCCCGACGCCCGGCGCTTCGAGGTCGGCACCTATCCCTACACCGCGCTGCTGGGACTCTCCGAGAGCCTGGAGCTGATCGAAACGCTCGGGGTTCCCCGGATCGCGGCGCACTCCCGGGCACTGCTCGCGGGCCTCGAGAACGGGCTGGCCGGACTGGGCGCGACGATCGTCTCCTGCACCGAGGCGCCGTGCCGCTCCTCCATCCTGTGCTTCCGCGCGGGGGACGCCGCGGCCACGCGGGAGGTGTTCGACGGCCTCCGCTCCGCTGGCGTGACGTGCGCGTTCCGCGAGGGATCGGTGCGGCTGAGCCCTCACTTCTACAACACCCCGGCCGAGATAGACCAGGTCCTCTCGCTGGTGGAGTCCCGCTGGCCCTCGGCGGCGCGGTCGCGATGAGGGTGGCCGTCGCGCTCTTCGCCCTGGCGGCGATGGCCGCTCTCGCGCCGGCGCCGGCGCTCGCGCAGGGGTTCCTGCGCTGGCCGCAGGGCCCGCGCGCAACCGCCATGGGCGGCGCCGGAGCCGGCCTCGCGGCGGGGCCCGACGCTGCCTTCCACTCCCCCGCCGGCATCGCCTGGCTCGAGGGCACCCAGATCCAGGGCGGTGGTCGGCTCTCGACCGGCGCCGGGTCGTTCCACGCCTTCGGGGCGGAAGAGTTCGATCGCGAGGGCGACCCCTCGGTCGCGCCGGCGTTCTTCGCGACCCACGCGATCTCGCGGGAGCTGTTCGGCGGCCTGGCCATCACTTCGCCGTGGGGGATCGACGTCGAGTGGCAGCGGCCCGATGCGTTCGCCGGCCGGTTCCTGACCTCCGGCAGCCGCCTCACCTCGCTCGACGCCAGCATGACGCTCGCCTATCGCGCCGGAGAGCGCTGGAGCGTCTCGATCGGCCCCGAGGTCGTCTATCTCCGGCTCGACCGCGACCGCATCGCCCACGATCCGGAGCTCAGCGCCCTGGGCGGCGGCGGCCCGATCCCCCTGGCCAGCGCCGGATACGACGTCGACGGCACGGCGATCGGGTGGAGCGCGGGCGTCTTCGGGCGCCCGCACCCCGGCGTGTCGGTGGGGGCGTTCTACCGCAGCTCGGCCGAGGTCTCGCTGGACGGGCTGGTCGACTTCACGATCGTGGCCCCCGAAGCGCTGAAGGCCGTCGTCCGGGGCGACCGCACGATCGGCGAGATCCTGGAAGAGACCTACGTGGACCAGAGCGCGCGGTTGGAGGTGCCGTTGCCGTGGACCCTGTCCGCGGGAGCGGCGTGGGACCCGGTGCCGTCGGTCACGATCACCGGCGACGTGCAGCGGATCGGATGGGGGGCGCTCGAAGAGCTCGCCTTCACCCCGCTCGGCCCGGCTCCCGAGGACCCGGTCGCGCTGGAGTGGCAGGACGTGTGGGCCTGGCGGATCGGGGCCGAGGCGCGCCGGCCGGGCGGCCTCGCGTTCCGGATCGGATATGCGCGCGAGGAGAGCCCCGCGCCGCGAGGCGGGGTGACCCCGCTGTTTCCGGACGCCGAGCGCGAGGCGCTGTCCGCGGGGGCGGGAATCGACTGGCGCGGGATCGGCCTGGAGATCGCCTACCGGCTGACCGTGCTCGACGACCGCGAGGGGCTCGCGCTCCCGTCCGACACGGCGGACCCGGACGGCGTCTACGAATCGACCGAGCACGACCTCTCGATCGGCGTCATCCGGCGATTTTGAGCGGCCGCCGCGCCTTGCTCCCCCTGTAGCGAGCCTCTATACTCGATCCAATCATGAAGATGGCGCGGAACCAGCAGGACGATTTCATTGCCCAGTGTAGGGCGGCCGGCCTCTCGGTCACCCATCAGCGGCTGGCGATCTTCGAGGCCATGATGGCGAACGGGGACCGTCACCCGTCCGCCGAGGTCATCTACCAGTCGGTGCGCGAGCGCTATCCCACGATCTCGTTCAATACGATCTACAAGAACCTCGAGACGTTCGAGGAGCTGGGGATCGTGGTGAAGGTCAACCCGCTCTACAATGAGGCGCGCTACGACGTCGACGTGCGACCCCACCACCACCTGATCTGCCGACACTGCAAGACGATCGTCGACGTGCACGACAAGAAGCTCGACGCCCTGCCCGCCCCCGAGGAGGCAGGAAGCGGTTTCCAGGTCGAGAACTGGACGGTCCAGTTCACCGGCCTGTGCGCCGACTGCCAGCCCGTGGCCGCCACCGGCTGACTCCCCGCACCGCGCCCGCCGCGCCTGCGGCGCGGGAACCCGGGATCCTCTTCGGCGTACCTAGCTTTGGGCCGGCGCCAGCCAACGCCCCTTACCGGAGGATCCTTCCATGATCCGTCATCTCGTCGGTCTCGCCGCCCTGTCGTCGGCCACGATCCTCGCCGCGTGCGGGGGTGACGCGGAGTCGTCCGCTCCCGATCCCGAGCGCCGCGTCGTCGTGCGCGGAGCTCCGCTCGCGGCCCCGCCCAACGCGACCGACGGGATCGAGATCGGCCCCGGCGAAGAGGTCGCACCGGAGATCGTCATCCTTCCCGACCCGCAGCCGGAGTCCCGGACGCGCGTCGTCCACGAGACCGTGGTCGTCGATCCGCCCGAGGCGCCCGCCCCGAGCGGCGCGGACGCGGACCTGACCGGTGCCGGGGCGGTGCTGCCCGCGCCGCGGCCCGAGGGCGAAGCGACGGCCGTCACGCTGCCGGCGGGACGGACCCAGGTGTTCGTCACCGCCTCGACCCGCGTCACCAGCGACGCGAGCCGGGCGGGAGACCCCGTTGAGGCGGTGACCGGAGAGCCGATCGTCGTCGACGGCGAGGTCGTCGTCCCGCAGGGCTCCACGGTCCGCGGCCGGGTCGAGAGCGTCGACCCCGGCGAGTACCCGTTGCGCCGGCCCGCGATCGAAATCGTCTACGACACGATCGAGACGCCGGACGGGCGCGTGATCCCGATCGAGGCGCGGACGAGCGGCGAAGTCGGCACGGTCGTCCAGCACCCGCGCGGCGACCACGATCGCATGCGGAACGTGCTGCTCGGCGCGGGGGTCGGCGCAGGCGTCGGGGGCGCGACCGGCGGCAAGCGCGGCGCGCTGCTGGGCGCGATCACCGGCGCGGCCATGGGCGCCGGGGTCGGGCACGGCGGCATCGACTGGTGCGCGAGCGTGGAGCCCGGCGATTCGATCCTGATCATCCTCGATCGCGACGCCAGCGTGCCGCGCGGCCCGGTGATCGTCAACCTTTCGCGCTGACCCGAGCGCGGATGACCCGCCCGCTAGGGCCGCTGGCCCTCGCCGCGCTCGTCTCGGCGGGCGTGGTGATTCCGCTTCTCTCTGCGTGCGACGTCCTGGAAGGGCCGCTCGCGCCTGCGGGCAGGCCGCGGGTGGAAGGGACCTGGAACGTCACCGCCCGCGCTCTCTCGAGCACGTGCGGCCTGGACGGACACGAGCCGTTCGACATGGCGGTCGTGCAGAACGGCGACATCCTGCAGTTCGTCGTCCACGTCCAGGGCTTCGGCCCGGTTCGCTACGACGGCTGGCTCGCGCGAAGCGGCGAGTTCGAGGTCGGGCATACCACCGTGTTCGCCTCCCGGGGACTGGAGGACCGCGCGATCGTGGACGGTCACTTCGGTTCGTCGGGACGAACCCTGACGGGCACCGAGATCGAGACCATCACCGACCTGCGCGACGGGTCCAGGTGCCGGATCCGCTGGCGCTGGACGGGGAATCGGTGAGCGGTCAGCCGCCCAGCGCGGGGCCCACCGGGCCAAGCCCGGGTGAGGCGCTGCCCCCCGAGCTCGGGCGCGTGCTGGACGTCTTCTCGCGGCTCGGCCGCGAGCAGACGATGCAGGCGCTGGTCGACTACGCCAACCGCTTCCCCGAGCTCCCCGACCGGTTCGCGGCGCTGGCCGCGAGCGAGGAGCACAAGGTACACGAGTGCATGACTCCGGTGGCGCTGTTCAGCGAAGTCGACGCTGGCCGCATCCGGTTCTACGCGGACGTCCCTCGCAACGCGCCCACGATCCGCGCCCTGCTGGCGATCCTCATGCAGGGCCTCAATGGCCGCCCGGTGGAAGACGTGCTCGCCATCCCCTCCGACTTCGTCTCGAAGCTGATGCGGAACGTGGGGCTCTCGACCCGCGAACGGGGGCTGCAGGCGATCCTGGCGCGGATGAAGCGCCACGCTCGAGAGGCGCTCGCCGCTTGACCTTTGCCCGTTTGCGAGTCCATCCTCGTCCGCCCAACCCAATCTCGGAGGAAACCGTATGAAAAGCTGTGCCCGCATTCCCCTCGTCGCGGGAGCGATCGTCGCCGTCTCGCTCTCGTCTGCCGCACCCATGCTCGCCCAGCATATGAAGGATCTCGACGAGGGCACCCGCGCCACGCTCGAGCAGATCCGCGTGGCCACAGAGAAATACCAGGATCCCGAGGTCGCCCTCGCGGACGGCTACATCCGGGAGCCCATGAACCTCTGCGCGCACGCCGCGGACGAGGACCTGCCGCCCCAGGTGGGGGCGATGGGGGTCCATTTCTTCCGCCCCGACCTGCTCGGGATCAACGCAACCGAGCCCCGGGTGAACGGCAACGGCATCCACACGGATTTCCTCAAGCCTTCGATCCTCGTCTACCACACCACCGCGGACGGATCGCTGAAGCTCGGCGCGGTGGAAAACCTGGTCTGGGAACGCGCATGGAAGGAAGCCGGGAACGACGGGCCGCCCGAGTTCCAAGGCTTCCAGTACTGGCACCGGATCGACAATCCGGCCACGACGTACGCGGACGAGGCCCACCTCTTCGAGCCGCACTACGAGCTCCATATGTGGCTCTTCGAGGAGAACCCGGCCGGAATCTTCGCCCAGTTCAACCCGCGCGTCAGCTGCGACCACCACGACGGCCCGAAGACGATGGCCGAGGCCATGACGCTGATGACCGCGGGCGCCCCCCCGGCGGCGGAAGGCGAGAGCCAGTGATCGGCTAGCGCTCGATCGGGGCCCACACCGAGTTCCCCCATTCGGTCCACGACCCATCGTCGCGTCGGAGGAGAGCCCCTCCTCGTCGCAGTAGATCGAGGAGAGGCTTGTGTTACGTCCTCCATGGTGGAATCGTACCGCAGGGAAGCCCGTAACCGGCCCCGGCACGCCGTTCCGCCAGGAGGTTCTATGACCGTTCAGCGCGTCGCTCAGATCTTCGGGTGGGTGTTCGTTCTCGTCGCCGTCTGGGGATTCTTCGTCACCGGCGGGAGCATGGAGGCGGGTCCGGACGCCCCGGCGATCCTGGGATTGTTTCCGGTGAACGTCCTGCACAACGTGGCCCACCTGATCCTCGGCATCTGGGGGATTCTCGCCGCTCGGAGCTTCGACGGCGCGAGGACCTATGCGCGGATCGCCGGTGTCCTCTACCTCCTGCTCGCGATACTAGGATTCGTCGACCCGACCACCTTCGGACTGATTCCGCTGGGGGGCGCCAACATCGCGCTGCATGCGGTACTCGGGATCATCCTGGCGGGAGTCGGGTTCACCGCCAAGCCGACCTCCGCGGCGATGGCGCGCTAGCCGAGCCAGGGGAACTCCGAAGGCGGATCCGCGTCACGGCTAGCGCTCGATCGGGGCCTGCACCGAGTTCCCCCACTCGGTCCACGACCCGTCGTAATTCCGGACGTCGTCGAAGCCGAGGAGGTAGGTGAGCGCGAACCAGGTGTGGCTCGAGCGCTCCCCGATCCGGCAGTAGGCGACCGTGCTCTCGTCGGGCGATAGCCCCTGCTCGTCGCAGTAGATCGCGCGCAGGTCCGGGGCGGACTTGAACGTATGGCTCTCCGGATCGACGGCACGCGCCCACGGCACACTCTTCGCCCCGGGGATGTGGCCGCCCCGTAGCGCCCCCTCCTGCGGGTACTCGGGCATGTGCAGGAGCTCGCCCGAGTACTCCTGGGGGCTGCGGACGTCGACCATCTGCCCGCGCTTCTCCATGTGGGACTTCACCTCCTCGCGGAAGGCGCGGATCGCGGCATCGTCGCGCTCCGGCACCGGGTAATCGCCGGCCGGATAGCGCGGCACGTCGGTCGTCATGGGGCGACCTTCCGCCTCCCACTTGGCGCGGCCGCCGTCCATCACGCGGCAGTCCTCGTGGCCGAACAGCTTGAACACCCAGAGCGCGTACGTCGCCCACCAGTTGTTCTTGTCGCCGTAGAAGACGACGGTCGTGTCGCGGGAGATTCCCTTCCCGCGCATGCGCTCGGCGAACCGCTCGCCGTCGAGATAGTCACGCACGAGTGGGTCGTTGAGGTCGGCGTGCCAGTCGATCTTCACCGCGCCCGGTATGTGACCCGTATCGTAGAGCAGCACGTCCTCGTTCGACTCCACCAACCGCACCGACGGATCGTCCAGGTGGTCCGCTACCCAATCCGTCGACACGAGGGCCTCGGGATGGGCGTATCCGCGCTTCTCGATCGGGGGGATATCGTTCGATGCCATAGGGGTCCTCCTGTGCAGATGGAAAGCGTGTGGGCTGCGGCCGAATGTGCGCCGGCCGTCGAATTGTACGCTAGACCTTGAGCCCACGCTCGCGGAAGAAGTCGAGCGTCCTGCCGGTCGCTCCGCGTGCGGCCTCGATCTCCGCGCGCCCCGCGGTCCCCGCCCGGCGGCCCTTCGCGGGGTCGTCCAGCCACTCGCCCCAACGCGCGGCGAGCGCATCGGCGGTGGCCACGGTGGCGAGCGCGCCGGCCTGCGCGAGCGCGGCGACCTCCGCCGGATCCCCGTGATCGGGCCCCACAGCGATGGGGACGCCGTGCGCGGCCGGCTCCACGGTGTTGTGGACCGCGCCGCCGAAGCCGCCGCCGACGTACGTTGCGTCGGCCAGCCGGTAAAGTCGGTAGAGCAGCCCGACACGGTCCACGATGACGACCGGCGGCCCCGCGCCATCGCCATCGCGACCCACGGGCACGGCCGCCCCCGGGCGCGCGATGCGCCCGGTCTCGAGCCCGAGCTCGCCCGCCCGGCGCTCGATCCGCGTCACGGCGGCCTCGCTGGGCTCGTGGGGCACGACGACCGCTACCAGGCCAGGATGGCGCGCGCGCAGCTGGGCCACGGCGGGCAGGACGACGGCCTCGTCGGCGGGCCAGGTGCTCCCCGCGACCACCAGCGGGCCCGCGCCTGGGGGCGGCTCCCATGCGGGAGGCAGGGCGAGTGCTTGCTCGATGCGGTCGATCGACACGTCGATCCGCGTGTCGCCGGTCACCCGCACGGCGTCGGGCGCCACCCCCATCTCGAGGAGGAGCCCGGCGTCTTCGTCGGTCACAGCGGCGATCGCGCGGAACTCGCGGTACAGGCAGCGCGTCAGCGCCCGGGCGGGCAGCTCCATGCGCGCGCTGCCCCCGGCCAGACGGCAGCATGCCTGGGCGAGCGGGAGCCGGCGCTCGGCGGCCGTCCAGATCAGGTTCGGCCACAGCTCCCCCGCCACCAGGATGATCGCATCGGGGTCGAGGCTCTCGAGTTGGGCCCGCATCGCCGCGGGCCAATCGAAGGGCAGATAGTCGGCCATGTCCGGGGCGTTCCAGCCCGCCACCATGCGCTCGGCCGAGGGCGAGAAGAACGAGTAGAAGAGGGCGCCCTGCGGGTGGGCGGCGCGGAAGGCGTCTCCCAGCGGGCGCGCCTGGAGGGTCTCCCCGGCGCTCGCCGCGTGGAGCCAGACCCGCGGGCGGCGGCCCGCGCAGTGCAGCGCGCCCTCTCGCCACCGCTCCTCCAGCCCGCGTCGGGCCTCCATGCCGCGGGCCAGCTTCGGGTTGGCGCGCGCCAGACCGTGAAGCGCCAGCCGCGCTGCGGGCACGACCACGCCGTTGTACGCCAGCGGCCACAGCCGGGCCCCCAACGACGAGAGCCGGAGGAACTTCCCTCCGGCTCTTTGGGTCTTGCGGTCTTGCTCGGCGTTCAGATCGCGTCGACTCGCTCGATTCCCGGGACCAGTTCGCGCAGCCGCTGCTCGATGCCGCGCTTGAGCGTCATCGTGCTCATCGGGCACCCTCCGCAGGCGCCCATCATGCGCAGCGTGACCACGCCGTCCTCGATGTCGAGTAGCTCGACGTTGCCGCCGTCCATGGCGATCGCCGGACGGATCGTGTCCAGCGCGGCTTCGACCCGCTCGCGCAGCGCCTCGGGATCGTGGCTCTCCGCACCGGCTTCCGCCTCGGTCGCGCCGGGCTGCTCCAGGAGCGTCGTATCGACTTTATCTGCGGTCATGTTCCCCCACCCTTCGTGGTATGGATTTCCCTCTCAAGGTATGGGGTCCGGGGAGGGGTGGCAAACACCGTGCGAGGTCAACTCGCGCTCTGCTGCCGGGTGGTTTCCTGGCGCGCCTCACGCTCCTCGCGGAGCCTGGCGAGCAGCTCGTGCAGCTCCGCGTAGAGCGGCTCGACCGGCCGCGGATCGGCCAGCCCGCCTTCCTTCCGCATCCGGCCGCGCTCCAGCATATGCATCATCGTGGTCTTGTCGTAGAGCTCCTCGATGACCGTGTTGTAGAGCTCGGTCTCGCTGCGGAAATAGTCCTCGAGGAGGTTCCAGATCACCTCGCTGGCCGGCCCCGACTCCCCGCTGCGGTCGCGCATCAACGCGCGTACCTCGAGGAAGAAATTCAGCATGAACCCCTTGTAGGCGATCTGCGCGTGCTGGAAGAGCGCCCGGTGCAGGGCTCGGAGGTGGAGGACCAGGGCGCCCACCGCGACCACCATCAGCAAAAGCACCGACACGACCACCAGCTCGAAGGCGGTGGCGCCCACCAGATAGAGTCCGCCATAGGCGGCCCCGACCGCGGCGATCACCACGATCGCGCCGATGACCCTGAAGAAGCGCTTTAGCATGACGCCACGAGAGTAGTCTTGGAACGGGAGCTTGGCAATCGGGTAGATTTCTGTTCATGCCCGATCCGAAACGCATCCTCTGGGTCGACGACGAGATCGGCGGCCTGACGTCCCACATCCTGTTCCTCGAGCACCGCGGCTTCGATGTCACGACCGCTCCCAACGGCCAGGACGCGCTCGCCATGCTGGGCGAAAACGGCTTCGACTGCGTGCTCCTCGACGAGCAGATGCCGGGCATGCGCGGGATGACGGTGTTCGAGCGCATCCGCGATCGCCACCCGCGCCTGCCGGTCGTCATGGTCACCAAGAGCGAGGAGGAAGGGCTGATGGACCAGGCGATCGGCCGCCGGGTGGACGACTACCTGGTCAAGCCGATCAATCCCAATCAGGTGCTCTCGGTGCTCAAGCGCCTGCTCGAGGGATCCCAGATCCGTCACCAGACGATCGCGCAGGAGTTCAGCCGCCGCTATCTGGAGCTCGACGAGGAGCGGAAGAACCGCGCCTCGTGGGACGACTGGGTCGATCTGTACCGCGAGCTCCTGTCGTGGGAGATGCGGCTGATCGAGGCCGGGGAGCGGGGTCTGCTGGCGAGCCAGCGCGAGGTCATGAAGGCGGCCAACGCCGACTTCGTGCGTTACGTTCGGCAGCGGTACCGCGCCTGGGTGGCGGCCGCCCCGGGCGAGCGGCCCACGCTGTCGCCGGACGTGATCGAGCGGTTCGTGCGCCCGCTCCTCGAGGCCGACGACGGCCCGGTGTTCTTCGTCATCATCGATTGCCTGCGCCTCGATCAGTGGATGGCGATCCAGGACACGCTCGCGCCGCTGTTCACCGTCGAAGAGGCGTTCGCGGGATCGATTCTGCCATCGGCAACGCCGTACTCGCGGAATGCGATCTTCAGCGGCTGGTTTCCGCGGCGGCTCGCAGAAAAGCATCCGGGGCTGTGGATCGGCGACGCGGACATCGAGGGCTCGCTCAACCCTCACGAGCGCGAGCTGTTGGAGCTCCAGCTCAAGCGCAAGGGGCTGGGCTCGGTGTGTCCGGTCCAGTACCACAAGGTGTTTACCGCAGAGGAGGGCAACGCCGCGCTCCGGCGGTTGCCGCACTGCTTCCAGAGCCGGCTGTCGGCGTTCGTGTTCAACTTCATCGACGTCCTGACGCACGGCCGGTCGGAGTCCGAGATCCTGCTCGAGATCGCACCCGATCCCGAAGCCTTCCGCTCGTTGACGCGGTCCTGGTTCCTCCACTCCGCGCTATACGAGCTTCTGCGCCAGGCCTCGCGGCAGGGCGCGCGCGTGGTGCTGACCACCGATCACGGCTCGGTCCACTGCCTGCGCCCGGCCACCGTTTATGCCCGCAAGGACGCCTCGCAGAACCTGCGCTACAAGTTCGGGAACAACATCCACGCCGAGGAAGTCGAGACGGCGCTCAGGGAGGTCGACCTGGCGACGATCGGGCTGCCGGACATGGGTACCAACGTGGCGGCGCTGATCGCCGTCGAGGATTACTACTTCGTCTATCCCACCAAGCTGCGCGAGTACCAGAGCCGCTACTACGGCGCGTTCCTCCACGGAGGCGTCTCGCTCGAAGAGTTGATCCTGCCGGTGGCGACCCTCACGCCGCGATAGTTCGAGGGAGCCTCGCGGTCGTGAGGGCGCCGAGCGTGGTGCCCGAGTTTACCGATTGACAGTCAGCTGCTGGGCTCCGGTGAAGGGACAGTAGACGCCACCCGTCCCCTCCCTAACGGTCCATGCCGTGCCGCCCGTGAGCACGAAGTGGTCGGTTGGACCCTGCGCCGCGCTCGCGCCTTCGACCCAGACCCGGTATTGCCCGCCGTTCGCGTCGTCGAAATAGACCCCACCGACGCGGCTCCGAGGACTGCCCGTCTTGTCGATGTCCGCCAGGAACGTTCGGTTCTGGATCTCGTCGTCCAAGTGGTCGAGCAGGTCCTGTCGGGCGGCCGCGTCCATGTCGGCCGGGGAGTACAAACAGGCGCCCGCGTCGATCTTGTCCGAGAAAGTGAATGAATAATCCTTGCAACCGAAGACCCCGCAGTCTCCCGGTCCCTCTAGCAGCAGTCGCTTCCGGTTCTCGACCTGAACCGTGAGCTGTTCGAGAGAGCCTTCGAAGCCCCCAGTGAGATCGACCGCAACCGGTGGGTTGGATCCGCCTCCACCGCCCTTGTTCCCTCCCTTTGCCGAGAGCGTCAAAGCATCCGGGGCGACGGTGTCGACAACGTCCGCCGAGCAGGCCACCGCGAGAACGACGCTGGCCAGAGCCAGAAACCAGTTCTTTCTCATTCTCTCCTTCTCCCTGTTTGGTTGGGCGCTGGCTGGCAGTCGGCGCCAAGTCTTCAAAGGGCTTTACCGGAACGTCTTGTCTTGTCGGACGCGGCATCCTACCATGGATCCATCATCCGGCTACCAACTGAGCGGTGACCGTGTCCCCCCGGGAGTTACCGGAGTACGCGTGATCGAATTCCGCATCCTCGGACCCCTCGAGCTTCGCGATACGACGGACGGCGACCTCCAATCGGTCCTGGCTCGGCCCAAACAGATCGCCCTCCTCGCTTACCTAGCCCTGGCTGGGGGTCTGCGGCATCGTGACGAGCTGCTTGGCGTCTTCTGGCCGGAAACCAGCCAGGCGCGCGGCAGGCGCGCACTGAGTCAGGCGCTGTACCTGCTGCGCAGAGGTCTGGGCGACGATGTGATCGTGTCGCGCGGCTCCGATGAGGTGGGCGTCCACTCCGAGCGGCTGTGGTGCGACGCGGTGGAGTTCGAGAAGCGGTATGCGGGGGGCGAGCGCTCGAGCGCTCTCGATCTGTACCGAGGCGACCTGCTCAACGGGTTGCATGTGGACGACGCCCCCGCCTTCGAGGAATGGCTGCTCGACCAGCGGGACAGGCTGCAGCGCCTTGCGGTCCGGGCCGGGAGCGAGCTGGCAGGCGAGCTCGTGGCGCGGGGTGAGGGAGTGGAGGCGGCCTACTGGTTGCGGCGCGCCCTCCGTTGGGAGCCGTACGACGAGGAGCTGCTACGGAACCTCCTCGCTCTGCTCGAGAGACTCGGCGACCGCGCCGGTGTGGTGCGCGAGTACGACGCCTTCGCGCGCCGGTACCAGGAGGAACTCGCGCTCGAGCCCGAGCCGGCCACGCGTGCGATCGTCATCCGCGCTAGGACCGAGGAACCAGAGGCCGAAGTCTCACCCTCCGCTCGGACGTTGGGTGATTCGAACGGAGCCTACTCTCTGATATCCCTCCCCTCAGCGCTCCGAGAGGATTCATCTCCGAGCGAAGACGAGCGCTCATGGCCCCGGCGCCGCTGGCGGACCGCGGCCGTGAGCATGGGCGTGGCGGCGGTGACCGCAATCCTCCTGATCGCCCAGCGGGGGTCGGAGCCGACCTCCGCGGACTCGGCCGAGCCCGTCTCTCCGGGGCTGGATCCTCGGCGCATCGTCCTCCTTCCGTTCGAGAACCGAAGCGGCGATGCGACGCTCGATCCGGTAGGCCGCATGACGGCGGACTGGGTCGCTCAGGGGCTCGTTCGGACAGGCCTCGTGAGACCCGTGTTGCCGATCGCGGTGACCGACTCCCTGATCGTTACGGACGACCCGGCGGCGGCGCGGTCGGCCGATCTCGAGAGAGCCATGCGGCTGAAGGCCGGCCACCTGATCGCCGGCTCGTACACGATCGACGGCGACTCGGTCGTGTTCGAGGCGCAGATCGCCCGGGTGCCGAGTGGGGAGGTCGTGTACGCGATCGAGCGCGTGGCCGCTCCGACGGATGATCCCGCGACCGGGGTCGAGCGGCTTCGTCAGCGGGTGACCGGCGCGCTGGCCGCGCTCCTCGACCCCGGCCTGGCTTCGGGGGCCAGCCCGGCAGCGAGCCAGCCCCCGAGCTACGAGGCGTACCGCGACTACGCCCGGGGCATCGAGCTCTTCCACCGGGACGAATTCCGCCTGGCCTCCGAGGCGTTCCATCGCGCGGCCGCCCACGACTCCCTGTTCACGGCTCCGCTCGCCTGGGCCGTGCGCTCGCACGAGGCTGCGATCTACTATCCGAACCAGGCGCGGCGGGATGCGCTGGAGGCGGCACGTGCCGACTCCGTCCTCCGCTATCTCCAGGCCCGGCTCGACCGGCTCCCTCCCTGGGAGGCCGCCATGGTGGAGTATCTCGGGGGAAGGATGGGGGCGGACCCGCAGGGCGCCTACGACGCGCTCAAGCGCGTGGTCGATATGACCCCCGACCCTGTGTGGGTACGCTCGCTGGCCGCGATGACGATGGGCCGGAACCGTCCACGCGAGGCTCTGGGGATTCTCGTCACGTTGCCGCCCGAGCTTCCGTATCCCGAGGACTGGAACCAGCGCTATCTGCAAATGCGAATGAACTTCCACCACGTCCTCGGCGAATACGAGAAAGAGCGGGAGATCTACGAGGAGTTCCGCGCGCGATACCCCCCGGAATGGCCCGTGGAACCCGTCAGTCTCCCCCACGAATACTTCGAGATCCGACTGCTGGCGGCCCTTGGGCGGGCCGCCGATCTCGAACGCGCAATCGACGAGATGGCCGAGAAGTCGGGCGACGACGGGGTCTTCATGGAGGCGCGCGAGGCCAAGCTCCACGGCCACGAGGAGATCGCCCGCCGGGCGCTGGAGGGTGACCTGGCGCGGTTCCGACGACTGCCTCCCGACGACGATCCCGAAGAGCTCTGGCGCTGGGGGATTGCCGGAACCTTGTACCACCTGGGTCGCTACGAGGAGGCCCGACCCCATTTCGAGCGGCTGCTCTCGAGGGCACGCCCGGAGTCCGATAACCGAATCCTCTTCCTGGGAGCGCTGGGCGCGATCGCGGCCCATCGAGGAGATCGAGCGGAAGCTCTTCGCTACGATCGGCTGCTCGAGGCGTTCGACGTGTCGATCGGCGAGGCGTGGTGGAAGCGGGCGGTGAACCTGGAGCGCGCCGAGATCGCGGCCGCCCTCGGGGACCGCCGTCGCGCGCTCACCCTGCTGGCCGAGGAGATCGAGGCCGGCCTGCCCCTCTACGGCAACATGCACCCCGAGATGTTCAACCAGGAGTTCGAGGCCCTCCGGGGCCACCCCGCCTACGAAGCCCTGACCCGGCCGCGGTAGCTCCGCTCGACACCGGCCCGCCACGCCAGGTACCCCAGCTGGAGGAACCACAGCGCGACCAGCGCCCAGGACGCGTGCTCGACGACGGGCGTGATCGGCGCCAACAGCGCCACGCAGCCCACCGCGAAGAGCGCGCCCGCCCCCCGGGCGGGGGGGGCGCTTCGCGCCAGGCGGTAGAGGGCGATCAGCGGGAGGATCAGGAGCAGGTCGTCGTAGAGGCGGTGGTAGGCCCACAGCCGGGCCACGATCGCCGCTACGCCGATTTGCGTCCAGGCGTCGACTTCCCGGTGCCGCCAGCTCCACGCTCCATGCACGGCGAAGACGAGGCCGGAAGCCGGCAGGAGCCACGCGTCGAGATCCATGTCCCCCAGCCACGCGTGAAGGTTCCCGTACCCGGTGGTGGTGAATCCTCCCTCGCCCCTGGCGTACCACTGAGCGATCAGCGCGCGTACCGCCTCGATGCCGGTGCCGTGGAGGGCGATCGACGCGGCCGTGGCGGCGAGGTAGGCGATCACAGCCAGGACCACGGGCCGCGCGCAGCCTGGCCGGAAGGCGATCACCCAGACGAAGGGCACCGACAGGTTGGGCTTGATCAGCGCGATGAGGAACAGGCCCGTAGCGAGCGCGTCCCTGGCGGC
>Ga0299913_10002013_pt1 | contig 15712 bp, 16 predicted proteins | sample RVTome_9_FD_201360 | JGI IMG/M metagenome (GOLD analysis project Ga0299913, IMG submission 201360) | Soil microbial communities from uranium-contaminated site in the Upper Colorado River Basin, Wyoming, United States - RVT155D38 (version 2) ...
GGGCCCGGGGGGAGGAGGGCTAGAGGAACTCGCCGAGCTCGGCGAGGATGCGATGTTTGGGCATGGCCCCGACGATCCGCTTCTTCTCCACCCCGTCTTTGAACAGGATCATTGTCGGGATGCTCATTACGTCGTTTTGGGCGGCAGGCGTCGGGTTCTGATCGATGTCCAGTTTCCCGATGTCGATCTTGTCCTGCTCCCCGGCGATCTCCTCGAGGACGGGTGCGATCACCCGGCAAGGCCCACACCATTCCGCCCAGAAATCGACGAGTATTGGCTTCTCCGCCGCGATGGCGTCGTTGAAGTTGCCCTCGTTCAATGTGTGGATTTCAGCCATTCCCGATCACTCCTGGTTCCTCAACGCTCGCGTGGCGCATCTCATTCCTGCCCGGCCAGCCATCGCTCGGCGTCGATCGCCGCCATGCATCCGGTCCCGGCCGCCGTCACTGCCTGACGGTAGACATGGTCGGCGACATCTCCGGCCGCAAAAACACCGGGCACCGTGGTGGCGGTGTTCGCCGGGTTGGGGACGACCACATACCCGTTCTCGTCGAGGTCGAGGTTTCCCTCGAACACTTCGGTGTTCGGTTTGTGGCCGATCGCGACGAACACTCCGTTGACGGGGAAGCGGGTGGTCTCGCCGGTGAGGGTGTCCTCGAGGGTGACCGCCTCGACGGTGTCTCCGCCCAGGATCTCGGTGACGATCGTGTTCCATCTGACCGCGATCTTCTCGTGTTCCAAGGCCCGAGCCGCCATGATCTTCGAGGCGCGGAACTCGTCGCGGCGATGAACGATCGTCACTTTCGACGCGAACTTGGTCAGGAACAGAGCTTCCTCCATAGCGGTGTCGCCACCACCTACCACCACCAACTCCTGGTCGCGGAAGAAGAAGCCGTCGCAGGTGGCGCAGGCAGAGACGCCGCGTCCGGTCAGCTTCTCCTCACCGGGAACACCGAGCCATTTTGCAGTTGCCCCTGTGGCAACGATCACGGAGTCGGCCGTGTACTCGTCACCACCGGTCTTCAACCGGAACGGCCGCTGGGTGAAATCGACCTCGGTGACGTCGATCTGCTGGAGACGAGCCCCGAAACGCTCGGCCTGCTTGCGAAACTGGTCCATCAGCTCCGGTCCCAGGATGCCGTCCGGGAAACCGGGATAGTTCTCGACGTCTGTTGTGATCATCAACTGGCCACCGGCGGCGCTGCCCTCGAACACCCTTGGGTCGAGGTCGGCGCGCGCCGCGTAGAGCGCGGCGGTCAGGCCGGCCGGTCCCGATCCGATGATCACGAGCTCTTCGTGTGTCATTTGCCTTTCAAGTCCTCTTCAACCAGAGATAACCCCCCACTGCGAGCAACAGGCCGCCGACCACTGCCAGCGCTCCCGCCGTCGTCAGCGGGATCTCCAGGGCGCCAAACATCGCGAACAGCAGGAAGACCACAGATATGAACCCCAGGGAAGCGGTGAGGATTCCCAACCCGCCGAGCCGGATCCAACGGGCGACGCGATCGGTGGTGAGGGACCGCACCTTGATCGCCGTTTGTTCGAGGAAATCGGCGAATCGCGCCGGGAAATCTTGCACGTGGTCAGAATAGTGACCGCAGGATGCGAATCCTCATTCCGGCGGATTGGCACCGATGTCGACGTGGACGACCTCGCAGGTTGCCGAGTCGACGACCGTGATCCGGCCTTCGGGATCGAACGGCTCATCGGCCGGTATCACCAGCAGATACGGGGTCTCGGTGTCCACCTCGCCGATCGTCCTCTGTCCCTCCAGGCCGGCTGCTCTCAGGCACACTGCCGTGTCGTCGGCGGCGTCCTGACTGGTGTAGCTGTTGAACTGAGCGCTTTCGGACTCCCTAGCCCGGTCGATCATCGCGAGATAGGCCTGCTCGTCGGCGGCCCCGTCGCTGCCGACGACGCCCGGCTGTCCCTCGGGACCCATCTCAGCTCCCTCTCGGGCCGTGGTGTCGGGTCCGCCGGCGTCACTCTCACCGGGTGGGGATGAGGCGTCCCCGTCTTCGAGTCCCGGCGAGTCACCGGTCGTCAGCTCGTTGCCGATGGTCTCGAAAACATCTTCGGTGGCAGTCGGGTTGGCGAGCACCGTCACCAGACCCACCACCAGGAACAAACCCGCGGCCGCGGCCGACCATCGGTACCACCATGGAGTGCGGGCCGCGACAGATGAGCGCGACGCGGGTGAGGGGGCTCGGAGATCGGTCCAGAGGTCACGATGCAAAGCGGCCTTCTCGGCTTCGGTCATGATCGGCTGTTTGAGATCTCCCAACTCGCCCCGAAGCGAGCGGTGCAGTTGGTATTCACTTCGGCACTCATCACAGGACGCGACCAGCTCGCGCGCCCGAGCCTCGTACTCGAGGTGTCCCGAGGCGTAAGCCGCTATGAGGTCGAGGTCGTGTCTATGCATCTCGTTGGTTTGATGTCGTAGTCAAGTCGTTCGGTTCCCGAGTCGTTTTGCCAACAGCCGTCGTCCCCTGAAGACACGGGACTTCACCGTCCCGACCGGCACACCCAGGATCTTGGCGACTTCGGCCATGCCCAAGCCCTCGATGTCGAAGAGCACCACAGCCGCTCGAAACTCGTCGGGGACCTCGAGCAGGGCACGCTCGATCTCGGGCCGGAGGGCTGCTGAATCGAGTGCATCCTCCGCCGACGGGTCGGAGGGGTCGATGTAGTCGGGAAGAGACTCCGACGGCCGTCGCTTCGCCTTGCGGATCTGGTCGTAGCAGGTGTTCACCGAGATCCGGTAGATCCAGGTGCCCAGGGCGGCATCACCCTTGAATTGGCCGGCCTTTCGGAAGACGGTCAGGAAGGTCTCCTGAGTCGCATCGAGAGCCTTCTCACGGTCGCCCATGATCCTGAGGCAAACCGAGAACACCCGGTCCTCATGGGATCGCATGACCGTCTCGAAAGCCTGGTGGTCTCCGTCGACTACGCGCGCGACCAACTCGGCGTCCGTGATCGGTGAGGTCACGGGGAAAAGCGTACTTCCGACAGTGTGGAGTAGTACGACCCGTCTTCCTGGTCGGGCAGGTGGGTGAGCCACAACAGCCAATGGCCGTCTGCCCGAGCCGGCAGGCCGAGGGTCAGTGGCCCCTCGGGTGCCGTTCCCCGCACGATGACTTCCCATTCCTCGAGATCCTGTCCGCCTGACCGGGCCCAGCGGAGCTCGAATGCTGTCCCCGGCGAGAAGCCGAGGAACGTCACGGCCGACGGGGAGCCGGAAGTGGGGAACCGAACCCCCACGCCAGGCTTGATCTCGACCATAGGGTCCTGGTAGCGCTCGGTCTCCCACGCCGTGCCGGAGTTCGAGTCGAGCAGGTTGTCGACGAGCTCGTCGTTCTCTCCTCCTTCCCCGAAGGGGTCAAAGGTCACCGCGCGCGCGACGGAGACCCCCTCGGGGAGGGTGGTGGTCGTCTCCTGGGGAGGCGAGCTGGTGTCCGACGCCGTCGTCGGCGTGATCGGGAGGATCGGCCCACCACCCGTGAAGAGCCGTCCCAGGGCGACCAGGCCGACGGCGACGAGGACGAGCGCACCGGCGATGATCAGCACCCGGCCCGATGTCGACGCCGGCTCCGGGACAGGGGGCCGCGGCGTGGGTGTGGCGAGGAGGAGATCGCTCATCTCGGCAGCCGTGAGTCGTCCCGCCTGTCCCTGTTCCAGGATGCGGTCCAGACGTTTCGGGAACCCGTCGATGCTCTCGGAGGGAGCAGGCCCGCCCGGAGGCGTGCCGGTGGCAGCCATTTCCAGGACTGCGGCGAGTGAGCGGACATCTGCGTTCTGATCGCCGCGTTGGGGCCGCCCGAACCCAGTGAGCTTCGCCGGATGGGCAACCGAGTAGGCGACGGCCGAGGCGTCGATGTGGCCATGCGTCGCCGCTTCTTCATGGAGTGCCGCCAGGGCACCGGCGAGACCCGCGGCGTTGGGAAGGAACTCGGCCAGGTCCATGATCCGACCCGCCGCCACCCGGTCCTGAATGGTCGCCGCCCCGGCCCATTCGGAGACCGAGTAGGCGCCACCGGATACTCGTTCCACCGCGTAGATGCGGGCGAGATGCTGATGGGTCGACTTGGCGGCGGCACTCACCGCCATGACGAATTCGTCGCGGCGCTTCTCGCTGCTATCGGGGCCTAGAGATCGGACCAGCACCGGTCTTTCCAAAGAGCGATCGGTTGCCAGCCATTCCTCGATGTCTCCGTCGCGGCCGAGCCTCATCTCGAGCTTGTAGCGGTCGGAGATCGGTGGCGGCATCGCCTTAGTTCAGCACGGCCGACGGGCGATCAGTCGAACCGGAGGACGCTGAGATGCTCACCCGACGCCGCGAAGCCGGCCCGCTCGTAGAAATCGCGGGCCTGACCGTTCTCGGGGCGAACATTGAGCAACATCGTGCCGGTCCCCTGGCCGGTGGCCCACTCGATCGATCCGGCGAGCAGGGACTGGCCGTACCCAGCCCCTTGATGTTCGGGAAGGACGGCGATCCGCTGCAAGAAGGATCGCCCCAGTTGCGCCCCGACCACGGCATACCCGACTACCTCCGACGTGTCCTCGGCCACCAGGAGCACCGACCGGCTCGTCGCCGACATGGCCTCTTCGATGCCCAGGTCGCCAATCCGCCAAAAACCCTCGAATGCGCGGTCGTCGATACGGGACACCGATGCCTGGTCGGCCTCCTGGGCCGGTCTGATCGTGTGGTCACTCGAAGGAAGGGCCACCCTTTCCAGCCTCCGTTCCATGATCTCGAGGCGGATGTGCTCGCGGAACCCCGCCTTCTCCCAGAGTCTGGTCGCGGGGGCATACAGGGCGGGTGAGTAGACGGTGCCGCCGGAGAAGTCGGCGAGAGTCCTCGCGGCCGCGGCGAGAAACGGGTGAGACCCCCGGACCAGACGGAGGGACACGTCCACCGCGTCGCCATTCCAGGGCCGGGCACGAGCCATGGACCAACCACGCCTCACCTCCACCGGCCCCGGCCAATCGCCGGTGACATAGAGCCTCATCACTGTGGCAGAGTAAAGAGATGAAGGTCGTAGTCGCATCCCATGGAATCGCCATGGAGCACGACACGGGAAGTTCCCATCCGGAGCGCCCGGCACGTGTCGGCGCCGTTCTCGAGGGTGTGGCCAGGTCGAGGATGGAGACGGTCGACCTCGACTCGCCGGCAGCGACCCGGAGCGACCTCGCCCTCGTCCACGATGCCAGCTACATCGAGCGCGTCGAGGAGTATGCCCGCGCCGGCGGCGGCGCCTTCGACATGGACACCACCATCTCGTCCGAGAGCTGGGAGGCCGCGCTGAGAGCCGTGGGAGGCGTCACCGCAGTGGTCGACAACCTCGCCCGCGGGGAGGGTGACCTCGGCCTTGCGATCACCAGACCGCCCGGGCACCACGCACTTCGTGACCGGGCCATGGGCTTTTGCCTGTTCAACAATGTCGCCATCGCGGCCGCCCTGCTCAGGTCGGAGGGAAACCGGGTGGCCATTCTCGACTGGGATGTGCATCACGGCAACGGCACCCAGACGATGATGCTCGATGACCCCGGAGTTCTCTACGTCTCACTTCATCAGAGCCCGTTCTACCCCTACTCCGGCGAGGCGGGCGACATCGATCAGGGCCAGGCCAAGGGCACCACGATCAACGTTCCGCTCCCGGGCGGCACCGCCGGCGACGTTTACCGCGGCGCTTGGGACCGAATAGTTCTCCCCGTGGTCGATCAATTCGAGCCCGACTGGATCTTCATCAGCGCAGGGTTCGATGCCCACATCGACGACCCCTTGGCCGACCTGCGACTGACCGCAGCGGATTACGGGTGGCTGGCCGGGAGCCTGAGCAGGGTTCATCCCACCTCACGAACCGTCGTGGCCCTGGAAGGCGGCTACAACCTCGCCGCATTGCGGGATTCCACGACCTCGATGTTGCGCGGGTTTGCCGGCGAGGTCCCGGCGGAGCCGTCCCTTCATTCGCCCGAGAGCTCGGCGATGGCGGTCGAGATCGCCCTCGCCGCCGTCTCCTCCCACTGGTCGGTCTGACCGTCGCCTCGAGGAAATCGGCTTAAACCCAAGCCTCATCCTTCCGATAGAGAATCCTGGGACTACTCGGGAAAAGGTGACATGGAAAACCTGATCGACACACTATTGAAGGACGCCGTCACTGCGGGCGCTTCCGACATCCATCTCAAGGTTGGGTCCCCACCGGTGATGAGAGTTGAGGGTCAACTGCGGCGCATGGACGCGTACGAGTCGCTCCGACCCGACGACACGAAGGAGTACGCGGAGTCGTTGTTCACCGAGAACGCCGCGTCTGACTTCGCCAACCGTGGCGCCGCGGATTTCGCCTACGGCCGTCACGAGCTCGGCCGATTCCGGGTGACCGCATTCCGACAGCGGGGATCGGTGTCGCTGGTGCTGCGCAGGGTCGTGCCCGGCTCCAAGAGCTTCGAGGAGCTGGGCCTCCCCCGCGCGGTGGAGAAGCTGGCCGGCAAGGACACCGGGCTCTTGATCATCACCGGCCCGTCCGGCTCCGGAAAGACCACGACGATGGCGTCCATTGTCGATTGGATCAATGCCAACAGGGGAGTGTCGATCCTGACCGTCGAAGACCCGATCGAAGTACTCCATCCCGACAAGAAGTCGGTCGTGGTGCAGCGTGAGATCGGTGTCGACACGCCGGACGCGGCCACCGCCGTTCGGGGCGCCCTCCGCCACGACACAGACGTCATCGTGATCTCCGAGGTCGACGATGCGGACAGCATCCGCGCTGCCGTCGCCGCCGCCGAGACCGGCCACCTCGTCATCACCTCGATGCGCACCTCCGACCCCGCTGACACGATTCACCGGATCACCTCCCTGTTCCCCCAGACCGAACAGCAGGTGGTCAAGGGTCAGATTGCCGCCCAGATGCTGGCGATAATCAGCCAGCGATTGGTGGAGGGGCGTGACAGGAACCGGGTTCTCGCCGCCGAGGTGCTCACCAACAACGAGCGAGTCCAGGAGTGGATCATGGGTGACGCCGATCAGGCCTCACTCCTCGAGATCATGAAGGAGAGCGAGTTCTTCGGGATGCAGACCTTCGATCAGGCGATGCTGAACCTCGTCGTCTCCCACACGGTGGAATTGCCGGTCGTGCTCCCCCATCTGCGCAACGTCCACGAGGTGCGCGCCAAGGCGATGGCTGCCGGAATCGAAATCTGAGTTCACCTTCCGCTGGGGCTGAAGAGGGGCCGGTGACAACCGGCCCCTCTTCTTTGGGCGAGGAGGCAGCGAACAACAGATAACCTCGCGGCGCCCGTGATTCCAGACAGACTCGAATTCCTGATCGCCGACGACCTCCCGCCTCGCCAGCTCGCGGACCGGTTCCGTGCGTCGGGGCACAGCCTCTATCTGGTCGGGGGGTCGGTGCGGGACGCCTTCCTCGGCCGGCCCGTCGAGGACTTCGACTTCACTACGTCGGCCCGGCCCGACACCATCCTCGCTCTCCTCGAGGGATGGGCCGACTCGGTCTACACCGTGGGTGCCACCTTTGGCACCGTCGCCGCCAACAAGGGTGGGCACTCCATCGAGGTGACCACGTTCCGGGATGAGATCTATCGGGACGATTCCCGAAAGCCCAGGGTGAGCTACTCGGACGACATCGAGACCGATCTCTCTCGCCGGGACTTCACGGTGAACTCGATAGCGATCTCACTCCCCGAGATGGAGACGGTGGACCCCCATGGTGGCCTGGCCGACCTCGCGGCAAGGCGGCTTCGCACTCCGAGTGATCCCGAGATCTCTTTCTCGGATGATCCGCTCCGGATGCTCCGCCTGTTCAGGTTTCAGGCGTCTCTCGGCTTCGACCCGGCCGAGGAGGCTCTGGCCGCGGTCAAGAGCATGGGTGACCGGATGGAGATCGTGTCACCTGAGAGGATCCGGGACGAGCTCAACAAGCTGATGGTGGCTCCCGAGCCCGGCGCGGCCCTACTCGAGATGGTCGAGCATCGCCTCACCGAGTCGTTTCTGCCCGAGCTGCCCGCTCTCGCCATGGAGCAGGACCCGGCTCACCATCACAAGGACGTCCTTGCCCACACCGCGGCGGTGATCGACAAGACGACACCCGACCTGACCCTCCGCCTGGCCGCTCTTTTCCACGACGTCGGCAAGCCCGAGACCCGTGAGTTCGGACCCGGCGGCGTCTCGTTCCATCACCACGAGGTGGTGGGCGCCCGACTCACCCGTCGGCGGATGAAGGCCCTGCGTTACCCCAAGGACATCATCGAGGACGTGGCCTCGTTGGTCTACCTCCACCTGCGGCCGCATACCCTCGCCATGGGTTGGACCGATTCGGCGGTGCGCCGCTATGTCCGTGACGCCGGACCCCTGCTGGAACGGCTCAACGAGCTGGTCCGGTGCGACGTGACGACGGGCAACAAGCGTCGCGAGAGCACGATTCAGGGCCGAATCGACGAGTTGGAGGAGAGGATCAGGGTCCTCGGGGCGCAGGAGGAATTGGCCCGGCTCCGACCCCCGATCGACGGCAACCACGTCATGGAGTACCTCGGCATACCTCCGGGGCCCAAGGTCGGGGAGGTGATGGATCTCCTTCTCGAGAAGCGGATCGAAGACGGCCCCTATCCGGTGGGAGAGGCCTACGAGGTAGTGAGGCAATGGGCGGTGGCCGGGGGACTCGACGACCCCGGGCCGGCTCCGGCATGGGAGGAGGAGTGAAGATAGTCCTCGCTTACTCCGGTGGGCTTGACACTTCGGTCATCCTGGCCTGGCTGCGTGAGGCGTATCGGGCCGAGGTCGTCGCCTATACCGCGGATGTGGGCCAGGGCGAGGAGGTCGCCGCGGCGGGGGAGAAGGCCCTTGCCACCGGTGCCTCCGAGGCCGTGGTCGACGATCTTCGTGAGGAGTTCGTGAGCGATGCGGTCTTCCCTGCAGTCCGGGCCGGCGCCGTCTACGAGGGGGAGTACCTCCTCGGCACCTCCCTGGCCCGTCCCATCATCAGCCGGGGCTTGGTCCGCGCCGCCGCCGAGACCGGGGCCGACGCCATCGCCCACGGCGCGACGGGCAAAGGAAACGACCAGGTCCGCTTCGAGCTCTCCATCGCCGCGCTCGCACCGGAGCTCCGAGTCATTGCCCCATGGCGGGAGTGGGACCTCTCGGGAAGATCAGACCTCATCGAGTATGCCGAGAGCCGGGACATCCCGGTTCCGGTGACCCGGAGCGCCCCGTATTCCATGGACGCCAACCTCTTCCATATCTCGTACGAGGGCGGAGTCCTCGAAGATCCCTGGGCCGCGCCCGACCCGGCAATGTTCCGGATGACGGTCGATCCGGCCGATGCCCCGGATACATCCGCAGAGCTGGTGATCCGATTCGAGTCTGGCAACCCGGTCGCCGTCGACGACCGGGAGATGGGACCGGTCGACCTGCTCGGCCATCTCAACTCGGTGGCAGGTGCGCACGGTGTCGGCCGCATCGACATCGTCGAGAATCGATTCGTGGGCATCAAGAGTCGCGGCGTATACGAGACGCCGGGAGGGACCGTTCTCCACGCGGCGCGCCGGGCGATCGAGTCGATAACCTTGGATCGCGAGGTGCTCCACCTCAAACAGGACCTGTCCCGACGCTATGCGGATATCGTCTACAACGGATTCTGGTTCTCACCGGAGCGGGTCGCCCTCCAGGAAGCGATCGACTTCATCGAGCGTCCGGTCACCGGCGAGGCCCGGCTCGTGTTGTACAAGGGTGGCCTTCATGTGACGGGACGGCGCTCGCCGACGAGTCTCTACGATGCGGCGATGGCGACCTTCGAGGCCGATGAGGCGTTCCGGCAAGAGGACGCCGGCGGTTTCATATCCCTCAATGCCCTCAGGATCAGGGGTTTCGGAGCCGACAAGGGAGGAGCCAAATGACCATGTGGGGTGGGCGGCCGTCCGAGTTGGCTTGGAGCTACACCACAGACGAGAGCGATCGGCGGCTCCTGGTGTTCGATCTCCGCGGTTCGTTGGCGCACGCCAGGATGCTGGGCGAGACGGGCTCGGTGTCGCCTGAGGAGGCGGACCGGATGGTCGATGGGCTGTCGCGGCTGCTCGAGGAAGCCGAGACCGGCGCCTTCGAGTTCGAATCGGCCGACGAGGACGTTCACAGCGCAGTGGAGCGTCGCCTGGGCGAGCTGGTCGGAGCCTCGGCGGGGGGTCTTCACACCGGGCGATCCCGCAACGACCAGGTCGTGCTCGACCTTCGTCTCTACCTGATGGCATCGGGGGCCGAGCGACGATCCCAGCTCCATCGTCTGGCTTCGACCATCGCCGACATGGCCGAGACTCATGCCTCGACTGTCGTCCCGAGCTACACCCACCTCCAACAGGCCCAGCCGACCTCATTGGGTCATCACCTGCTGGCCCATGCATGGGCGGCCCTGCGCTCGGCCGATCGCTTCGGGGACGCCCTGAACCGGATCTCGGCGTCCCCATTGGGCTCCGGCGCATCATCAGGCAGCTCGTTCCCGTTGGACAGTCAGGCCGTCGCCGCGGATCTGGGCATGAGCGGGATCATCCCCAACTCCCTCGATGCCGTCGGCGCCCGCGACTTCGTCGCGGAGTATGTCTTCGCCGCGGCCCAGTCGATGGCCGATCTCTCCCGCTTGGCCGACGAGGTGGTCCTCTGGGCTACCAGCGAGTTCGGATGGGTGACCCTCTCATCGGACATCAGCACCGGTTCTTCGGCGCTGCCCCAGAAGAGGAATCCGGACGTCGCCGAGCTGATCCGGGGCCGTTCCGCCTCGGTGTTCGGTGACATGACCGCGATCCTCGCACTGCAGAAGGGCCTGCCTCTCGCCTACAACCGGGACTTCCAGGAGGACAAACGGATCGTCTTCAACGCCGACGACATCCTGGCCGCCTCGATAGAGGCGATGGTCGAGGTGCTGAGAGGCCTCACCTTCCATGTCCCGGCGCCCCTGCCCAACACGGTGGCGTTGGATCTGGCCGAGGTGTTGGTCGCCCGGGGTGTTCCCTTCCGCGAGGCTCATCGCGCCGTGGCCACCCTCGTCGAGAGACTTCGGGAAGAAGGCAGGGACCTGGGCAGGGCCGACGGTGACGACCTGACAGGAGCCCATCCTCGTCTTGATGCGTCGGACGTGTCCTCCCTCGATCCGGCCGGCTCTCTCTCGCGGCGACGGTCGCCGGGGGCGGGCCACGAGGAATCGGTGCGCGAGCAGGTGGCCGAAGTGAGGCGTCGCTCCGCCGGACGTAATCTCGGGTGATGTTCAAGAAGGCTTTCGATCCCCGGCAGAAGAAGCGCGTCTCGGTGTTGGGGGCGGAGATGGCATACGCCGAGCACGGCAGCGGAGACCCGATCGTGTTTCTCCATGGCAACCCGACCTCGTCGTTCCTTTGGCGGAAAGTGATTCCGGAAGTCGCCCCATACGCCAGGTGCGTCGCCCCTGACCTGATCGGGATGGGCGACTCGGCGAAGGTGGCGAAGGGCCCCAACTCCTATCGATTCGCCGATCATCGAGAGTATCTGGACGTCTTTCTCGAGCTCCTCGACATCGAGGAGAGGGTGATTCTCGTGGGCCACGATTGGGGAGGCGCCCTGGCCTTCGACTGGGCCAGGAGACATGCCGGCGCCGTGGCCGGTGTGTCCTACATGGAGACCATCGTGACCCCTCTGACCTGGGATGATTGGCCGGAAGCGGCGACCGGCATCTTCAAGGCGATGAGGTCGGAGACGGGCGAGGAGATCGTCTTGAACAAGAACGTGTTCGTCGAGCGGATCCTGCCGGCGTCGCTGCTCGGAGAAATCCCCGATGAGGTCATGGAGGTGTATCGCGCCCCCTACCTCGAGCCAGGTGAATCGCGTCGTCCCACGTTGACCTGGGCCCGGGAGATCCCGATCGACGGGGAGCCGGGGGACGTGACCGAGATCGTGGCCGCCTCCGAGCAATGGATGGCGGCCTCCCGGGTGCCCAAGCTGTTCGTCAACGCCGACCCGGGATCGATCCTCGTCGGCCGTCAGCGCGAGGTCTGCCGTGGCTGGCCCAACCAGAGAGAGGTGACGGTCGAGGGGAGTCATTTCATCCAGGAGGACTCAGGCTCCACGATCGGACAGGCCATCGCCAGCTGGATCGACGAGATCTGACCGGCGTGGCTTCACTTCGAGCCCCGTCTTCGGGTGGTGTGTGGTGATCCTCGTCGTGATCCCGGCTCTGCTGATCGCAATCGCCAGCCTTGCCGGGTTCGCCGGAGATTGGATTTGGTGGCTGGACGTCCTCGCCAATTTCCGCCCGCAGTACTTCGTGGTCCTCACCGCCGTGGGTGTGGCCATCCTGTTCTCGAGTTGGCGTTGGGCCGGGTACGCGGTGCTGGCGGTCGCCGTCGTCAACTTCGTCCTCGTCGCGCCGCTCTATCTCGGCTCACCGGGGGAGGTCCATGCCGAGCGCCCCGGGCTGAGAATCATGAGTTTCAACCTGCTGTCCTCGAACGAGGAGTACGCCGCCGTGATCGAGTTCATCCGCTCCTCTGACGCGGATCTCGTCTTTCTCCACGAGGCGAGCCGGCCCTGGGAGGCCGCGATCTCCTCGGCGGGCCTCGACTACGAGTTCATCCGGGCCCGATCGAACGATCTGATCTTCGGCACCATCGTGCTCGCCCGCGACGAGGTGGAGGCCGTCTCCTACGGGTTTGCCGAGACCCAGCCGCGAGCGGTCGGTCTCACCTATTTTCCCGATGATTGGCCGGTGAGCGTCCAGGTCCTGTCGGTCCACACCCACTCGCCGACGACACGTGATCGCGCCGCGCTCCGTGACGCCCAACTGGCCTTCGCCGCCGACTGGGCGTCGGAACGGGACGGGGCCTACCTGGTCGTCGGTGATCTCAACGCCACACCGTGGTCGGCGTCTTTCCGTCATCTGGTGGGTGCCGGCGATCTGCGCAACTCGCAACGCGGATTCGGTCTCCAGGCCAGCTTCCCGGTGAGCCAGATCGGGGTGCTGAGGGTCCCCATCGACCATCTCGTCCACAGTGAGGTGATCTCGGTGCGAGACCGTCGTCTGGGTCCCGACCTCGGCTCGGACCATTTCCCCCTGGTGGTCGAGATCCAGTACAACGGCTGAGTCCGGACGCCAACCGGCCGGGTAGCCTGAAGTGATGACCGAACGATTTGCTGAAGCTCGGGCGCGTCTCGGCAAGCACCTGGGTGAGGGCGGTGTGGCCATCATCCCGGCCGCCACCGAGGTGACCAGGAGCAACGACGTCACCTTCGATTTCCATCAGGATCCCGACTTTCTCTACCTGACCGGTTTCAACGAGCCCGACGCCATCGCGGTCATCGCCCCCGGGCATGACGACGGCGACTACGCGTTGTTCGTGCGACCCCGTGACCCCGAGAAGGAGGCTTGGGACGGGGTGAGGGCAGGAGTCGACGGAGCCAAGGAACGGCACGGTGCCGATGCCGCCTTCGACGTCGCCGAATTCGACACGGTGATCCGGCGTTATGCCGGCGGCAGGGACACCCTCTGGTACTCGATGGGTAACCCGCGGTTGGACGAGAAGATCCTCCAACTGCTCCGAAATGGCCGCACCTTGCGGAGCCGCGCCGGGCAGACCGTGCCCGAGGCATTGCGCGACTTGTCGGTGGTCCTTGGCGAGATGCGCCTGGTCAAGACGGCCGAGGAGCAGGAGATCATGGCCCGGGTCTGCGAGCTGTCCGCGGCCGGTCACGCCGAGGCGATGCGTTTCGCCGCGCCGGGCCGGACCGAGTTCGAGGTCCAGCAGGTGATGGAGCACGTCTGGCGGATGGCCGGCGCTCGCCACAACGGGTACCCGTCGATCGTGGCTAGCGGGGCCAACACCTGCATCCTCCACTATGTGGACAACGACGCCACGCTCGGCGAGTCCGATCTGGTTCTCATCGACGCCGCCGCCGAGATCGATGGCTATTCCTCAGACATAACCCGGACCTTCCCTGCCAACGGCGTATTCACCGGGCCGCAGAGGGCGATCTACGAGATAGTCCTGGAGGCGGAGAAACAAGGAGTGGCCTCGGCGGTCGCCGGCGCCGATTTTCGGCGGCTCACCGAGGATGCGAGCAGGACTCTCACCGAGGGGCTGGTCGAGTTGGGTCTGCTCCCGCTCTCGGTTGAGGAGTCCCTGGCCATGCATCACTACCGGCAGTTCTTCTTCCACGGGCTCGGCCACTGGCTCGGGCTCGACGTCCACGACGTCGGCGCCGGTCGCATCGAAGGCAAGCCGCGCGAGCTCGTCCCCGGCATGACATTCACCATCGAGCCGGGTCTCTATATCGCAGCCGACAAAGCCGAGATCGAGCTGAGCCTGCTCGAATACGACATCGACGCATGGAACCTACGGCGAGTGATCGAGGGCCCGTCGGCCGCTGCGAAGGAAGCCGAGGAGATCGAGGCCGCAGAGAAGGTCAAGCACGAGATCCCCAAGGAGTTCCTCGGGATCGGAGTTCGGATCGAGGACGACGTTCTGGTGACGACCGACGGGAATGTCAACCTGTCACGATCGGTCCCCTTCGAGATCGACGACATCGAGGCGATGTGCGCCGAGCCGTCTCGGCTCCGCGCCTGATCAGCGGACGAGGTGGGGTAGCGCGATCGAGTAGATCGCGGCGAAATGGAGCGCGCTTCCCAGGATCACCAGGACGTGGAAGATCTCGTGGTACGAGAAAATGCGGGGGAACGGCCAAGGTCGTTTCATCGCGTAGATGATCGCTCCCACCGTGTAGCTCAGGCCACCGGCGAGGATCAGGACGACCGCAGCCAGACCGAGATCCTCGTATATGGCCGGCATCCACACCAGAGCCGACCATCCCATCACCAACTGGATCGTCACCGACAGCCAGGTGGCGACGTTGGGGTGAAACACCTTGAGGAAGATCCCGGTGATGGCGAGACCCCACACGGTGGCGAGGGCGACTGCCAGGGTCGCGCCGTCGAGAGATGCGATGGCGATCGGGGTGAAGGTCCCGGCCACCACCAGGTAGATCATGGAGTGGTCGATCCGGCGCATCCGTAGCTTCGACCTCTCTTGCCACGGGATCGAGTGATACAGAGCGGAAACGGTGTACATGACCATCAAGGCGATCCCGAACACCAGACCACCGGTCAGCGACTTCGGGCTCCCGGCCGACCTGACGATCATCAGGACCAGCCCGACGAGGGACGCGATCGCGGCTCCGCCGTGGAGGAAGCCCCTGATCGGGTTCTGCATGCGACCCAAGGTGACTCTGGCGGTCATGCCGGCACGGTAGGAAAACGAGTCGACAAGCCGTAACCGATGATCCGGTACCTCGGTAGCATTAGGCCCCGATGGCAATGCGGCTCCTCTATCGCGTCTACGAGAAGACGATCCTCAACAGTCTCGACAGGACGGCGTTGCCCGGTCACATCGGAATCGTGCTCGACGGTCACCGGCGCCACGCCCGCGAGGAGGGTCTTCCCTCCTACTCGGACTCGTATCGGCGGGGGATGGCACGCTTCGAGGAGTTCCTCGGATGGGCGGATGAGCTGGAGATCCCGGCGATCACCGCGTGGGTGTTGTCCCGGGAGAACCTGTCCCGTCCCGAAGCAGAGCTCGCCCCCTATTTCGACGTCCTCGCCGAGCTGTTCGCCCGCTTGCCTGATCAGTGCGCGGCGTATGACATGTCGATCAGGTTCATCGGGAGCCTCGATGTCCTCCCCGACCATCTGGTCGC
>Ga0299913_10002014_pt1 | contig 15712 bp, 11 predicted proteins | sample RVTome_9_FD_201360 | JGI IMG/M metagenome (GOLD analysis project Ga0299913, IMG submission 201360) | Soil microbial communities from uranium-contaminated site in the Upper Colorado River Basin, Wyoming, United States - RVT155D38 (version 2) ...
GTCAACGAGCCGGGCCTCGCCTAGCCGCGCGCGCATCGACTCGCCGATCCGGGCCGCCCGCTCACGTCCGTCCGTCGAGGTGACGGTGACCTCTGCGCGCAGCGCTTCGCTGATCTGCCCGGCCAGCTCGTCGAGACCGGCGCCCGCGAGGACGAGCTGGGCGAGCGACTCGGCGAGGTCCTCGATCTCCACGTCGACATCGTCGGTGACGGGGTCACGTCCGGTGCTTATCAACTCTTGCCCGCGTTCTGGCGCCACCTTGGCAATACTCACCATTCGGCGCACGATAGTCCAGCCGTTAGCGTCCGGTAGGTGCCGCAGTCGAACGTCGTCGTACGCCGGGTCCCAGGGGCCGGCAGTCCCGCGCTGCGACGCCGGCTGCACGCGCAGCCCGGCACCGCGTCCGTCGTCCACGCCGGGGCCCGGGCGCTCTACGTGGGCATCGGGGACCGGGTCGTCGGCGTCGCTGCCCGCGACGCGGTGCACGTCCCGGCCGCCATCGCGACCACTCTCCCCGAGCTGCCCGAGGTGGCCGCCGGCGCGCCGGCCGAGGTCCGCGACGGCGTGCTGTACGTCGCCGGGCTCGCCGTGGGCGTCGACCGGCTGGTGCCGACCGAGGCGCCACGGATCGACGATCCCGCGGGCGCGGCCTCGCGCCTGGGCGCGGTGCTGCCCGACCTGGTCGTGGCGCGCCGCCAGCTCCCCGCCGTCGCGCTGGACGCGCTGGCCGCGGGTGATCCCGCCGCCCGGTCCCTGGTCGGCCGTGGCGACGGGCTGACCCCGGTCGGTGACGACGTGCTGTCCGGGTGGCTGGTCACGGCGCACAGCACCGGACGCCCGTGCGACAGGCTTCGCGAGGCGGTCCGGGTCGAGCTGCACCGCACGACCGGGCTGTCCGCGACGCTGCTCGCGGACGCGGCCGCCGGCGAGTGCATCCCGGAGTTCCGTTCGCTGCTGCTGGCGCTCGCGTCGGGCAGCGACACTGTCTCGGCGGTGGCCCGGCTGCTCGCGGTGGGACACACCTCCGGCGCGGGCATGCTGCTCGGCGCACACCTGGCCCTGACCTCCGAAGTCCCCGACCCCGAAGGGAGTCCTCGATGACCGTCGAGCACGTCGAGATCCGCCCCGGCGCGTACGCCGACAGCGTGGCCCTGCTCCAGGTGAGCCGCGACGTTGCCGCCACGCCGGGTGTCGTCGCCGCGCAGGTGGCGATGGCGACCCCGCTCAACGTCGAGGTGCTCGAGGGGATGGGCTTCACGGTTCCGCCCTCCTCCGCCAACGACATGGTGGTCGCCCTGCGTCTCGACGACGGCGCCGCTCTCCCTGCCGCGCTCGCGGCCGTCGACGGCGCGCTCGCCGCCACCCGCCGGGGGTCCTCCGGCGGGGAGGTCACCGAGCCGCCCCGGACCACGTCCTCGGCACTGCGCCGGGCCGGGGGCGGGCTGGCCCTCGTCTCGGTCCCCGGTGCCTCCGCCCTGGTCGAGGCGATGGACGCCCTGGACGCCGGCTCGGACGTGATGGTCTTCAGCGACAACGTCCCGGTCGAGCAGGAACGCGCGATGAAGCTGATCGCGCGTGATCGCGGGCTGCTCGTGATGGGCCCGGACTGCGGCACCGCGGTCATCGGTGGGGTCGGGCTCGGGTTCGCCAACACGGTCAGCCCCGGCAGCGTCGGCATCGTCGCCGCCTCCGGGACCGGTTGCCAGCAGGTGCTGGCGCTCCTCGACGCCGCCGGCGTGGGGGTGGGCGCCGCGGTCGGTGTCGGTGGTCGCGACCTGTCCGCGGCGATCGGCGGTCTCTCGACGGCCACCGCGCTGGCCCGCCTCGACGCCGACCCGTCGATCGAGCACGTCGTCGTGATCTCCAAGCCCCCGGACCCCGCGGTGGCCGCGGCCCTCGAGGAGCACGCCGCCAGCCTGTCCACCCCGGTCCGGTTCGCACTGCTCGGCGCCGGTCAGCCCGACCTGACCGCGCAGGTCGAGGCGCTGCTCGGGGACCTCGGGATCCCCGTCCCGACCTGGCCGACCTGGGGCACTCCGGCGACCGGAGGGGTCCCAGGGGCGCTGCGCGGGCTCTTCGTCGGGGGCACGCTCTGTGACGAGGCCATGCTGCTGGCCGCCGCGACTCTGGGCGGGATCCGCAGCAACATCCCGCTCTCCCCCGAGCTGGCCCTCGGCCCGAGCCTGCTCGGAGCCGGTCATCTCATGGTCGACTTCGGCGACGACGGCCTGACTCGCGGGCGCGCCCACCCGATGATCGACCCGACGCTCCGCCTCGAGCACCTCGGGCGGGTCGCCGCCGACCCCGAGACCGGGGTGATCCTGCTCGACGTCGTCCTCGGCCACGGCGCCCAGGACGACCCGGCCGCCGACCTCGCACCCGCGATCGCCGCCGCGCGCGCCGAACGGGACGTTCCGGTCGTGGTTGCCTGCGTCGGCACCTCGGCCGACCGACAGCAACTCGACCGCCAGGCCGAGGCGTTGGCCGCCGCCGGCGCCGAGGTCCACCTGTCCAACGCTGCCGCCACTCGCCGGGCGGTCGCCCTCGCCACGGGAGGCGCACGATGAGCACGATGCCCAGCCAGACCCCCGCCGCCGTCGTCGCCGCCGGCGCAGACCTGTTCGCAACCGCCGTCGCCTCGCAGGCAGTCGTGGTCGAGCGCGTGGACTGGCAGCCACCGATGGACGGCACCGTCGACGACCTCGCCATCGTTGCGGCGGACCCGCTGCGCAAGCAGGCCAACCAGCTCGCCCTCTCCCGGATGCTCGACGTGCAGGCGATGCTCGTGGGCGTCGCACCCGCCTCCGACGTGCTCGGCCTGGAGAAGGGCGAGTTCCTGCACGCCGGACCGCCCCTCGAGTGGGCACGGGCGTCCGGACCGATGCGGGGCGCGCTGATGGGCGCCGCCGCGTTCGAGGGCCTCGTGGACGACCCCGAGGACGCGGTCGCATTGTTCGAGTCCGGCGCGGACGTCGCACTGGAGCCCTGCCACCATCGCAGCGCGGTCGGTCCGATGGCGGGTGTGGTCTCGCCGTCGATGTGGATGTTCGTGCTCGAGGACCCGGCCACCGGACGGCGTACCTACTGCTCGCTGAACGAGGGACTCGGCAAGGTGCTCAGGTACGGCGCCTACTCACCCGAGGTGCTGGATCGCCTGCGCTGGATGCGGGACGTGCTCGGCCCGCTGCTCGGCGAGGCGGCCGACGCGACCGGACCCATCGACGCCACCGCCATCCTCGGCCAGATGCTGCAGATGGGCGACGAGGCGCACAACCGCAACCGGGCCGGCACCCTCATGCTGCTGCGCGACCTGGCTCCCGCCCTGGTCCGCTCGTCGAGGTCGCCCGAGGAGATCGCCGAAGCGGTCGCGTTCGTCGGCGGCAACGACCACTTCTTCCTCAACGTCGCGATGCCGGCGTGCAAGCTCGCCCTGGACGCGGCCCGCGACATCCCCGGCAGCACGATGGTGGTCGCGATGGCCCGCAACGGCACCGACTTCGGCATCCAGGTCTCCGGCACCGGGGACCAGTGGTTCACCGGCCCGGCCGAGCTGGCGGACGGGCTCTTCCTCGGCGACTACGGCCCGGAGGATGCCAACCCTGACATCGGTGACTCGACGATCACCGAGACCGCGGGCATGGGTGGGTTCGCGATGGCCGCCGCGCCGGCGATCGTGCGATTCGTCGGCGGCACCGTCCCGGACGCGCTGGCGACCAGCCGGCGGATGCGCGAGATCACCCTCGGCGAGAACAACCGCTGGCCGATCCCGGTGCTGGACTTCGCCGGCGCCGCCACCGGCATCGACGTGACCGCGGTCTGCCGGACGGGCATCCTGCCGCAGATCAACACCGGGATGGCCGGAAAGGTCGCCGGCGTCGGCCAGGTCGGGGCCGGCCTGGTCACTCCCCCGGCCTCCATCTTCCCCGCCGCGCTCGCCGAGCTGGCCCGGCGTACGCACGAACGCGGCTAGCCCTCGTGCCGGACAGCGGCGAGAGCGTCCTGGACGGCCCTGGTCTCGTCCAGGACAAGACTGCTCAACACCCCCGGGCGTCGACGTCCTGCCCTTGTGCCAGATCGCCGCACTCGATCTCGTCGACAGCGTGGGTTCGTAGATAGGCGCGCGCACCCTGGTCGCCGGTCGCCATTGCGGCAGCCCCGCGCCAGTGGGCGCGGCCCAGGAGCACCGGGTGTCCCGGCACGCCCCGATACACGGCCCTGGCCAGGGCGCCCGGTGCGGCGCCGGCGAGCACCCGGCGTACGACGGCGGCGCCGACGTCCGGCAGGTCGACCAGGTGCACGAGCGCCGCCTCGGCCCGCGTCTCCTCGACCGCCGTCAGCCCGGCCCGCAGGGAGGCTCCCATCCCGTCGGCCCAGTCGGTGGCGACGACGACCTCGACTCCGTCCGGGACGAGGCTCCTCGCCTCGTCGGCGGCCGCGCCGAGCACGACCAGCACGGGGTCGCAGCCACCGTCGCGAAGCGCCTCCAGGGCGCCGACCAGCCAGCCATCGACGAGCGCCTTGGGACCGCCGTGGCGGACCCCGGCTCCCGCGGCCAGCAGGATGCCGGAAACGGGTCGGGACGGGGCGTCGGTCACGCCGCCAGCCTCTCAGACGAGGGCCCCCCGGACCTCGAGCAGGAGCTCCGGGTGGTCGGTGATCAGGCCGTCGACCCCCGCGTCGAGGAATGCCCGAGCCTCGGCCGCCAGATCGCCGTGGCCGTCCGGTGACTCGTCCGAGCGCAGGTCGACCGGGAGCCAGCGGTTCTCCCGGCGCAGTGTCCACACGTGCACGGTCAGCCAGAGCCGGTGCGCGTCCCGCACCAGCCGGGTCGGCTCGCCCAACCGGCCGGCTTCGTCGCGCGGGAGCACCAGCGCCTTGTGCGCGCCGATCCCGTCGGCGTACTCGTCGATGAACGCCAGCCCGGCGGGCGTGCACAAGTCGCCGTAGGTCCGTGGGTCGCCGGCCGCCACGAGGTCGGCGGGCCGCAGGTGCGCCTCCTCGAGCAGCTGGAGGATCGCGACGCCGGTCTGGCGGGCCAGCCGGCGCAGGATCCCGGTCTCGAACGACATCACCGTCACACGGGAGCGCGGGTGGTCCAGTCCGTGCCTACGCAGGTCGGCCAGCAGCGCCCGGTCCACGGGCAGGCCGGTGGCATCGAAGTGGGCCGCCTGCTTGAGCTCAGCCATCACGCCGATCGAGCGACCGGAGCGCACCGACTCCGCGTGCACCATCGCGAGCACCTCGTTGAACGTCGGGACGCCGCACTGCCCGTCGTACGACGCGCTCCCGGGGCGCAGGTCCGGGAAGCGCTCACGAGCGGTGAGGGTCTTCAGCTCCGCGACCGTGAAGTCGTCGACGAACCATCCGGTCTGCTCGACCCCGTCGATGGTCCGCGTGGAGCGGCGGTCGGCGAACTCGGGGTGGGCGGCGACGTCGGTGGTGGTGCCGATCTCGCTCTCGTGCCGCGCCACCAGCACCCCGTCGCGCGTCGGCACCAGGTCGAGCTCGATGTCGTCGGCCCCCATGCGGATCGCCAGCCGGTAGGCCTCCAGCGTGTGCTCGGGCCGATGCCCGCTCGCCCCCCGGTGCCCGACCACGGCCGGGGTCACCACCAGGCTCGGCATCACCCGGTGCAGGCTCGCGAGCTCGGTCACGCCCCATCGTGGACAGGCTCAGGTGACCGGACGGTGAAGTCCCGATGAAGCCCGCACGAGGTCTGGCCAGCCGTTTGGCACGATGGCCCGCATGCAGCTGGAGCTCGCGCCCGTCCTGGACCATCTCGACCTCGTCGCCCCGTCGGTGGCCGCCGCGCTCGAGGCGTGGCCGCACGCGGACGCCGTGGAGGTCTCGCCGATCGACCCGGGGCTGGCCGACACCGCGGCGATGACGGAGGCCTACGGGCTCGCGCTCACCGACAGCGCCAACTGCGTGGTGGTGAGCGGCAAGCGGGCAGGCGAGGAGCGGATCGCCGCCTGCGTGGTGCGCGCGGACACGCGTGCAGACGTCAACAACCTGGTCAAGCGCAGGCTCGACGTCCGCAAGGCCTCCTTCCACCCGATGGACAGGGCCGTGGAGGAGACCGGCATGGAGTACGGCGGGATCACCCCGCCCGGCCTCCCCGACGGCTGGCGGCTGCTCGTCGACGCCCGCTGCGTCGAGATCGAACGCGCCATCATCGGCAGCGGCGTGCGCCGCTCCAAGCTGTTCCTCCCGGGCCGGCTGCTCGCCGAGCTCCCGGGCGCCGAGGTGGTGCCCGACCTCGCCCAACCGACCTGAGGAAGATGGGGCGCGTGCCCCGGGCGTGGGTGCACGTGGAAACTGCCGGAAGACGCCACCCAAAATCGGCCCTGGGGTGTCGTCACCCGGCGGTTTCCTGGAGGAGCGGCCGGCAGGTGCGGCTCCGGAAAATGATTGGCGAACGCACGTGTCGGATCCGTAACGTGGACCGGTGCGCTCGCTCCCCCTGGCCGACCCCGGTTCGGCCGACCATCGCTCACCCGGCGCCTTCCTCTGGTGGATGGCGCGGGGTCAGTGGCGCACGCTGCTGGGCGGAATGGCGTTCGGCATCCTGTGGATGAGCTCGCAGGCGGTCCTGCCCGCGGTGATCGGCCGCGCGATCGACGCCGGGGTGGCGGCGCGTGACATCGACGCGCTCATGCGCTGGGCCGGCCTGCTGCTGCTGATCGGGATCGTCCAGGCGGCCAGCGGCATCATGCGGCACCGGTTCGCGGTCACGAACTGGCTCACCGCGGCCTACCGCACCGTCCAGCTCGTCGGCCGCCAGGTGGTGCGGCTCGGCGGGACGGTGCCGCGCCGGGTCTCGACCGGCGAGGTGGTCGCGATCGGCACCACCGACCTGGCCAGCATCGGACAGGTCATGGACGTGAGCGCCCGGTTCGCGGGCGCCGTCGTCTCGTTCGTCCTGGTCGCGGTGATCCTGCTCCAGACCAGCGTCTCGCTCGGTCTGGTCGTGCTCCTCGGCGTGCCGCTCCTGCTGCTGCTCATCGGGCCGTTGCTCGCGCCACTCCAGCGGCGCAATGCCCGACAGCGCGAGCTCACGGGCGGGCTGGCCAACACCGCCAGCGACATCGTCGCGGGTCTCCGGGTGCTGCGCGGGGTGGGCGGCGAGCAGGTCTTCCTGCGTCGCTACCGCGCCGAGTCGCAGACCGCCCGCCGCGCCGGCGTGTCCGTCGCCCGCGTGCAGTCGCTGCTCGACGCCCTGCAGGTGCTGCTGCCCGGTGTGTTCGTCGTGACCGTGGTCTGGCTCGGGGCGCGGTACGCCGTCGCCGACCGGATCACGCCCGGTGAGCTGGTCGCGTTCTACGGCTACGCGGCCTTCCTGATGATCCCCCTGCGCACCGCCACCGAGTACGCCAACAAGCTGATCCGGGGCCGGGTCGCCGCCCGCCGGATCTGCGGGTTGCTGGCCCTCGAGCCGGACCTCACGGCGGTCGCCGAGCCGGCCCCCTCGCCGCCGTCCGGCTCGGACCTGTACGACGTCCGCACCGGCCTCTGCGTCCGGCACGGGACCCTCACCGCGTTGGTCTCCGACGAGCCGGACGAGACCGCGGCGCTGGCGGACCGGCTCGGGCTGTGTGCGGCGGAGGCGGACGACGACGTCCGGCTCGGCGGCGTGCCGCTGACCCTGCTCGACCCGGCCGAGGTGCGCCGGCGGATCGTGGTCTCCGACACGGGGGCCGCCCTGTTCTCCGGCGTCCTGCGGGACCGGCTCGACGCGCGCGGCGCCGGCCAGGACGCCGTACTCGCCGCCCTGCGGACCGCGAGCGCCGCGGACGTGCTCGACGCCCTCGAGGGCGGGCTCGACGGCCAGGTGGCGGAGCGGGGTCGCACGTTCTCAGGCGGGCAACGGCAGCGTCTGGTGCTGGCGCGGGCGTTGCTGGTCGACCCCGAGGTGCTGGTGCTCGTCGAGCCGACCAGCGCCGTCGACGCCCACACCGAGTCGCGGATCGCGGCGCGGCTGCGGGTGCACCGGGCCGGCCGCACCACCGTCGTGACCACCTCCAGCCCCCTGCTGCTCGAGGCGGCCGACGACGTGGCCTTCCTGGTCGACGGCCGGGTGGTCGCACACGGCACGCACCACGACCTGCTGGCCTCGAACCCCGGCTACCGCCGCGTGGTGACGCGCGAGACCACCGAGGACCTGGAGGGAGCGCGATGAGGCAGGTACTCCCGGTCGCCGGCCCGCGGGAGGTGCGTGCGTACGCCCTCACGCTGGCCCGCAACCACCCCCGCTCGCTGGGCCTGGCCCTGACCCTTCACGCCCTCGCCGCCGGCGCGGCCCTCGCGGCGCCCCGGCTGATCGGCGACCTCGTGGAGTCGGTGGAGCAGGGCACCACCAGTGACCACGTCGACCGGATCATGCTGCTGCTGGCCGGCTTCGTCGTGCTGCACGGGGTGCTGACGCGGTACGCCCGGTTCGTGTCCCAGTCGCTCGGGGAGGAGGTGCTGGCGGAGCTGCGCGAGGACTTCGTGGCGAACACGCTGGCGCTGCCCGTGGGAGTGGTGGAGTCGGCCGGGTCCGGCGACCTGCTCACCCGCACCTCCCGCGACGTCGACCAGCTCGGGTGGTCCGTGCGGTGGGCGCTGCCCGAGTGGACGATCGCCGTGGTCACGGCCGTCCTCACGCTGGGCGCCGCCGTCTCCGTCGGCTGGTGGGTGGTCCCGCCGTGCCTGCTCGGCGTCCCGATCGTGGTGGTGGGCCTGCGGTGGTACCTCGCCCGCGCCAAGGACGGGTACCTGCGCGAGAACGCGTCGTACTCCCAGATCAGCGCCACGCTCACCGAGACCACCGAGGGCGCCCGGACCGTCGAGGCGCTGGGGCTCGCCGACGAGCGGGTCCGGGCGATCGACGCCGACTGTGCGGACTCCTACGACGCGGAGCGGTACACCCTCCACCTGCGCACCCGGTTCTTCCCGGCGATGGAGGTCGCCTACCTGCTGCCGACCGTGGCGACGCTGCTGTTCGGCGGCTGGCTCTACGCCCGCGGCCAGGTCGGGCTCGGCGAGGTCACCGCCGCCACGCTCTACGTCCAGATGCTGATCGACCCCGTCGACCGGCTCGTGATGATCCTCGACGAGCTGCAGGTCGGCGGGGCGTCGCTCGCGCGGCTGCTCGGGGTCGCCCAGGTGCCCGACGACCGGGTGACCACCGGCCGGGTGCCGGGCGGCGAGCAGATCGCGGCGAGCGATGTGCGTTTCGCGTACGTCGAAGGGCGAGACGTCCTGCACGGCATCGACCTCACGATCGGGGTCGGCGAGCGGATCGCCATGGTCGGACCGTCGGGGGCCGGCAAGTCCACGCTCGGACGGCTGCTGGCCGGAATCCATCCGCCCCGGGCCGGCGCGGTCACCGTGGGCGGGGTGGGGCTGACCGAGCTCGAGCTGGACGACCTGCGCGGCCACGTCGCCCTGGTCACCCAGGAGCACCACGTGTTCGTGGGCACGCTGCGGGAGAACCTCGCGCTCGCGGCGCCGCCCGGTGCCGTGGACGAGCAGATCTGGTCCGCCCTCGAGGCGGTGGACGCCGACGGGTGGGCCCGCGCACTGCCGGCCGGGCTCGACGAGGTGCTCGGCTCGGGCGGCCGGGCGCTGACCGCCGCCCAGGCGCAGCAGGTGGCGCTCGCCCGGCTGGTGCTCGCGGACCCGCACACGCTGGTGCTCGACGAGGCCACCTCGCTGATCGACCCGCGCGCGGCCCGCCACCTCGAGGCCTCGCTCGCCGCTGTCCTGGAGGGCCGCACGGTGATCGCGATCGCCCACCGGCTCTTCTCCGCGCACGACGCCGACCGCGTGGCGGTGGTCGAGGACGGGCGGATCAGCGAGCTGGGCTCCCATGACGAGCTGGTCGCGGCGGGCGGCTCCTACGCCGCGCTCTGGCACTCGTGGTCGGGGGAGGCCGCCGACCCGTCGTGAACCTGCGTCGGTTCACGACGGGTCGGTCTCAGAGACCGGAGATCGCGATGCCGGAACGGGTCTTGTAGCGCTTGTTGATCGAGATCAGCACGGCGGTGAGCGGCTCGAGCTGGCGCGCCAGGCGCAGCGCCCCGGCGTCGACGCCGAGCCGCGAGGTCACCGCCCGGGCCAGCTCCTGCACGGCCTCCTTGGCATCGCCGTCGTCGCCGCAGACCAGCACGTCCTCGTGGTCGAGGTACTCCTGCTCCGACCACAGCGACACCGCGGAGACGTGGTGGAACGCGCCGACCACCCGCGCGGTCGGGACCAGCGCAGCCGCCGCCTCGGCCGCCGAGCGCTCGACGTCCAGGCCGTAGGGCCCCTGCTTGTCGAAGCCGAGCGGGTTCACGCACGAGACGACGATCTTCCCGGCGAGCGCCTCGGCCAGGTCTGCGACGAGCTCGTCGTGGCCGGCGTACGGCACGGCGAGGACGACCACGTCGGAGTCCGCCGCGGCCTCGGCGTTCGCCGCCCCCGACACCACCGGGGCACCGCCCGCCGCGGTGACACGCGCGGCCACCTCCTGCGCGACCGGCTGCGCCCGCTCGGCGGAGCGCGACCCGATCACCACCTCGTGCCCGTGCCGCGCCCAACGGTAGGCCAGGCCCTTGCCCTGCGGGCCGGTTCCGCCGATGACGGCGATTCGGTGGGTGGTCATGCGGTGTCTCCTCGTGCTCGTCGACGCTATTGTGACAGTGATCCTGTCACAGTGACCGCACACCACCGCGAGGACTCCGATGAAACTCTCCACGATGCTGATGTACGCCGGCAACCCGGTCGAGGCCGCCGACCAGATCCGCGACCTGGAGCGGGCCGGGCTGGACACGGTGTGGATCGCCGAGGTCTACAGCTTCGACTCCCCCACGCTGATGGGCTACCTCGCGGCGAAGACCGAGACGGTCGAGATCGGCTCGGCGATCCTGAACATCTACTCGCGCACCCCCGGGCTGCTCGCGATGACCGCCGCCGGCCTCGACAACGTGTCGGGCGGGCGCGCGATCCTCGGCCTCGGCGCGTCCGGGCCGCAGGTCGTCGAGGGCTGGCACGGCGTGCCCTACGACAAGCCGATCGGCCGGACCCGGGAGATCGTGGACATCGTGCGGATGGCGCTGCGTCGCGAGACCCTGCGGTACGACGGCATCCACAAGCTCCCCCTGCCCGCCGACCAGGGCACCGGGCTCGGCAAGCCGCTCAAGCTGCTCAACCGGCCCGAGCGCAGCGCCGTACCGATCTATCTCGCGGCCCTGGGGCAGAAGAACGTGGAGCTGGCCGCGGAGGTCGCCGACGGGTGGCTGCCCTTCCTGTTCGTCCCGGAGTACGCCGACGCCGCGTGGGGCGAGGCGCTCGCGAAGGGGCGGGCCAAGCGCGACCCCGCTCTCGGCCCGCTCGAGGTGGCCGCCGGAGGAATGTGTGCGATCGGGGAGGACGTCAAGGGCATGCTCGACTTCGCCCGCCCGATGGCGGCGCTCTACATCGGCGGGATGGGGGCCCGCGGGAAGAACTTCTACAACCAGCTGGTCTGTGAGTACGGCTTCGAGGCCGAGGCGAAGCTGATCCAGGACCTCTACCTCGACGGCAGGAAGCGCGACGCCGAGGCGGCCGTGCCGCTCGAGCTGCTGGAGCTGGGCAACCTCGTCGGCCCGGAGTCGTACGTCAAGGAGCGGATCGAGGCGTTCAAGGCCGCAGGCGTCACGAACCTCCAGATCGCACCGGCGGCCGAGGACCCGGTGGCGCTGGTCGCCCAGGTCAAGGAGCTGCTGGGCTAGTCCGGCAGGCCACGCACAACCCCGGGCCGATCCCGGGGGAAACCCTGATGCGGGCGGTCGGTGCCGCGTGGTTCGATCGGGCCCATGCACAGACGGATCGCCGGCCGGCTCACCGGCCCCGTGACGAAGTGGATCGTGTTGGGCTTCTGGCTGGTCGCGGTCGCCGTCGGCGGCTCGTTCGCCGGCCAGCTCACCGAGGTCCAGAACAACGAGGCGTCCTCGTGGCTGCCGGAGTCGGCCGAGTCGACACGGGCGCTCGAGCGGCTCGCGCCCTTCCAGGATCCCAACGCGATCCCGACCGTCGTGGTCTACGAACGTGAGGGCGGCCTGACCGAGGCAGACCTGGCGGCCGCGCAGGCCGACGCTGCCGAGTTCGCGACCATGGAGGGCGTCGAGGGCGAGGTGTTCGGGCCCCAGACCTCGGCGGACGGCGAGGCGCTGCAGACGGTGGTCACGTTCAACCTGGGCGAGGACGGGTGGAACAAGATGCCCGGGGTCACCGACGAGCTGCGGGACATCGCAGCGATCGACGGGGTTTCGGTGCACATCGCGGGTGCCGGGGGGCAGGCGTCCGACGCGGTTGAGGCGTTCGGCGGCCTCGAGTCGACCCTGCTGCTCGCGGCGCTCGGCGTGGTGATCGTGATCCTGCTCTTCGTCTATCGCAGCCCGGTGCTGTGGCTGCTGCCGATCCTCTCCGCGGTGGCGGCGCTGTCGGTCTCGCTCGGCGTGGTCTACGCGCTGGCGCGGTACGCCGACCTCACGGTCAACGGCCAGAGCCAGGCGATCCTGAGCATCCTGGTGATCGGTGCGGGGACCGACTACGCGCTGCTGCTGGTCGCCCGCTACCGCGAGGAGCTGCGCCGCCACGACGACCGGCACGAGGCGATGGCGTTCGCGCTGCACCGGGCCGCCCCCGCGATCCTGGCCAGCGCCGCGACGGTCGTGGTCGGCATGCTCTGCCTGGTGGTCGCGGAGATGAACTCCACTGCCGGCCTCGGCCCGGTGGTGGCGGTGGGCATCGCGATCACCTTCCTGGTCATGGTGACCCTGCTGCCGGCCCTGCTGGTCATCTGCGGGCGCTGGGTCTTCTGGCCGAAGCGGCCGGGCTTCGGGTCCGCCGAGCCCACCCAGACAGGCGTCTGGGCCGGGGTCGGTCGCCGGATCGCGGTCCGGCCCCGCACAGTATGGGTCGGTACGACGCTGGTGCTCGCCGTGGCGTGCCTCGGGTTGCTCCGGCTGGACACCTCCGGACTGGCGACGGAGGACGCCTACACGCAGGAGTTCGACTCGATCACCGGCCAGAAGGTGCTGGAGGAGCACGGCCTGGTCGACCAGTCCAACACCGTGATGGTCGTCGCGGACGCTTCAGGGGGCGCAGCAGTGCGCGAGGCGATGCTCGGCATCCAGGGGCTCGAGGAGCCCGGACCGGTGGTCGAGCGGGACGGGGTGGCCTTCCTGCAGGCCGCGATCGACGCCGACGTGTCCTCGCAGTCAGCCTTCGACGTGGTCAGGGACGTGCGCGACCGGGTCCACGCCGTGGAGGGGGCAGACGCCCTGGTCGGAGGCGGGTCCGCCTTCTACCTCGACACCCAGGAGGCGTCGGACCGGGACAACCTGGTGATCATCCCGCTGGTGCTGCTGGTCGTGCTGCTCATCCTGGTCGCGCTGCTGCGCGCGGTCACCGCTCCGGTGATCCTGCTCGGGACCGTGGTGCTGTCGTTCGGCGCCGCACTGGGCATCTCGGCGCTGCTGTTCGAGTTCGTGTTCGGCTTCGCGGGCACCGACCCCGGCTTCCCGCTCTTCGCGTTCGTGTTCCTGGTGGCGCTCGGCATCGACTACAACATCTTCCTGATGACGCGGGTGCGGGAGGAGACCGCGGTGCACGGCACCCGCGCCGGTGCGCTGGTCGGGCTCACCTCCACCGGCGGTGTGATCACCTCCGCCGGGTTGGTGCTGGCCGCCACCTTCCTGGTGCTCGGGTCGCTGCCGCTGGTCTTCCTGGCCGAGCTGGGGGTGGCGGTCGCGCTCGGTGTCATGCTGGACACGATGGTCGTCCGGTCGGTGCTCGTGACCGCGATCAATCTCGACCTCGGCAACCGGATCTGGTGGCCGAGCCGGCTCGACCGAGCCACCGCGGACGACCCCGACGACCAGCCCGAGACCGAGCGCGTCCCCACCCCGGTCTGACCCGCCGGCACCCGCCGCGGCTCCCCTGCCCGCCCCACGTGGGAGCGTTTGCGAGACTGCGGGCATGCCAGCCGACGTTGTGACCCCCGCCGAGGTACGTCGCGCGCTCGCCCGCGCCGAGCGGGGCGCCGCGATCGACGTGGCCGAGGCGACCGCATTGCTGGCGGCCCGCGGAGAGCAGCTGGACCGGCTCTGCGCGGCCGCCGCCACGGTCCGCGACGCCGGGCTCGCCGCCGCCGGCCGTCCGGGGGTGGTGACCTACTCACCCAAGGTCTTCGTCCCGGTCACCCGCCTGTGCCGGGACCGGTGCCACTACTGCACATTCGTGGAGACGCCTGCGCAGGCGGCCCGCGAGGGCCGGGCGCCGTACCTCTCGCCCGACGAGATCCTCGACCTCACCCGCAAGGGGGGCGAGCTGGGGTGCCTGGAAGCGCTGTTCACGCTCGGTGACCGGCCGGAGGAGCGCTGGCCCGAGGCGCGCGCCTGGCTCGACGAGCAGGGGTACGACTCCACCCTTGCCTACGTGCGAGCGATGGCCGTGCGGGTGCTCGAGGAGACCGGCCTGCTGCCCCACCTCAACCCCGGGGTGATGAGCTGGGACGAGATGAACCGGCTCAAGCCGGTCGCCCCGTCGATGGGGATGATGCTCGAGACCACTTCACGGCGGCTGTTCGAGACCCGCGGTGAGGCGCACTTCGGGTCACCGGACAAGGACCCCGACGTGCGGCTGCGGGTGCTCGAGGACGCCGGCCGGCTCTCGATCCCGTTCACCTCCGGCCTGCTCGTCGGGATCGGCGAGACGCTTGCCGAGCGCGCCGAGACGATCTTCGCGCTGCGCGCCACCGCCCGGCGGTTCGGCGCCCTGCAGGAGGTGATCGTCCAGAACTTCCGGGCCAAGCCGGACACCGCGATGCGGCACGCCGACGACCTCGGCCTGGCGGAGTACCGCGCGGCCATCGCGGTCACCCGGATCGTGCTGGGCCCACGGATGCGAGTGCAGGCGCCGCCGAACCTGGTGGACAGCTCCGAGTGCGCGGCACTGCTGGCCGCCGGCATCGACGACTGGGGTGGGGTCTCGCCGCTCACGCCGGACCACGTGAACCCCGAGCGACCCTGGCCCTCCCTGGAGCGGCTCCGGGAGGTCACCGCCGCGAGCGGGCTGGACCTGCGGGCCCGGCTCACGGTGCACCCCGAGTACGTCACGGGCTCCTTCCAGCGGGGCGAGCCGTGGCTGGACCCGAGGATCTCCGGCCACGTAGCCGCGCTGGCCGTGCTCGACGGTCCGGGCGCCGGCCTCGCGCGCGCCGGCGTACGCCCCGCTGCCCTGCCGTGGCAGGAGCCCGACGGCGGCTTCCCGGCCTCCGGGGCGGGCCGGACCGACCTGCACACCGCCATCGACACCGAGGGGCGCACCACCGACCGACGCGCCGACTTCGACAGCGTCTACGGCAGCTGGGACGCCGTGGCCGATGCGGCCGCCAACCCGATGGTCGAGGAGGTCGCGCAGCGACCGTCTCGAGACCACACCCCGAGCTCCGCCGGCCGGGAGGCGCTGCGGGCCGCCGAGCGGGACCCGTCCGGCCTCTCGGACGAGCACGCGATCACGCTCATGACCGCCGAGGGTGACCTGCTCGAGCAGGTGTGTGCGCTGGCCGACGGGCTGCGAAGGGAGACGGTCGGGGACGAGGTCACCTACGTCGTCAACCGGAACATCAACTTCACCAACGTCTGCTACGTCGGGTGCCGGTTCTGCGCATTCGCCCAGCGCCGCTCGGACGCCGACGCGT
>Ga0299913_10002015_pt1 | contig 15711 bp, 10 predicted proteins | sample RVTome_9_FD_201360 | JGI IMG/M metagenome (GOLD analysis project Ga0299913, IMG submission 201360) | Soil microbial communities from uranium-contaminated site in the Upper Colorado River Basin, Wyoming, United States - RVT155D38 (version 2) ...
CGTCGGCCGCGGTCGTCGACAACCTCTCGTACTCGCGGAATTCGGGCAGGACCTCGTGGGAACAAGCAACCCGGACCTCCGGCATAGCCTCCCGAAGCGCGCTGGCGACTCGCCGTTCGTGATCGGGGTAAAGGTAACCGAAAAGAAGGCAAACCGCGATCGCCTCGGGCCCGGCGGCGGCCACCTGCCCGACGCATGATCGAAGCGAGTCTTCGTCCAGCGGAACCACGATCCCCTCGGGCCCGCTTCGCTCCCTGACCACAAAACGCAGATCCCTCGGAACGATTGGAGACGGCCTCCTGGCGGTCAGATCGTACAGAGACGGCCGGCTCTGCCGGCCGATCTCGATGAGATCCCGGAAGCCCTCGGTGGTGACCAGGGCGGTGCGCGCCCCTCGCCGTTCCAGCAGGGCGTTGGTAGCGACCGTCGTGCCGTGGGCAAATGCCGAGATCATGCCGGGGGTGAGGCCGGAAGCAGCAAGGGCCTGGAGCACGCCGGACGACCGGCCGGGGGTGGAGGGAACCTTGGAGGTGACTATCCTTTTCCCCGAGAGCGCGACGAGGTCCGTGAATGTTCCTCCGACATCGACGCCCAGCCTCAAGCGATCCATCCTCCGAATTTACAGGAGGCGAGCATGGCTGCGGCGCATCCCGATCAGCCGCACCTTTTTTAAAGCCAGTATCCTTGTCGAAAAATGGGATAGAGGATGCTCGCAACGTTCTGAGAGGTCGTTGGCTCACCGACCTAGACTGGAGGTCCAGCTTGTCAAGGGACATTGAGCCGAAGGTCTCGCAGGGTCTCGACCTGGGACAATTACGCAGCCGGGCCAAGGACCTCAAGCGATCCGTCCGGGCAGGCGACGCGGAGGCTATCGAACGAATGGCGCGGTCCCACCCGAAGTATCTCGGGCGCCCGCCCCAGCGCCTGATTCCGGAGCGCATGACACTGCCCGACGCCCATGCGACCGTGGCTCACGAGCTTGGGTTTGCCGGATGGAAAGAGCTCGTCGATGCCGCCGAACGGGCGGAGACCGGCGAGCCAGGCCCTCGCTGGTCCGAACGCGCGGATCTCCCACTGGTGCAGCGGACGTTACGCCAAGCCCAGGTCGCAGGTCACGAAGTCTGCGGTCCGGACGCGATCCTCCTGACGATCCTCCATCCGCCACAACCCACCGCGGCGTCGTTGGTCCTTGCTGAGGCCGGCCTCACGCAGGACGTGCTCCTGGCGTCTCCCAAATTCGGCCCGCCATCCGGCGACGGCCACGTCGTCACGAACCCGGCCTGGAGCGAGTGCATGGGAATGGCGCAGGGGTTGGCTCTCGCCGCAGGCAGCATTAGAGTGACCGACGAGCACGCTCTTCTGGCCCTGCTCTACCAGGGATTCCTGGACCACTATCTCGACGGGGTCGAATTAACTGCGGCCGAGCTCGTGGCCCGGCTGGCCGACCGAGGCGTCGCGGTTCCCTCCCCGTTGCCTGCCGAGCCCTCCTCGCCTCGTGGTCCGATCGGCCCGCGAGTGTATTTTCCGTGCGATGAGGGGGGCGTCACCCCAGGTCTGCGGGAACGGATCCAGTTTCGGGCGTGGTGGGGGTTCAACAGGGACGAGGTGGGCCGGTGCTACGTCCAAGGCGAGGAGGATGCTGATCTCCCCAACCTCGTCCGTTCGCTTGTCGCCGACCCGGCCAGCGTCGAGATCGTGCCCTGGGATGAGATTGAACATCGAGACCAAAATGGCGGAACGACACCTGGCTCTTCGAGCTTCGAAAGGTGACGGGTCCGAAGTCATCGAGAGTCGATTTGACCTTCTCGAACACTGCAAACGCATCCGGATGGCCGGCAAAAAAGTGCTCAGGGGTCCACCCAATCGCACGGCGTTAGCTCGGGGCTTCAGCCAGGTAATTCAGCGCAGTGATGCGAACCAAACCTCCGCCTCGGGCGTCTGTTAATCAACCCGATCTCAAAAGGAGGGCTCCATGAGGAGGCGGATGGCCAGGGCGACCGCCATGTCGGCGGCGATCGGTTTTTTACTCATGCCTTCACCGGCAGGCGCAGGAGGCGGAGCGCACTGTCCCGAGCCGCCTCCCGCCACCGAGGCCGGACAGGTGATCATCACGGACAACTGCTTCAACCCGAGGGATCCGCAGGTCGGCACCGGACAGACCGTTCGCTGGGACCTGAAGGGGGTTGCCCCTCACACGGTTACCTTTGAGGAGCTCAGCAGCGGAGATGTCGTTGGGAGCTTCTCAGCGAGGTTTAACCGCCCCGGAAGTTATCCCTATCAATGCCTCTACCACGAGGGAATGCTCGGGGTCATATCGGTAATCGGACCTGCACTGGAAGGCGATCCGATCCAGCCCCTCAGTGAGCTCCGGGCCATGTCCGGCGGCCTCATCAGTCCCGTGAACGTCGCCCAGACAGAGCCCGCCCCGGCGGGCTCTGGTGATCAAGCCCAGAAGTTCGAGCTTCATATCGGACTGACCGGCGGAGTGCTTATTGCCGCCGGGCTTGTCCTGGCCGCTCTGGTCTCGACGGCAGGCACCACCATTGCCGTTCGTATGGCCCGCCGTTAGTCTCCTGACCGCGGCCGAGCGCGCTGCGAGAGCACCGGGCGCAGGAGGCGAAGGTGTGGGAGCCCGACCCCAAAACCCTAAAGAAAGCTCGCCAGGGCGATGTCCGCGCGTTCGAGCAGATCGTCCGGGGGCTGCTGCCGGAAGTCCTTCGACTGGCGCGGCACCTGGTCCGGGACCCTCACCTCGCCGAGGACATCTCGCAGGAGGTCTTCCTGAAGGCGTTCACCTCACTGGCGGGTTTCAAGGGCGATTCCAGATTTTCGACCTGGATCCTGAGGATCACTCGCAACGTTTCGGTCGACGCAATCCGGCGAAGCCGCCGTCAGCAGCGTCTGACAGAGCAGTTGACCCCGGAAGACCAGTCGGACCCGTCGGTCAAGGCGGCGCTGGATGCCGCCTTGGGCGATTTACCTCCGGAGCTCCGCGAGGCCTTCGTGGTGATCGAGATCTTCGGCCTGTCGTACGACGATGCCGCCCAGGTGCTGTCAACGCGTCCCGGGACCTTGAAGAGCCGGATGCACAGGACCCGCAAGCTGCTCATCGTCGCCCTCAGCGACCGGGGGGACGCCGGTGAGATGTGACGTCGTCGAGCGGGAGCTGTCTGCCCGCCTGGACGGGGCCCGGGACCCCGAACTGGACGAGAAGATCTCGGGGCATCTTGCCGGCTGCCTCGCGTGCCGGTCCTTCGAGGCCGGAGCCCTTGCGGTCCGGGAAAGCCTCAGGCTCGAGGTAGCCGAGGACGTCCCGCAGCATCTGCTCGGCAAGATCATGGAGCAGATCGAACCAGCCGAAGCTGCGCGGAGCTCGAGCCGGCCGCTAATCCTGCGAACCCGACCCCTCGCGGCTGCCTTCGTGCTGGGCGCCCTGACGTCGGCGGTCGCGGTGGGAGGCCTCGTGCCCCGCGGCCCAAGGCCGGCGCTGGCGAACGAGATCCCCAGGCGCATCGCCGAAGCCTCGGCGGAGGTGATCGAGTACACCGCAACCTTCCTCATCACCGAGCACAACTTCCGGCCCGAGATGCCGCTTCGCCGCTTCCGCACGTCGGTGGCCTTCCAGGCCGCGGAGCGCTTCCGGGCGACAACGAAGGATTTGAGCGAGTACCCCTCGGACCGGTGGCCGCGGAACGACCTGTCGCTGGAGGTAGATGAGGGACGCTGGAGGTTGGATACGCCCCTTACCTGCCCGAGACTTGCCCTTCCCGCCTGCGCAACATCCGATCGACTGGTTCGGACCATCGAGGGGCGGGAGCCATTCGACGCCAACGCCACTCTTCCCACCGACATCATTCTGCCGCTTCGTACCCTGGCGGGAACCGAGAGGGTCGATGTGGTCGGCTCATCCATGGTCTTGGGAAAGGAGGTGGTCCAGGTGCGCCTGGACTACCGGGACGCGCTCCCGCTGTTTGCATTCCTGCAAGCCGGGGGTTCCTGGAGGCCGTTCTACCCCACCGATTCCGTGATTCTTTCCCTCGACACGGAAACGTGGTTTCCCCTGGCTTACCAGGTACGTACTGGGAGTAGCCCCGAGCGCCGCGACTGGGCCCGGTCCCAGGGGCTCGCTCAGGACCGCGCCGGCTCGATCATATTCGACGCGAGGGTAGAGAACCTCGACTACTCCTCGACACCTCCCGGCGCCGGGATCTCTGCGAGCTTTCCCGACAATGCTCAGGATGCCGGTTTTATCGATCTTTCTATGGAGTCCCTCATCGAGCGGATCGGTTACACCCCGGCGGAACCCGCCGCCCTCGACGGCTTGACTCGGTACCGCGCCGGGGCGTACAGGGACCAGGCGCGGCCGGACGAGGCGTTGGTGTCGTACACGAAAGGTCTGCGGTGGATCAAGATTCGTCAGACTCGAAGCTGGAATCAGCCTGCGTTGTTCGGCAACGTCGGGTCGTTGGCGGCCCGAGTGGACCTCCCCGGGGGCGGTATCGCCTACTTTGAACCCGCCACTGAGACCATGGGCCGGCGGTTATCGATCCATGCAGGTGACCGGGACCTCTACCTGGAATCCAACCTGCCCCGTGAAGAGCTCTTGAGGTTGGCCGGATCACTCCCCGTCAGGGGGCGAACGACCCCGCCGGAATGGTCGGTAAGAGAGTGGCCGGGCGGAATCGTCAGAGAGCAGATAAGCCTGGAGGAGGCGGTTTCCAGAGCTCCCTACCTCCAGGTGCCGGACAAGCCGATTGGGTATGAGGTCGCAGCCGTTCATCTGGTGAGGGCTGCGGGCACCGAGGGCGTAACGCTGTTCCTCCGGCGGCCGGGAATGGAGGTGGATGGTGTCGGCATCAGGATTCACCAGGCACGTGGGGAGATGCTGCCACCGCCGATGGACCCCGACGTTGTGCGGGTGCAGCTTGGCGATGGGACTGCGAGGTACTCCCCAAGCCGAGGTGAGATCGAGTGGGTGGACGAGGGCGTCTACCGCTCCATCACCGCCGGCTCGCTGAACCTGGACGGACTGGTGACGATGGCGCTCTCCATGGCGCCGGCCGGTGATGGGTAGCGTGAGAACGCGGCTGGCCCTCATCGTCGCCGCCCTGGCGGGAGCGCTTGCCGGAGGACTGATCATGCTCTCCCTACCCACGTCCGGCTCGGTGGCGCCGGCAAAAAAGGTGGGAGCCGGTATTGAGGCGGAGGGTGTTGCCGGGACCCTATTGCTCGGCAAGGCCCCCATTTCAACCATTCTGGCGTGGACCCCGGGAGGATTGCCCCCCGGACTGGCCGGCACGGCCCGTGCCATCCCCGGAGTGAGCGCCGTGGCCGAGATCAGAAGCGGGATCGCATGGCTGTCGTCCTGGGCCAATCGAGACGAAGCTCCGGCCTCGGCTCCCGAGGGACTTGCGATTCCGGTCGAGGTTGCGGCGGTCGACCCCGAGCAGTACGCAACATTTGTTCCGCCGAGCGAACGAGCGAGGTTCCTCGAGTTAGGCCGGAGCGGCGCACTCCTCGGTCAAGCCGGGTCCAGGTTGCGAGGCGTCGAGTCTCAGGGCTCGCTCCGATTCGGAGACACAGATATCGGAATCCTTGGAGTGGTCGCGGACGAGCTCATCGGCGGGCACGAGGTCATCGTGTCGGCAGCAACCGGAGCCCCCTTGGGCATCACCACCCCGCGGTACCTGTTGATCTCCCTCGCACCCGAAGCGTCCCGAAGCCTCGTGGAGGATGAGCTGAGACGGGCACTGCCTCCGGGGGGCACCGTCAGGGTCAGAGCACCCGGCGAGACGCCGGTGTTTCGTCACGGAGATGCGGTGCTGGGCGTTTCCCAGATCAAAGAGCTCTTCGGTGAGTTTGCCGCCCGCCCGGAACCGGACGGCACCATCCGGATCGACCCCAAATGGGTCGAGGAGAACATCGTCACGGCATCGGTACCGCTGCTCGGCTCGGTTCGCTGCCACAAGGCGGTTCTTCCCCAAATTTCGGCTGCCCTGGAGGAGATCTCCCGCCGGGGCCTGGGAGGCCTTATCCGGGCGGGGGACTTCGGAGGATGCTACTCGGCCAGGTTCCTGAACCGTGACGCCGAATCCGCTCTATCGCATCACGCGTGGGGGATTGCCCTGGATCTCAACGTTACGGAAAATCCCTTCGGTGCAGAGCCGTCAATCGATCCCAGGCTGGTTGAGATCCTCGATCGATGGGGCTTCACCTGGGGCGGTCGATGGCTGGTCCCGGATGGAATGCATTTTGAGTTCCTGCGCTGGCCACTCGGTCCCAAAGGCTAGATCTGCCGCTCACCACTCGATCGTGTAGTCGAGCCACCCCTTCTCCACCGGCGCCGGGATTCTTTTCGTGAACCGTCGCCACTCCTTGTCGCTCAGCAGGCCCGGGTTGGCGGCGCTCACACCCTCCTCGGCGTCCATGATTCGCCCTTTGGTCCTCTCCATCAGCGCTTTGAACAACGGAGGAAACGGCATGTTCCACTCCATCTTCCGGGCGGTCACACGGTTGACGGGGATCATTGCCGCCAGCTCCTTGCTGGTCATGAGCTCGAGCCCCTTCTCCCGCAGAGTCGCGTTGTGGCTCCCATGGTGACCCACCTTGTAGAGGATCGTGCGCGCGAGCAGATCGGCGGCGCTCACCTTCTTCGTAACGTTCCCCTCGGTGATCCGCCACTCTAGAAGCTCCCACGAAAGCCAGTTGCCCACCTGAGCGTCTCCGGGGAACAGCAGGACCGGGCCACCGTCTCCGAGCTCGAATGCCAGCACCAGGCTCGTGTTGTTGGTGTCCGAGTCGAGCTGCAGCGCCAGGCGTGCCGACACCCCCAGCCAGTCGTCCTCGATCCGGCGCCACTCGTCCCTATCGGAGCTGTAATGCTCCAGGAAGAAGGGGTGATCGGAGGCCTCCTGTTCGCCGATCCGAAACCACTCCTCGAAGGGCTGCTCCTCGGGGATCTCCCCACGATCCAGCGCCTCGGCCGCGGCCATGAAACCGAGGTCCGCGCTCATGTCGCCCGCCAGCTCGTACACCTCGGGATGCTTCTTGCTCGGGTCGCTGCGCTTGATCAGCCTGCGGTCGTGGGGCGGTCCGAGGATATAGATCCTCACCCCGTTCAAGCCCGGCAACCCGGAGAGCTCCTCTCCGGGCCTCAGGAAACTGAGTTCCGCCGGCTCCCGGGTCTTGACCCACTCGATAGCCTTGGACGTCGTCGGCCTCCCCTCGGCGCCCAGCTCGCCGTTGAACCCGAGCAGGGCGTCCAGCTGCATGCTGACTCGTCTGCCATTTTTCGAGCCGGCGGCATGAAGCCGCCGTTGCGCTCCGGCCAGCGCGTGGAGAGCCTTCGCCTTGCGGATGCCGAGCTCCTTCGCAAGCTCGTCCTCGGGGTCCTCGGTCCAGGCGGTCCAGACCCGGGCAACGCTGAGCTTGTCGAAGACCTCCTGCGCCTGCAGGAAGCCCGAGAGGTGATCCCAATGCTCGTGGGTGGCGACGAGCACGTCCAAACTGCCTCCGGTCGTCTCCCGAACGTTCTCCGCCACCGCCAGCATCCGCTCCTTGCTCTCGGGAGTGCCCTTGAGCACCCCGCAGTCGATCAGCACGTGCACCGGTTGTGCGTCGGTGGTGAAGGTCAACAGGAAGCAGTCCCCCAACCCTTGTCGGTACATCCGCACCCGCACAGAGCTCATTCGGCCCCCATCAGAACCGGTGCAGCATGGCAAACGGCTCGTTTCCCTCGCTGGTGACGCCCCCGAAGTAGGTGGCCGCCAGGCTCTGGCTGCCCTCCTCCAGGGAGTAGCGCCGCTGCCGTTCGAGGCGCACGTCGTCGAGCTTCTTTTTGATGCTGAAGCGCACCTTCCCGGTCTCCGCGTCCACCAGCAGCGTGCACCCACCTCGGAAGTAGTAGTCGGGCGTCCTGCCGCTGCCCTCGTCGGCCGGGTCAAGGTACTGCCCTATCCGTTGGGTCAGCTCGATCACCCACTGGAACCGGGCCTCGTCGTTCCAGTCGGTCCTTATCGAGGGACGCAGCGAGTGAACCTCGAACTTCAACGATGGGTCGATGCCGCTCAAGACCTCGGATGCGCCCTCCATCTTGTTGCTCAGGTAGGCATGAAGCTGCGCGCGGCGGTCCCGCATGAGATTGAACAGCTTTTCGCGGCTCCTCGACAGGTTCCAGGATCCGAGGTCCACCGCCCACTCCTTGACCAGGCTCAGCACCACATCCTCATCCTCGTCGGGGGCTGCATAGGCCGGGCGCCACAGCAGCCCGTCCACCGACAGCGTGCGCACGTCCTCGGGAATGATGCCGTGCCGGCGGAACGCTTCCACGAAGGCGACCCGGCGGTGGTCGACGTCCACGGGGTCGAACTCGAAGTCAGCAGTCACCACCGCTCTCAGGTAGTCGCCGAAGGTGATGTCGACCGGCGGGCAGTAGTCGAGGGCCCTGATGGACATCTCCAGGACGTGGCGCGCCGATTTGGATGCCTCCTCCGCCAGCCGGTCGACCAGGTCGGGGTGGAGGTGCCCGGCCGGCAGAACCCCGGTCCCCTCGGTAGCTATGCGCAGGAGGTCCGCGACCCGGGCCTTGTACATCGTCAGGAAGGCGTCGAAGACCGCCGCCACCAGTATTGCTCCCCGGGTATGAGCCTCCGTCTCTCGCTGGTAGGCGGCGGGGTCGGGTGCGATCGGCTGCCACTTGCCGTTCGGGTCCGTTTTGCCGATGGCACTCCTCAGAGCGCCGCGCTTGCCGATTGCCTGCCCGAACTGCTGGGCAAGCTCACCCAGGCGGTTCTGACTGGCCAGGTCTCCCCGGGTGGCGGCAATCTGATGACGAAGCACATCGGGAAGGGAAAAATGCTGGAACAGCGCCACGATGTCTGCAAACGCCTCGTGAAACGCCAGCACGTCCGGGTTGCTGGGCTCGCCGAACCGCCGGTGTATTCCGTCGAGCAGGGCGTGGGTGGTCTCGTGAGCGATGATGTCGTGGGAGAGGCAGGTGAAGACATTCATCCGCCCCGAGCCCTCGGAGTCCTCCCCCACCGGTGCCGGGAAGTATCCGAAGAGCAGCGCTTTCTTGTCGGGGCTGTAGTACGCGTTGGCCTCCCTCAAGGCGTGCGGATGAATCCGAAGGCGCTGCACGTACTCCTCTCGCCAGCCCCCCTGGTCGTCCTCGTCTCCTACCGAGCTTCTATGGGGCGACCACAGTGCCAGACGGCCCAGGGCCCGCTCGAAGTTGCGGATGGTGCGCATCGCCACCGCGTAGACCATCTGCTGGTGGAACTGAGGGTTGCTCTCCGAGGGAGCCAGGCCGTCCTGGGCCACGATGCTGGTGTGATTCAGGTCGATGGGGGCGTAGAAGCATCCACTCGCCGGATCCCGGTCCACAACCTCCAGATACTCGCCGACCGGGCCCGGGCCGAGCAGATCCTTCCCGGTTTCGTCGTCGCGTTCCCAGGGCACGGAAAGGGCGACCTCGTTGATGCCCGCGGTCTCGAGCTGGACACCCAGGCTCGGATCGAAGGCGAACACCCGCAGCCTTCGTTCGGTAGGCACCGGCATTCGACCCGAGCCCGAGCTTGCAATCGCCGCTCCTTTGCCGCGATTGTCCTTCGGGCTCGACTCCGGGATCCGCTTCTCGATCAGATACCGGACCCTGCCGGAGTCGGCATCGATGATCAAGGTGCACCCGGCCGAGAGGTAGCGTCTGCCGGCCGGCAGCTTGTCACTCGGCGGCGTGCCGGAGCGCTGGAGAATTTTGACCACCCACTGCAGCGTGAGGTCGCCGGTCAGCCCCGCCCGCTCCCGCAGGTGAAGCGTGAGGACCTCGAACGGCCGTTTGAGATCGATCACCCCCAGCCGCTTGCCCTCGCGTCCGTGCTGCCTCAGGCGTTTGCTCAGGTCGCTCTTCCAGCCCTCCATCAGCTTCCACGCTTCCTCCCTGTCGCGGGGGAGGTTCCAGTAGCTGTGCTTGGCCGAAAGCTCCCTGACGAAGTCGGACACGGCCCTGGACTGCTCCTGATCCGGGGGCGGCAGCCACAGCAGCGTGTCCACCGAAAGTGTTCCGACGTCGCGGGGGAGGATGCCGTAGCTGCGAAACGCGTCGAGGAAGGCGATGCGGTACCTGCGGTCGTCGACTCTGGTAAGCCCATAGTCTGCGGTGATCACCGCCCGCAGGAAGTCACCAAATGTGATCCCGGCGGGGGGCAGATAATCGAGTGCCCGGATGCACATGTCGAGCACGTGTTGCGCGGACTTGGACGCCTCGTCCGTCAGACGGTTGATGAGGTCCGGGTGCGCATGCCCTTCGGGCAGCACGCCGGTGCCCTTCGTGGCGATCCTCCGGAGGTCGGAGACGCGGGACTCGTAGATCTTCCTGAACGCCTCAAAAACGGCGGCGACCAGGATGTCTCCCCGGGCGTGGGGCTCCCTTATCGTCTGGTACAGGGTCGAGTCCGGACGGCGCGGACGCCACTTACCGTTTTCGTCGGTCGCGCCGAGTGCGTTTCGTAGGCCATCCGGCATCCCGATCGCCTGGCCAAACTGCAGGGCCACAGCACCGAGCTGGCTTCGGGTATCGAGGTTGCCCCTCACCGCCCTGATCTGCTCGAGCAGAACCTCGCTCTTTCCAAAATGCTGAAGCAGTGGGATCAGATCCGCCCACCCCTCGTGAAAGGCCTCGCCGTCGGAGCCCGGTTCCCCCTCGAACCTGAGGTTCATGCCCTGGAGCAGTGCGTGCGTCACCTCGTGAGCTATAACGTCCTGAGAGAGCGCCGTGAACACCCACGTGCCCGGAAATGGCGAGTCGGGAATGCTCTCGAAGTACCCGAAGAACAGCCCCTTTTCCGGTTGGTAGAAGGCGTTCGGGTCCTGCATGAAGTGCGGAAACAGCTTCAGCCGCCTCTGATAGACGAGCTCGGTCGTCTTCCTGCCGCCTGCCGTGCGTTTCGTCACCTCGAGTGGCGGCCAGTGCGCCACTCGCCCCAGTGCATGCTCGAAGTTGCGTATCGTCTTCATTGCGACCGCGTAGACCATCTGCTGCCGAAACTGCGGATTGCCGTCTGAGGGGGGAAGCCCGTCCAGGGCAAGCAGCTCGGGCCTCTCGAGATCCACCGGCTCGTTGACCGGGTTGCCCGACTCGTCCTCATCGACGACCATCACGTACTCGCCCACGGGCCCGGGCTTGAGGGGCTCCCATGGGATTTGGACCGTCATCTCGTTCAGGACCGCCGTCTCGAATCGGACCGTTGCCCCGGGATCGACCGCAAATACTCTGAGCTTCCGGAGGACCGGGCGCGGAATGCTCAGATGCTGGAGCGACTCCTCGGCTTGGCTCGGCTGCCGCAGGGATGGTGGTGACGAAGGGTCCTCTCCCTCGTCGAGCGCCTGCCCGGCGATCTCCACCTGCTCATACGGACGCGGCGCTCTCAGCCGGCACCGCCGGGAACCACCTCACGAGCCCCAAACACGCAAACCTTGGTGGCTACGAAACTGGATTTTATGCCGCCGTCATGCTCTGGCACCGAAGACCTCCCAGGGACTGAAAAAGGGGCCGGGGATCAGGGGAAACTCTACAATCTTTACCATCAAATCTCGGCCGTCCACGGCCAGAGGCCGGCAGGTGACGGAAAACAAGTAGTAACGGCCCAGACGCTCCTAGACGGTGTTTCGGCAGAGCCCGCTGAACGGCGGGCACGACCTGAGGTTCAGCTTCCCCGCCTGCCGAGTCTGAACCGAGGACTCTTCCCGGTCAGCGCCATGAACATGGGGCCGGATGGCGGAAACCCTTCGGACGTACACTTGAATAAGATTTGCCTGTCGACAAAAGGGCAGGCCTCTAATAGGAGGTGCAGATGACCAGTTCCATGCCGATTGCAGGCCGAACCCCCGTCGGCGCCCTCGAAGCGAGCATCCGGGCGAGGTTCATCTCGCAAACGTACGGGCACCTGTTCGCGGCCATCGCCGCCTTTACCGGCATTGAGGTGTTCCTGTTCACCAGCGGATTTGCCGAGTCGATCTTCAGTGCGATGATCAGCACCAGCTGGCTGGTGATCCTCGGCGCGTTCATGATCGTGGGGTACCTGGCGAGCTGGACCGCTGCGAGGGCAAAATCCCTGACCGCCCAGTACGCGGCCCTCGCCGGATTTGTGGTGGCCGAATCGATTATTTTTGTTCCCCTGCTTGTCATCGCAAACTCCCAGGCCCCGGGGGCAATCTCAAGCGCCGCAGTGGTCACGCTTTTGGGCTTCGCCGGTCTGACCGCCGTCGCCGTGGCCACCGGCAAGGACTTTTCATTCCTTCGGGGCGTTCTCATGTGGGGTGGTATCGCGGCCGTGCTGCTGATCGTCGGCTCCGTCATCTTCGGGTTCCAGCTCGGAACCTTCTTCTCGGTGGCGATGGTGGCGTTTGCAGGGGCTGCGATCCTTTACGAGACGTCGAAGATCCTTCGTTCATACCCGGAGGATCGGTACGTCTCGGCTGCGCTTCAGCTCTTTGCCTCGGTGGCTCTGATGTTCTGGTACGTTCTACGGCTGTTCATATCGCGGGATTAGCCTCGGATTTGGAGCATCCAGCCGGGGTTAGCCGCACCTGAGGTAGGTCTTACGGGGTCACCACCACGGTGGTCCCCTCGGGGGCGAACGCCCACAGGGTGGCGGCATCGTCGAGCTGCTGGCGGACGCAGCCGGCGCTCGTGAAGCTGCCCAGCTGCTCCTCGCTCTGAATTGGAACCCCGTTGCGGGTTGGGATCGAGTGGAAGCCGACCGCCTTGCCGCTGCTCGCCCGGAAGAACCGGACCATGTACTCGAGCTTCAACGACCCGGCAGTCGAGGTTCGGGACTTGGAGAAGACCTGGTAGGTGCCGGCCGGAGGAAAGCCCACGTGGCCGGAGACCTGCCAGCCATCCACCTCCCTGTTCCCCTCCTCCACCAGCCAGACCCTCTGCTGGCTTACGGAGTAGACGATCCGCCTGCCGTCGCCGGACCCCTCCGGAAGAGGCGGGATCGACGGCGCCTCGGGGGCCGGCACTGGGGCCGGCACCGGCGCAGCCGCCGGCTTCGTCGCGAGAAGCCCCTGGAGGAGGGTGCCCAGATCGAGCGCCATCGCACTGGCCGGGAGCAGCCCTATCGCCAGCGTGACTGCTACTGCCACCACGGCGGCACGTCTGCCGGCAGACGACAAGCTCCTTGGGATGTGCGCCATGTGGTGGATCCTTCCTCTTTGCCCGGGTTAGGGCCCGCCACAAGATTAGTGGCGGACCCTTAGGCGGTTCTACCGGGGTAGGAGGCGACGAGCCCGATACGCCGCCCTAGCCCGAATCGACCGGGCTTTGTGACTGAAAGGCCTAAGGCCCTATGGGTAGGTTACCCAGGCGGGAGGGTTTTACCCATTCTCGGCGGGTGCCTCGGGCCGGTGGGCGACGTTCGGGCTGTGCCCCCAGGCCAGGGCCGCTGCCCCCGCGGAGACCAGGTGGAGGATGTGAACTGCCCGGTTGGCGGCGATCACGTTGAGCTCGGGATTGCTTTCCAAAAACGTCAGGCCGATCAAACCCAGCGCAAAAAGCACAACCGCGGCAACCCGGCACGCCCTGCGGGCGCGGGCGTCGTCCGCATGGCCTGCGTTTACCAGGGTCCAGCCGATGGCCAGATGGAGCAGAGCTTGGAGAGGGTTCATCCGGAAGCCCATGAGCACATCGCCCTCGGTGGCGGCAAAGCCGCCGAAGCTGGCAGTCGCAAACCCGACGAAGCCCAGGATGCAGTAGATCAAGCCGAGCACGGTCGCAGTTTGTTGCGCTCTGCCGAGGACGGCGGTCTTGGCCGCGGCGGTCTTGGCCGCGGCAGGCTGCGCCGGCACCCGCTTGCCCTTGGGGGTGCGGCCGCGCTCGTAACGCCCAAAGACCAAGACCAGCGCGGCCAGCGTCACAGCGAGCATGGCAACCCATACGGGACGCAGGATCCACCACTGCGCCGTGCCGGCCGGAGGCCCGGGAAAGCCGAGCGGGTAGGCGAAAACTACGATGATCACCGCGGCGGTCATGTGCCAGAGGAACATCGTCATCATCATGGTGTTGAGCGCAATCACCCCGGCCCACGGCTTTCGGCGGGCCAGCACCCGGGAGACGGGCTCGCGCAGGAGCATGGCCAGACCCACCTGCCAGATGGTCAACACCAGGATGCAGAGCGTCGGGGGGTTTGTGTTGGATCGCCCATGGACGTTGAAGACCATGTTGGAGGAGTAGCCGCCCCAGATGGTGAGCAGCACCAGCGCCAGGAGGCCGCCGGCGGCCATCCCGAGATAGGCCCTGCGGCTCAGCCGGAGGAGTGAGCCGTCGGCGTAGAAGAACCCGAGCTGATGGGCAAACAGCCAGACGAAAAGGTAGTTGAGCGCACCGATGAACGGCACCTTCAGGTTGATCCCCAGGAGATCTACCGCCACCGCGCCGATTGCCATCGTCGCCAGCGCCGCCCGGCCGTACCTGCGATGGATCTTGAGCATCTTGGGGGCCAGCCCGATCATGATCAGGTAGACGCCCAGGAACCACAGCGGCGCGGTGAGCAGCATCATCGAGCGTTCGTATGCCCGTGGGTTGAGGTCGAAAAAGAGCTCGAGGACGATCGACAAAGGGAGCCAGATCGCAAGCAGAACCGCGGTGGGTTTGAGCAGCCGGCCGGCCCGCTGGTGAACGAAGTCGGTGTAATTCCCGCCCTTGCGGGCGATCGAGTCCAGCGACACAGAGTTGGAGAAGCCTCCGACGAAGAAGAACATCGGCATCACCTGGAGCACCCAGGTGGTCAGCCAGAGACCGGGTATGACCTCCAGAGCGTTGATTCCGACCAGGCGGCCGTCCTCCCAGTAGACGACCGTGACCAGCCAGTGGCCGAGCACCACCACGCAAATGCTCAGGGCTCGAAGGAAGTCGACATACCGGTCGCGGCCGGCGGGCGTCTGGTCGGCGAGATCGGTGAAGGATGGACGGGCTGTCCGTCCGGCGGTGTCTGCGGGGGAACTCACACGCGCCTCACGAGCAGGTCAGACGACGGATCTCGGGAGTTTGTTTCCGGTGTTTCCAAATCAACGTCGGGAGTCATCCTGGGCCCCCGGTCAGCCCCGCTTCGCCTCTTTCCCCCAGGAGGGTGAACCAGCGGAGGGCCTCATGCTCGTCCAGGTCCGCCGCCCGGCGATGGGTCCCGGGAATATGGACGTTGACCGTGGCGAGACGAAACGACTTCTGAAGAATGGACCACGTGAGCTGATGGTGCTGGATGTTGGCCTCCGGGACTATCGACGTCGTGCGCACCAGGGCTCCCGACCGGATCAGAACATAGCCGGGCACCACGCCGTGTCCGCTGCATCGCCAGGAGAGCCAGCCTAAGAACCAGGCCAAAGGCACGATGGCAAAGCCGGCGGCTCCCAGCGGACCCGCCAGGACCGTTGCTACGACTCCGGCGCCGACACCGAACAGCGAAGGAAAAATGATCCGCCGGGGTACCGCGCGCGACGGCGATCTTGGAAGCGGCGCCGACTCGAGCTCTACCGGCGCACCGAGGATCTCGGTGGCCACCCGCCAAGCGTGATCCCGCCGGGCCAGCGGCAGAAGCATGCTGCTCTCCTCCTTCTCCTGGCTTTCCGAGCTGTAGCCGGCGACGACCACGGTCAGGCTCGCCAGATCGAACGCCCGACGTAGGAAGTTCTCGTTAACCTGGATGGCCTGAACCC
>Ga0299913_10002016_pt1 | contig 15710 bp, 11 predicted proteins | sample RVTome_9_FD_201360 | JGI IMG/M metagenome (GOLD analysis project Ga0299913, IMG submission 201360) | Soil microbial communities from uranium-contaminated site in the Upper Colorado River Basin, Wyoming, United States - RVT155D38 (version 2) ...
TGGTCGTCTCGGCGGTCGAAGGCGTTCAGCCACAGACACCGCTGCTCTTCCGCGCCCTGCAGCGGCTCAGGGTCCCGACGCTGATCTTCGTGAACAAGATCGACCGGGCCGGGGCCGACCCGCGGCGGGTCGTCGAGACCATGCGGCGACGCCTCTCACCCGCGGTCGTTCGGCCGGATGAGTCCTATCTCGCGGAGATCCTGGCCGAGAATGACGATCAGATCCTGCGCGACTACGTCGGCGACGATCGGGAGCTCTCCGACGACCGATTGCGCGCGGAGCTGCGCGTCCAGACCCGCCACGGTCTCGTCCATCCGGTGTTCTTCGGCTCAGCGTGGCGTGGCATCGGCATCGACTCTCTGCTCGCGGGCGTCGACGAGCTGCTCGCCGGTTCGAACGGCGACCCAGGCGCGCCGGTATCAGGCCGCGTCTTCAAAATCGAGCGCAGCGCCTCCGGCGAGCGCGTCGCGTACGTGCGCCTGTTCGCAGGCACGTTGCGGGCACGTCAGCGCGTGCCAGTGGGCGGGGGAGAGGACCGAAAGGCGACGTCGATCAAGGTCTTCGCGCCGGCCGGCTCGCCACGGCGTGATGCCCTGCTGCCGGGCGACATGGCGGCGGTGCGCGGGCTGGGTGCCGTGAGAGTTGGAGATGCGATCGGCGAGCCGCCGGCGGGCGAGGAGGTATCGGCGCGCTTCCCACGGCCGACGCTGGAGGCCGTCGTCTTCGCCCGTGACCCTGCGCAGCAGGGATCGCTGCGCGCGGCGCTCGCCCAGCTCGCCGAGCAGGACCCGCTCATCGACGTCCGCCAGGACGAGCACCGCCACGAGATAGCGGTCTCCCTCTACGGGGAGGTCCAGAAGGAGGTAATCCAGGCCACGCTCGAGCGCGAATACGGCATCAGTGCTGATTTTCGCGAGACGACGGTCGTGTGCATCGAGCGTCCTGCACGTGCTGGTCAGGCGGAGGAGGTCATCGCTGCCAAGACGCACACGAACATCACCGGACGCAGCTCACCGTTCAGCACCAACCCGTTCCGCGCAACGCTGGCGCTCTCGATTGAGCCGGGTCCTCCTGACTCGGGGGTGAAGTTCCGGGCCGACGTCGAAGTCCGACTCGTCCCGCTCTATATCTTCCACACCGTCGAGCAGTTCAAGTTGCAGATGGAGTCGTTCGTGCGCGAGGCGCTCGCCGAAGGGGTGTTCGGCTGGCAGGTGACCGACTGCGTGGTCACGATGACCGACTGCGGCTACGGCGCGCCGGCCACGAACACGTCCGACTTCCGGCGCCTCACCCAGCTCGTGCTCGCAACCGCGCTCGACCGAGCGGGAACGTGGGTCTGCGAGCCGCTGGCAGACGTCTCACTGGAAATGCCTGCGTCAACGGCGGCAGCAGTTCTGGCGACGGCTGGCCGGTTCGGCGGCCGCGTCCGTGGCCAGTTCACGGCCAACGGGTTGACACGGGCGCAGGCCGTCATGCCGTTGGCCAGTGTCCGGTCGCTGCAGCAGCGCCTGCCGGGACTTTCGATGGGCGAGGGCATCCTCGAGACGCGCCCCGGGGGCTACCAGCCGATTGGCACCAACCCGCCGTTGCGGCAGCGGTCACGCCCGAGCCCCCTTGATCGGGACGCCTGGCTCGCCGCAGTCAAGCGCGGATGATCCGCCAGCCAGGCAGCGCGTTCGTTAAGCCCGGCGCCACCCGGCTCACCAACCAGTGTCTGACTCAGGCGACTTCGAGTGAGGAAAGCCTGTCCGCGCCACGGCTCAGCACGACGCCGAGAAGCACGAGCCAGCTGAGCCACGTCGCCAGAAAGATGCGCTGACCCAGTCCGGTCGCGTCGAGCGACTGGGAGAGTACCGCCACTACGAAGCCAGCCAAGATCGCCCATGGCAGGGAGCGCATGGCCCCAGCACGACTTACTGGTCCTCCATCGCGATGGACCGCACCAGACACGAGAAACGCGGCCGGGATGAGCCCCAGCACAACCACGTAGCCGGCCAGGCCGTGGAGCTGGCCCGAGATGGTTGACTCCATCGCGCCATCGACCTGCGCGACATCGATTCGGGTCAGCCCGGTGGCGACCAGTCCGATACTGACAAGCACCATGCAAACGGCCGTGATCAGTGCTCGGCGGCCGGTCGACTGGCCATGCAGCGACCAGGCAAGCGCCAGTGCGCCGGCACCCGCCACCACGTAGCCGATCATCAGCAGCCAGCCGAGCGGCCCATGCGCGTACTCACTGACAAAGTGCGAGATCGGGTCGAGCTCAGGCTGCACGAGATGCAGGACGGCCACGGTCGCCGCCAGAAAGAGCGCGCCTGCAATGCCAAGTCGCGCCAGTAGAGCGGAACGGTTCACGTTGGGTCCTCCTGTCGGACGTAGGCGGCCATTTCAGCTGAGGCCATGGGTAGCCGGAGCGGGCTTTGGGGCCAGGTCTGGATGCGAGGTGACAGCTCGATTGCGACGGCGCCGGCCAGGAAGACGAGCATAGCCGGAGCGCCGATCAGGGGATGGATGAAGGTCCACACCACCCCGCCCGCTGCGATCGCCAAGGCAGGCAGCCATCCGGCGCCGGCGCGCTGAAGGGCGACCGCAGCCCCGCCGAACACGAGCAAAGAGAACAGCACGGCCCCGATCGGCAGAGCCACACCTGTGACGACCGAGTCACTAATCGAGATTGCCGCCTCGAACACGACGGCTGACATGTCCGGGTGATCACGGGCGAAACCAGCCAGGGCCCCAGTCGCCAGGCCCGCGACGCCGTCATATGCGGCAAAGAAGGCGACCCACGGGACGACGGCCAACCGGGCCATCGCGGCCGCTGGTCCGCGTACGTCGCGTACGAGCAAGATGACCGAGATGCCCAGCATGGCCGCGAGGGGGATCTGGGCGGTATGGATCAGGTTCCAGGTTGCCAGGTTGTCCTGCGGCGTTAACGGGTGGATCGCCGCCAGCGCGCAGAGCGCCACCGGCGTGCCAAAGATGACGGCGCGTTTCAGGACCGTCGATGTCATGGCCGGGCTCCTTTGTGGTGGGCTTGACGGAACCACCGTAGGCAGCCGCCGGGGCACGACCATTGGAGTTCGCACGACAATCGGGCTGGGGCTAGCCCTATTGCTGCGCTGCGCGGCGGCTGACAGCATGGCCGCATGCCGACCATCCTCATCGTCGACGACCATGCGGGCTTTCGGGGTGAAGCGCGCCGATTGCTGGAAGCAGAGGGATTCACGGTCGTCGGTGAAGCCGTCGATGGCCAATCGGCGATTGGCTTGATCGAGAGCCGGCGGCCCGATGTCATCTTGCTCGACATCGGCCTGCCCGACATTGATGGCTTCGAGGTGGCCGATCGTTTGGCGTCCGCCCACCCCAAGGTCCGCGTGGTCCTTACGTCGAGTCGCGATGGCGCCGTCTACGAGGACCGCCTGAACGAAGCCGCCGCGGCCGGCTTCCTGCGCAAGGACGAGCTCAGTGGAGAGGCAATAAGGACAATCCTGAGCCCGGCCTAGGGAGAGCTTTGTTCAGGCCTCGAGGAAGGCCAGCACGGCCAGCACGCGCCGATGGTCGTCCGGGGCCGGCGCGAGCTCGAGCTTCGAGAAGATTGAGGCGATGTGTGCCTCGACGGTCTTGACCGTCACGAAAATGCGATCCGCGATTGCCTGGTTGGAGCGGCCTTCGGCCATCAGCGCCAGCACCTCACGCTCGCGGTCGGTCAGCTCGGCCAGCGGATCAGGCCTGGCGCGGCGGGCATTGACGAGCTGCGCCACCACGACCGGATCGACCACCGTCCCGCCGCGCGCAACGCGGCGGACGGCCTCGGCCAGATCCTCGAGGTCGGAGACGCGGTCCTTGAGCAGATAGCCGGTGCCGGCGGTGCCGTCGGTCACCAAGCGAAGCGCAAACGCGGCGTCGATGTGATGCGAGAGGACGAGGAGCCCGACGTCCGGACCGTGTCGTTCACGAATCGCAGTGATGGCGCGCAGGCCCTCATCGGTGAAGGTGGGCGGCATCCTGATATCGGTTATGGCTACATCCGGGTGCTCGGCGTCGATGAGTGCCAGCAGCCCGTCGACGTCCCCGGCCTGACCCACGACATCGAACCCGGCATCCTCGAGGACGCGGACTATCCCCTCGCGGACGAGCACAGAATCGTCGGCCATAACGACGCGCAGCCTCACTCGGCCTCCAACGACGCGAGCGGCAGATCGGCGACCAGTCGCGTGCCTCCACCCGGCGGGCTCTCGATCTCGAGCAGCCCACCCAGCGCGCTGACCCTGTCGATCAGGCCGCGCAACCCCGAGCCGCTGGCCGGATCGGCGCCGCCAACGCCGTCATCGGCGATCTCCAGGCGCAGGTGGCCGTCGACCGCCGCCGCCCTCAACGAGACGCGATCCGCGCCGGCGTATTTTGCGACGTTGGCCAGCCCCTCGGCGGCGACGAAGTAGGCAGCCGCGGCAACAGGGTCGGGCAGGGAGCCACCGATGTCGATGTTCACGGCTACGGGCACCGCCGATTCGCGGGCCAGTGATCGGAGCGCGGGACCGAGACCGGCCTCAGTCAGGATCGCCGGATGAATCCCACGCGCCAGGTCGCGTAACTCTGCCAGGGCACTGGCAAGCTGCTCCGAGGCTTCCGCGAGCGTCGCGTCCAGGTCGGATCCGGCATCGCCGGGTACCTGCGCACGGGCCCGACGCAACGCCAGGGACAGGGCCACGAGTCTCTGCTGAGCGCCGTCGTGGAGGTTCCGCTCGACCCGTCTCCTCTCCGCATCGGCAGCCTCGACGATGCGCGCGCGTGAGGCCCGGACCTCGTCCAGCTGACTGAGAATCGCCGCGTTCAGACGTTCGATGTCAACGGCCATCGCGATCGCCGCTCTCACTCCGCTGACTAGTCCCGGATCGTCCGCCACTGCCGCATCGTGGACGATGGCCCCCAACCGCTCGCCGTCACGCTCGAGCAGGATCACGCCGCGCTCTTCATCGTCGGCCGGGATCTCGACCGCGCTGCCGTCGGCGTCTCTGTAAGTAGCGCTCTCGGCCGACCACAGGCCGACCTGCAGGCTCGGATCTCCCAGCGCGCGGGCCAGCGACTCCCGCAGGTGGCCCATCTTGCTCGCGTCCAGCCCCAGGACCAGCTCGGCGACGGCGCCACGGGCGATGCGCTGATTCAACAGCCCGATCAGCACGGCCACTGGCACCGCCGCCCGCGCGATGAGTGTCGCCCAACGCAGCGGTGTATCTGGCCCGGCCGGAATAGTGAGCAGGAAAGACAAGCTCTCGGCGGCGTACACGAGGGCCACCAGGATGCCGGCCAAGAGCATCGGGCTGAGGTTCCGCCGGGCTGCCTGGGAGGCCTGGAGCCAACGCTGCGCCACGAGCACCAACAGGCTCGCTGCCAGCGCCAGCAAGAACAGCGAGCTGTAGCTCAGGACCTGTTGACCGACAGCCGAGACAAGCACGTTCGTGGCCGCCAGCGTCAGTCCAATTGCGCCGATGAGCAGCGGATAGACCGGCGACCGCAGGCGCCCGCTCGGATACGAGAGGATGAGCCATACGAGGAACACGTTCATCAAGGGAACGCCTATCCACGGTGCCTGGTCGAGGACGGGGATAGATGACCCGGCGAAGAAGACCGACGGCCCGGCAACACCCACAGCAGTCAGCAGCGCCGCTACCCGACTGTCGGACCTTCGCTCCCAGGCAATGGCCCCGGCTATTAGGTAGGCCCAGCTGTAGGCACCCAGCACGAGCAGTGCGTAGGCAGTCGGGACAAGGCCACGCGAAGTGGCGTCGACGTAGCCAAGAACGCCGTACAAGAACCCGACTGCGAGCAGCGTAATGCGAACGCTGCGTGGAGTGCCTGACAGACGCGCCCCGGCGACCCCACGCTCCCTGGGTCTCGTCGTGCTCATCACACCCTCGTCCCCATGACTTAGCCGAGCCGCAGCGCAGCCGAGGAGCTACTGGTGAGCGGGTCGCTTTCACCCAGCCCCTCGAGCAGCACCCGTTCGGAGGAGATCGGATCTGCCCTGGCCGTCTCCCGGAACTGCAGGGAGTATCGCGGCCGTAGTCGGCTCCGTCCACAGTCCACGGTTCCTCGTTGCGGACTCCGGGATTGACCGCGGTCGAGGCATGCTGTGCAATCGCGGGCAGTGAAGGCGGCAATGCGCGACCTATACGGAGGCCCCGACGTCGTCTCAGTCCGCGACATTGATAAGCCGTCCCCGGGGGAGAGCGACGTCCTCGTGCGCGTGATCGCAGCGTCGGTCAATCGAGCCGACCTCGACGGCCTCTATCCGCGCTGGCAGTTCACCCGGCTCTTCCTTGGACTGCGCCGGCCGAAGGAGGCGTACAGGCGGCTCGGTATCGACGTTGCGGGTGTAGTAGAGACGGTCGGGCCCAAGGTCGCCAGCCTCAAAGCCGGTGACGACGTCTTCTCGGATCTCTCCGCCTTCGGGGGAGGTGCCTTTGCCGAGTACGTGTGCGCGCCCGAGAGAGCGTTTGCTGCGATGCCCGCCACGATGTCGCACGAGAACGCGGCAACGCTTCCCCACTCGGCCATCATCGCCATTCATGCCTTCCGGCCGCGAGGAGGCCGCTCGCTTGCTGCAGGGATGCGGGTACTGGTTGTGGGCGCTTCGGGAAACGTCGGTCCCTTCGTCGTCCAGTTGGCCAAGTCGCGCGGCGCAGATGTGACCGCCGTCGTTGGCGGCGACAAGTCCGATCTGGCGCGTTCATTGGGGGCCGACCAGGTCGTCGATCACCGGACGACCGACTATACGCGGCCTGCTGAGCCCTACGACTGGATCGTCGACGTCAGCGCACACCACCCCATCCGGCGCTGGGTCAGGGCATTGCGGCCGGACGGTGTCTATGTCGCATTCGCCGGGTCTGCCTGGTGGCTGTTCTCCAGCGCTCTCCTGGGGCCGATCATCTCGCGCCTCACCGGCAAGCGACTCGGCCTCGCGTTCGTCGGACCCTTCCGGCCCGACGATGTGGAAGAGCTCAGGAAGGTTGTGGCGAAGGGCGTGTTGAGGCCAGTGATCGATCGCCGCTTCTCGCTTGATGAAGTTGTCGAAGCGTTGCGCTACGTCGACGAAGGCCAAGCTCGCGGCAAGGTCATCGTCACTCCAGGCAGCTCACCGCTAGAGTCGGTTGGGTGAGTACTACCGACTGGCTGCTCGACTCCGACCCCGCGATCAAGCTGCGCTGGGCCGACACAGCCCGAGTTACGTCCTGACCGCCTCGAGTCTCGACCTGCTGCGCAGGCGGACGGTCGGGGTTCTGTTCGCCGGCGTTGCCCTCGGCAGCACCGGACACATCGCGGCCATCACGGTCACCTCGATCGTCGCTCTCGAGCTGAGCGGCGACCGGACTCTGGCCGGCCTGCCCGCCGCCTTTGTCGTGTTCGGAGCCGCCGTCGGAGCCACCATCCTCGGCGCCGTCATGGGCAGGTGGGGTCGCCGGCCCGGTCTGGCCGGTGGTTACCTGGTCGGGGTAGTCGGTGCCTTCGTGGCCGTGGCCGGAATCGTCGCCGACTCGTTCCCGCTCCTGCTCATCGGTTGCCTGGCCATCGGCTTCGGCAACAGCTCCAACCAGCTTTCGCGATATGCGGCGGCAGACATGTACCCTGCACGGCGGCGCGCCTCGGCCATCGGCATCGTCGTCTGGGCGGCGACCGTGGGCGCCGTTCTAGGTCCGAATCTGATCCAGCTCAGCGGCGACGTGGCCGTCTCTCTCGGGATGCCCCGGCTCAGCGGTCCGTACCTGGTCCCGCTGGTGCTCGTCGGCATCGCGGCACTGCTGTCGTTCGTCATGCTCCGACCGGATCCGCGCGAGCTCGCCGATCACTCGGCCGATGCCGGCCGGACTCCTCTCCCGCCCGCTCGTGTCGGCGCGGTCCTCCGTCGGCCGACCGTCGCCCTGGCGGTGATGGCCCTGATCGCCGGCCAGTTCGTGATGGTCCTGATCATGACCATGACGCCGCTGCATATGAGCGACCACGGCCACGACTTGACCGCGGTTGGCGTCGTTATCTCCGCCCACGTCTTCGGGATGTTCGCGCTCTCGCCCATCTCGGGCAGACTGACGGACAGGTTCGGGTCGCTGCCCATCATCTTCAGCGGCCTGGCGATGATTCTCGCCTCGGCGCTGCTGTCGGCAGTTGCCGCGCCGGCCGAGCAGCTTGTCCTGCTGATAGCCCTGTTCCTGCTCGGCTGGGGCTGGAACCTAGGTTTTGTAGGCGGCAGCACGATGCTGACCGGCGGCGTCTCGTCGACCGAGCGCGCTCGCATCCAGGGCGTGTCGGACGCGCTCATCTGGAGCACCTCGGCCATCGCCAGCATCGGATCAGGCTTCGTGCTCGGTGCGTGGGGCTTCGCCACCCTGGGGATCCTCGGCGCGATGATCGTCGGCGCGGTCGGGGCCGTGCTGCTGCTTGGGCACGGCGCGGCCCGCCCGCCGTCCACTCCGGCCCCGGCAGAGCCCGTCGGCGACTGAGCGTGTGACAGAATTGATCGGCGGATGAGATTCGGATTAGAGGCGATCACACTGCCGGTCAGCGACGTCGACCGGGCGAAGGCGTTCTACGAGCAAGCCGGCTGGCACCTCGATGTGGACACGGAGCCCGCACCGGGTGTGCGAGTGGTGCAGTTCACGCCCCCCGGCTCAGATTGCTCGATCACCTTCGGTACCGGTACGCCCCAGTCGGAGCCGGGCTCTTATCGGAGCACTTACCTCGTCGTTGCCGACATCGAGCCAGCCCATCGCGAGCTGCGCGAACGCGGCATCGATATCAGCGACATCTTCCACTTCGGGCCGGCGGGCCAGATGCCCGGTCCCGACCCCAAGCGTGGCGACTTTGGCTCATACGCCAGTTTCGCCGATCCCGACGGCAACACCTGGCTGCTCCAGGAGGTTCCCAGCCGGGCGAGGGAAAGCCGACCGGACGGTTGACACTGAGACGCGGGTCGAAGGGCTGGGCGGGCCGCGCATAATCGGTTGATGTGGGTCGGCGGTGGGGGCCGGTTCGATCGGATCCTCCTCGTCAGCGCTTGTCTGCTCGCTGTCATACGGATCAGCAACCCGTTGTGGTGGCGATTCGGTCCCCCGGACCCGTTCCTCTTCGTGCACGGCGTCGCGATCGGGCTGAGTCTGGTCGTGGGCGGCTACATTGCGTCGCGTTGGCGATCGGGAAGATCGATCAGCCGGCTCATGCTTCTTACGGCGTGCCTGTACTTCATTCCCTTCCTCGGCGGCGGCCGCGACGAGCTGGCGTACGGGATCGGCCTGTTGACGAACGGGGCCTGGCTGGCTACGGCGGGCCACTTCGTTGTCGCCTTTCCGGAGGGCCGGCTGCGCACGACGGCGGAGCGCGTCGTCGTCGGCGCCGGCTACCTGTGGACGCTCGCGCTTCGACTTCTCGTGCCTTTCTACGATCCGCGCGATTTCGATTGCGCTGATTGCCCGGCCAATCCGTTCCTGGTCGCGCGCGACCCCGACGTCGTCAACGTCTTTCTCGTCGCCGATGGTGTCGTGCCGCTGCTCGTGATCAGCGCTGTTCTGCTGCTGGTCATCAACCGGTGGCTCCGGGCGACTCGACCCGAGCGGCGGGTTCTCAGCCCCGCCTTCGCGGCAATCGCGATCAACGTGGCCGCAGCGCTCGTGCTGGGCGCTGTTTACTTTGGCTCGTCGCTGGAGTTGATCCCCGTCGAGTGGTTCGAGCTGGCCACGTTCGTCGAGCGAACGGCGCTGCTGCTGCTTCCGATCAGCTTCGCGGTAGGGATCGCGCGTGGGGTGCTGGCCCGGTCGGCAATCGGCAACCTACTCGTGAGAATCGGCCAGGGAAAAAACGTCAGCGAGATCGAGCGCGATGTCGCCTGGGCCCTCGCCGATCCATCGGTGCGAATCGCGGTTCGCGAGGCCGGCTCGACCGCATACGCCGCCGCCGACGGCAGGCCATTCGATCCGTCGGCCCTCAATGGCCCGGGCGTCACCATGATCGAGGGCGGCGGTGTGTCAGCTGCCCTACTACACGATCCCTCTCTCGAACGCGATCAGCCTGAGCTGCTCGATGCGGTCGCGACGGCCACCAGGCTCGCCATCGAGAACCATCGGCTAGTCGACGAAGTGCGCCTGGCACGTGAGCTACCAGCAGGACTGGCGCAGCGGCTGCAGCGCGAGGGGTACCGCATCGGCGACACGCGCACCCTGGAGATCAGCGTCCTGATGTCCGACATACGCGGCTACGCCACGCTTGCCGAGACCGCCGATCCGCATGAGCTGGCAGCACAGCTCAACGAGCACCGGGCACGAATGAGCGCGATCGTCGTCGCCCACGGCGGCACCGTCATGCAGTTCGTCGGCGACATGGTCTTTGCCGTTTTCGGTGCGCCCGAACCTACTCCCGACCACGCTCCGCGCGCCGTCGCGGCCGCGCTTCAGATGCAGGCGGCGCAGGGCGAGATCAACGAGCGATGGTCGACGGCCGGCCGCAGCCCATTCGAGATTGGTATCGCGGTCACCAGCGGCGAGGTGGCTGCGGCCCTGCTTGGGTCGGAGGACCACCTCGAGTACTCGGTCGTCGGCGACGTGGTCAACCTGGCGCAGCGCATCCAGGGCTGGGCAGAGGGCGGTCAGGTCGTGGTCAGCGGAGCCACGCATGAACGCCTTGTCGGTGCTCGCGCCGCAATCCGGCTGCCCGACGCGCGGGTCAAGGGTAGGACTGGGCTGGTTACGGCCTACCGGCTGACTTCGGTCTGAATGAGCCCCGACGACCACCGGTGGCCCGACAGACCCCGAGATCGACCATCCGCTACCGGATTCTTCGCCGGGCTAGTTCCACCTATCCTCAGTACATGACCAAGGCGGCCGTCGATCCAGTCCTGGCTGCGCCGCCGCCTGCTTTCACGGAATGGGAAGCCGCGGCAGTGGCGCGCGAGCTGTTCGGCGTGGAGGGCGTGGCCGTCTCGGTCCACAGCGAGCGTGACCAGGCGTTCCTCGTCGACGGCGATCACGCGACGGTTCTCAAGATCTCCAACGCGGCCGAGGATCCGGCGCAGCTCGACATGGAGGCGCTGGCCGCCCAGCGCATCGCCCTGGTCGACCCCGAGATCCCCGTCGCACTTCCATGGCTCGCTCCCCGCAGCCCTCACGAGCCGGGCGATCCTGCCGCTTATCGCGCGCAAGTCGACCGGGGAGGGGAGACGCACTGGGCCCGGATGTACGACCGGCTGCCCGGTCGGGCGTGGGTTGACGGCGCAACCCTGAGCGACGGCGCGATCCGTGACTGGGGGACCATGGCCGCCCGAGTTGGTCGCGCCCTGCGTGGCTTCTGGCATCCGTCGGCAGCGCGGGTGATGCTATGGGATCCCCAGCACGCGCTGCGCCTTCGGCCGATGCTCGATGCGGTTCGCGACGCTGAGGCTCGCGAGCTTGTCGCGGCGGGCCTCGACCGTTACGAGCAGGTCGTGGCGCCGGTATGGCCGAGCCTGCGCGCGCAGGTCGTCCACACGGACCTGGATGCGGCGAATGTCCTCGTTGACGACGCCGGCACGGTAACCGGGATCATCGACTTCGGTGACGCCAGCTTCTCCGCCCTGGTCGTCGATCCCGCCGACGTGTTGCCGACCATCGTTGAGGACCGAGAAACGGACGTCGACGAGTTCTTCCGCGCAAGTCGGCTGATGCTCGACGGCTACGAGAAGGTCACGCCGCTCGAGCCAGGGGAGCGGCAGATCCTGGGCGAAGTCTTCGCGGCGCGGATGTGCGCCGCGATCGTCGTGCCTGCCTCACGCGCGACGCTCTACGACGACCCCGAGGCGCTCATCCGGGGCCAGCGCGGCTTGGCATTCAAGGTTCTGCAATTGTTCGAGTCGCTCGGCTGGAACGAGGTGGCGCGCCGGCTGGGTGGTCGAGAGCCGGGGGAGGGGTGGTCGGTGCCCGAGCTGGTGGAGCGGCGCGCGCGGGTCGTCGGCCCGGCCATGACCTCACCCACCTACCGTGAGCCGCTGCATTTCGTGCGCGGCGATGGCGTGTGGCTGATCGACACCGACGGCCGCCGCTACCTCGATGCCTACAACAACGTGCCGGTCGTGGGCCACGAGCATCCCCGAGTTGTCGAGGCGATCGTCCGCCAGGCCCGGCGACTGAACACGAACATGCGCTACCTGCACGAGACGGCGCTCGACGTGGCCGAGCGGCTGATCTCCTCGACCGGCGGCGCGCTGGACACGGTGATGTTCGTCAACTCCGGCTCGGAGGCGAACGACGTCGCCTGGCGCATCGCGCGCTCCGCCACCGGTGGGAGTGGCGGCATCACGACCGAATGGGCCTATCACGGCATCACCGAAGCGATCAGCGCCCTGACGCCGGAGGACTGGGGCAGCAGACCAGCGCCCGATCACGTGCGCACATGGCGGCCGCCCGACCGGCTGCGCGGCTTCAACGGCAGCATGGAGTCGCTCGATGCTGCCATGCACGAGCTCCGAAAGGCAGGCCACAAGCCGGCCGCGGCGATCATGGACGCGGTACTGACGAGCGACGGAATCATCGACCTCGATTCCGCGGCAGCGGTCGACCTGGTCGAGCGTGTCCGCGACGATGGCGCCCTGTGGATTACCGACGAAGTGCAGAGTGGCCACGGCAGAACAGGCGCCGCGATGTGGGGCTACCAGCGGCTGGGCATCGAGCCGGACATCGTCACCGTGGGCAAGCCAATGGGAAATGGCCATCCGGTCGCCGCGGTCATCACCCGGCGCGAGCTCGCCGGGCGCTTTTCACCCGAGGGCGAGTTCTTCAGCACCTTCGGCGGCAACCCCGTCGCGATGGCCGCCGCGCTGGCGGTGCTGGAAGTCATGGACGACGAGCGGATCATCGAGAACGCGGCCGCGGTAGGGGAGCACTTGGCCGGGCGGCTGCGCGAGCTGGCCGCGCGTGCGCCGCAGATCGGGGAGGTCCGAATGGTGGGCATGGCGATAGGCGTCGAGATCGTCCGCCCCGGCACGGCGGAGCCCGATGCAGCGGTGGCGAAGGAGATCGTCGAGGGCATGCGACAGCGAGGTGTTCTCATCGGCACAACTGGCCGCCACAGCAACACCCTCAAGATCCGCCCACCGCTGGTCTTCCAGCGCGACCACGCCGACCAACTGGTCCAAACCCTCGACGGCGTCATGGGGGGCGATACCTAGCCGAGCTGGCGCTGGGCAGCTATTCGGCGAGAGCTACCCGGGTCGGACCGATCACTGCATATGTCTTCATGCGCGAGTGTCCACGAAGCTGGCTTTCACCAAGCGGCTCACACTCGAAATGGTCGCGGACGAGCTTCATCGTCGCCTCGCTCAAGTGGATGCGTCCGGGAGGGCCAAGCTCTTGTAGTCGGCTGGCGACGTTGACCGTGTCACCCCACAGGTCGAAAGCGACCTTGTGCGTCCCGATCACGCCGCCAATGACCGGGCCCGAATGAACGCCGACGCGCAGCTGCATCCTACCCAGCGCGTCGTGGCCCTCCGCCTCTTCGAGCATCGCCAGGCCAAGTCGCACGACGCTCAACGCGTGGTCCTGATGTGCATCGGTCAGTCCGCCGACGACCATGTAGTTGTCGCCGATGGTCTTTATCTTCTCAAGCCCGTGCTCGGCAACCAGCTTGTCGAAGCCGGCAAAGAGACGACTCAGCAGCTCGATCACTTCTCGCGCGCTGAGTTGCGCGGCGAGAGGGGTGAAGCCGACGATGTCCCCGAAGAGCACCGATACGGACGGATAGTCGTCGGCGATCGTGCGTTCGCCCTCGCGCAGGCGCTTCGCTATCGACGCCGGCAGGATGTTCAGGATCAGCTGCTCCGATTTCGCCGCCTCCTCGGCGAGCCGTTCACTCTGATCGCGAATGACGCGCTCCTGGAAGAAGAGCTGACGCCGGTTGCGTTCGATGATGCGCAGCGCGATCAGGCTGCCGGCCGCGGCCGCGCCGAACAGCAGCACGTCGAGGGCGAGGGTGGCCGGGCCGGCATAGAGCGCGACTGCGATGACGAACGCCACGCCCAGCACCACCGTACGCAGCGCGGCATAGACAAAGCGGGTTCGCGATACAAAGCCCCAGGCAAGGAGCAACATGATGGCGGCGACGCCGTAGCCCGGCAAAGCGCCGCCGACGAGCGCGAGAACCAAGATCACGCTGCCGTTGGCCGATGTCAACAGCGATGCGAGCGCATGCTGGCGATCCAGCGTGTTAGCCCAGCCGGAGAGCCACACAACGACGAGGCTGATCGCTGACATTGCCAGGCCGACCGGGATAGCGAGCTCAGGCGGCAGGTCGGTCGCGACCGGCAGGATGAAGGCAATCGGAGTCCACAGGACGGCCGAGGCGATCGCAATCATCCGGAAACCGCTCCGGCTCTCGTCGCCGGCGGCCACCTGGTATTGCTCCTCGAGGCCCACGTCGAGAAATCTGAGCGTGAGCAGGTTCTGCGCCACGGCTTCAGTGGACCCAACCATGCGCATCAGGTTACGAGCAGGGCAAAGCGGCTCCTTCGGAAGCGTTGGCAGCCGGGTACACGATGGTCTGACGCAATCCGAGGCGGCGCTTTGATCATCCGTCGTGCCATCTCGGTGATCGTTGGTTCGCCTGTCCTGGCGGTTGCCGGCTGCAGCCCGGCTACACTGGTCACGCCAAAGCCACCCATCGGAGCGCCAACCGGGACGCCGCCAGCGGGCACAGCCGCCTCGTCTGGCCCGGCTGCCGAACGGCCGCAGGTACCGGCGATCGCGGCCTGTGCGACGCTGACGGCCGACGAGGTTTGGGACGCGTTCGCACCCTCAAGATCCGTCCGGCGCTCGTTCTCCAGCGTCAGCACGTGGACCAGGTGGTGGGCCTCCTCGAAGGAGCGCTGGCGAGGATCGCGGACGGATAGAGGCACTTCTCGGTGGCCGGCGGCTCATGGCCCGCCCGGCGCCTCAGGGGGAGAACGTGTGGACCCGAGCCAGACGGGACCCGGATCTATCCTTGTTTCGGGCCGAATGGCACCTGTCATTGCCTTCACGGCGATCGACCGTTCTCGTCAGGAACCGTCGGTAATAAGACAATGAGCTTGGAAGGGAGACCCGCGCTGGACCAGCGGTACGAGTGCCTGGATGGCAACGAGGCTGCCGCTCGGATTGCGTATTTTCTGAGCGAGGTCGTCTCGATCTACCCGATCACCCCGGCCTCTCCAATGGCCGAGCACTGCGACGACTGGGCGGCGGCGGGCCAGCCGAACCTCTGGGGGAACGTCCCGGATGTAGTCGAGATGCAATCAGAGGCCGGCGCGGCCGGGGCACTGCACGGAGCGCTCCAGAAAGGCGCACTAGGGACGACCTTCACCGCGTCCCAGGGCCTGCTGCTGATGATCCCCAACATGTTCAAGATCGCGGGCGAGCTGACGCCGACGGTGATCCACGTCGCAGCCCGCACCGTCGCGACCCATGCACTGTCGATCTTCGGCGACCACAGCGATGTGATGCACGCACGCGCCACCGGCTGGGCGATGCTCGCGGCAGGCTCGGTCCAGGAGGCGCATGACTTCGCGCTGGTGGCGCATGCCGCGACCTTGCGGGCTCGAGTGCCATTCCTCCACTTCTTCGATGGCTTCCGCACCTCGCACGAGATCAACAAGATCGCGCTGCTGGAGGAGGACGACATCCGGGCGTTGGTCCGCGATGACGACGTCCTCGCTTTCCGCGCCCGCG